>Ga0207907_100178_pt1 | contig 33110 bp, 27 predicted proteins | sample LinPmetageLP52_FD_184062 | JGI IMG/M metagenome (GOLD analysis project Ga0207907, IMG submission 184062) | Marine viral communities from the Subarctic Pacific Ocean - LP-52 (SPAdes) | ecosystem: Environmental > Aquatic > Marine > Oceanic | place: Pacific Ocean | collected 2011-08-26
AAAGAGTAGTGTGATAGATATGTCAAAACGCGATTATTACGAAGTCCTCGGCGTAAGCAAAGATGCGAGTGAGCGAGACATAAAAAAAGCGTATAAACGCTTAGCGATGAAATATCATCCAGATCGTACCGCAGGCGATAAAGAACTTGAGACCAAGTTTAAAGAAGTTAAAGAAGCGTACGAAATATTAACTGACGATCAGAAACGTCAAATGTATGACCAATACGGCCATGCTGCCTTTGAACAAGGCGGTGGCGGCGGTCACGGTGGCTTTGGCGGTGGTGGTCAAGGTGATTTTGGTGATATTTTTGGTGATGTGTTTGGTGATATTTTTGGTGGCGGCGGTGGCCGACGTCAATCTCGTCAACAACGTGGATCTGATTTACGTTACAACATGGACTTAAGCCTAGAAGAGGCCGTTCGTGGTAAAGAAGTAGAAATTAAAGTACCTACATGGGTTAGTTGTGAACCATGTGATGGCAGCGGTGCAAAGGCAGGTTCTAAACCAAAAACATGTACTACGTGTCATGGTGCTGGACAAGTACAAATGCGCCAAGGCTTTTTTGCTGTTCAGCAAACATGTCCTACGTGTCAGGGACAAGGTCAAATTATTTCAGACCCTTGTAACAAATGTCATGGACAAGGGCGTGTTGAGAAAACTAAAACGCTTTCAGTTAAAATTCCAGCTGGCGTAGATACAGGCGATCGCATTCGATTAACTGGCGAGGGCGAAGCTGGCATGCACGGCGCGCCGGCAGGTGATTTGTATGTTCAAGTGTCAGTACGTGAACACAAAATATTTGTTCGCGAAGCTAACAACTTATACTGCGAAGTACCCATTAGCTTTACCACGGCTGGTCTTGGCGGCGAAATTGAAGTACCAACGCTTGATGGCCGAGCTAAGCTTAAAATACCTTCAGAAACACAAACGGGCAAAATGTTCCGTATGCGTGGTAAAGGTGTAAAGTCTGTACGCAGCGGTGCTCAAGGCGATTTAATTTGTAAAGTTGTGATTGAAACGCCAGTTAATTTAAACGAGCGTCAACGTGAACTTCTTAAAGAACTAGAAGAAAGTATGGGCAAAGATAGCTCAAAGAACCGTCCTAAAGAGCAAGGCTTTTTTGATGGCGTTAAAAAGTTCTTTGACGATTTAACTAAGTAATTAGTTATCGTCTAAAATAATAAAAAACGGTGCTTATTAGCACCGTTTTTTTTGCTTGAAATTATTTAACACTGAATTGGTTAACGCGATGACACCTGCAATAGAGTTACTTAAAAAACGACAAATTACATTTAATGTGCTTAGTTATGAGCATGGCGCGAATAATAGTAACTATGGGCAAGAGGCGGTCGAAAAGTTGAATCTCAATAGTGCTCAGGTTTTTAAAACCTTAGTGCTCGAAACAAGCGAAGGGCAGCTTGTAGTAGCAATAACGCCTGTTACGCAGCAGGTGCAATTAAAGCAACTCGCAAAGGTGTGTGGTACTAAAAAGGTTACAATGGCAGAGGCTTCAAAAGTACAAGCTGCTACTGGGTATATTTTAGGTGGTGTTAGTCCGCTGGCTCAAAAAAAGCGCCTTGCTACATTTATACACCTAAGCGCGCAGAATTTTAATCCCATTTATGTTAGTGCGGGTAAACGAGGGCTAGAAATTTCACTCTCGCCAAACGATTTAGCGTCAACTACTAATGCTAAATTTGCTGATTTTTAACACTCCCTTCTTTTTCTTCTGTAACTAACAAGCATAAATTTCATGTTCGCAATTTGCTGCTTTAGCTATTTGTAACTACATTCAAATTACCCTAAGCACTATGTATTATGGCTGTGTGTATGAATTTTACGGAAGTGAATTATTTTGCAATACTTGTGGCTTCGTTGTCTTCTTTTATGCTTCGTGGAGTGTGGTATTCAAAGGTGCTTTTTAAAAATGCATGGCTTGAGAGTAATGGGTTAACTGACCTCGATTTACAATCTGCAGATCCTAAACTTATTTTTGTTGGTAGTTTTTTATTAGCATTTATAGCTGCATTAGTACTGGCGTTATTTTTAGGAAAAGAGGCAGGTATAGGGGAGAGCTTAGGGACTGGTTTTGCTATTGGTTTGTTTTGGGTGTGTAGCTCCTTAGGGCTAAGTTATATTTTTGAGCAGCGCCCTTTAAAGTTGTTTTTAATTAATGGCAGTTACCACGTATTACAATTTTCATTAATGGGGCTTATTCTAGGGCTTTGGCCTTAAATTTTAATTTTTGCTGTGCGTTGTATTTGCTCCTTTTTTATAAGTAGGGTAACTTTAAATTAGTCTAATAATGGAATTGGTAAACATATTGATGAAAATATTAGTTGTTGATGATATGCCACTCATGCGTCATGTATTAATTAATATGTTGAGAAAGCTCGAGTACAACAATATTGTTGAAGCAACTGATGGCCTTCAAGCATTAGCTTTTTTACATGATCAACACTTTGATTTAGTTATTACTGACCTACATATGCCAAAAATGAATGGCGTAAATTTACTAGACAACATTCGAAAAGATGAACAGCTAGCAGATATTCCTGTATTAATGGTTACCTGCGAAGACAGTGCAGATACAGTAAAACAGGTAATAAAAGCCAAGGTTTCTGGATTTATTGTTAAACCATTTAATATGAACGTGCTTTCATCGCAACTAGGACGATTTTTTTTTAGAGATTAACGTATATTTGTTATCCTACCCTCATTAGTTCAACCATCCTCTTTAAAGGAAATAATGGCAAAACCCAACAAAAAAGGCCCCACCAAAACAGTCGATATATTTTGCTCTGGCTGTAAAGCCCCTCTATTTAAGTATCGCAAAGGCGGAAAAGGCGCACTGGTTAAATGTTTCAAAGAGCGTATCAGCCAAGACTTTACATCACAGGCGTGTATTTGCCCTAATTGTAGCCGCCCTTTTGCTCGCGAAGCGATTATACGTGGAGCGCCGGCATATAAAATTATTGGTGGAAAAGTTACTTTTAAATAAACAGTTTAATTAAGCATTAATCATGCGGACATATGCCCTTGTGAGATTGCGCAATATTGATAAAATCGCCCGGTTTTGCTGTTTCAATGAATGAAAAAACACCCACCCCATGGATTGGGCCAGTTTTTTGGGTTTTTTAACGGATAAAGGATCGTTGTGTGATAGCACTTTTATTTGACATCATAGGTATGACAGGTACTTTTTTAGTAGTTGGGTCATTCTTTTTACTTCAGCTTGGTAAAACATCTCCAACCAGCTTAGTTTACAATATGATGAATTTAACAGGGGCAATATTGTTGTTAATTAGCCTATGTTACAACTTTAATTTAGCGAGTTTCGTAATTGAAATATTTTGGATAGCCGCATCATTAATTGGCTTATACAAATACATCAAAAATAAACCTGCATTAGCTGTAAATTAAGAACGTATTAATTTTTTAAAGCTAAATAAGCGCTGCAAACATCATTGTTTGCGGCGTTTTTTGTTTTCGAATTTAAACCAAAGTCATAAATAAAGTTAAACACACTTGTTAACAAAAAGTTTATATCCCTGCATCATATAAGTAGGTACACTAGCGCCCTAAAATTTTTCAGGCTATTTTTACGGGCAGGCCATGTTTTCGTTTTCAAAAAACATAATAACCATATGTTTATTATTAGTTTTAATTTTAGTTGTTACATTTTGGGTTGGACGCGCTCACGATGTAGAAAAAGCAACAGTTCAAGCGCAGCGTCAGGTTACTCAATTAAACGATTATATTGATACTGAACTCGCTCGTTTTTCAGCTATTCCTCAGCTACTTACTTACAATCAGTTAATGATTGAATTTGCAAACGGCGATCAAGCCCACTACAACGCCATAAATAACTATTTAGCTGATATACAACAAGCCAGTGGTGCATCAGATATATTTGTACTTAATGCACAAGGTGCAGTGACAGCAAGTAGTAACTGGCAAGCCGATTACACCTTTTTAGGTAGTAACTTTGCCTTTAGGCCTTACTTTAAACGTGCATTTGCAGGTGAAAAAGTTGCCTACTTTGCACTAGGTATGCGTTCAAAAGAGCGCGGAATTTATTTTTCGCAAGCTGTTTATCACGACAACAAAGCAGTGGGTGTTGTTGTATTAAAAGTAAATGTAAGCAAATTTGAAAACGACAGAGAGCTTTTAAATACATCTAAAGGTAGCCATTTTTATTTAGAGCTGAGTGATAAAGTAATTGCTATGTCTGATATGCAAACATGGCGTTTAAATAGCTTTAGCGAGTTTGATATAGCAAAGCGACGTAATATAAAATTACGCCGCGCTTATTTAGATCATCAACCTGTATATATTGAGCAATTTCAGTATACGAGCCAAGGTATTTCGCATTTTAAAATTAATAAAAAGCTTTATGTGAGTGCAACAAAGCCACTGCGTTATTTTAGCGCACGTATGCACGTACTTGTTGATATCACAAAGGTAAATGCAGCTCAATTAATACGCTTATTTTGGGCATTTAGTATTTATGTTTTAGTTATTATTGTTGGTTATAGTTTACTTGCTCGTTTTGCGGGTTATAAAAAGCTAGTTTACTCAAGACATAGCCTTGAGCAAAAAGTGATAGAGCGCACTCAAGAGCTTGAAAAAACGCAAGTTGCATTAGTTCAATCAGCAAAGCTTGCAACAATAGGGCAATTAAGTGCAGGTATTAATCACGAAATAAACCAGCCTCTTAGTGCTATTAATACTTACCTAGCAAGCGCTAAACGTTTACTTGCTAAACAAAATTACACTGCACTTAGCGAAAGCATTACGGTGGTTGAGGGGCTTGTAGGTCGCGTTCACAAAATAGTGGGACAGTTAAAGCATTTTAGCAAACCATCACAAACCCAGTTAAGGCCTTATCCGCTAGCGGGCTTATTAAATAACGCTTTAATGATTGCCAGCTCACAACTAAAGCAAGATAACGTACACGTAGAGCAGCCTAATTTAGATGGCGGGTTAATAGTGTGGGTTGATTCACTTAAATTTGAGCAAGTGTTAGTTAATTTAATAACCAATGCAAGCCAAGCTATGAATGGCGCAATAATACGTAAATTAAGTTTTAATGTTGAGTGCTTTGATAACCGAGTAAAACTCTCAATTTTAGATACTGGGCCTGGGATAGAGCAACATGCTTTTGGGAATATTTTCGAACCTTTTTATAGTACTAAAGAGAGTAACGGCTTAGGCCTTGGGCTATCTATTTCAAAACAAATTATTGATTCGTTTAATGGCTCTTTAAGTGCGCATAATCGACTACAAGGCGGGGCTGAGTTTATAATCAGTTTATCAAGCACGCAGGATAAAACAGATGATTGAAAACTCACAGTGTAAGCACATTATTGTAGTTGATGATGAAGCGATGATCAGAGATTCATTAAAGCAATTACTGACCCTCGAGGGTTATACAGTTGAATGCTTTAATGATGCAAGTACGGCTCTAACAAAGCTTAATCGTCGTTTCATGGGCGTTGTACTGAGTGACATAAACATGCCTGCAATGGATGGCCTTACACTGCTTGAGCAAGTAACGGCGTTCGACAGCGAACTGCCTATCATATTTTTAACAGGGTACGCAGATGTAACTATTGCTGTTAAAGCTATGCAATTAGGCGCGTATGACTTATTTGAAAAGCCAGTAAATGAAACATTACTTGATTGCATCGCAAGAGCCTGCGACAAGCGAAGTCTAGTAATACAAAACCGTGCACTTAAGCTCGCTGTTAAAAAAACGTCAGCGCCCGGAGTAAGAATATTAGGCGATACGCCTAAAATGCAAGACATGATGCACTTACTTAACACGGTAATTGATACGCCAGCAGATGTAATGATTGAAGGGGAAACAGGCACAGGCAAAGAGCTTGTCGCTCGTTATTTACATGATCAAAGTATTCGATGTGAAAGTAACTTTGTTGCTATAAATTGCGGCGCAGTACCAGAGCAATTAATTGAGAGCGAATTATTTGGAGCCGCTAGTGGCGCTTTCACTGGGGCTACGCATGCGCGAAAAGGCAAGTTTGAATATGCCCAGGGTGGAACCGTATTTTTAGATGAAATAGAAAGTACACCGTTGTCTTTACAGGTAAAATTATTGCGCGTTTTAGAAGAGCGTAAAGTAACCCCGGTAGGTGAAAACACCCCAATTAATTTAGATATACGCATTGTAGCTGCCACTAAAGTAAATTTACTTTCACTTGTTGAAAAAGGTGAATTTAGAGCCGATTTATATTATCGACTAAGTTTAGTAAAAGTAGACATTCCGCCACTTAGAGCTCGAAAAGCTGACATAGTATTACTGTTTAAGCATTTTAGCTCTATTGCCGCAACACGCTATCATAAGCCGCCAGCGCCACTCAATAGTGAAATACAGCAGCGATTATTAGCATACGATTGGCCGGGCAATGTAAGAGAGCTTAGAAACCAAGCTGAGCGCGCGGTTTTATTAGGAGTAGAGCTTGCTTTTAGTGTTAGTAAAACGCAGGCTAAAGGTGAGCTTTCACCCGACTTAAGCTTATCTGAAAAAGTAACTTTTTATGAGCAGTCATTAATTGAAGAAGCCCTAGAGCGTAATCATGGCAGTATTAAAAATACGATGGATACACTGCAAATAGCTCGTAAAACCCTTTACGATAAAATGAGTAAATACAACTTAAACCGCGATATGTTTATTGACTGAATGTGTGGTTTACGTGACAGATTCGTTTTTATGATGTGTGGGAAACCACACATTAGTTGTCTTTTTTATACCTAAAAATAACTAACTACCTAAAATTTAATAACATTTTATCATTGGCAGTAAAGTTGCCTTATTAGACCTGACAACAAGTAGATTCTAATAATTAGGACACATAATGATAAAGTTTACACACTCTACTATTTTACTCACCTCAATAAGTAGCTTGGCTTTTTATTCGCACACGGCTTGCGCTACTGAATATGACGTTTATGGTAAAGCCGAAGTACAAATTGCTAATACAGATACAGGTATTATGCGCTACGCAGATAAAGGGACACAGATTGAAGCGCCATTTTCGAGAATTGGTATTCAAGGGCAGCATAAATTAAATGAATATTTAAACGTTGTTTTTAAATACGAAGTGCAAGTTAAAGGCTTTGAGCAAGATGACACCGAAGAGCCCTTTAGTGCAAGAAACACCTATCTTGGTTTAAAAGGGCAATTTGGCGAGCTGGTAGTGGGAAGAAACGATACCCGCTTTAAATACTCTGAGGGAAAAGTCGATAACTTTAACGAAACCCAAGGCGATATAGCTCAAGTTATTGCAGGGCAGGATAGACTTGGCGATACGCTAACATACACTTCTAAGTATTGGCACAATACGCAATTTTCGTTTACTTACGCCTCAAAAGACGACAATAAAGATAATGAAGCTGGATTTGCAGCGACCGTTATTTATGGTGATCGTAGCTTAAAAAACACTTCATATTACTTTTCAGTAAGCCATGTTGACTCTCTTAATAATATTAATGCGAGCCGAATAGCAGCTGCCTATAAATTTGAACAATTAAAGCTCGGGGCACTGTACCAGCATTCTGAATCAACAGATGGTATAAAGTCGGGTAACGGTTATGTGTTAAGTGCAAGTTATACGCTTGATAAATGGGTACCTAAATTACAGTTCGCTAAAGATGATTCTTTGCTTCGTCAAGCATCAGATGCAACGCAGTGGACAACAGGTGTAGATTACGTATTTGATAAACAAACCACTGCTTACCTGCTCTATACTGATTTAGATCTACAAGAGAGCGCCGATAATAGCGTTGCACTTGGCTTAAAATACAAATTTTAGGAATTAACAATGACTCAATTAACACACAAAAAATCAGATCCTAAAAAGCCTAAAATGCAATGGTTATGGCTATTACTTGGGCCAAGTATTATGTTGCTTACATGTTTAATAGCACCGCCAATAGGGATGTCTGAAGCCGCTTTTAAAACAGCAGGTTTAGCGTTTTGGATGGCTTCGTGGTGGGTAAGTGAAGTAGTGCCTATCCCTGCAACGGCTTTATTGCCTATTGTTATTTCCCCCTTGGTTGGTATTGCTGCCATTAAAAGTGTGACTGCACCGTACGCTCACCCACTCATATTTTTATTTTTAGGGGGATTTTTAATTTCTATAGCTATGGAGCGATGGGGATTACACAAGCGTATTGCCCTTAGTACGATGCTTTATGCGGGTAAAAAACCAAGTTTACAAATATTAGCAATGATGTTGGTAACAGCGTTTTTATCTATGTGGATGTCAAACACAGCCACAGCGGTAATGATGTTGCCTATAGCATTATCTATTACACATTTAGTAAAACAATCAGACCCAAGTAATGAAGGGTTTGGCAAAGCGTTGCTACTTAGTATTGCTTATGGTGCAAGCATTGGCGGGATTGCCACTTTGATAGGTACCCCTCCTAATGCACTCATGGCAGCGTACTTATCAGATAGTTACAAAATTGAAATTGGCTTTGCACAGTGGATGCTTGTTGGCGTGCCGTTAAGTATTAGCATGTTGATAATAAGCTGGCTGTGGTTAACTAAATTTGCTTACAAAGTAGATGAAAACGTTAAGAATAATCAAAGTATTGATACAAAAGCGGTATTCACAAAACAGTTAAGTGAATTAGGCACAATGCAGCACGCAGAAAAAGGCGTTTTATTTGTATTTATATTAGCAGCGTTATGCTGGATTTTTAGACCAATCCTTGCAGATTTAAGCGGTTTATCAATATCAGACACTGCTATCGCCATAGCGGCAGCACTATTATTATTTGTATTACCGGCCAATAAGGGCAGTAATGAGCGAATACTTGACTGGAAAAGTGCATCAAATGTTCCTTGGGGTGTATTACTTTTATTTGGAGGTGGTTTAACACTTGCTTCGCAAATAAAGGCATCTGGGTTAGCCGATTACATCGCCCATATGATTGAAGGCGCAAGTGCAATTCCACTTGTGATGAGTGTGCTGGTGGTGGTTGCATTAATTACATTTTTAACTGAGATAACGAGCAATACAGCCACGGCCGCTGGGTTTTTACCATTACTCGGGCCTGTTGCAGAGTCAATTACGGGTTCACCTTTAGTATGGGTAATACCTGCTGCTATTGCATGTAGCTGCGCGTTTATGATGCCTGTAGCCACGCCGCCTAATGCTATTGTGTTTGGATCTGGACAGATACAAATGCGCGATATGATCCGCGCAGGTTTTGTACTCAATATTGTCGCTATTGTATTAATTACGCTAGTAACGATGACTATTGCAGCGCAAGTATTTGGCTTTTAATTATCCTCTAAATTAGTTCCAACCAACCCTATGAGCAGCCTAAAATTTAATTTAGGCTGCTATTTAATCACATTAGTTAGTGTTATTGCTCGAAAAACAGAACAAGGTTATAGTCCTTTGTAACTTTAAAAATTGAGTAATCTATTTTGAGCACCGACACATCTGACACACAGCCACTCATTTCCCAATTTGATGAATTACAAAAGAGCTTTAAAAACACGCCCTATTTAGCAATTGATAAACGTATTGTTTTATTAAAAAAACTGCGTGTGCGTATTGTTAGCCTAGAGCAAGAGCTGGTAGATGCAGCCTCAAAAGATTTTGGCTACAGAACCGCGTTCGACACTTTACTTGGCGATATATTACCTACAGTGCAAACACTTGCGCACATTATAAAAAAGCTGCCTAAATGGGCTAAGCCCAGTAATCGTTCAGTGGGTTTAAGTTTATGGCCTTCAAAAGTAAGTGTTAATTATCAGCCAAAAGGTGTGGTTGGTATTATTGCCCCGTGGAATTACCCAATTCAGTTAGCTTTAGTGCCTGTGCTTACAGCTATAGCGGCAGGTAATAAAGTGATGCTAAAACTTAGTGAGTTTACACCACACACCAATGCTGTAATCGAACAAATATTTAAAGACGACATGCAAGCGCACTGTAAAATAATACAAGGCGGTAGTGATGTGGCGGCGCAATTTTCGGCGCTCCCTTTTGCCCATATTTTGTTTACGGGCTCAACAAGTGTCGGCAAGTTAGTTATGGCTTCTGCTAGTCGTAATTTAACACCTGTAACGCTAGAGCTTGGAGGTAAATCGCCAGTCATCATTACGCAAAATGCAGATATTAAAAAAGCTGCTCAAGCTTTATTATTTGGAAAAATGGCTAACGCTGGGCAAATATGTGTAGCCCCTGATTACGTATTTGTACCAAAAGCGCTTGAGCATCAACTTATTCAGCAGCTGTGCGAACTCTACAAGAAGCATTTTAAAGATGGTGTTGAAGGTAAAAACTTAACCTCAATTATTAGTGATGCACACTATAAACGGTTATCAAGTTATTTAGAGCAAGCACAGGAGCTTGGTGCAAACATTGTTAAGCCACTTGAGCAAAATCAGCAAGATGAGCAAAAACATCGAATGGGTCTGCATTTAGTGACTCAAGTGACTGACGAAATGCAGCTTATGCAAGAGGAGTTATTTGGTCCAATACTACCAATAATGAGCTACGAGACGCTTGATAGCGCTATTGATTATATTAAGGCAAATCATCACCCATTAGCACTTTATATTTTAGGCCAAGATAAAAACGCTCAAGAGTATATTATGAAACAAACAATTAGCGGCACCGTTGCTGTTAACGATACTTTAGTACAAGTAACCGCAGACGATGTACCTTTTGGTGGAGTAGGGCATTCAGGAATGGGGCATTATCATGGTATTGAAGGGTTTTTAACGTTTAGCCACGCTAAAAATACATTAGTATCGGGCTCATTTAACCCGCGCATTGGTTTATTACTCAAACAAAGCAAGCTCATTATTAAATTATTAAAGTGGCTTTACATAAAATAGTTTTAAATTAAAAGGCTGAATTACATGAGTAACCCAGCCTTTATAATTTTAATTGTTAGATAGTAAACTAAAACAAACGACCTTCACCAGCATAAGTGCCGGCCTGAATTTTTGCATAAATTGCGTCGGCTTTTTCTTTAGCTTCTTCTATTTCTTTAGGTAGCATTTTACGTTCATCGAGTTTACGGCTATGGCTTGCTTCCATGTTACCGTTGTACTCTGCAATGGTGTTCCAAATATAAGATTTTTCTAAATCTTTTGGCATACCTAAGCCTTCAAAATACATTAGTGCCAAGTTAAATTGTGCTAATGAGTAATTATTAGCGGCGGCTTTTTCGTACCACGTGCGAGCTTGCTTATAATCACGTGTAACGCCTACGCCGTTTGAGTACATTACACCTAAATTAAACTGAGCAGCAGGCAAGTTCTTTTTAGCGGCCTTTTCAAATAGGCTTACAGCCATTTGATGATCAAGCTTTACGCCTTTACCCTCGTCGTATAAAACAGCAAGAGCAAACATAGAGTCAGGATGGTTCTTTTTAACACCTTGTTGATAAAGCGACGCTGCTTTGTAGTAATCGCGTGTTACACCGTATCCACCTTCGTACAGTTTGCCTAGCTCGTAAATCCCTGGAGCAAAGCCTTTATCCGCAAGGTATTCAAATTCTTTTAGGGCGACTGCAAATTCACCTTCGTTAGCGGCTCTAATGCCATCCTCTAACGTTGCATTAGCAAAAGGGCTGGCAAGTAAAACGCCTGCAAGAACGAGTGCTTTTAAATTAAACTGTGACATAACAATGTCTCCAATTATTAATAGTTACGATAGGTATTAAATTTTTGCGCTATTTACGCATTATAAACGTTTAATACTCAGTACATACAATGATGATTAAATCGTTTACTGTTTATAAATGCAAAAATGAGTGCCTAGAATTATGTTTTACGCCTGCTTTGATAAAAACGCAAGGTGAGCGCTTTTAAGGTAACGTGGATAAAACACAGCTCTGTAAACACTTATATATTAAGTTAAGCATATTGGCTTTAGATGTGTAAGATACAGATTTTACAGAAAATTTAAAGGAATAAAAAAAGCCCGTTAGGGCTTTTTGGAGTCATATTAACCGTCACTAATATGAGCAATGTAGCAAGTAGATGTGATTTTTTATGCTATTACTTCAATTGAGTAAGTAATAACACTAAGCGGCACGTTCTTGTTTAATGTGTCAGCATCCTTGCTGAATACTCTTCCATGGGCACTGAGGTCGGTACATTTTGTTTCTGGTAATGATTATTAGTTAGATTAACAAACAAGTCAATATTTAAATGATAATTATTATCAAATAAGGTTTTCGGAATTATAAAATTTAAAATAAGGAAAGTGATGCTTAATAATCTTAAAACTAAAAAAGTAATAAATGCATGCTTTGCTATCAGCATGGTATTTTTGTGTAGTTGTTCAGCTTCATTTACTTACAACAACTTGAGCTGGCTTTCGTCATTTTGGGTGGATGATTATATTGATTTAAATAAAACTCAAAATAAGCAGCTTAAACAGATCATTAATACGACCCAAGCCTGGCACAGAAGTACGCAGCTGCCTGTCTACAAACAAGATATTCAAAACATTAAGTCACTTTTTAACAGCTCGCTAAGCACCGAGCAGTTAAAAAAACAGGTGGTTTTTGCCAAAAAGCATTGGCAAAATCTACTCGAATACGCGCACATGCCTTTAGCTGAACTCGGGGCATCCTTATCAAGTGAGCAACGTGATGAGCTACTAAGTAATATTCAAAAACAAATAGATGAAGAGCGCAAAGAGTTTAACGAACAGACACCGCTTGAGCGTAAAAACGATCGTTTAGAAGAGCAAATCGAATATTATGAAAAATGGGTAGATGAACTAACTAATGATCAAAAAGCACTAATAATTACAGCTAACGAGCAGCACAAAGACTCCAAATCACTGTGGTTAGAGTATAAGCAAAACCGTTTAAATGTAGCTATTGAGATATTTAAAAACAATAACTTAACGCATAACGAATTAATAGCTCAGTTAAGTACAGTAATAAAAGAACGCGAGCGCTACATGAGCGAAACGCTACTTAAAACAAATGAAGAAAACCTCAATTTATATATTAATTTATTGTACCAATTAAATACAACACTTAGCGATAAGCAACGCCAAAGCGTAAATGATCAATTTGATGAGTTAATTGATACGTTAAACGATATAATACAAAGCTAAGTTACTGAATCGGTTATTTATTGACTGTTTTGTTAGTTTGTTAGCCGCAGAAGACGTTTTAGTAAAGGCAATATATGGTTACTGATTTAAAAGGCATTCTAAATACTTGGCATGCTCAAAAAGATACTCAGGAATGGGTGTTAGCTACTTTATACAAAATAGAAGGCTCTAGTTACAGAAAACTAGGCGCTATGATGCTTATATCGAGTTTAGGGCAGCGATTAGGAATGCTCTCAGGTGGTTGTTTAGAGGCAGATATTCAGCGCCATGCCAAACAAGTAATGGGCACTTTAACTAGTAAAACAATTAGTTATGATGCAACCGATGAGGACGATTTAACATTTCAACTTGGTATAGGTTGCGGTGGTATTGTACACATATTATTGCAGCCTATTCATAAGAATAATGAATACTTACAATTAGATCATGTATTTAAAGCATTAAGTGACAACAAGTCCGGTCAATACTCCCAACAAGTTACCCCAGTTTTACTCCAAGGTAGTGGTGTTTTTACACAAAATGATGAGCAACACGACTTATCGATGAACCGAAAAGCTAAATTAGTTGAGATCAATCATGCCACCTGGCTTCAAACCTCAATCTATCCGCCACCTCATTTGTTAATAGTAGGAGGCGGTGCAGACGCAATCCCTGTTTATGCGTTAGCAAAGCAGCTTGGCTGGAGTGTGAGCGTTTGGGATACGCGCGCTGCTAATGCCAAAAGGGAATACTTTAAAAATGCCGATGCTATTTTACGCTGCTCACCAAGTGAATTAAAAACGTATTGTGAAAAACACAAAGTAGATGCCGTCATTTTAATGGCCCATAGTGTTGAATTAGATGCCAGCGTACTTGCACAGTTTGTAAGTTTACCGTTTAAATATATTGGTTTACTAGGCCCAGCACACAGGCGAGAGCAAGTGCTACAACATGCAAATACCACTATTAAAAATGTACACGCACCAGTATTTGGCCCTGTGGGGTTAAATTTAGGCGGAGATTCGCCCGAGAGCATTGCGCTTTCGTTAATAAGTGAAATACATGCGGTGCTTAGTAATAAAAATGCGCAATCGTTAAGTAATTGGGGGCATTAGGTTTGCTAATTGCAAAAGTGATTTTGGCTGCTGGGCAATCATCGCGTTTTAACGGCTGTAAATTAATTGCCAATGTGGGGTTTGGGCAAACCATGATTGAGCGAGCGGTTAAAACGCTTCAAGCACTTGATGATTCGGTTGTTTACGTAGTAACAGGCGCTTGGCATCAGGAAATTGAACAGGCACTTTATGGTTATACAAATGTTCAGCTTATTGAAAACAAACAATGGGGTAAAGGGTTAGGGGGTAGCATTGCAACGGCAACTGAGGCTGTCTCTAAGCTAAACACCTACGATGGTTTTTTGTTTATGCTGGGCGATCAGGTGGAATTACAAACGCAGCAAGTACATGAGTTAGTTAAAGGGTTTACTCATACACCTTCGCGCTGGTGCGCAGATTACGGCGAACGCTTAGGGGTACCAGCTATATTCCCAGCTGTTGATTTATCCAAGCTTGCAAGCTTAACTTCAGATAAGGGGGCGCAACACTTATTGCGCAGTAAAAACGAAATCGTAAATACAATTAATATAAGTCATGCAAAATTAGACATTGATACGCAAGAGCAGCTAAGTGATTTTTTAGCTAAGCATGAATTATAAGTACACGATAAGTAATTAAATTATATAAGTTTTAATCAAGGTTTTTAAAATCTTGGGTATTAATCAAGGGGCAAGCTATGGTGACGTTTACAATTAATGGCAAGGTGGTTGAATCACACGCAAGTGAAGATACACCATTGTTATGGGTTATTCGTGATGAAATTGGGTTAAAAGGTACAAAGTTTGGTTGTGGTATTGCAATGTGTGGTGCGTGTACTGTGCATTTAGATGGGCAAGCAACACGGTCATGTGTACTACCAATTGGCGCAATTGCGGGTAAAAACATTACCACAATTGAAGGGCTTAATAACGAACACCCTCTTCAAAAAACATGGGTTGAAGAGCAGGTACCACAGTGTGGATATTGTCAGTCTGGGCAAATAATGCAAGCTGCTACATTACTTGCTGCTAACCCAAACCCATCTGAAGAAGAAATAGTTAATCATATGAATGGCAACTACTGTCGCTGCATGGCATACAAACGCATTAAAACGGCTATTAAACGCGCTGCCGATGAGTCACAAAGTGTTGTAAACATTTTTGATCCAAATGCCCAAGACGCTTAACTGGAGCCTGTAATGAAAAAATTATTTCAAAAAAATAGCGAAACCGTTAATTTAAATCGTCGCTCGTTTATGATTGGTACTGCCAGCGCAGGTTTGGTGATGGCATTTGCACCCGCTCTATTTTCAGGCTCGTTAAGTGCAAAAGAGTCAATTACACAGCAAGCTTTTTCACCAACAATTTGGTGGACTATGAGCAGCGATGGCGCAGTAGAAGTCAGTATTGCTAAAGCGGAAATGGGTCAACATATTGGTACTGCATTGGCGCGTATTGTAGCTGATGAGCTAGAGTGCGATTGGGATAAAGTATCAATTACTTATGTAGACACTCACGAAAAATGGGGTTACATGGTAACGGGTGGTTCATGGTCGGTATTTCAAAGCTTTAAGCCGTTATCGCAAGCGGGCGCTGCGGGCAGAATTGCATTAATAGATGCAGGGGCTGCTATGCTGGGTGTACCGCCGGGTAAATGCCATGCTGAAAAAGGTCACATTATTTGCGGTGATAAATCTCTAAGTTACGCTGACATTGTTAAAAAAGGCGAGTTTAACCGTACTTTTAGTAGTGAAGAAGTGGCAAAGCTACCATTAAAACCTGCTAATAAACGTCATTTAACTGGGCTAAAGCAAGACTTTAAAGCGCTTGATATACCTGCTAAAACAAATGGTACAGCTGTTTACGGCATTGACGTAGAAGTAGAGGGCATGCTGTACGCTCGACCTGTTATTCCACCAACGCGTTATGGCAGCACAGTCACTAATGTTGATGATACGACAGCTAAAACGATTAAAGGCTATAAAGGCTTTGAAATTTTAAACGATCCTAGCGAAACCGTTCAAGGCTGGGTTGTTGTATTAGCTGATAACTACCCAAGTGCAATAAAAGCGGTAGATGCACTAAAAGTGACCTATAAAAAGGGTAAAACCGCGAATGTAACCGAAGCCGATATTCAAAATGAAGGCAAACGATTATGTGAGCAAATTGACTCAGGCACATTATTTGTTGATGAAGGCGATATTAAAAACACGCAAGCCAATGCCAATGAATCATTAGAGTCGATGTACACCACGGCTACGGCAAGTCATTATCAGCTAGAGCCACTCAATGCGCTGGCTGAATTTAAAGACGGTCAGTGGATAATTCATACGGGTAACCAGTGGCAATCACTTACATTACCAGCCATTGCAAAAGCGCTTGAAGTAGCCCAAGAGAAAGTCATAATTCGCCCTTATTATTTAGGCGGAGGCTTTGGACGTCGTTTGTTTGGTGATTGGACCGTACCTGCAGCCCTCACTGCAAAAGCTGTTGGTAAGCCCGTTAAACTTGTATTTACACGAGCGGACGACAGCTTATTCGATCAGTCTCGCTCTGCATCAGCTGCAAAAATGACGGCGTCTTTTGATAAAAGTGGCGCTTTTACTGGTTTAGAACATGCATTTGCTGCAGGCTGGCCTACTAAAGCAATGGCACCTGGATTTTTATCTCCAGGGGTTGATGGTAATGGTAAATTTGATGCATTTTCAGCATCGGGTGCAGATCATTGGTATAGCATGAGTAGTCACCGAGCACGTGCCATTAATAACGAAATAGCACAAAGTACATTTACCCCTGGTTGGCTGCGCTCAGTTGGTCCTGGTTGGATTGCATGGAGCCTTGAATCGTTTATTGACGAAATTTCCCATAAGCAAGGCAAAGATCCGGTTCAATTTAGAATCGAAATGCTAGACGGGAAAGGTAAGCAAGCGGGTAAAGCGCCCGAAAGTGTGGGCGGTGCACTGCGTTTACGTAATGTGCTTAAAAAGGTGTCAGATAAAGTGGCCTCTGTTAAGCTTGGCCAGGATGAGGGTATCGGTTTTTCAGTGAGTTCTGGGCAAGAGCGTACAATGCCAGCATGGCTTGCAACCGCAGCACATGTCCATGTTAATCGAGATAGCGGTAAAATAACGCTTAAAAAATTATATGTAGTTGTAGATGCAGGGCTAATTGTTCACCCAGATGGTGCATTAGCACAAATTGAAGGCTCTTTATTGTGGGGCAGTAGCCTTGCATTACATGAGTCAAATACGTATAAAGATGGGCAGGTATCGGCAACTAACTTTAATACTTATTTACCACTAAGAATGCAAGATGTTCCAGATATGGACATTGAATTTTTACAAAGTGATGAGTTTCCAGTTGGTTTAGGTGAGCCTGGAGTTATAGGTGTTGCGCCAGCCATAGGTAATGCAATATTTAACGCAGTAGGCGTGCGTTTACGTGATTTACCTATGAAGCCAAGTGAAGTTATAAAAGGGCTAAAAGCCTAAAATAAATATAATTAAAGGGACTACTTATGTAGCACCTTAGTTATTATACCAATGCGCGTAATTATGTATTACTGCGCATTGGTACTACATCATATTGTTTTGCAATTATTATGTATTAATAGGTACGGCAACTGTTTTACCTGTTGGTATAAGTTAAGGTTTGTTTATGCTAATCGACCCTACAGGGCGAGAATTTAGTTATTTACGTTTATCTATTACAGACGTGTGTAATTTTAAATGTGTTTATTGTTTACCCGATGGTTATCAAGGCGGCCAAGAGCGCGGTTTTTTAAGTGTTAATGAAATTAGCAATACGCTTAAAGCCTTTGCCCATCACGGTATAGAAAAAGTACGTATCACCGGGGGTGAACCCACACTTCGTAAAGACTTCATAGATGTTATTCGCGTTGCAAAAGATACCAGCGGCATAAAAAAAATAGCTGCGACAACGAATGGTTTCTCTCTTCATAAAAATATTCATAACTGGGTCGATGCAGGCCTAAATGCAATTAATGTCAGTATTGATACCTTAGACCCGCGTATGTTTAATACGATTACCGGGCACGATAAATTTGCATCTGTAATGAGCGGTATAGATACCGCACTTGAAACCGGTATTGAGTCGGTAAAAATAAACAGCGTGCTGATGAAGCAATACAATGGACAAGAGTTTGAAACATTTTTAAATTGGATTAAACATCGTCCGGTAACCATTCGCTTTATAGAGCTTATGCAAACAAGCGATAATAAAACATTTTTTGATGCGAACCATGTCTCGGGTCAGTCTTTAAAAGTGAAGCTATTACAAAGCGGTTGGCAGCAAATTGCGCGAAGCGCTTCTGCTGGGCCTGCTCAAGAATTTGCTCACCCAGATTACCAAGGTAAAATTGGGTTGATCATGCCCTACAGTAATGATTTTTGTAGTACATGTAACAGATTAAGGGTAACCGCTAAAGGCAATTTGCATCTGTGTTTGTTCTCTGAAGAAGGTATTTCATTAAGAGAGTATATGGGCGATAACGCAAACACCGCGCTAATGGATTTACTTTCACGGTATATTAAAACTAAAAAGCCCACCCACCTGTTACACCAAGGCAACACAGGTATAACCACAAACTTGTCTATGTTAGGTGGTTAGTATTTAGCTAAAAAGCGGCAGTTGTGTACCTAAAGTAGTAAAGCTGTCCCGGTAATGTGAATAATGCCTGTATTAACAAGGTTTTATTTCTTCAAAGCTTGTTAATTTGTTTTTTCAGGTTACAATTATTTTTTGTTTTTTATTAAGTTAATTGAATGGATATCGCAGCTCTTAATAGTACTAAATCATTAAGAAAGAGCGTTCTTAGTTGGATGTGTCTTTGCTTTGGTTTTTTGTCGTTTGCATTTGCGGTCTTTAACTTAACAGTAAACAATTTTGCGCTACTGGGTTATATCGAAGTCTTCTTTTCAATTTATTGTTTTTTCACCTACATATCACTCTTACGTCGCCCATTAAGATTTTGGCAGTCTATAGTTATGTGCGCACTTATAACACTCATTGTTATTTTAGCTACTGCGCTTGCTACACCACATAATGGGGTATTTGTATGGTCGTTCGCATTACCTATTTTGTTTTACTTATTGTTAGGTAAGCAATACGGTGTTGTCTTATCTGCTAGCTTGCTCGTTATACAATCTTATATTTTAGGGACTAAATCGAGCCTTAGCCCGTTTACCACTTTCAATTTATCTTTGAATTTAATGTGTGCTTATTTAAGTATTTGGGCTATCTCGCATGTTTTTGAAGGCAGTAGAGCTCATTTTTCTAAACGGCTTAAAAATTTAGCGTTACTTGACCCATTAACTGGAGCTGGTAATCGGCTCTCTATGAATCACTATTTTGAAGTGGAACTACAAGATAAGTCGCAACTATATGTATTTTTACTCGACTTAGACTTTTTTAAACAAGTAAATGATAAACACGGACATGCTGTGGGCGATCAGGTATTGGTTGAGGTAGCTACTTTACTAAGAGTGACGCTGGGTAAGGGGTATGTATTTAGAGTTGGCGGTGAAGAATTTGCTTTATTTAGCTCTTTCCCACATGAAGACGAAGCACTTAATGCGGCTGAAAAAATAAGAGCTGATATTGAAAATACTCATTTTAAAATTGATGGTTTAGTGATTAACATTACTACCAGTATTGGTTTGGCTAAATTTAGAAGCAGTAACACGCTTGAGGGGCTAATAAACCAAGCAGATAAACAGTTGTATAAAGCAAAACGTTTTGGCCGCAATAAAGTGTATTGTAAGTTTAAAAAAGAGCCTAAATTAGAAAAGGTAATTGCTTAGGGCGTGTTGATCTTTGATGGTTGAATTTGCAGCAGTGTGTTTGGTTTTTAGGCAAGGCGGAGCCTATGAAGTGTGGTTGTTCCCCATAAATAGGCGATAACGCAGCATAAATGCCAAACATGCGCTGCCCTTCGGGTTCTGCCTAGGGGCGATAAACTCTTTGTTACTCGGTTTTTACTTGGCCCACTAGGTTACAAACCTCGCGCTGCGATTTAATCGCCCCTAGATTGAACAAATTTCAATCCGCAAAGAACAACACGCCCTAGTAACCTATAACCCTAAAGCCTTAGTACATTTGTTCAAAGTTCGGAATACCATTTTCCCAAATTGGTTTGTCTTTTCCTAAGTGCTCACGAACTGCATCAAAAAATAAACGTGTTCTTACCGGTAAATCACGGTGTGGGTACACCGCATACATAGCGCTAAACTCCATAAGCTTTACATCGGTGAGTAATGGAACGAGCTTCCCTTGTGTTATTTCGTCACCAATAATAAATGCAGGCGCTACAAAGTAAGTGGTACCCGATAGGGTCTTCATTAGTAATGCTTCGGCATCGTTTGCCCTAAACACACTTTTTATTTTTTGCTCGCACTGCTCACCTTTACTATTAAAGTAATCTATCCCTTCAACTCTAATAGAGTTACTAGCATAACTTGCAGCAGGTAATTGGGCTAAATCTTCCATGGTTTTAGGCATGCCGTAAGTTTCTATAAACTCTGGTGCGGCTAATATTAGCAAGCGGTTACGTGCAATTTTACGGGCAATAAGGGAGGAATCTTTTGGCTCACCCACTCTAAAGGCTAAATCAAACCCTTCAGAAACAATATCAACTAACCTGTCGTCTAAACGAAGTTCAACTTCAACTTGCGGAAAGCGCTTTTGAAAATCGTTAAGCACAGGCTGTAAATAACGTCTGCCAATAAGCGTTGATGAGGTGATTTTTAACACCCCACGTGGCTCTAAATGGTAGTTTTCGGCCATACGTACGGTTTCACCAAGTAACTCTCTTAGTTCGCCGGCTTTTTTGATCATTTCGGCGCCTGCCGCGGTTAACGAAAACGAGCGGGTGGTGCGGTTTAACAGCCTTACCCCTAACTCATCTTCTAAGCGACTAATTTGCTTAGATATAACAGAGCGGTCAATGTTGCGAATTTCTGCTGCTTTTGCAAAAGAGCCTTGTTCAACGACTTCGAGCAGCATTAAAAGCCGGCTTGTTGTATCCATTGTTACACCTTGAATATTCTATTGATGCCATTTTGGCATTAATGAATTTAAAAATCTATGGTTTTTACACACGGGTTTAATCCGTATTATGCAAGGCTAATCAACAATGGAGCGTCTTCATGAACAAACATCTAATTGCTGCTGCACTTACTGCGGCATCATTAACACTTGCAGGTTGTGCTGATGAGAGCACAGCTCAATCAGCACCCGCACAGCAACTTCAACCGATTGATGTAGCACAGGTGCTTGTTAAGCCAGTACAAAGCTGGCACACATACACAACGCGTTTAGAGTCTCCTCAAGAAGTTGCTTTAATGCCACGTGTATCAGGCATTATCGACAGCATTGAATTTAAAGAAGGCGACGCGGTAAAAGAAGGTGATGTTTTATTTCAGTTAGATGCTCGCCCATTTGCAGCCGTTGTTGCAAGCTTAAAAGCACAAATAGAAAGCGCTGAAGCTGCGCTTGAACAAGCTAAAAGTGAAGACAAACGCGCAGTACGCTTATTAGAGCGAAAAGCTATTTCTACAGAGCAAGCACAAGCTCGCACATCAACACTTCGCCAGCGCGAAGCTCAGCTTTTGGCATTAAAAGCACAGCTTACATCAGCAGAGCTTGATTTAGAGTTTACGTCTGTTGTTTCTCCAATTAATGGCATTATCTCGCGCGCAAATATTACTAAAGGTAATAATGTGCTCGCGGGTCAAAGCGTATTAACGTCAATTGTGTCAAACCAAGCTATGTATGCTTATTTTGATGTTGATGAGCGTACCTGGAATAGCTCATTTAATGACGTAACAGCTGCGAGTCGTCAAACAGTTGTAATGCAAAAAGTAGGTCAAACTGACTTTGCATACAAAGGCTACATTAACTTTATTGATAACCAAATTAACTCATCAACAGGTACTTTACGCGTGCGTGCAGTATTTAATGAAGATAGCAATCAACTACGAGCGGGTTCATTTGCACGCATTAAGTTAGCGGCTAATGAAGTGAGTGAAAAAGTAATTATTCCTGAGCGTGCTATTGGTACCGATTTAAAAAATCGTTTTGTATTAACGGTTGGCGAAAACAACGTACTTGAATACAAACTCATTACTGTAGGTGAACGATACGGTGCTTTACGTGCGGTTACCTCTGGTCTTAGCGAAGGTGACGTAATTGCAGTAAACGGCCCAGCACGTGTAGGCCCAGGTATGCCAATCTCTCCACAAACAGTAACAATTGATACAAGCGGTGTTGCATTTACATTGTCAAACGACAACGCACAACTTGTGGCTAAGCAATAAGGTTTATTGATGAAATTCTCGCATTTCTTTATACAGCGCCCAATATTTGCGGCAATGCTGTCGTTGGTTATTTTAATTGCTGGTGGTATTTCACTATTCCAACTACCAGTAAGTGAATACCCAGAAGTAGTTCCTCCTACAGTGGTGGTGACTGCAAGTTACCCGGGTGCAAACCCAACCGTTATTGCGCAAACAGTGGCAACACCGCTTGAGCAAGAAATTAACGGTACTGAAAACATGTTGTATATGTTTTCGCAAGGTACAAGCGATGGCCGTATGACATTAACGGTGACCTTTGCGTTAGGTACCGATTTAGATCGTGCTCAAGTACAAGTACAAAACCGTGTAAACAGTGCGCTTCCGCGTTTGCCAGAAGAAGTACAACGTTTAGGTGTAGTTGCTGAAAAATCATCACCCGATTTAACCATGGTAGTGCATTTATATTCACCTGAAAAAACGCATGATACCGCGTATTTATCTAACTATGCCGATTTAAACATTAAAGATGAAATTGCGCGTTTACCGGGCGTAGGTGATATTCGCATGTTTGGTGCTGGCAAATACTCAATGCGAGTATGGCTAAACCCAGATGCACTTGCTGCACGCGAATTAACAGCAACAGATGTTGTAACAGCACTTCGCTCGCAAAACCAGCAAGTTGCTGCCGGTAGCTTAGGTGCGCAACCAATTTCAAACGATAGCCAATTTCAAATATTGTTAAACGTTAAAGGCCGTTTAAACAGTATTGAAGAATTTGAACAAGTTATTATTAAAGTAGGCGAGGAAGGTCAGTTAACGCGTTTATCTGATATAGCCCGTGTTGATTTAGGTCAAGATACTTACTCACTACGTGCAGAGCTTGATAACCAACCAGCTCTTGCAATGCCAATATTTCAGCGCCCTGGTTCAAACGCTATTGAGCTTTCCGATCAAGTACGCGAAACAATGGCGCGCTTATCTAAAGATTTCCCTAGCGGTGTTGAATACGACATTGTGTACGATCCTACGGTATTTGTTCGCGGTTCAATTGACGCAGTAATTGCCACTTTGCTTGAAGCAATTGTACTGGTAGTTATTGTTGTTATTGTATTTTTACAAACGTGGCGCGCATCTATCATTCCGCTAATTGCTGTGCCTATTTCACTCATTGGTACCTTTGCAGTAATGCAATGGTTGGGCGTGTCAATTAATACCTTGTCGTTGTTTGGTTTAGTACTGGCCATAGGTATAGTGGTAGATGATGCGATAGTAGTTGTTGAAAACGTAGAGCGTAATATTGAAAACGGCTTATCGCCACTTGAAGCAACACGTGTTGCAATGAGTGAAGTTACAGGCCCAATTATTGCTATTGCTTTAGTATTAAGTGCGGTGTTTATTCCTACGGCATTTATTACTGGGCTGTCTGGTCAGTTTTATAAGCAATTTGCGCTTACAATAACAATTTCGACAATTATCTCTGCGTTTAACTCACTCACGTTATCGCCAGCGCTTGCTGCATTGTTATTAAAGTCGCACGATGCAAAACCAGATGCGTTTACTCGTTTACTTAATAAACTGTTTGGCCGTTGGTTGTTTGAACCATTTAACCGCGTATTTAATCGTGGTGCTAAAGGGTACGAAAAACTAGTACAAAAGCTTATTCGTATGACTGTTATTGTGATGGTTGCTTATATCGCACTGGTTGGCGGCACAATTAAATTATTTGATACGGTACCAGGTGGCTTTATTCCACAGCAAGATAAGCAATATCTAGTTGCAATTGCACAGCTACCAGATGCGGCAAGCCTTGATCGTACTGAAGATGTATTAGCCCAAATGCAACAAATTGCATTAGAGGTACCAGGCGTTGCACATACTGTTGCGTTCCCAGGCTTATCGGTTAATGGTTTTACAAATAGCCCTAACAGCGGCATTGTATTTACGCCACTTGAGAGCTTTGATGAACGTACCGACCCAAGTAAGTCTGCAATGGCAATTGCTGCACAGTTAAACCAGCGTTTTGCTGCCATTGATGAAGCCTTTGTAGCTGTATTTCCGCCACCGCCAATTCAAGGCCTAGGCACAACAGGTGGTTTTAAACTGCAACTTGAAGACAGAGCAAATAAAGGGTTTGAAGCCTTATTTAATAGCTTGCAAGCCGTAATCGGTAAGGCGCAGCAAGACCCTGCATTAATGGGGCTTTACTCAAGCTTTAGAATTCAAGTGCCACAAATGGATATAGACATTGACCGCGAACAAGCACTTATTCAAGGTATTCCACTTGATGAAGTATTTGACGCACTGCAAGTTTACTTAGGCTCTGTGTATGTAAACGACTTTAATATGTTTGGCCGTACGTACCAAGTAAATGCGCAAGCTGATGCTGATTACCGTAAAGACCCTGAGCAAATACTTAACTTAAAAGTACGTAACCGTGCAGGCCATATGGTGCCATTAGGTTCTGTATTAACGGTAACACCGACCATTGGCCCTGACCGTGTTATGCATTACAACGGTTACCCAAGTGCCGAGCTTAATGGTAGCCCAGCACCAGGTTATAGCTCTGACCAAGCACAGTTAGCTATTGAAAAAGTACTCGCAGACACACTGCCATCAGGTATTGAGTATGAATGGACTGAAGTAACGTACCAACAAGTACTTGCTGGTAATACAATGGTTTATGTATTCCCGTTAGTTGTATTGCTTGTATTTATGGTACTTGCAGCGCAGTACGAGAGCTTACGGTTACCACTTGCGATTATATTAATTGTACCGATGACTATATTCTCTGCTTTATTAGGTGTGTGGTTTGTTGGCTCAGACAACAACATATTCACCCAAATAGCGTTAATAGTACTGGTGGCCTTAGCTTCTAAAAACGCGATATTAATGGTTGAGTTTGCAAAAGACAGACACGACTCAGGATTAACGCATCTAGAGGCAATACTTGAAGCATGTCGTATGCGTTTGCGCCCTATATTAATGACCTCAATTGCATTTACAGCAGGTGTTGTACCGTTAGTGCTTGCTACAGGTGCAGGCGCTGAAATGCGTCACGCTATGGGTAACGCAGTATTCTCAGGCATGATAGGTGTAACCGTATTTGGTTTATTATTTACGCCGGTGTTTTACATGCTAGTAACGAGCAAAAAAGATAAAGCGCAGGAGAATGCTCATGACTAAATTGATGCAAAAAAGGTTTAAAACTAGCCTAACAGTCAGTGCGGTTTTAATGGCTTCGTTTTTAGCAGGGTGTGCGAGTAAAATAGACACTATTAGCGAGCAAAAAGCGGTTAACGATTTTGTTGCTAAAGCTAATATTGCTAGCAACGTGATTGTTGCTGATGAAACAAGCTGGTGGACAAAACTTAATTCTGATCAGTTAAATGAACTTGTTATAGGTGCGCTTGCAAATAACTATAATTTGCAAACAAGCCAGTTAACGCTTAAAAGCGCATTAGCACGGTTAGGTGAGCAAAAAGCCCAGTACCTGCCGCAAGGTGGTGTAGATGTAGGCGCAGCTCGAAGCGATGCACCAAGCGTTTATGACCGTCAATCAAGTGCAAACGTTGCACTTGATTGGCAGCTAGATTTGTTTGGTCGAATCACAGCCTTGGTTGATGCAGCAAATGCATCGGCCATGAGCCAAGCAGAGCAAGTACGCTTGCTGCAAATTGAAGTTGTATCGTCGGTTGTTAAAGGCTTTGTAAGCTACCAAGGCAATGTTGAAAAGCAGCAAATCATCGCGATGCAAATAGAAGCCCTTGAGCAAAGTATTGATGTACTTCAAGCACGTGTTGACGAAGGTGTAGCAAACGAGCTTGATTTAAATCGAACTATGGCGCAGCTAAGGCAGCAACAAGCACTTATGCCTACCATTGAGTATGCAAAATACAGCGATTTATCTGCTCTTGCAGTACTAAGTGGTAAGTTAGCGCAAGACATTGCTATTGAAAACGAGCAAGGCGTGCTTGAACGTGACTTTAGCGTAGCACTAAAAAATGCTAATAATGCCATTGCCTTACGCCCAGATATTAGCCGTGCATTATTTGATTTTAGCCAAGCAAATAGTTTAAGTATTGCAGCTAGCAAAGCGCTATTACCAGATATTAGCTTATCTGCATTTGCAGGTGTTGTGAGTATAGATAGCACAGGCTTAAAAAATACCGACCAACAGTGGCAAGTAGCACCACAGTTGCAATGGTCGCTATTAAGTTACCCAGCTTTATTAGCACAGCGCGACGCACAGCAATTTTTAAGTGAAGCGGCTTACAGTGATTACCAGCAGGTAGTACTAAATGCGTTAAGTGAAAGTGAACTATCGTTACAAATGTTGGTTAATCAGGCGCAGCAAAAACGTTTTGCAGATGAGCGCTATGACTTTGCTAATAAAGCATTTTTACAAGCACAAGCAATGTACGAAGAAGGTCAAATTCCTTATCTTGAGTTGTTAGATGCGCGTCAGGATGTTTTAATAGCGCAAGAAAATGCTGTTGAAACAACAATTACTTCACTGCTTGCTAAAGTAAATGCCTACCAGTCATTTAATGGCCAATGGAGTTATGCGTTAAAGGACACTAATAAGTAGAGTTATATTGATGCCAAAAACTGATAATTTAAATAACTACGATATCCCGCAAACTATGCGCGCTATTGTACTGCCAGAGCCAAATGAAGCAATTAACTTAGCTGATGTTGAGATGCCTGTTCCAGACTGTGCAGACAACGAGCTACTAGTAAAAGTAGAGTACGTTGGTTTAAACCCAGTTGACGGTTATTTTGCTAAAACCGGCTTTTGTAAATGGCAATACCCACATGTTTTAGGCCTAGACGCTGTAGGTGTTGTAGTTAAAGCTAAAAAAGGTGTATTTCCTAATGTTGGCGAACGCGTAATGTGGCACGCTAATATTGGAGAGCAAGGTGCGTTAAGTGAATACACTAAAGTAGCTAACTTTGCAGTGTCGGTTGTGCCAGATGCGTTAAATCCAGCTATTGCTGCGAGTTTACCGTGTGCGGGTATGGCTGCACTAATAAGTTTGGATAAAATTAATATTAGTGAAGGTGATACTGTTTTAATTGAAGGTGGCTCAGGGGCTGTAGGCCAATTTGCGATTCAATACGCTAAGCAGCGCGGGGCAGATGTGTTTGTAACCGCATCAAAGCGTAATCATAAAATGGTTAAGCAACTAGGGGCTGACGCTGTTTTTGATTACAACGACAAAAAGTTGTGTGAAAAAATACGCCGTGAACTCGGTCCACAAGGCTTTGACGCTGTTATTGATACTATTGGTGGGGACACAACTCTTCGTAATATAGAGCTTATGCGCTTTTGTGGACGAATTGCTTGTTTAAATCCGCTACCGAGTTTTGATCAAGACTTAATGTATCATCGAGCGCCTAATATTAGCGTGGTATCAATTGGTGGAGCATGGCTTGCAAACAGTTTGTGTGCGCAGCAACGCTTAAGTTTTATGGGCAATTTGTTACTCGAAGGGGCGGTTAATAGCGATATTAAACACCCAGACATAACACCTGTAGATTTTAGCGCCGAATCTGTTTCGCAAGCGCTTAATAAACAGCTAGCTGGTGGATTTACTGGCAAGCAAATTGTTAAAGTTGCCCAATAACAAACCTAAAAAGTTAACGACAAACGCAGCCATAATTGGCTGCGTTTTTTTATGCCTTTAAAAAATACAAGCATAATGGCGAACATTTCATCGTTTTATCCTTTATCCATACAAAATTTATATATTTCAGAGTACAGGTGTAAGCCTTTTTGTTTCAACAGTTTACGTCTTCGTAAAGAAAATAAATTGAAAAAACTGTTAATTAATTGAATAGAGTAATTGATCTAAACGAATTTTTATGACGTAATGTAGGTATTATTATCTGGTCGGATGAGTTCAATCATGAGTTTACGTACAAAATTAAAAAAAGTATTACCAAGTATTTCAATCACTGAACAAGAAGCGCTAGACGCAGGCGATGTGTGGCTAGAAGGGTCTATCTATCAAGGTAAGCCAGATTTCAGCGCGCTACGCGATGTACCTGCAGCTACTTTAAGTGCAGATGAGCAAGCATTCCTAGACGGCCCTGTGCAAGAGCTACTTGGCATGATTGACGATTCAGTTATTCAAAACGGTATTCACTTACCTGACGATATTTTAGAATTTTTGAAAAAAGAGCGTTTTTTCTCGCTTATCATTCCTAAGTCGTTTGGTGGCTTAGAGTTTAGCCCTTATGCAAACTCTACAATTGTGGCAACTATTGCAACTAAAAGCTCTGCAGTTGCGGTAACTGTTATGGTTCCTAATTCATTAGGCCCAGGCGAGTTATTACTGCACTTTGGTACACAAGAGCAACAAGCTCATTACTTACCTCGTTTAGCTAACGGTACAGACATTCCATGTTTTGCATTAACAAGCCCAGAAGCGGGTTCTGATGCAGGCGGTATTCCTGATGTGGGTACTGTTACTAAAGGCTTATACAACGGTGAAGAAGTACTTGGCCTTGAAATTACATGGGATAAGCGTTACATCACACTAGCACCAATCGCTACGGTACTTGGTTTAGCCTTTAAAGTAGTTGATCCAGATGGCCTACTTGGCGGTAAAGAAAACCTAGGCATTACTTGTGCACTTATTCCAAAAGAGCACCCAGGTGTAGAGCTTGGTAACCGACACGACCCAATGGGTATTCGTTTTTACAACGGTACTACACGTGGTAACAAAGTATTTGTACCAATGGACTTCATTATTGGCGGCCAGAAAAACATCGGCCGTGGTTGGCAAATGCTGGTTAGCTGTTTAGGCGCTGGCCGTGGTATTTCTTTACCTGCGCTAGGTGTAAGTACTTCGCAAGTAGCATTTAAATCAGCATCTGAATACGCAGCAGTGCGTGAGCAGTTTGGTTTAGCTATTGGTCAATTTGAAGGTATTCAAGAAAAGCTAGCCGACATTGCAGGTAAAACATACCTACAAGAAGCAATGCGTGTACTTACAACTGAAGGTTTAGGCATGGGCTTAAAACCATCGGTAGTAACTGCAATTGCTAAATACCACATGACAGAGCTTGGCCGCGACGTGCTAGATTCAGCTATGGATATTCAAGCAGGTAAAGCAATCCAAAATGGTCCGCAAAATACACTTGCGAGCGGTTATGTTGCACAGCCAATTGCAATAACGGTAGAAGGCGCGAACATTCTTACTCGTAACCTAATGATCTTTGGTCAAGGTGTAATGCGTTGTCACCCATATTTACAATCTATGGTTGAATCTATCCATAGTGAAGACAAAGGCGCAGATAAAGAATTTAACGGCATCTTACGTAAAACAATTGGTTACAGCACAGCAAACAGCTTCCGTGCTTTCCGCCTTGGTGTTTTACCATTTACTGCAAGCGCCAACTCTGATTTACCAGAAGTCCGTGAATATGAAAAAGCAGTGCACAAGTTATCAGCTAAACTAGCAGTTTATGCAGACTTCTCGTTACTTGTACTTGGCGGTAAATTAAAACAAGCAGAAATGCTATCGGCACGTTTAGGCGATGTAATGAGCTTCTTGTACGCAGCTATGGCATCAATCAAATACTACGAGCAAAAAGTAGCAAGTAGCGAGCGTGAGCAAGCAGCGCCGTATTTCCATTACGCAACGCGTTTTGCACTACAAAGCGCTGAAGAAGCACTGCATAAGTTTTTAGATAACTTCCCTGCAAGTGGTACTCGTAAGTTTATTCGTTTTGTAACAATGAACTACTCAACTAAAATGCCAAAAATTAGCGACGACTTAATTCGCGAACTAGCTAAGCAAGCTCAGCTTGATACTGCATTTAAAGCGCAAATTACACATTTAGTTAAACCAGTAGAAGGCGATGGTCATTACATTAATGAGCAAGCTTACAAAGCTAAAATGGCATCACTTGGTGAGCTGGCTAAAGTTAAAAAAGCACTGCGCGCTAAAACAATTAAGCCAGGCATTCGCTTTAACATCACGCTTGATAACGCACTAGAGGCAAACGTGATTACCGATGCTGAGCACGCTCAGTTAATTGATTACAACATAAAACGTGAAAAAGCGATTCGTGTAGATGAGTTCGACTTTGACATGAACTTACTAGATGACAATGCACAACCAGTTAATCCACTTAAAAGTGTAGTTAACCAATAAAATTAAATTCAATGATGCAAAGCGCCCGCAGTATCGGCGCTTTTATTTTTGAAAGCTATTAGTGTGGAGCCCCGCTTGTTTAAAACCAAGCGGGGCTTTTTTTATGTGTTTTTTAAAGTAGAGATAGATAGCGGTGTTGGTCTTAAAGCGAATATGTATGTGTAGAGGATTAAAAAGAGACGCTTATAATCTTGAAAAAGGGCTAACAACCCCGTTAGCACCTTGTTGTAAAACATGAGTATATATTTGTGTAGTACGCACATCGCTGTGACCTAGTTGTGTTTGTACTGTACGTATATCAGCGCCGCTTTGCAGCAAATGCGTAGCGAAAGAGTGGCGCAAAGTATGTGGGGTAACGTGTTTATTAATATGTGCATCAAAAGCGGCTTTTTTAACAGCGCGTTGTAATTGCTTTTCATCGATATGATGGCGTCTCAATTGCTTACTCTCAGGATCAAGACTTAGGGCCTGTTTATCTTTCGAGGTTAAATTTGCAGCAGTGTGTTTGGTATTTAGGCAAGGCAGAGCCTATGTAGTGTGGTTATTCCCCATAAATGGGCAATAACGTAGCATTAATGCCAAACAGGCGCTGCCCAAAGGGTTCTTCCTAGGGGCTATTTACTCTTTGTTGCTCAATTTTTACTTAGCCCACTAGGTTACAAACCTCACGCCGCGATTAAATAGCCCCTAGATTGAACAAATTTTAATCCTGAAAGGTCAACAGGCCCTGATTTATGTGATGAAAATAAATATTGCCAACCTAACTGTTTGTTATGGTTTGGATATTTTTTACGTAACAAATGCGGCATATAAGCGCCGCTATATAAGGGGTTTTTCAGATCTAATTGCAGGTAACTATCAACTAATTGTATTTGAGAACGTAATTGCGGTATGAGCTCTACTGCAAGCGTTACAACACGATTTTTACCTCCTTTGCCATCCCAAATTCGAATGCAGCTATAGTCAAAGTCAATATCGTGAACTCGTAAACGCAGTACCTCCATTAATCGCATACCACTGCCATAAAGTAATCCACAGGGTAAATAATGCTTTGCTACACAGTGTTTAAATAGCGCTGAAACTTCTGTTTGAGTAAGCACAACGGGTAGTTTTCTTGGGCGTTCACTTTTTACAAAGTCTAATGATAATGAAAGGGGGCTCTTAATTATTTCTTTATATAGGAAACTTAGCGCATTTAGTGCCTGCGCTTGTGTGCCTTGCGCTACGTTTTGCGAGTTTACTAAATGGTTCAAATACGATTCCACTTGAGTGTCTCCCATAGAGCTTGGGTGCTGCATATTATTAAAGCGGATATAGCTAGCTATCCAAAAAAGATAAGCTTCAATAGTGCTCTTTGCATACCGTTTGCTATACATATGGTCTTTAATCATGGTTAGAAAGAGAGATTTCATAAATGATATTCAACTTTTAAAAACGTACTGTATATATAGACAGTTGTTCGTGTTTTGTCCAATAACATTATTAAAAGTCGTTTTGGTGTATTTTAACAACAATAACTTTACAAAATACGTAATTACTTGTTTACATGGAAGTTGTTTAGTGGAATTATTAAGCAATGTAATATACGCCGTTTTGGGGTGTTATAAACCCCCAAAGTGGTGTTCAATAAGCTGTTAGCTACCCAAGGAAGAATATGTGTGTCCTTAAAATTCACAGTGAAACAACCTCATTTAAGAAATTCTGTGAAACAACTAAGATTCCTGTTTTTAGCGTCACAGAGAAAGGAGAGTTGCGCGGTAAAACAAGGGTTAGTGAAACATTTGTGGTTTCTTTTGATGTTTCAGATGCAGAATGGGATGAGTTCACTGAACAAGTAAATGACGCTATTAACTTTCTAATCAAAAATTTCGACGAGTTAAATCAACTGATTACAAAAGTTCCAGATTCAGACGGTTACTTGGACTTTCCAATCTACTCAAGGTTAAATGACAATATTGTAAATCAAAATGATCATCTGCCTAAGGAGTTAATTAGCCTTGCTGGTAAATTAAATTTGGGCATAGAAATGGCAATGTACTCTGCAGATGCGTTTGAGTAAAGGGCAGCTAACAAGGCCATTAAGTCGGATTCGTAACAGTTGGCTCGGTTCCGCTTCGCTACACATTTTAGCCAACTTTTACTCACCGCTTATGGCGGCGTTGGTATGACTCCCACTGTCAAGTTAAACGCACTGACCCCTGCCTAACTTTTTTAAGCCATAATTACTTTAGCTCGAATTAGAGCGAGTTAATACATAAGATGAAGCAAGTAATTTCGTCGGTTATCTTGCTGATATTCGCTGGTTATTACTATTTCTAGCAACAGAGCAGACCTTACTTATTCCGTCGTGGCACCTGTCTTCAGTCTATGTTCGTGGTTCAATGCAGCGTTAGCTGCATTGCCATCCTAACGCCGTCGGTGGTTGTG
>Ga0207907_100181_pt1 | contig 32283 bp, 14 predicted proteins | sample LinPmetageLP52_FD_184062 | JGI IMG/M metagenome (GOLD analysis project Ga0207907, IMG submission 184062) | Marine viral communities from the Subarctic Pacific Ocean - LP-52 (SPAdes) | ecosystem: Environmental > Aquatic > Marine > Oceanic | place: Pacific Ocean | collected 2011-08-26
TTTGGTATTTGCTTAATGGTCGTTATGTCGGTTTTGGATATCGTAAAACCAGTAAGGGAGCAAACATGCAACGTATGGCTAATTGCCGTCGTTGAAACGATTAACGGTCAATGTCTGCTTTTCGCTCAAAGCCGCCTTTAAAAAACCAAAGATGCCAATAACTACTGAGTTGAAGTATTAGTAAAACAGTAATTTTTATAACTACGCATAAAAAAGCGAGTAAATATAAATCTACTCGCTTTAAAATTTCGACAGCTGACAGCTCAACCATCACTCGTAATCGTATCAATCAATTCACCAAGCACCGTTTCAGATTTACTGGTTTCTACTTGGCAAGTACCTGCATTTAAATGGCCGCCACCGCCATATTTAAGGCACAGTTCGCCAACGTTGGTGTTTGAGCTGCGGTTGGTGATTGATTTACCAATGGCAAACACTACGTTTTGTTTTTTAAGGCCCCACATTTTGTGTATTGATATATTGCAGTCGGGGTACATGGCGTAAATTACAAAGCGGTTGGTGGCGTAAATGGTTTCTTCTTGTGTTAAATCCAGTACCACTAGGTTTTTATGTACCGTTGCACACTGTGTTATTTGTGCTTTTGCTTTTTCGTTATGCTCGTTATAAAGCGCAACACGTTCGGCTACGTCTTCCATTTTTAAAATGCCTTCGATGCTTTGATCTTTACAGGCATCAATGAGCTTCATCATTAATTGGTAATTTGAAATTTTAAATTCGCGGAAGCGGCCAAGGCCTGTGCGTGCATCCATTATAAAGTTCATTAATACCCAATCGGTTGGGTTGAGTATTTCGTCTTTTGAAAACTGTGCAGCATCGCCTTTATCTACTGCGTCCATCATATCAATGCTGATGTTTGGAAACTTTTCAGCGCCGCCGTAGTAATCATAAACAACGCGCGCAGCAGAGGGGGCTTCTGGATCAATTACATGGTTTTTTATGTCGCTTGCGTTACGTACGGTTTCGCTTAAGTGGTGGTCAAATGCAATATGGCAACCTGCAACGTAGGGGAGGTTAGTGGTGATGTCGTTTGCTGTTATGTCTATTTTTCCATCTTGCATATCTTTTGGGTGTACAAATAAGATGTCGTCAATTAGGTCTAAGTCTTTTAACAGTACGGCGCACACTAAGCCGTCAAAATCGCTGCGGGTGACTAGTCTAAATTTATTATTGGGCATGGCTGTTCCATCTTTTTTAATTGAGTAATCAATTGAGTGTAACAGCAAATATATTTTTTGAGAGATTAGCGTTAAAAAAACACATAAAAAAGCCAAAACAGATGTTTTGGCTTTTTGTTAGCAAGTATGTATTTGTTTTTTACTATATAAACGTTAAGCGCCTGGGCCACATTCCATACAGCTATTAATAATATCTGGGCCAAATTTTAGTTTGGCGTTTAAATCACGCAGTGCGGTACGTAAGCCTTCTTCTATTACTGGGTGGTAAAATGGCATATCTAGCATTTCTGGTACGGTCATTTTATTTTGCACAGCCCATGCCAGTAAGTGGGCTATGTGCTCGGCTTGTGGGCCAATAAATTCTGCACCTAAAAATAAGCCTGTGCCTTGCTCTGCATAAACGCGCATGTGGCCTTTATTTTTTAGCATAACTCGGCTGCGGCCTTGGTTTTCAAAGCTTACTTCGCCTACTTCAAAACAACCACATTCACCTAGGCGTTCTGTAATTTGCTTGTAGCTTTCGCCAACCATTGCTATTTGTGGGTCGCTAAATACAGCAGCAATTTTAGCTCTACGAAGCCCGATACGTACATCTGGGAAACGCCCTGCATTTTGACCAGCGATAGCGCCTTGGTCCGATGCTTCATGTAGCAATGGGATCATGTTGCTGGCATCGCCTGCTATAAATATATTTGATTCTCCACATTGCATGGTATGTGGGTCGGCGTGCGGCACACCGCGATCATCAAGTTCTATGCCTGTGTTCTCTAGGCCTAATTTATCTACATTGGGTACTCGGCCTGTGGCTGCAAGTACGTAGTCAAATTGTTCTGTATGCTTAGCACCTTGTTTGTCGGTGTAAGTTAGTTGGGCTTTATCACCCACTTGCATCATGTCAGATACGTTTGAGTCGGTATCTACAAAAAATTCTTCTGCAAAAACAGTGTTTGCGTAGTCTCTTACTACTGGATCTGTAAGTGGGCCAATTGCGCCACCTACACCAAATAGTTTTACGTTTACGCCTAGTCGGCTAAGTGCTTGGCCAATTTCAAGACCTATAACGCCTGGGCCAAATACCGCGACTGATTCTGGTAGGTCGTCCCAATCAAATACATCATCGTTAATAATTAGCTTGTCGCCAAAGTTATTAAATACGCCAGGGTATGAAGGGCGAGAGCCTGTGGCAATTACAAAGCGTTTAGCGGTTATAATTGTATCGTCATTTATTTGTACACGGTTGGCATCTAAAAATTTAGCGTAACCACGAATTTTATCACCATCTGGTAGTTCATCAACGGCTTCTACTACAAATCCTGCAAAGCGATCTCGTTCACTTTTAACACGTGCCATTACTGCTTTGCCATCAATTTCTGGCTTTGAGCTGTGTACACCAAATGCAGGTGCCATTTCAATTGAATGAGCGGCTTCGGCTGCGGCAATTAATAATTTGCTTGGCATACAACCAACACGTGCGCATGTTGTGCCGTATGGGCCTGATTCAATCATTAATACGTTTTGTGTGAACTGTTTAGCGTTACGGTATGCACTTAAACCTGCAGTGCCAGCACCTATAACAACAACATCGGTTTGCAATTCTTTCATAGCGTTTTTCCTCTAATAAATAGGGGCATGTATGCCCCTATTTTTACCTATTTACATTAGGTTTTTTTATTTACTTATTATATTAATTAAGCAAAGTAATTTTCTAAATCGTCTGAACCGCCAATGTGTTTACCACCAATAAATATTTGTGGAACAGTGTCACGGCCAGTGATTGCTTTAAGGCTTGTTAATGTTGCGCCTGCACCCATAACAACTTCTTCATATGCATAGCCTTTTTCTGTAAGAAGATCTTTTGCCTTTTTACAGAAAGGGCAACCAGGTTTAGTAAATACAGTTACTGGCTCTGGCTTAATTTGTTTTGGGTTGATGTAGTCAAGCATTGTGTCTGCATCAGATACTTCAAACGGGTCACCTGGTAAATCTGGTTCGATGAACATTTTGTCAATTACGCCATCTTTAACCAGCATAGAGTATCTCCAGCTGCGCTTACCAAAACCTAAGTCGTTCTTGTCTACTAACATGCCCATGCCGTCAGTAAATTCGCCGTTGCCATCTGGTAATAATGTAATGTTTTGCGCTTCTTGGTGCTCAGCCCATGCGTTCATTACAAAGGTATCGTTAACTGATAAACATACAATTTCGTCAACGCCGTTTTTCTTAAATACGCCAGCTAGCTCGTTGTAACGTGGTAAATGCGTTGATGAACATGTTGGGGTAAATGCACCTGGTAATGAAAATACAGCAACGGTTTTACCTTTAAAAATTTCATCTGTTGTTACTGATTTCCATTCGTCGTTTTGACGAGTTGCAAATGTAACGTTTGGGATTGTTTGACCTTCAATATTCTTTAACATAGTTTGTTCCTCTTGATTTGTTGGAGCCATTATGGCGAATAAATAAATATAGTTCCAATCGTTTGTTTGTATTAAACTAATAGGTATAACCTATCATGCTGTGATGAATATGAACTTAAAAGATTTCGAATACGTTAAAGCAATAGCGCACTATAAGCATTTTCGCAAAGCTGCTGATGCTTGCTTTGTTAGCCAGCCTACATTGAGTGGACAAGTTAAAAAACTTGAGCAAGAGCTTGGTGTTGTGTTGTTCGATCGCTCTACTAAGCAAATAACGTTAACAGCTCAAGGTGAACGTTTATTGACACAAATAGAGATTATTTTAGAGCAAACACAAATCTTAAAAGAGCTTGCAGCGACCTCAAATGAGCCGCTACAGGGTAAAATTACTATCGGGATCATTCCGACCATTGCGCCGTATTTACTACCAGCTTTACTTACTTCAATGAAAGAAGCCTTTAAAGACAGTCAATTTGCGTTTACTGAAATGCAAACGGCAACAATTTTAGATGCGCTTGATAACGGTGAACTCGATTTTGCGATATTAGCCGACGTACCTGAACTTAAAAATTATCATACGATTAATTTGTATAAAGAAGATTTTTTAGTCGCTGTTTCTCACGATAACGCGTTATCTAAACATAAAAAAGTGGCCATAAGCGATTTACAAAATTACAGCCTATTAATGTTAAGTGATGGTCATTGCTTCAAAGATCAAGCCCAAAAGTTTTGTTTTTCGGCTGGGGTTGATGTCTCAAAGCAGTATCAGGGCAATAGCCTTGAAACGTTATTGGCGCTGGTGGCTATGGATGATGGTATTACATTTGTACCTAAACTTGCATGTACACAGCGCATAGGTATTGAATATTTGCCTATATTTCCTAATCAGCAACGCAATGTAGTGTTTGCATGTAGAAAGCATTACCCGCACTTGTCGGGTGTTGAGCAATTAGGTGAGTGGTTAACTAAGCACCCAAATTTAAAAGCTAAATTGAGTGAAAAGCTTAATTAAGCTATTTAAAGATCTTGGCTGATTATTTCTACCACATCATTAATTTGCACACCTGGTAACGGCTTGTCGTCGATGCTAATTGCAATTGCGCTTTGCTGATAAAGTTGCTCTACACGAATGGTGTTAAGTGTTGTAATAGTGTGGGGCATGGTATTACCTTGGGCATCGGTTAAGTAGTTATGATGTGCAATGCTTAGCATCTGGCCTTTTTTAAGCCCGTGCGCTTTACCTAGGTTAATCACTATTTTGCTATTTTCCATGTGCATTATTTTACCTTGAGTTGGCAAACACGCCATAGCTGCTTGAATATCGTAACTTACCGACTGATTTAGTTCGGTTATGCTTTGCCCGTAAGGTGATTGCCAAAACCTATCAGAGTTCACGTCAATAATTGTCGTTTTTTCAAATGGCCAAATAGCTTTAGTGTGATAGCTATTTTGCCAAAGTTGTTCGTATGTTGTGCCATCAAATAATACAAACTCAATGTTGTAACCTCGTTGATAAGCTTCATCTTGCCAAAATGCGTAATCGTTATTTAGTTTATCACTGGTTGATAAATCCGTTATTTGGCTAAGCAATACATATTGAGCGTTACTTCGTGATGCTATTTCTTCTAGTTGCGCATTTGAGTAGTCGTGCTGCTGCGAAAAATATTTATCTACACTAATCGCGTTATTATAATAAGCGATAGGAATAGCGCTCATTTTTGATTTTTGCAGTGCGGTAAATATATTTTTGCTAATTGCTTTATTTACGTCAAATATTTGACCCATCATGGCATGCTCGCGATGCACAAGGCGGCTTTGAGTGACCGCAATAAATTTATTAAAGCTATTTTGTGGACATTGCTGTGCTTGAGCAAAAATATCTAAACGTAGGGTAATTGCAAATTTACTGCTGTGGCGGTCTTCGCTTACTAGCTCTATTTTTTGAATTTCTCCATGGCTGCTAATTTTGAGCTGATCTTGCATTAAAACGCCATCTACCAAGGTTTGCACAGAGCTTACACGTGCTCCTGAGAATACAAGAGCTTGAGTTATGGCATCTTTAATAGCCGCTGATTTAGCCGCTGCTACATCGCCATTTTGAATTTGTGCATGGCCTGTAGATTCATACCACTGTGCTTTAGTAAAAGCCGAAAACGTTAATAAAGCAGTTGCACTTAAGCCTGCAAATGCCAATGATAAAAACGACTTCATACTCTTACTCCAATTAAACTTTAGCTAGTAAGGTGTTTAGAGCAAGGACTGTACCAATGTTATTTCAGCGCATTGTTTAGCTTATAAATGGCATTAAACGTGCATAGATTGCTGTAATTAGTTTTTTAAGGGCGATGTGCTATGCGAGTAATTTCATTATTAATTACACTTGGGTGTTTAAGCTTAAGTGGCTGTAGCAGTATTTTTGATAAACATGTTGAGTACAAATACGTAGAGCCAAATAATTATCCTGTTTTAAAAGCAGTAGGCTATGCGCCTATAAGTTTGCAAAGTGGTGCTAATTTATCGCAAAAACAGTTAATGGCAATTAAAGCGTCAAAGCTTGAAGCCTACCGTGAACTTACCGAGCAGGTGTACGGGCAAAAAATTACCGCTGGCACCACGGTGGAAGGCTCAATTGCACAAGATGATTATTTACAAAGCCAAGTGCAAGGTATTATTAAAGGCGCTCAAATAATTAAAACCTACGCTGTAGATGATACCTACATTACAGAGCTTGAGCTTAATATGAAGCGCGTACACGATTTGTACATAGGCGAAGTAAAACCTCGTGAGGTTAAAAAGGTAACTTACTACTAAATTACGACCACTATTAAAAAACTCTTACAAAATATCTCATCCTCTTATATTGAGTGCTATGCTGTTGTTAGGATTGATTTTTAAACAGACTGCGTAGTGCTCAACCGATGTATTTTATTGCCACAAGTAGTATAAATGGCGCTTAAGCCAATTCATATTCGTCCCACGTTTTTTACATGGTGCAAAGCCAATTTGCGCTACCTATTGCTGTTTTTTTTACTTTCTAGTGGTGTTTTTGCAAGCCGCCTGAGTATTCAATTTAATACGTTTATTGAGCTTATGGGGCAAAAGTATGGCCCTGCGCGAGTAGCTGTTGCCCGTAGTTGGCAAAGTATGTTGGTACAAACACAAAATAAGCCAGAGCAACAACAAATACTTATAGTAAACGACTTTTTTGCACGTAACTTACGTTATCAAACCGATATATTACTTTGGAAACAAAACGACTATTGGGCCACCCCATTAGAAACATTAGGCCGAGGCTTGGGAGATTGCGAAGACTACGCAATTGCAAAATACATTAGTTTAAGAGCATTAGGTGTGAGCGACGATAAGTTAAGGCTTATTTACGTAAAAGCAAAGCTAGCGGGTTCAAACAAAACTCAAGCACACATGGTGCTTGGTTATTTTGCTACACCTAACGCTCAACCACTTATTTTAGACAGTTTAATTACAAAGGTTTTACCTGCTGCAAAACGTGTAGATTTAAGCCCTGTTTTTAGCTTTAACAGCCAAGGTTTATGGGCTAATAATTCAACCAAAAGTGTCGCTAGCCCAACAGCAAGGCTTTCTCGCTGGCGTAAAATTTTGGAGCAGACAACCAATGAAGGAGTTATGTGGTAATGGCATCATTTTCCTTATCTAACTATTTTAAAAAGCGCAAAATTACGCTTCGACAAGAGCTTTGGATTGCATTGCTAATTGTTATTTTTGTTGGGTTTGTTAGCAGTGTTTTAATTAGCACTAATTCGGCTAAAAGTTACTTTTCTACTCAGTTGTATTTAAAAAATGTAGATAACGCAAGCTCACTTGCGTTAATGATTAGCCAGCTAGACAAAGACCCCGTAGAACTTGAGTTATTGGTATCTGCCACGTTTGATACTGGGCACTACAAACGCATTGAACTTCAAGACCCTAATGGTGAGGTAATAATTAAACGCACTTTTACAGATGAGCTTGAAGCGTCTGCGCCAAACTGGTTTAAAGCAATATATGGGCTAAATGTGCAGCCAGGGGTAGGGCAAGTAAATAATGGATGGCAACAGTTTGGTACGTTATTTATAGAAAGCCATAGTCAGTACGCAGAGCAAGCCCTATGGGAAAGTGCACTTAAGCTGTTTTTTAGCTTTTTAATAGTCGCTTTTTTTGCTTGTATAGTTAGTGCTTACTTTTTAAGTAGAATATTAAAACCACTAGATGATGTGGTTTATCAGGCAAACGCGTTTGGAGAAAAACGCTTTATTAAATCTAAGGTGCCGCGCACATTTGAGTTTGCTCGACTAGTACAGTCAATGAATCAGTTATCAACTCGTTTTAGCCGCATTATTAAAGAAGACAGTAAGCGCTTAGAAGAGCTTAGGTTTAAGTCGCAGCATGACGAATTAACCGGTTTGGCTAATCGTGAATATTTTGGCGCTACGCTTGAGGCGCATTTACAAAAGTCGAAAGATCATGCTCATGGTGCTTTATTTTTATTTAGAATTGTAAACTTAGATCAAATTAGTGAGCAAATTAGCCGGGTCGAAATGGTTAATTTTTTGCGCCGTTTTTCAGATATGCTAATTGGGTTTTTAGAGTTAAACCAAGAGCATTTTTCTGAAAACTACATTGCGCGTATCTCTCATAGTGATTTTACGGTTTTATTTAGTGATATAGACGACATAGACCAATTAAGTGAAAGAGTTAAGGCTATGCATCAGGCTTTTATTGAAGAATATAAAAGCGTTAAGTTAGCAATTCCTCATAGCTGTACATACATACTAAAAGAAGATTCGAGGTTTGATGTATTAAAGCGTGTTGATGAGTTATTAAAATCGGGCAATACCAAGCAGGTGGCTGTTCGTGCTAAAGAAGTCGACAGTAAACAAAAAAGTGAGCTATTTGACGACGCTACAAGTTGGCAAAGTGCAATTGAGTCTGCTTTAGATAACCAAACACTCGAAATAAACACTTTCCCGGTAATGAGTTTTACAGGTCAGTTAATGCAAAACCAGTTAGGGTTGAGTTTAGAGCTTGGCGGGCAGCTGTATCGTGCAAGCTATTATTACCAATGGGCTAACCGTTTAAAATTATTAGCGCGACTAGATTGGGGCTTAATTAAACAGCTAGTTAACGAATACAATGTTGAGCCGCCAAACGAGCTTATTTCAGTTGAGCTCTCGGCGCAAACTTTATTAGATGATACGGCAATCGCTTCTATATTGACTTACTTATCGGCGTTTCCTGAACTAGCTTCAAAGATTTGTTTTGATATACGTGAAAGTATTGCTGTTAGCGAAATCGAAATATTTAAAGATTTTTGTGAGCAAGTTAGATGCATGGGGGCAAAAGTTGCTTTAAAACGGGTTGGCCCTGAGTTTACTAAAATTAAGAAAATTCAAGAGTTTGGCTTAGAAATGATTAAAATTGATAGTGTGTATGGTCACAACATTAGCTACAGCCAAGACAATCAAACCTTTTTACGTGGTGTGTGTACTCTCGCACATTCTATTGGTATTAAGGTGGTGGCTCAGGGAGTTACTAGCCAAGATGATTTAGACACCCTTATTAATCTTGGCTTTGATGGAGTTATTAAAGAGTCGTAAAAGTTAATGCCCTTTTACGACTAACATTAATTGAATTCGGTCGCGTACTTTTAGTTTATTGAATATAGAGCTCATATGCTCTTTAATAGTGCGCTCTGTAATGTTTAATGACTCTGCGGCTTGTTTATTGGTGGCGCCTGTAACCACAATATCAACTACCTGGCGCTCTCGTTTGGTGAGCGAGTCAAGGTTGCATGAATGCGTATAGTTAAACTGAGTTTGTGATAAAGCACCAACTAGGTTTGACAGCAATTGACCTGGCAGCCAAATACCTCCTGAGCAGGCTGTTTCTAATACTTGTTCAATAATAACCTTAGCAGCTAAAGCCTCTACATAACCTCTTGCGCCAGCCTCTAGGGCTGCTCTGAGTTCGTTAATTTCAAGCTCGTTGGTCATTACTATAACGAGTAAACGCTGTTGCGAATATTTTTTAACAAGTTCGAGCCAATTAGAGGTGCCAGCTAAAATCCAAATAACATTGGATGCTGTTACTCTGTTAGGTTCTTTTGTGCATATTACACAACCCGGAAACGCTGTGTGCCAGTGTTTCGACTCAAACTCAGGTTGTGTAATAAAAATACTTTGACGCATTATTTCTCCGTTTATGTAAATGCTTTAACGCTCTGTCATTGCTTGTGATGTTGCTCTGAGAACAGGTTTTAAAAGATACTCAAGTACGGTTTTTTTACCGGTAATAATGTCTACTTGAGTGGTCATCCCTGGGATAATAGTTAGTTCTTTAGAAAAGTTATTTTTGGTGGTTTTTAACTGCACCAAGTAAAACGTGTTTTCTCTATCGTCTGTTATGGTGTCTGCGCTGATGTGTAATACTTCTGCCTCTAGGCCACCGTACACAGCAAAGTCGTAGGCGCTAAATTTGATCATAGCTGGCTGCCCAGGGCGTAAAAAAGCAATGTCTTTTGGTGGAATTTTTGCCTCTACAACTAGTTGGTCATCCAGTGGTACTATTTCCATAACGTCACTGCCTGGTTGTAAAATACCGCCTACTGTATTGACTAATAAGCGTTGTACAGTGCCTTTAACTGGCGAGCGAATTTCAGTTTGAGTGACTTTATCGGCAAGGCCAGATTCCGTTTCTTTAATCGACTCTAAGCGAAGTAGTGCCTCAGATAACTCATTGTTCCAGCTGTTTATCATCGCAAGTTCAACTTCGGTAACCTTATTCTTAGCTTCATTAATTGCCGAAAGACTTCGGTTTATAACTGCTTTGGTTCGGTTTACTTCGCCAGTAATATCGACTAGTTCTCGCTCTAATCTAATAATATCGATATCAGATACTGCACCTGTACGCAGTAGTGGGCGAGTTACTTTAAGCTCTCTATTGGTTAGCCTTAATGCGTTGGTATGCTGCTGTAGCGCCGCTTTAGCTTCAATATGATCTTGTCGACGCTGTTCAAGCTGACGCTTATGTATTGCCACCTGTTGCTCAAGCTCTTGTCGATTACTTAAGTAAATAGATTGCTCATGTATAACGGCTTCAGGTACGTCTTTAGCTAAACCGTCAGGGAAAATAAGTTCTTCTTTTTTAGTTAATGCTTTCAAGCGTGCAACCTTCGCAGTAAGTGACTGCACTTTTGATTGATTTTCTCTAAAGCTAGAAATAAAACGAGTAGGGTCAATTTTAATAAGTACATCGCCTTCGTTAACTATTTGCCCTTCACGTACATTTATTTTTTCTACCATGCCGCCATCGTAGGATTGAACCAACTGTAATTTATTCGAGGGGATAACTCGTCCTTCTCCACGTGCAACCTCATCTAAATTAGCAAATCCTGCCCATACAATAAGGCTTATAAATACAATGCAAATTAAATAAAGCAGTAACCTTGCACTGGCGGGCTCTTGCTGCATTTTTTCCCATTGGGCATCTACTACCCAGTCTTGCGTGTTTGGTGGCGAGAGCCATCCACTAAATAATTTATTGAAAACTGATGGCTTGCCTTTTTTTCTGGATTCAATAGCCCTACTTACAGATTCGAAGGAGCGTTGTTCTAGTGGTTTTTTGTCATTACTCATGATGCTTGCTCCACTGTTTTATTATTTAATGCAGCAATTACTTTTTGCTTAGGACCGTCGGCAACTACTTTGCCGTTATCTAAAACAATAATACGGTCAACTAGTTCAAGTAATGATGAGCGATGGGTAACCACAATTAAGGTTTTATCTGTAGAGCATTTTTTTAGATTATTAATGATCTTGTTTTCGCTGTTGTGATCAAGCGACGACGTTGGCTCATCTAATAATAAAATTGGCGGGTCGTTAATTAATGCTCTTGCCATTCCCACAGCTTGGCGTTGGCCACCTGAAAGTTGCCTGCCTAGTTCGCCTACTTGTAAGTCGAAGCCGTCTGGATGTGAGTTTATTAAATCAAATAATTGGCTTCGCTCACACGCTTCTATAATTTGCTCATCTTTAGCATGCCAGGCACTCATGGTTAAGTTATCTTTTAAAGTACCAAAAAATAATGAAATGGTTTGAGGCACATAACCAATATTGTGACGAAGTTCTGCCGGGTCTATTTGATGAATATCGTTATTGTCCATTAAAATATTACCTGAGCTTGGCTCGTATAGACCTAAAATGAGCTTTTCTAAGGTACTTTTACCTGAACCATTTCGACCTAAAATAGCGACCTTTTCGCCAGCTTTTATTTTAAAACTAACCCCGTTAAGCGCATTGTGTGATTCGTCAGAGTACTTAAAGCACACATCTTTAAATTCTATATCGCCTTTTAAAATAGGGTGACTTAACCAATGTTTACCAGTAGGGCGTTCTATCTCTTTTTCCATTATTTCGTTAAGAGATTGCATAGCAATAGCAGCATGGTGGTACTGCGCTAAAACTGCAGCAGACTGCCCAATGGGGCCCATAGCACGAGATGAGAGTAAATAGGCGGCTATTAAGCCACCTTGGGTGAGTTCGCCTTCGATAACTAAGTGAACACCAATTATCATTATGATCACACCTACACATTGTTGTATCCACGACGCAGTATTAGATATTGAGCTGGAAACTAATCGGCTTTGTGCATTTACTTGGGCAATGTATATGGTTGATTTTTCCCACGTGGATTGTGTTTTGCACTCAGAGTGAAAGCTTTTTACATCTTCTATATTTGTTAGGCTCTCTACTAAGACTGCGTTTCGCATTGAGCTTGCCTTCATTGTTTGCTCTGAAAGTGCTTCAAGTTTACGGTGCGCCGCTATAGCATAGGTAAGTAATATAAGCGCGCCTGCAATGATAGGAAGGCTCAGAGGGACGCCAATAATTGCTATAACAATCAGGTATAAAACAACAAAGGGGAGGTCTACTAAGGCTACAAGCGTAATAGAACTAAAAAAGTTTCTTACCGCTTCAAAAGATTGTATGTTACTTGCAAAAGACCCCGCTGAAGATGGGCGATTTTCAAGCTTCATGCCTAAAACTCGCTCCATGATCACCGCTGATACTTTTACGTCAATTCTGCTGGCAGCCAGCTCTACAAAATAGCCGCGTACTAACCTAAGTGCAAAGTCAGCGGTTAAGGCTATTAAAATTCCTATCGCGAGTACCCAAAGAGTTTCGGTGGCATGGTTTGGCACAACGCGGTCATACACGTTCATTACAAATAAAGGCATAGCAACAGAAAGCACGCCAAGCGCAATAGCAGATATAATCACGTCTTTGTAAAGTGATCGACACTCCTTTATTACGCCCCAAAACCATCCATCTTTTGATAGTTTTTCGAGTACTGGTGTACGTTCGTCAAATGCAAATTCGGGTTGAGCATAAATAACCATATCAACGCTTGTTAATGCCAGCTCATCAATGCTTTGCTCAATAACAGATTCAGTTAACTCTGGGTAAATAACACTCACGAGATTGTTGCTAAAATCGATTTTAGTAACAACGCATGCTTGGTTATCTTTTAATATTAAAATGGCGGGTAATAGTGCTGTATTTATTTTTTGTAGTGGCTTATTAACTACTTTTGATTTAAAACCAATACGTTTAGCCGCGCGTGCAAATCCTGAAGGAGTAAGGTTCCCGTCGCTAAGTGGTAAGCCATTTAAAAGGGCTTCTCTTGAAAAATCTTTATCATGGTGGCGACATAGCACTGCTAAGCAGTCGACTAATTTGCCACCGTGATCAAGTACATCATTTAATTCCATAAACCATCCAATGTTATGAAGAACTACAAGCGGTTGTTACTACTTAACCTAAACCCTACATAAAAGGCTTTTACTTAAGCTTTTAGATAAAGTTTAGGTTATTTACATAACGCTAATTGCCTTTGTGTTTAAACTGGTTGGTATTAACTATCAGTAATAACGGCTTCAATACGTCTGTTTTGTGCATTAGCCCTTACTGATATTTCGTTTACACGTGGTTGATCAATGCCATAACCCAATGATTTAACACGGTTAGGCTCTATACCAAATTGCTCAATTAGCATTTGTGCAACGCTAAAAGCACGTTGTTCAGATAGTTTTCGGTTGTAAGTTTTATCCCCATCTAAAGAAGCATGACCTTGAATTTCCACCATTTTATTTGGGTTTTGTTTTAAAAAATCAGCTAGCCTTTCGACTTCACGTATATACTCAGAACGAACTTCACTAGAATCAGCTGAAAAAGGGATCCCTATTTCTACAGAGTCTGTTTCGGGGCTGTATAAAGTACATCCTGACAAATCAACATTCGTTGCCGCTGGTGTACTTGGGCAGGTGTCTTGCTCGTTTGGCACACCGTCACCGTCGTCATCTAAAAACTCTCCACTCGGTGCAGTATGTGTCTCTAGCGGAATATCAAGATAGCGAGGCATTGCCGTTACACTCATATAGGCGTTATCTTGCTTGGCCTTTTTTTGCAAAAAGGCTTTACGGCTAAAGGTTGTGGCTACGTCGTAGGTTGGACAAATATTTTGTGCATCGTGAACAATAGGATCGTCGGTCAAATCTTCTATAGATGGGTATTGATCTGACATTACGTTAAGCGCGGGTAGAAGTTTCCCCATTTCTTTGAGCATTGTTAAAATAGCCGACTGCCGATCGTAAAGTGCAATTATGTATGAACGAGTTGACTGAAATGACTCATTTTCTGCATCAAGTACGTCTAGTAATGTACGTTGACCTATATCAAATTGGTCTTTGTAAGCTATTTTTACTTTAGTTGAAGATGCTCTGTGCTGATCTAGTGCGGGTAGTTTCTGCTCAAGTATAGTCACATTATGGTATGCAATTTGTAAGCTTTGGCGAATATCAATACACGCTTGATCTCGTTGATATTTAGCAATGTTTATATCTTGATAGGCTTGCTCAAGATTAGCGCTATCAAGCCCACCATTATATAAGTTGTAGCTTATATCTATGCCTACACGGGCTTCTGTTCTGGTTTCGTTTTGCCCAAGCTCATCTCTATCTTGGCTGCCATAACGGGCAGATAAATCTACATTAGGATGAAACGCGGCTTTTTGCGCTTCGGCATTCGCTTTTTTGCGCCTCTATATTATACAAAGACGCATAAAAGGTAGGGCTGTTTTTATACGCTATGCTAAGCGCTTGATTGACTGAAATAGGGATATTATCTTCATTCAGATCTGCTTGTTTAATCTCTTGTAACGGAAGCTCTCCTACAACTCGTAAATAACGTGCACTTACGTCATGTAAATTTGCGTACTCTGTAAGTACATTCGATTGCGCAAGCGATAAACGTCCGCTAATTTGCTCTAAATCGGCAGCCCGTGCTACGCCTGCGCTTACACTTTGTTCTATTTGTTGGTATACCGATTCATGCTCTTGTAGGTTAGCTTCAGCAAGCTGAACTAGCTCTTTAAATTTTTGTACATCAAGTAATGCTATTGAGGCTTCAAGCGCTGTTTGCTCTGTTTGCGTTATAAGCTCAAAATAGCGAATAAGCTGAATACGCTTAAAGCGGTCAACGGTATTAGATGTTCTAAACCCATCGTAAAGCATTTGAGTAACACTTAGCTCTGCTGTATTTCGATTGTATTCTTCTTCAACTCCATAATTTCTTCTCTCGTAGCCTGCGCTGGCAGATACGTCAACACTGGGTAAATAACCAGAACGTGCAGCATCGACTCCATAAATAGAGGATTTAAATGCATGCCACGCTTCTTGGACTTCAGGATTATTCTCTATGGCTTTACTAGAAACATAGGTTAGGGGCATAGCTGATTCGTTTGTAGCTTGCGCGTAACTAGACAGAGCGGCCGATGCTACGGCTAACCCAATTAAAATATTTCCATGATGCTTTTTAAAAGTGTTTTTTGTAATCATTTCTTCCTCTTAGATCCTGTTAAGACCGAAAATACTCCCTTCAATATTTAGTAAAGGAATATCAATTTTGCAAATAATCATTTTGGGTAGCATAAAATAAGTTTTCTACCACTTTTTTGTTGATTATTTTGTTTTGGAATTTATTTGCAAAACCTGTACTTGAGTCCAGTACCTAGATTGATTTTGTGTTCTACCTTTTAGTTATTAGAACGTAATTTAAAAAGTTTGAGGGTACCCAAATGGAAGCAAATCAATTATTAGTAACCGATATTCAGGGCTCTGCGGGTGTAGTTTTAGAAGATGGCTCAATTAAGGCTTTAAACGTAGGTGACTTCATTAGTGTGGGAGATTTAGTAGTTACGGCTGTTAAGTCTTCACTACAAATTGATGTGCAAGGTGAAACACTTTCTATTCCTGCAAATCAAAAGGTAAAAATAACTCCAGACTTATTAGCGAAAGAAGCCAGAGACTCAAGCGAAACAACTATTTTTGATGAAAGCTTAGATGAGGCCATTGCAAGTTTAGACTTAGGCACTGATCAAGATTCTACAACCTCGGCTAATTCGGATGTAACTGACTTTTTAGATGCCCTAGAGGGTGATGGTGATATTTTAGATAACCTAGAAGCAACAGCCGCTGGTGGCGGTGGCGCTGCTGGTTCTGGCGGTGGTAGCTCGTTTGTGCAGCTTACCCGTATATCTGAAAATGTTGATCCGAACAGTGTGGCGTTTGACTCATCACTTGATCAAAGTACTGCTGAGGCATTTAACTTACGTGACACATCAGACGGGGTAGTACCAGATGATAGCACCGCGTCTATATCGCTAAACGAGTTGGGTATAACCAACTCATCTCAACCTACTATTAGCGGTACTAGTGAAAACCTTATCGGTGAAACTGTTAATATAACGGTGACGGATGAAGATGGTAACTCGCAAGTGGTCACTGCAGTTATTGGTCCAGATGGCACATTTGAAATTACGCTTCCAAACCCAATAGCTGATGGCCCAGTTGATGTTGTTGTTGAGGCAGTAGACCCTGATGGTAATGCGTTTAACGATGCTATTTCTATTGAAATTGATACCACAGCACCTGTTATTAATATTGACCCAGTTGCGGACTCTGCTTCGCAAACGGTTACGGTAACAGGCTCTGTTGCGGGTTTAAATACCGGTGATAATGTATCTGTAACGCTTACAGATAGCACAGGTACACAGCAAACTGTTATTACACAAGTTGATGCGCAAGGTAATTGGAGTATTACAACCACGTCGCCGTTAGCAGAGGGCGAGTTTAGCGTTAATGCTGTAGCAGTAGATGCCGCTGGTAACCAAGCGATAGATCAAGCTATTGCAAATGTTGACCTAACAGCACCTGAAATTAGTGTAACGGTTGCAGGAGAGACGAATAATGCAACACCTCCTCTAACCGGTACAACCAGTGGTGTACCAGAAGGCACAGAGGTAACAATAACGGTTACTAATAGCGTAGGAGATGTACAGCTGTTAACTGCCGTTACCGCTGAAGACGGAAGCTGGTCGGTGGATGTTGGAACTGCATTACCTGAGGGCGATTTTACAGTAGATGCGCAAGTAAGTGATAGTGTAGGGAATCAGGCTCTAGCAAGTGATGCTGGTATTATAGATTTGACCGCACCTATTGTTGAAATTAATGCCATTGCAGATACACAAGATACAACGCCTGTAATTACAGGTTCTGCTCAAGATGTGCCAGCAGGCTCAGTGATTACGGTTGTTATCACTGATATTAATGGTCAAACCCAAACGCTTTTAACACAAACTAATGATGACGGTAGTTGGTCTGTCAGTGTATCGACTCCTTTAGCGCAAGGTGAGTTTGATGTAAACGCAACGGTTACAGACAATGCGGGTAACCAAGCGCAAGCTATCGAACAAGGTTTAGTTGACTTAACAAGCCCTGAAATCACGGTTACAGCAATTGCTGATACTAACGATGCTACTCCAACTTTTGTTGGGCGTGTTGACGGTGCGCCAGAGGGCTCAGTAATCACTGTTTTAGTAACAGACAGTGACGGTAATTTACAAACATTGACCACAACACTTGAAGCCGATGGCACATGGAGTGTTGAATCACCAAGCGCAATTCCTAGCGGCGACTTTAATGTTACTGCTACGGTTAGCGATCCTGCTGGAAACGAAGCATCAGCACAAACAAGTGGTGAAGTGACCTTTGCGCCTATTTCAATTCAAATTAACTCGATTGCAGATACAAACGATACCACGCCATTTTTAAGTGGTAATACTGGCAACGTACCTGCAGGGACCACCATTACACTAACCATTACAGCAAGTGATGGCAGCACATTTACTCTATTAGCGGTAACTCAAGACGATGGCTCGTGGACTGCGCAAGTTACGCAGCCGCTACCAGAAGGTGATTTTACCGTTGTTGCTGCGGTAATTGACGACTCAGGTAATGAAGCGCAAGCAAGTACAGTAGGTAATGTAGATTTAACAGTAAGTATTAACTTTATAATAGATACAAACGATACCACACCAACAATTAGTGGCTCTACACAAGATGTAGATGCCGGGGCGGTAGTTACCGTTACCTTTACAGGCAGCGATGGCGCAACAGAAACCGTACAAGTAACAACTAATGCAGACGGTAGTTGGTCAATAGAAGCCACTGATGAGCTGGTGGAAGGTCAGTTTACTGTGGTTGCAACGGTTACTGACGCGGCAGGTAATACCGCTTCTGCAAGTGAAGTTGGCGAAATAGATTTAACAGATCCTGCAATTACTATAAACCCTATTGAGGATACAAACGACACTACACCAAGCGTTACCGGTAGTGTAGTGGATGTACCACAAGGTACAGAAATAACGCTGGTAATTACCGATAGTAACGGTAATCAACAAACAATTACCGCGGTGACTAATGCTGATGGAAGCTATAGCGCCGATATTGTAAACGAGCTTAGTGAAGGTGATTTTACAGTAACTGCAAGTGTGAGTGATGAAGCGGGTAATAGCAGTACTGCAACTGTTACGGGCACCGTTGATTTAACACCGCCTAGCGTTACCATAGATACTTTAGGCGATGGCAACGATACAACGCCTGCTATTTCAGGTTCAACCCAAGGGTTATCTGCTGGCAGTGTAGTGACGGTTATTGTTACCGATAGTGCAGGTGCTGAACAACAGTTTGTAACTGCAATAAATGGCGATGGCACATGGAATATTGATGTGCCACAAGCGCTGGCTGAAGGTGAGTTTACTGTTGTAGCAAATGTGAGTGATAGCGCGGGGAATACAGCACAAGATTCTCAAGCAGGCAATATTGACCTTACGGCTCCAACAATCAGTGTAAATCCATTTACAGATTCTAACGACACGACCCCTAGCTTTAGTGGCACAACAAGCGAAGTTGAGCCCGGTAGTTTGATCACCGTATTAGTGACAGATTCAAATGGCGATTCACAAACATTAACTGCAGTTGTTGCACAAGATGGCTCTTGGCAAGTAGGCGCAACGGATGAAATTGCTGAAGGTGAGTTTACTATTACAGCCACGGCAACTGACTCAGCAGGTAATGAAGCATCGGCTTCAACTACAGGCATTATTGATACTGCCGCGCCAACGGTTACTGTTGATCCTTTAGGCGATACTAACGATACAACGCCTACAATTTCAGGCACCGCAACAGGTGAGCCAGAAGGCACCGTTGTTACCATTACAGTTACTGATGAAGCTGGTAACCCACAAATCATCACTACTGAAGTGCAAGCCGATGGCACCTTTAGTGTGGATGTACCGAATGAATTAAGCGAAGGTGCATTTACGGTTGAAGTATCGGTTACCGATACTGCGGGGAATGAAACCACTGGAACCACAACCGGCGAAGTGGACACGGCTGCGCCATCAGTAATAATCGACCCAGTTGGCGATACTAACGATACCACACCTACAATTTCAGGCAGTGCAACGGGTGAGCCAGAAGGCACAGTTGTTACCATTACTGTGACTGATGAAGCGGGTAATCCACAGATAATTACTACCGAAGTGCAAGCCGATGGCACCTTTAGTGTGGATGTACCGAATGAATTAAGCGAAGGTGAATTCACCGTTGAAGTATCGGTTACCGATACTGCGGGCAATGAAACGACTTCAACGACCACGGGTGAAGTGGATACTGCTGCGCCATCAGTAATAATTGATTCTGTTGGCGATACTAACGATACCACACCTACAATTTCAGGCACCGCGACGGGTGAGCCAGAAGGCACCGTTGTTACCATTACAGTTACTGATGAAGCGGGTAATCCACAAACTATTACCACCGAAGTGCAAGCCGATGGTACCTTTAGTGTGGATGTACCGAATGAATTAAGCGAAGGTGAATTCACCGTTGAAGTATCGGTTACCGATACTGCGGGCAATCAAACCACAGCAACCACAACCGGCGAAGTGGACACGGCTGCGCCATCAGTAATAATCGACCCAGTTGGCGATACTAACGATACCACACCTACAATTTCAGGCAGTGCAACGGGTGAGCCAGAAGGCACAGTTGTTACCATTACTGTGACTGATGAAGCGGGTAATCCACAGATAATTACTACCGAAGTGCAAGCCGATGGCACCTTTAGTGTGGATGTACCGAATGAATTAAGCGAAGGTGAATTCACCGTTGAAGTATCGGTTACCGATACTGCGGGCAATGAAACGACTTCAACGACCACGGGTGAAGTGGATACTGCTGCGCCATCAGTAATAATTGATTCTGTTGGCGATACTAACGATACCACACCTACAATTTCAGGCACCGCGACGGGTGAGCCAGAAGGCACCGTTGTTACCATTACAGTTACTGATGAAGCGGGTAATCCACAAACTATTACCACCGAAGTGCAAGCCGATGGTACCTTTAGTGTGGATGTACCGAATGAATTAAGCGAAGGTGAATTCACCGTTGAAGTATCGGTTACCGATACTGCGGGCAATCAAACCACAGCAACCACAACCGGCGAAGTGGACACGGCTGCGCCATCAGTGATAATCGACCCAGTTGGCGATACTAACGATACCACACCTACAATTTCAGGCAGTGCAACGGGTGAGCCAGAAGGCACCGTTGTTACCATTACTGTGACTGATGAAGCGGGTAATCCACAAACTATTACCACCGAAGTGCAAGCCGATGGCACCTTTAGTGTGGATGTACCGAATGAATTAAGCGAAGGTGAATTTACTGTTGAGGTATCGGTTACCGATACTGCGGGCAATCAAACCACAGCAACCACAACCGGCGAAGTTGATACCACAGCGCCAATAGTGACTATTAACGTGCTAGGTGATACAAGTGATACAACACCTACTATTTCAGGTACGGTTAGCGGTGAGCCTGCTGGTTCAACTATTACTTTAACTGTGACTGATGCTAATGGTGCTGTTCAAACTATTACGGCACAAGTAATTGCAGATGGAAGTTGGACTGTTGAAGTGCCTGTGGCTTTAGCTGAAGGGAGCTACTCTGTAGATGCAAGTATTAGTGATAGCGCTGGTAATGAAGGCACTGCAAATGCTTCAGGTACAATTGATACAAGCGCGTTGACTATTACCATTAATGTTATTGGTGAAACTAACGACCAAACACCTCAAATAAATGGTGATACTTTTAATGCACAAGCCGGCTCGTCGGTTGAAGTTCAGATCACTGACTCTGCGGGGGCAGTAATAACTTTAACTACAACTGTTGATGAAAACGGGCTATGGAGTGTGACTCCGCCTGCCAATTTGGCTGAGGGCACAATTTTAATTAGTGCAACAGTAACAGACCTAGGTGGTGGAACTGCGAATGCAGAGCTTGATGCTGTAATTGATATTACGCCTCCAACCATACAAATAAATGAACTAGAAACAAGTAATGATACAACACCGGTTATTTCTGGTAACACAACAGGCGTCGTATCAGGCACAGTTATAAATTTAACAGTTACTGACTCTCAAGGCGTTGTCCGCTCATTTAGCGCAACAACAGATGCCGAAGGTAATTGGAGTGTAGAGCTTTCTCAAGGGCTGGCCTCGGGTGATTACTCTGTAGAAGCTGAAGTGTCTGATGCTGCAGGAAATAGCGCTTCAACTACAGCTACCGGTAACATAGATACATCAGGACCGAGCTTAACCGTTGACTTTGAAGCTGTAACCAACGACTCAACGCCTACTATTTCGGGTACTAGTGATGCAGACGTTGGTACCAGTATCACGGTTGTTATTACAGATGAAAATGGGGTAGAACAAACACTTACCACCGCAGTAGATGCAAATGGTAATTGGGAAGTAACGCCACAAACAGATTTAAATGAAGGTGATAACACCATAGAAGTAAGTGTGTCTGATGAAGCAGGTAATACAACAACAGTTACAGATACAATTACGTTAGACACGCAAGCACCCACATTAACCATTCAAACCGTGGGCGATGTAAACGACCTAACACCGACATTACAAGGCACCAGTAACGAAATTGGCGGCACGGTCACACTCACCGTCACCGACAGCGACGGCGCTGTACAAACCATTACCACGACTGTTGGCAGTGATGGCCACTGGGATATTGAAATCCCCAGTGCGCTCGCACAAGGTGACTTTACTGTCACCGCGAGTATTACCGATGCCGCAGGCAATGAGAGTACAGCAAATAGCAGCGGTAATGTAGACACCATCACCCCGGTTGTGAGCGTGGATGCACTGGGCCTTGGCAATGACAGCACGCCAGTGATCAGCGGTACCTCAACAGAGCCAGAAGGCACGGTTGTAAACATTGTCATCACCGACAGTAATGGCGATGAAACACCCATTACCGCCACGGTCGATGCCAACGGCAACTGGCAAGCAACCAGCCCTGAATTACCAGAAGGCAGCTACAGTGTGCAAGCCAGTATTACGGATGCGGCAGGCAATACCGGAGGCGCCGTGCAAGCGGGCACCATTGATAGCCTCGCGCCAACACTTGTGCTTGATACTGTGGGCGCGACCAACGACAGCACCCCGACAATCAGTGGAAGCACCAATGCGCCAGCGGGCACAGTGATAAACATCAGCGTCAGCGATGGCACCACAACCGAAACCTTCACCGCCACGGTACAAGCCGATGGCAGCTGGTCAGCGGATGTACCGAACGCCTTAAGCGATGGAGAGCTCACCATTGAAGCAAGCGTAAGCGATAACGCCGGTAACACCACCACATTAAGTGAAACCGCGACACTGAATACCACCGCGCCAAGCATTAGCATTAATGCCTTGGTGGATACCAACGACACCACGCCAACCATCAATGGGACAAGTGATGCAGCCGATGGCACCACCATTAGCCTAACGTTTGAAGACAGTGCAGGGAATATTACGACTGTTGATACGACCGTAACAGGTGGTGTATGGAGTGTTGATGCCCCAACGGATTTAGCTGAAGGCGAGTACACGGTCACCGCAGAAGTAGACGATGGCCTAGGGAATATTGGCAGCGCGAGCGAAACCGGTGAGATTGATTTAACCGCACCAAGCCTTGCTATTACAGATAACGGTGTGGGGAATGACACAACACCGACTATCTCGGGCACAAGCGATGCGCCACAAGGCAGTGAAGTCACAATTATTGTGACAGACAATGCCGGTGCAGCGCAAACCATTACCGCCACAGTGGGCGCAAGTGGCACGTGGTCAGTTCCTGTTACAACAGCCCTTGCTGAAGGCAACTTTACAGTAAGTGCAAGCGTAAGCGATGCAGCAGGTAACGCCGCGACTGCCACAGGCGCAGGGGAAGTGGACACCATTGCCCCAACGCTTGAGTTAACCAGCCCAGGTTCAAGTAACGACGTAACCCCAACCTTAAGCGGCACTAGTGATGCGGTAGAAGGCACCGTGATCACCTTTACTGTTACAGATGATTTAGGGGCCGAGCAAACCTTTACGACGACCGTGGATGCCAGCGGCAACTTCTCAGTCGAAGTGCCAAACGCATTGGCAGAAGGCCCTTACAGCATCGACGCGACTATTAGCGATGCAGCGGGCAACAGCAACGATATTACTGGCAGCGGTAACATTGATACCACCGCGCCAAGTGTGAGTGTGGATGCGCCAATACTCACTAACGACAGCACCCCAACCGTGACAGGCACCAGTGATACACCAAACAGCACCATCACCGTTACCTTTACGGATGCGGCCAACGCAGTTCAAACCATTGATGTACAAACCGATGCCAGCGGTAACTGGAGTGCCACACCAACAAATGACTTAGCAGAAGGGAACTACAGTGTTAGCGCCAGCATTACCGATGCAGCGGGCAACACCGGCACAGGCAGTGATACGGGCGAAGTAGATGTGACGCCACCGACCTTAGAGATCATTCCTTCGTTCTTGCTGGGGAATTTGGTTTCTCTTTCAGGGGATTCTGATTTACCTGAAGGGTCTGTAATTACCATTACTGAGTATTTAGTTGACGGCTTGGTAGGCGCGACTTACACAGCTACAACAAATGCTGATGGCACATGGGGGCTTGCAAATATAACAGTACCTCTACTTAACCTTGCCTATGTTACAGCTAGTGCAAGTGATGCCGCTGGTAACGTTGTTACTGTTAACTCGCTTGATTTTGATAACGAAGCACCTGCGCTCACTGTGACTGTTGATGCCTTATCGAACGATGCTACGCCTATAGTTTCTGGTGTCACTGATATGGAAGCGGGTACAGAGATAAAACTTACCGTTGTAGATAGTGCAGGGCAGAGTCAAGAGTTTACGGCTATTGCTCAAGCAAATGGCGGTTGGTCTGTTGAAGTACCAACCGAACTTTCGCAAGGTCAGTACACTGTAACTGCGGAGGTAAGAGACGACGTTGGTAATTTAACTACTGAGCAAGCACAAGGTGAAATAGACAGTATTGCACCAACCCTTAGTGTTAATCCTATTGATACTACAGTAGATACGACGCCAATTATCTCAGGCACCAGTGATGCAATTGGTGCTGATGTAAATATTAGTATTGATGGACAAACGTTCTTTGCTGTAGTTGGTGCAGAGGGGAACTGGCAAGTAGAAGTACCTACGGCACTTACTGATGGGAGCTATACAGCGCAAATAAATGTTGCCGATGAAGCTAATAACATCACTAACACAACAAAAGATCTAACTATTGATACTCAAGTCCCAGTTGTAGTACTAGCTGATATCACAGTATTTAATACAGATACCCCAGTTATAAGCGGCACATCAACAGAGCCTACTGGCACAAATGTAGATATTGTTATTACAGATAGTAATGGTGATACCCACACGCTATTAGCAACGGTTGATGCAAGTGGAAACTGGCAAGCTACGGCACCAAGTTTACCTGATGGTAATTACGATGTTGTAGTTAGTATTACTGATGATGCTGGCAATACAGGCTCTGATTCTGCGTCAAGTTTTGTTGATACCCAAGCGCCTAATATTACTATTGATGCCCTAGGTACAATTAATAACAGTACGCCTACTATTTCAGGTACATCTAATGAGGTTGAAGGTACTACAATCACCGTCACAATTACTGATGGTGATAGCGTTGATACATATACAACAACTGTTGCTGCCAACGGAGGATGGAGCTTTGATGTAACGACCCCATTAACTGATGGACAAGTGACAGTTTCAGCAAGTATTACTGATACGGCAGGAAACACTTCATCAGCAGAGGCGACTGCAACGCTTAATACTAATGCGCCTACTATTAATATAAACACCATTGTTGATACGAACGATCAAACCCCAACACTTTCGGGTACAAGCAGTGCGGATGATGGCACTGAAATTACAGTAGTTATAACGGATATTAATAATGTTTCACACACAGTTACTACTAATGTGCTAAGCGGTGCTTGGAGTGTAGATGCGACAGATATACTTCCTGAGGGAGAGTTTACTGTTACTGCAAGTGTTACTGAAGATGGCTTAACAAGTAACGCTACGAGTAGTGGTGTTATCGATTTAACAGCACCAGCACTAAGTATCAATACGCTTATTACAGCAAACGATACAACCCCTACCATTTCGGGCACAACAACGGCACCGCAAGGCGCAGTAGTTGTAATTTTTATTACTGATAGCTTAGGGGCTGAGCAAACAGTTAATGCCACAGTGGGAGCCAATGGCACTTGGTCAGTTGCTGCACCTAGTGCGCTTAGTGAAGGGGTATTTAGTGTAAATGCATCAACAACAGATACCGCAGGCAACCCTGTAAGTACGAGCGCAACAGGTACGCTTGATATAACAGCACCAATAGTAACTATTAACGATATTGTTGGAAGTATCGATTTAACACCAAGTGTTTCAGGTACTGTTACTGGAGCAACAGTAGGCGATAGCGTTGTTGTCGTATTTATTGATGCACAAGGTAACGAGCACTCTGTAAACACAACAGTGCAAGCCGGTGGTACATGGACAGTAGAGGCTAGTAATAGCCTTTCACAAGGAGATTATTCTGTTGAGGTGTTTATTACCGATAATGCAGGAAATACCGGTGATTCACTTGTAAGCGCGACCATAGATAGCATTGCACCAGAGATTAGTATTGATCAAAGCTCACTGGTACTAACACAAGACAACACACCTCTGATTTCGGGCACATCAAACGAGGCCAACACTAATGTGATTGTTACCTTTACTGATTCTGCAGGAGCTTCTCATCAAATGACCGTTCAAACCGATGCTAATGGAGACTGGCAAGCGGCTGCTGATAATATTTTGGCTGACGGTGTTTACAGTGTAAGTGCAACTATTAGCGATGTTGCAGGCAATACTTCTACAGATAGTAAAACAGGTGGTGAGGTTGATACAGTAGGACCAGAACTAACAATTGTGCCTTCGTTCTTATTAGGTCAGTTGATTTCTTTATCTGGTACATCCGATTTGGGCGAAGGTAAAACCGTTACGGTTACTCTAGAGCTTGCAGGTGACTTACTTGATTTAACATACGATGTAACCACAGATGCAAATGGTGATTGGGAGTTAGTGGGTTTAGCAGTGAACGTAGTAGGATTATCGGTTGTTGAAGCTTCTGCAACTGACGATGCTGGTAATACAACCACTATAACTACGGCTGATGTAGATGCTTCAACCCCAGTACTAAATGCGGTGGTTGACTTTGTTACTGGTGAGGGGGACTTACCAATAATTAGTGGGTCAACAGACCAAGCACCTGGTACTGAAGTATTAGTTGAAGTGATTGATAGCGATAACGTAGTGCAAGAACTCGTTGCAATAGTACAAGCCGATCAATCATGGGTTGTACAAGTGCCGCAGTCTCTTGCAGAAGGTGCATTTAGTGTAACTGTTAATGTGCTTAGTGAGGTTGGTATCACTGCAACACAATTAATCACAGATGTTGTAGATACCATATCGCCAACATTGGTCTTAGATGTTATTGGGTCAACATCTGATTCATCGCCAATAATTCAAGGTACCAGTGATTTAATTAATGGTGTAGTAGAAATACAATTAGATGGCGGGACTGTACTAACGACTACTGTCGATGCTCTAGGGTTGTTCACACTACAACTAGATGCATTATCTGAAGGCCAACACGTTGCTAATGTTAGTATTACAGATGAGTCGGGCAATGTAGTAACGCAAACGCTTGAGTTTGTAGTTGATACGCTAGTGCCTGTAGTAGATATTTTACCGTTGAGCATCAGCAATACTGACATACTAACTATTTCAGGTACATCAGAAGAAGCACCAGGTACAGAGATTGATGTAACTGTAATTGGCAGTAACGGCAATGAAACAGTATTCGATGCGCTTGTAGGAAGTGATGGCACGTGGTCATTAGTAACTACTAGCCTACCCGATGGTGTATATAGTGTATTCGCAGGCATTACTGATGCTGCAGGCAACGTAGGCCAGTCTGTTACTGAGCAAGTGATCATTGATACCATACCGCCAGCGCTAGGAATAGATGCCTTTGGTGTACTTAACACGCTAACGCCAACTATTACAGGCACCAGTGACGAAGAGGCTGGTAGCTTAATTACGGTTAATATTACAGACTCTACAAGTACACTCTTTGTAGTTACCACAACGGTATTAGGCGATGGAACATGGCTTATTGTTACTCCGGCTCTAGCTGAAGGTGATTTAACCGTTGAGGCTATTAGTATTGATGATGCAGGAAATATAGCAACAGTGACACAAACGGGCACCGTTAGCACTACTTTACCAGGCCTATTAATCAACCCAATAATAGATACAAGCGATACAACCCCTACCATTAGCGGTACTACCGATGTGTTAAATGGTGATGTAGAAGTTGTAATAACCGATAGTAGTGGTACAGCAACTACTTACAACACACAGGCTATTGCGGGAGTGTGGACGTTAACACCTAGCGTTCCATTAGCTGAAGGCGCCTTTACAGTGGATGCAACTGTAGAAAACTCAGGGCTTACCAGTACTACAAGCCTAGGTGGTATTGTTGATTTAACACCGCCAACAATTGAAGTTGACCAGTTAGCAGTTACTAACAATCCACTACCTACCATTACAGGTACAAGTGATGCACCAGCAGGTACAACGCTGAGTGTGGTTATTACTGATGCTAATAACGACTCACAAACTATTACTGCCCAAGTTGCAGGAAATGGCATATGGACAGTAATAGCGACTACAGCACTGAGTGAAGGTAGCTTTAGTGCAACAGCATCAATAAGCGACGCTGCAGGTAACTCTTCAAGCGATACAATGATATCAAGCACAGACTACACTGCACCAACTGTAGTCATAGATCCAATTGTGGTAGGTCAAGATACTACGCCTACTGTTACAGGGTCAGTAACTGGAAGTTTTGCAGGCGCGTTAGTAATCGTTATGTTTACTGATTCAGCGGGTGCCACTCACAATGTTCAAACAACAGTGGGGACTGATGGAAGTTGGAGTGTGACCTCTGAAGAAGTACTTCCTGAGGGTAACTACAGCGTAGATGTAAGCATTGCTGATAGCGCAGGTAATACTGGTACACAATCAACAAGTAGCGCAATTGACTCAGGTATTGCAATTGACTCGGGGTTAGAACTAACAGCAGATCAAAACCCACTTGTTACGGGGACTGCGGGCGCTGGTGAAACTATATTAGTCACCTTTAGCGGTGCAACAACAGTCACTAAACAGGTAACTGCTAACGCATCGGGTGCATGGAGTGCCTCACCGGATGCAGGTTTAGCGGATGGTGCTTATACTGTAACAGCGGTAGCAACTGATGCTTCAGGAAATACAGCCTCAAGCGGTAGCCTCTCTGGATTGATTATAGATACCACGCCAATAGGCTTTGAGGTTACTGATTTTAGTTCAGGAGTGTTAGGAATTTTATTTCCATCAGTTGAAGGGACAACAGAGCCAGATACTGAAGTATACATTATTGGCTCTTCGTTATTAGGCGTTGACTTACTCGGTCTAGATTTAGATGTATTAGAACTTTCAGGGAGCTTTACTTCAGATAGCAATGGCGATTGGGGAGGGGTATTAAGCTTAGCCAACCTAAACATTGGTGGAGGAGAGCAGTTTTACTTTGTTACTGTTGATGAAGTCGGAAATTACTTAATCAAAAATACGGATAGTGAGGTAGAGCAGTCCGGCAATATTTACACCTCACAATCTAGCTCAGGTGCTGGCGACACTATGCCTGCGTCATTTAGCGAAGAGTCAGCATTGGTTGATACACAAGGTGATGGAGTGTTAAATACTGAAACCATTAACTTAGCAAATGTTGGAACAATGGCCAGCGCGGCAGAGCAGGTGGTAGAGGTTAGTGAAACAGAGCCGCTAAGCATAAACGATGTAATAATTGACTCTGAAACAGAGCAGTTAGTCGCTTTAAATAATCTACTTGATGAAGAAGGCTCTGCAATTGCTTATAGCCCAGCACAAAGTGGAGGAAGTATTGACGATGCCACGCCAGCTGCGGATGTTCAAAACCAATCAGAGGAAATGATTAAGCACTTAATCGAAAATGGTAATAACCAAACAGATATTTAATCTTTGGTTATATAGCTAAATATTAAATATATAAATAAGGCCAAAAGTATTCACTTTTGGCCTTATTATTTTTAGGCAATAGAGCCTCTTTATCTAAACTGTATATTTATTAGTTCAAAGCAGTGCTTTTAATTTATAAAGCAGTTCGTGCGCTTGGCGAGGCGATAAGTTATCAGGGTCAATAGCGCTTAATTGTTCTTCGACTTGTGAAGGTTCAATAACCGCTTCGTTATTAAATGAAAATGCCTGTTGCTCAGTATTAGGGGCTGTAACGCTTTGATGATTTTCAAGTAACTTAAGTTTTTGTTTAGCTTGCGCAATTACCGCTTTAGGCACACCGGCAAGTGCAGCTACTTGCAAACCAAAGCTTTTACTTGCTGCTCCATCAAGCACGGTATGCATAAATGCAATAGTGTCGTTATGCTCTATTGCATCAAGGTGAACGTTTACAAGACCTTGAGTTTGCTCTGCAAGTTCTGTTAGTTCAAAATAGTGTGTTGCAAACAGTGTTTTTGCCGAAATTTTTGATGCTAAATGATCGGCTGTAGCATACGCAAGCGAAAGCCCGTCGTAGGTACTTGTACCTCGCCCTATTTCATCCATTAACACCAAAGACTGCGCTGTAGCATTATTTAAAATAGTGGCGGTTTCGGTCATCTCAACCATGAAGGTTGAGCGGCCAGAGGCTAAATCATCACTTGCACCAATACGCGTAAATATGCGGTCTATATTACCTATTTTCGCGCTATCGGCAGGGACATAACAGCCAATGTGCGCCATTAATACAATAAGCGCTGTTTGACGCATATAGGTTGATTTACCACCCATATTTGGGCCTGTAATAATCAACATTTTGCGCTGGCTATTAAGCTCTACAGGATTTGCAATGAAGGGTTCTTTCATTACCTGTTCAACAACTGGGTGACGGCCTTGTTTAATGCTAATGTTGTCGTTGTCGCATAATTCTGGTTTAGCATAATTAAGCGCAAAGGCACGCTCTGCTAAGTTATTTAATACATCTAAGTCAGCAAGCGCAGCGGCCATTATTTGCAGCTGTTCAATGTGTGGGGCTATAAATTCAAATAACTCTTCGTATAGTTGTTTTTCAAGCGCGAGCGCTTTTGATTGGCTGCCTAGTACTTTATCTTCATGCTCTTTAAGCTCTGGAATAATATAGCGTTCATTATTTTTAAGCGTCTGGCGACGAATGTAATCAGCAGGTACTAAATGAGAATTGGCGCGGCTCACTTCTATAAAAAAGCCGTGTACTCGGTTATAGCCAATTTTTAATGTACTAATGCCCGTACGTTCACGCTCGCGTTGTTCAAGCTGCTCAAGTACATCTGTGGCACCTTTACTTAGGTTACGCCACTCATCTAATTCACTATTATAACCAGGCGCAATTACGCCACCATCACGAATAAGTACTGGCGGATTATCAATAACAGCACGCTCTAGCAATGCTTGTAGCTCTGGTAGTTCAGGCGAGTGTTTGATAATACTTGTTATGCGCGGGTCACTCGCATCACTTAATAAATTATGCAGAGGTGCAAGTGCTTGTAGTGCACTGCGCAGACGTGTTAAATCTCTTGGGCGTGCAGTGCATAATGCTAAACGCGCTATTACACGCTCTATATCGCCGATATCTTTTAGTGACTCGTGTAATTCGCCGCAAAGTTGTACGTCTAAAATTGCACTAATGGCATTTAAACGAGAATTAAGCTCATCTTTATTACGAACAGGGGTATGAATTCGGCGTTTTAATAAGCGTGAGCCCATCGCTGTGGCCGTTTTATCGAGTACTTGTGCTAAGGTGTTTTCAAATCCGCCCGACAGATTAACCGTTAGTTCTAAATTTTTACGGGTTGCGGCATCTAATATAACAGCGTGTTCGTTGTGCTCAAGCGTAATAGCACGAATATGAGGTAAAGCAATACGCTGTGTATCTTTTACGTATTGCATTAAACAGCCGGCGGCTACGAGCGCTGAGTGAGCTTTTTCTACACCAAATCCAACTAAATCCTTGGTACCAAATTGATCGCACAATAAGTGCTGCGCTGTGTCTAAATCAAACTCCCACTCAGGGCGACGACGAGCGCCTTTAATATGTTCAATTAAATGTGTATTTACAAAGCTTTCGCTATACAGTAATTCTGCCGGCGATAACCGTTGTAACGTTGAGCTAAAAGCTTCGTCAGTATTTACTTCTACAATGTTAAAACGACCAGAATTTATATCAAGGTAAGCGATTCCGTATTGGCCTTTTTTATTTTGCCAAACACTGGTCAGTAAATTGTCTTGTCGCTCTTGCAGCAGCGCTTCATCTGAAATAGTGCCCGGTGTTACAATGCGTACTACTTTACGCTCCACAGGGCCTTTACTCGTTGCGGGATCGCCAACTTGTTCACAAATAGCAACTGATTCGCCCATTTGTACTAAGCGAGCTAAGTAGTTTTCTACGGCATGATAAGGTACCCCGGCCATAGGAATAGGATCGCCGCCCGCTTTACCGCGGTGCGTTTGCGATATATCAAGAAGTTGAGCTGCGCGTTTAGCGTCATCAAAAAAGAGTTCGTAAAAATCTCCCATACGATAAAACAATAAAATATCGCGATGCTCTGATTTTATTTTTAGATACTGCTGCATCATAGGGGTTTGTTGTTTTATAGTGTGTGGTGCATAAAGATCAAACGACATGTATTTACCCAAAG
>Ga0207907_100186_pt1 | contig 31030 bp, 29 predicted proteins | sample LinPmetageLP52_FD_184062 | JGI IMG/M metagenome (GOLD analysis project Ga0207907, IMG submission 184062) | Marine viral communities from the Subarctic Pacific Ocean - LP-52 (SPAdes) | ecosystem: Environmental > Aquatic > Marine > Oceanic | place: Pacific Ocean | collected 2011-08-26
TGGATAAAACAGAGTTTATTAAACTTCACGACTTTGACATTGTAGATGCAATAGACCCAGACGATATTATTGAAAACGAAGCTAAGCAAAAAGCCGAAAAAGCAAAAGCAAAGTCAAAAGAAGCAGAACAAGATGATGCCGATGATGACTTTATGGCAGGCTTAGGGCTTTAATGTTATGTAGGTTGGGTAGAGCGAAGCGAAACCCAATACGCTTTTGAGCTGTCAGTTTAAAGCTTTCAGTGATCAGTAGAAAAGTTACCAAAGAGAACGCGATGTTAAATCGCGTTTTTTATTATTGAGAACTTTGATTACGAGTTAGGTTGTATTTATATTTTCGCTGACCGCTGACCGCTGACCGCTGACCGCTGACCGCTGACCGCTGACCGCTGACCGCTGACCGCTGACCACTGACCGCTGTTCAATACGGATTCTCTCCCATCGCTACCACTACACAAAAAATTCGTAAATCCAATTCTAATTGGTGGTAACTCGGCTCCATGTGGCAGCAAAGTTGGTAAAAGCCTTTGTTATGATCTTTTTCTTTAAAATGCGCTAATTCATGAACCACTAACGCTTTTAATAGTGGCTCGGGTGCGCGCAATAAATCACTGTTAATCGCTAAATCGTGCTTACGGGTTTTACCTTGCATGCGGTAGGTGTGTGTACCCAATGCGTTGGTGACCATATCGCCTTGTTTTTTAAATGCAGCGCGGCCAAACGGTGGGGCGTTTTTTAAATATTGTTTTTTAAGTTCGGTGGCGTAGCTATAAAGTAGTTTATCAGTGGTTATGGTATGCGCTTGCGGGTATTTTTTAAGTAAGTAGTTACTTACTTTCTTGTTTTTAATTAGGCTTAATACCTGATCAACAATGTTTGCCGGGTAGCCGGTAAAGTAACGTGCGTATTCACTCATTTTTATTCTCTATTTAAAAAAGCGTAGGCTGGTGGGCTTCTTTTTCGCCGCTGAATGGGTTTAATACTGGGTGATTATACCCTAGGTCTTCACAAAATTGCCTGGCAAGTAATGGGGATTCACGGTTATCGGCGGTATGAAAAAACACATACGGCGTTTTACCCTCATCAAGCCATTGTTTTACTTTACTAAGCCACGGTTTATAAAAGGATTTATAGTCGTTTTGTAAATCGGCTATGACAAAACGCGCCATCGGCTGTGAGCCAGTAGCTATTGCATGTACAGGTAAGTGCGGCTTTTTTTGTTGTGCATCTATTAACGCCTCGGTGGTTGGCTTAACTGCAAAAAGCGCCCGTGTATCCATAGAAATACGATTTATGTTATTTGCTATTAATAGCTGATTTAGGGCAATTTCGGCTTCACCTTTTTTAAAAAAATCGCTGTGGCGTACTTCCACCCCGTAATTTAGCTCTTTAGGTAATAAATCAATAAATTGGGTAAGCTTAGGTAAGTCGTTTGGGCCAAATGCTTTAGGTAATTGCAGCATTATTTGCCCTGTTTTTTTAAGTATTGGAGCAAATAACGCAAGCCAATCGGTAAGCTCTGTTTGAATGTTACTAAGCTGCAGTTCGTGGCTAAAGCGACGATGAAATTTAAACGTAAATTTAAAATCGTCGGGTACGCTATTTGCCCAGCGCAATACGGTGCTTGGCGATGGGTCGGCGTAAAAGCTAGTATTGCCTTCAACTGAATTAAAATGCTGGGCGTATTGGCTAAGCATATCGGCGTTTTTACAGTGGCTTGAAAATAAATTGCCTTTCCACGCGTTACTCGACCACTGAGGGCATCCAATATATAACATAAAAATAGCGGGTAAATGACTTTGTGGCGCCAGTGTAGCAAATACATACCATGCTTGCTTTAAATTAACATTGCAAAGGTAAACACGCCCTAGCATCTTAATGCTAGTTGAGTATAATGCAGGGCTTAATTTGATTATTTTTAGATTGCTAACGGCTTTATTTGTATTGTGGTGACCTGTATTCAAAATCACACGCCTTAAAACAAATAACTTTAACCGTTTAAGCCTTTTATCTGACAGGAAAACTATGCGCTCTATATATTGCGGACAGCTAAATAAAACTCACGTAGATCAAGAAGTTGAACTATGTGGCTGGATCAACAAACGACGTGACCTTGGTGGACTTATCTTTGTCGATTTACGCGATAGAGAAGGTTTAGTACAAGTTGTATTCGATTCTGACATTGAAGAGTTAATGAGCTCTGCTAATACACTTCGTCAAGAATTTTGTGTTCAGTTAAAAGGTATTGTTCGCGCACGTCCAGACAGCCAAGTAAATAAAGATATGGCGACTGGCGAAATCGAAATTTTAGGTAAAGAGCTTACTATAATTAACCGCTCTGAACCGCTGCCACTTGATTTTAACCAAGTAAACTCAGAAGAGCGCCGTTTAAAGTATCGTTACCTAGACTTACGTCGCCTTGAAATGAGCGACCGTATTAAATTACGTGCTAAAGCAAGCAGCTTTGTTCGTCGCTTTTTAGATGAAAACGGCTTTTTAGATATCGAAACACCAGTACTAACTAAAGCAACGCCAGAAGGCGCACGCGATTATTTAGTACCGAGCCGAGTTCATAAAGGTAGCTTTTACGCTTTACCACAGTCTCCACAGTTGTTTAAGCAATTGTTGATGATGTCGGGTTTTGACCGTTACTACCAAATTGTAAAATGTTTCCGTGATGAAGATTTACGTGCCGATCGCCAACCTGAATTTACTCAAATAGATTTAGAAACCTCGTTCATGAGCTCTGATCAAGTACGTGGCATGACTGAAAAAATGATTCGTGAGATGTGGCAATCATTATTAAACGTTGATTTAGGCGACTTCCCAATTATGCCTTACAGCGAGGCAATGAGCCTTTACGGTTCTGATAAGCCAGATTTACGTAACCCGATGAAATTAGTTGATGTTGCAGATTTAGTGAAAGATGTAGAGTTTAATGTTTTCTCGGGTCCGGCTAACGACGAAAAAGGCCGTGTTGCTGTATTAACAGTACCAGGTGGCGCTAAGCTTTCGCGTAAACAACTTGACGATTACACTAAGTTTATTGGTATTTACGGCGCTAAAGGCATGGCGTGGATGAAAGTAAACGACCGTGATGCAGGCGCTGAAGGCGTTCAATCTCCAGTGGCTAAGTTTTTAAACGAAGAGGTAATTACCCAGTTACTTGAGCGTACTAACGCACAAACTGGCGATATTATTTTATTTGGTGCCGATAAACGCAACGTTGTAAACGAAGCAATGGGCGCGCTTCGCTTGAAGATTGGTGTTGATTTAGAAATCACTAATCTTGATAGCTGGGCTCCGCTTTGGGTTGTTGATTTCCCAATGTTTGAAGAAGATGACGAAGGCACGTTACATGCTGTGCATCATCCATTCACCGCACCAAAAGATATTAGTGCAAGTGAGCTTGAAGCAAGCCCAGCAGCGGCTATTTCAGATGCCTACGACATGGTATTAAACGGCTACGAAGTAGGTGGTGGTTCGGTACGTATTCACAATGCAGATATGCAAGAAGCCGCATTTAGAATTTTAGGTATTGATGCACAAGAGCAGCAAGATAAGTTTGGCTTTTTACTTGATGCTCTTAAATATGGTACACCGCCGCACGCAGGTTTAGCATTTGGCCTTGACCGCCTAGTAATGCTTTTATGTGGTACAGATAACATTCGTGACGTTATTGCTTTCCCTAAAACAACTCAAGCGTCATGTTTATTAACTAACGCGCCTAGCAAAGCTAATAGCGATTCGCTTACTGAGCTTGCTATTAACGTAGTAGAAAAAGCAATTCCTAGCGAAGAGTAATACCACGCACAACACATGTGATTAGCTAGATTTAAAAACCCTTAGGAGTATGCCTAGGGGTTTTTTTATGGTTAAATTTAAAGCAGTTTAAATATTGTACCAATCGGCTTAAATATTTAGCCTTTTTAGCGTGCTAAATAAAGCGTTAACAGTGTTATAAATTTCTCATGCAAAACTATATGTCGATATTTATGTCTTGTTATCACTCTATTTATCTGTCGCTATAAATGATTAGTAACTTAAGCTGATTGGTATTATTCAATAGAGAGGGAGTTCTTATGTCGTTTAATCTCACATTATTTGGTGAATTTTTGGCTTTTTTTATTATGTTTTGCATTCCAATTTTTGCGCTTATTAGCTACAAAATAGGTAAACGTAAAAGTACCATGCCTGGCGTTTTAGCCTTTGTAGGCGGATGTTTAGCAGTATTTCCGCTGTTTGGCTTAATTTTTATAGCCTTATTAGCGCTTAAACAAGATTTGCCCAAAACGAGCCCTTACGCTCATTAACAAAAACCTAATTACGGATAAGCAGTAACAGTGTCAATTTCCAATAATAATCATTATTACGACCAGCAATTTAGTACCTTGCAGTTAGCAGAGCAAGCAATTGAAAATACTGAATTTGAAGAGTGTACGTTTATAGAATGTGATTTATCGCAGGCGCACTTTAAAACGTGCCGATTTATACAGTGCAACTTTAAAAATTGTAATCTGTCGTCAGTCAAGTGGGGGTATAGCTCGCTTGAAGATGTAAGTTTTAGCCATTGTAAGTTAAACAGCGTGCAATGGGGCGATGCAGATTGGGGAGCGCTAAGTATAAATGCGCCAGTGAGCTTTAATAGTTGTGAGCTCAGTAACAGCTCTTTTTTTGAATTAACTTTAAAATCTCTAAAATTAATTCACTGCTATGCAAAAAACGTTGATTTTAGACATGCCGATTTAAAGCAAAGTAAATTTACCGGGACAGATTTTCGCGATAGTGAGTTTCTTCAAACCAATTTAACTAAGTGTGACTTTGTTGGCGCAACTGAGTTTAATATTGATTTAAACAATAATATATTAGCGGGCGCTAAGTTTGAGCGCTTTGAAGCACTTAATTTGCTTACAAGCCTTGATATAGAACTGTGTGACTAATTTACGTTATTTAGAAGCTGCAAAGTGCGAGCTTCTAAATAATGAATAACCTAGCATAGAGGTTAAACAGTCGCTTTAGCTAGGTATTAACAGCTAGGGCCATTTTTGTTACGTGCACTTGCAAGTGCACGCGCAATTTCAAGCAGTGCAGGGGTAATATCATCAGCGCCGTCTTTAACAAGCTTAGTTACATCACCCGATGAATATAAGCTATCGCGCGGCGACTTAATACCTAACTCACGAACAAAGTCTTTTGTTTTGCCTGTGCTGCCTGTTTCAATAAATTTAAAAATAATACGCTCGTTATTACTTTTAGGCTCGGCCTGTAACACGGCGATTTCTTCTTTGTAGGTTTCTATTCGACTTTGCAAAATGTCGATACGTTGTTCAATGGTGCTGTATGATTTCATGGGGTACTTTTCTAAATTAACTAAGAATAATACGCGTATTATCGCATACATTAGCAATGGCGCGCGCTAACCTTTATAGTAAAAGTTATTTTTATTTAAAAACAATAGTTTATATAAGTTTAAACATGCATAAAATAATAAAAAAGTTAATAACATTAAGCGCACTTAGCCTAAGCGCGAGTTTAATTTCACCTTTTAGCTTTGCACAAGACGATGTACTAGTAGATCAAAGTCGCAATCGAACCATACCTATCAATATCACACTTCCAAATAACAGTAATAAATGCAGCGCGCAGATAAAGTGCCCTGTAGCTTTTATTAATGCGGGCTACGGCATTAGCCACAATGAGTACACGTTTGCCAGTAAGCTGTTTAATGCAAAAGGTTATTTAAGCATTGCAGTAGCGCATGAATTTAAAACCGACCCTGCGCTTAATCGTATGCAGCCATATTTAACCACCCGCATGGAAAACTGGCACCGCGGTGTAGTAACACTTAAGTTTTTAGTTAATCAGCTAAGTGAGCAATACCCTGAGTATGATTTTACTAAACTTACTTTGTTTGGGCACTCTAACGGCGGTGATATATCAGCTTTATACGCTTCAATTTATCCAGGAGAAGTAAACCAAGTAATTACACTGGATCACCGTCGCATGTTGATCCCACGTAATAAAAATACACGCGTACTGACATTGCGCGGTAGTGATTACCCCGCTGATGCAAACGTGTTATTAAACGGTACAGAGCTTAAAGAGTTTCCTGTTAGCCAAATAACGATAGAAAAATCGCGCCATAATGATATGTACGATGGCGGGCCAAAATGGCTGGTGGATAGAATGAGTAAAGAAGTAGGGGCGTTTTTAAATTAATAAAACTTGTAGAGCTTTACTTTATTAGATAGCGCAGCCATGGCTGCGCTATTTTTATTTTAGTTACTCAACTAACTCACTGACAACAAGTGGGCTGTTATGCAGGGTTTTATGCACGGGGCATTTGTCGGCTATTTCTAGCAGACGTTGGCGCTGTGCTTCGGTTAAATCGCCACGTAGGGTAATTTTACGGGTGATGGCTTCAAGGTTTTGCGTGCATTCACCGTTGTCGCAATCTTTGTAATAGTCACGCGTGTGTTCAAGCTCTACTTTTACATGATCAAGCGGCAGCTTTTTTAATGTTGCGTACATACGCAGTGTCATCGAGGTACATGCGCCTAAACCCGCGAGTATATGATCGTATGGATCAGGGCCTAAATTATTGCCGCCTACCTTTAATGGTTCGTCGGCTAGCCAGGTATGGTCTTTTGTACTTACGTGCTGGGTAAAAATATGGTCTTTTTCTTCTACTAAGACTTTTCCACCTTCTAATTTTGCACTGTAGCCGGCTTTATCATATTTAACATATCGGTTTGCCCAATTAGCAATAATAGTCGCTGCGTAATCGGCGTCATTTTTATTGCTTAATAAGTGATCGGCGTTATCTAGGCTTATAAAACTTTTAGGATGTTTAGCTGATGCGTAAATTTTTTCGGCTTCAGAAATATTTACTGTTGCATCAACAGGGGAGTGCATAACCAATAGCGCGCGTTTTAATTTGCCTATATGGCTACGATCGTATTTTGCTATGTCGTCTACAAATTGCTTTTTAATGGTAAACTCACGACCAGCTAAGCTTACTTTAGCTTCACCCGCGGCGTTAATTTCATCTAAATGCGCTTCAAAATTATGCGCTACATGCTGCGCATCTGATGGTGCTCCAATAGTTGTAATCGCTGATATTTCTGGAATGTGTTCAGCGGCAGCAAGTACGGCTGCGCCGCCTAAGCTGTGGCCAATTAATAACTGTGGGGCTTCGAAGTTTTTACGTAAGTGATCGGCTGCGGCAACTAAGTCTTGAATGTTTGAAGAAAAATTACTGTTGGCAAAGTCGCCATCGCTATTACCAAGGCCGGTAAAATCAAAACGCAGTACGGCTATGCCTTGTTGCGTTAATGCTCGGCTAATACGCGTTGCGGCAGCAATATCTTTACCGCAAGTAAAGCAGTGGGCAAAGAGTGCATAAAATTTTATGTCGCCTGATGGGCGTTCGAGTTGGCCGGCAAGTTCTAAATCACCGCTTTTAAAAGATACTTTTTGTCGCATGGATGAGCCTTAGTGTCACAATTAAATACGTTACAATGATAGACCAGATATAAGCACTAATGTGTGCAAAATCAATGTTTATTATACTTTGATCTCGATCAAGCAAACTGCTTACTAAATGCCCTTGCGGACATTTGTCCTTATGTTTTTGGGGCGGTTTGTCTATCCTCGCACAGCGCTATAATGAAGGCTTTGCTATTTTATCTTGGCATTTTAGCTATTATATTTTAAAGCAGTTCACTTCTAACAACCTATTCACTGGAACGTACAATGCAATTACCTACTGTTGATTATAAAGCTCCCGATGCGGCTGCTCACTTTGTTGAATCGTTAAGAAATACTGGCTTTGGTGTATTAAAAAATCACCCAATCCCACAATCTTTAGTTGAGTCTATTTATAAAAATTGGCAAGACTTTTTTAACTCAGAGCAAAAGCACGACTTTTTATTCTCTAAAGAGACTCAAGACGGTTATTTTCCGCCTTCAGTATCTGAAGTAGCAAAAGGCTTTACAATAAAAGACATTAAAGAGTACTTTCATGTTTACCCTAAAGGCCGTGTTCCAGCGCAGCTTGAAGCTGACGTACGTGAGTATTACCGCTTAGCTAACGAATTTGCTGCAACGCTTTTAAGTTGGGTTCAAGCAGAAGCTCCTGCAGATGTACGTGCTAAGTTTTCTATTGATTTAAAAGACATGATTGCTGATTCTGAGCAAACATTATTACGTATCCTTCATTACCCACCAATGACGGGTGACGAAGAGCCAGGTGCTATTCGCGCCGCTGCACATGGTGATATTAACTTATTAACTGTATTACCAGCGTCTAACGAGCCTGGTTTACAAGTTCAAAAAACAGATGGCGGTTGGTTAGATGTACCATGTGATTTTGGCAGCTTAATTATTAATATTGGTGACATGCTTCAAGAAGCGTCGGGTGGTTATTTCCCATCGACTATTCACCGTGTAATTAACCCAACGGGTAAAGCATCTAGTAAGTCGCGTATTTCGTTGCCACTATTTTTACACCCACGTCCTGATGTTGTGCTTTCTGAGCGCTACACTGCAGATAGTTACTTGCAAGAGCGTTTACGCGAGCTAGGTGTTAAGTAATATTATATTTATTGAGTTAAATATAAACAAAAGCGGCTTTTAGCCGCTTTTGTTGTTTTAAGTAAGGTTATACCAATTCGCAATAATACTTAATCATTTTGCGGGGCTAAACGTGTCGCTACCTGCGTTAAAAAATGCTCATTTATGACTGCATGAATGCAGAGCAATTGCCGAGAACAAACTAAGTAGAAAATTTTGCCAAGCTTTCAACACGTTTTTCCAGCCTCAAAATTGATCACTTAATTAAGCAGATTGGTATTAATTTTTTGGGTATGTTTGCCTCATTATTAATACCGACTCAGCAATTATTTGCTCAAGTATAGCTAAATCGATATTTTCTAATTTCGTCACGTACAAACAGCTTTTACCAAGGCTATGTTTACCAAGCTTATCTAATAATGCCGCTATTTTGGGGTGATCAAACCCGGGCATAATATAAATAGAAAGCTTAGTTTTACGTGGTGAAAAGCCGGTGATTGGCCATTCGCCTGTACGGCCTGAGTCGTATTTATAGTTGTAGTGATCAAAGCCTATAATATCTTTACCCCATAGAACGGGCTTTGACTGCGTTACTTTTTCAAACAGTGCTAGTAAGGTCTGTCTGTCTTCAATACGTTTTGAATCTATACTTTCTAGGCATTGCTTAAGTGTTATTTGATTAGCTTTAGTTTTTAATGTCATAGCGTTGATTTGTATTGTTATTAGCTACTTTTAAGGTTAGCACTTAATTTGCTAAGTGAATATTTCCATGCATTTCTAAGTTAGTTGCGTATAATGCGCCCTTGGCCGGTTTGGCCTCTATTTTATTGAGAGATTTTATGAGTTTTGATGGTTTAGGTTTATCACAGTCTTTAGTTAATGCGGTTTTAGAAAAGGGCTATGAAACGCCAACGCCTATTCAGGCTCAAGCAATTCCTGCAATTATTGAACGTCGCGATGTTATGGCGGCTGCGCAAACAGGTACTGGTAAAACCGCAGGTTTTACGTTACCGCTAATTGAGCGTTTATCGTCGGGCCCTAAAGCTAAAAGCAATCACGTACGTGCACTTATATTAGCGCCAACTCGTGAGCTTGCATTGCAAGTTAGCGAAAACGTAGAAGAGTACGCTAAGCACTCTGACGTAAGTTCGTTTGTAGTGTATGGCGGTGTTAAAATTAACCCGCAAATGCAGCGCCTTCGTAAAGGGGTTGATATTTTAGTAGCCACGCCGGGTCGATTAATTGATTTACATAATCAAAATGCAGTTAAGTTTGATAGTGTTGAAGTACTCGTGCTTGATGAAGCTGACCGCATGCTTGATATGGGCTTTATTCACGATATTAAACGCCTTATTGCTAAAATGCCTGCTAAACGCCAAAATCTTATGTTCTCAGCAACATTTTCAGATGATATTCGTGCATTAGCAAAAGGCCTAATAAACGATCCTGTTGAAATTTCAGTTGCAGCAAAAAACACCACGGCTAAAAGTGTAACGCAAAGTGTTTATGCAGTAGACAAACCACGTAAAACAGCATTATTAAGCCACTTAATTCGTAGCAACGATTGGCAGCAAGTTTTAGTATTTAGCCGCACTAAACACGGCGCTAACCGCTTGGTTAAACAACTTGAACGCGACGATATAGTAGGCGCAGCTATTCATGGTAATAAATCACAAGGCGCACGTGTAAAAGCACTTGATGGTTTTAAAAGCGGAGAAGTACGTGTACTTGTAGCGACTGATATTGTGGCACGCGGCCTTGATATTGTTGAGCTTCCGCATGTTGTTAACTATGACTTACCAAATGTATATGAAGATTACGTACACCGTATTGGTCGTACAGGTCGTGCTGGTGCGTCTGGTCATGCGATTTCGTTTGTAACAACTGAAGATGCAGTAGATTTATACGGCATTGAGCGCTTTATTGGAGAGCTTATTCCTCGTGCTGAAGAAGAAGGTTTTGAACCAGTAAACCCAGTAGCTGAGCGTGCATTAGATGCTCGCCCGTTACCAGCTAAAAAGCCTAAGAAAAAACAGCCTTTCGATAAACCTAAATCTGATAGCAGCAAGCCTAACAGTAAAAAGCCAAACAATGGCGGTAATGGTACAGGCCCTCGTCGTGGTGGTTCTAAAAAGCCAGCAGCCAAAACAGATGATAATGCACAAAACCTATGGGCAAAACGCCAATCGGTTGGTGGTAATGGGCAGCGCCGTCGTCGCACAAATAACGATTAATCATTATTAATGATTGTATTGGCCTTTAACTAAACGCTAATACAAAAAACGCGCTACCTTTTTAATAAAAGTAGCGCGTTTTTTATTATCTGTAATTTATACTTATACCAATCTGCTTATATACGGGGTCTATTTAACGTTAAGAAAATTACGTTAGAACTAGGCAAAAATTTTTGTATCTAGTTGTTCTCGGCAATTGCTCCCTGCATTGCTCTACCTCCTGCATCCATGCAGTCGTAAATAAAAAATTTTTAACGACGTTATAGTGCAATTTAATTCGTTAAATTGATCAAAGATTTATGCAGGTTGGTATTACTGTACTGCCTACCTAATCAAATAGATAACGCCTAATCCTATAAACAGGGTAACACTTACACTTAATAAGGTGCCTAGCATTACATATTCGGTGAGCTTTTTATCTTTACTGGCACTTAAATCGCCAAACCTAAATACCGACTTTGCAGCGAGTAAAAAGCCAAGCCCCGCAAATTGATCAAGTAATATAAAGCTCAGCATTAATACACGCTCTATCATGCCAATGCTTTGCCCAGCCAATGCCAAGCTGCCTTCACTTGAAAAGTTAGCGGTGAGCCTCTCTAGCATCATTCTTATAAATACGGCACTTGGGCTTAATATAATTAAATATCCGCATACAACCCAGAGTACTTTAGGGTTTGTGGCAAGTGCGCTTACGTAAGCGATTAAACTTTGGTTATCGGTTATATAAATACACAGCACTATTATTACGGCTATATGCGCTATTTGGTCGAGTAAAAACGGCACAACCCCTTTATTTGAATACGACTTAGCAATATCAATAAAGTAATGGCTAAGCATAATTACAGCTGTGGCAAGTAACACAGTACTTAGTTGCTGCCAGCCAAATGTATATTCCCAAAGAGTAAGAATTATAGCGCTCGTAATGCCATGAACTAGCACATGAAAGTAGAGCTTTTTAGCCTTAAAGTGGCGGGTATTTCTATCGTTTACCCAGCTCATAGGTTGCCAGTAAAAGTCAGCGAGAAGGTGGCCAATAATAAGCGCCACGAGCAATAACGAAAATGCCATTATATAACTCCTTTTACTATCGTTTTTATAACTTGCTCACTGTGAACTATAAAGCGCTCTATAAGCTGGTAATTGGCTAAATTAAGCAGCTTAGTAACGTTTTCGCGGCTAGTATTTAGCTCTTTAGCAAGTGCTGCATGGCTGTTATCTGTGTGCGTTAAATACACGTATAAAGCGTTGGCCTGCTTTTGCGTTATTTTGCTCAGCAAGGTATCAGCAAAGGCGAGATTAAGGTCAAAGCTTTCACCTACTGTTTGCTGTGCAATAGTAAAAACAAAGCGCTGGTTAGTTATTTTATCTAGGCCTTGCCCTGAAAGTACAAACGCAGACCCCGTTGCGGTTTTAATGTCACTGCGTGGGTTATCAATGCTGCCAAGTGCCATGCTTTGCCTAAGCTCATATCCGGCCAACTTTAAATGCAGGTAAATTAAAATCGCGGTTTTAATTATTTCTTCAGTTTGGTTTATTTGCAGTTGAAATGCATCACCCCGGTAAATGTTCCAAAGCGTTGTTTTATTACAAACTGCACGCAAACTTTGCTCTAGTTGATAAAGCATGGCATCGTACTGCTGCTTAGGTATTTTTTGCGATTTAATGATATCGCCGCTGATCACACCAATCATAAAAATCCAATAAGTAACCAATTTAGGTTACATAGGCCTAAGTAACCAAATTTGGTTACATTTAATTAAGTAACCAATTTAGGTTACTTAAAGCATAATTGCAAGGAACACTCATTTATGGCGCCAACGTTAATTGGGCCATTTGCCTTTATCCACTTAGGAAAATAAATGACTTCACATAACGAGCCGCAAAACAATAAACCCCGTGTTGGTATTTTTGTTGATGTACAAAATATTTATTACACGTGTCGTGAGAGCTACCGCAAAAATTTTGATTACAATGCCTTTTGGGCGCAAATGAAACAGCAATACACAATTGATTGTGCTTTTGCGTATGCAATTCATCGTGGTGATGAAAAACAAAATCAGTTTCAAAACATTTTGCGGGCCATTGGCTTTGAGGTAAAACTTAAGCCTTTTATTCAGCGTCGTGATGGCAGCGCGAAGGGCGATTGGGACGTAGGCATAACGATAGACATGCTAGAGCAAGGTAAAAACCTCGATAAAGTTATTTTACTCTCTGGCGATGGTGACTTTGCTTTATTATTGGGGCATTTAAAACACCAATATAATGTACCATGCGATGTGTACGGCGCCGATAAGTTAACCGCCGAAGTGCTTAAACAAAGTGCTGAGCAGTTTCATTTAATTGACAATTCCTTACTCCTTTAACAGGCAAAAATAGTTAAAAAAGAGCAAGCTAAGTGCCTGCAACATGAGAGATTTTAATACAAAGCCGTTATAGATTAATAAAGCCTTATATAGGCTTTTTTTATTGCTGTAATCAATTGGGTTTGCTAAATGATTATGGTAATTTTAAAGCATAACGAGTTACCAAGGACTTACATGCTTCATTATAGCAACATGCCACTAGATAGAGGTTCTAATTTTCGTAAAGACGCTGCGTGGTTAAGCGCAAAAATGTCGGCGCAAAGTAAGTGGCTTTTGGTTAATAATAACCATACATTGTTTTATAAAAATTCCCCACAGGTGTGCTATTTAACACACCAACAAATTGCCCATTTAGATTTATCAGATGCGCTGTTTTTAGGTTCAAATGACGAGCAACACGGTGTATTTGCACTTGATGTGTCGGCCATACACGATGACGAGCTAGCCCCAATTATTGGCGATGCGCAATTTTTTGATATTCGCCAATATGGTCCACAAGTGGCTATGCAAGATGGCTCAATTGCGGCACTAGCGCGTGGTTTATGTTACTGGCACGCAACACATAGCTTTTGCGGTCGTTGTGGCAGTAAAAATAAGTTAGTTGAAGCAGGGCACTCACGTTTATGTGAAAACGAGCACTGTAAACACCCTACATTTCCACGCACTGATCCGGCGGTAATTATGGTGGTTACAAAAGTATTTGCCGATGGCGTAGAGCGCTGTTTACTTGGCCGCCAAGCAATATGGCAGCTAGGTATGTATTCATCGCTTGCTGGGTTTGTTGACCCAGGTGAAACACTTGAACAAGCGGTTGCCCGTGAAGTAAAAGAAGAGGCGGGCGTTGATGTTGAAAATGTACGTTATATTGCCTCTCAGCCTTGGCCGTTTCCTTCATCTATTATGCTTGGCTTTATTGCACAGGCTAAAACAGAGCAAATTAACGTAGATAAAAACGAATTAGACGATGCTAAATGGTTTACCCGCGAAGAGGTCGCCGAGTTTGGCAATATGGGCGATGAGGGCGAACATTATAAGCTTCCACGAGTTGACTCTATTTCACGCTTTTTAATTGAGCAATGGCTTTCAAATAAGGTTTAAGGATTGATAATGTCGAGCAAAAATAAAAACACTCAATTAGTGTCATCAGGGCGCAAAAAAGCCTATACCCATGGAGTAGTAAACCCGGTAGTGCAACGTGCTTCTACCATTGTATTTGATAGCGTGGCCGATTTAAAAGAAGCCGCTAAAACGCGTGGTGATAAAACTTTATTTTATGGTCGCCGTGGCACAAGTACGCATTTTGCCCTGCAAGAAGCCATTACTGAGCTTGAGGGCGGCGAAGGCTGCGCGTTATACCCATGCGGTGCAGCGGCGATTAGCCAAGCGTTGCTGTCGTTTGTTAAAGCGGGCGATCATATCTTAATGGTTGATAACGTGTATGAGCCAACGCGCGATTTTTGCGATAAAATTTTAGCAGGCCTTGGGGTAACAACCACTTACTACCCACCAACTATTGGTGCGGGTATTAAAGAGTATATACAGTCAAATACTGAGGTATTGTTTTTAGAATCTCCGGGCTCTATAACCATGGAAATACAAGATGTATCAGCCATGGTAAAGGTAGCAAACGAGCATAATATTATGACCATGCTTGATAACACCTACGGTAATGGATTGCACTACCGCCCATTAGAGCATGGGGTAGATATTAGTATACAAGCGGCAACAAAATATATTGTAGGCCACTCAGATGTAATGATGGGTGTGGCGGTTGCCAATAAAAAATACTGGCCGACCCTTCGAGAACACTCTTATTTACTAGGCCAGTGTACCAGCGCCGATGATGCATATTTAGCCCTTAGAGGCTTGCGTACAATGGGCGTGCGTTTAAATCAACATGAAAAAGCAGCCATAGAGGTTGCCAAATGGCTTGAGCAACATGAGCTTGTTGATCACATTCGCCACCCTGCATTTGAAACCTGCCCAGGGCATGAGTTTTTTAAACGCGACTTTGATGGCAGCAACGGCTTGTTTTCATTTGTAATGAAAACCGGCAATCAAAAAGCAATTGATGCATTTTTAGATAGCCTTGAGCACATTAAAATGGGCTTTTCGTGGGGCGGTTTTGAAAGTTTAGTAACGGCTAATTTAACCATGAAAGGACTTCGCTCAAAAACCGGCTGGGATTTAGGCCCTGTTATACGCTTGCACATTGGCCTTGAAGACGTTGATGATTTAATTAGCGACTTAAGCCAAGCGCTTGAGGTATACAAAAAGCATTTATAAAATTTAACCAAAATAAACGATGTTTGGCCTGTTACATTTAAATGGTTTGTTACAAAGCTCGCCTTAGGTGGGCTTTTTTTTGCTGGTAATTCAAGGTGTTTACACTTAGTGTTGAACAATACTTTGAAAATAAAACGTCATTAAGGATAGCCAATGGCAACATCATCAATAATAAACATAGGACGATTAACGCAGATTGCGGGCTTTGAGCTTGTTCGTATGTTTTTAACTAAGCGCGGCCTAATTGCTATGGCCGCTTTTGCGCTGGTTTGGTTATTAATATTGCGCTACCCAATAGGACAAGCAGTTAGCATTATTAGTGCGCCTAATTTTGAACAAATGGTGCGTGATATTTCAGGTACAATTGGCTTAAGTAAGCTACTTGATTGGCCTGAATCTGAATTTGCCATGTACTGGCTCGTGGCGCTGTATAGTTTTCCGCTATTTGCTATTTTTATTTCCAGTGATCAAACTGTTGGCGACAGAGAGCGAGGAACGCTGAGGTTTATATCGCTGCGCGCTACGCGCTTTGAAATTTTGTTTGGCCGCTTTTTAGGACAACTTGCTGTACTGGCGTGTTTATTAGCCATAACTCTTGTTGCCACAATGGGTGTACTTGGCTTCAGAGATCCCAGCTTGTTAATGGGCGGCTTTACGCGCGCACTTTCTATTTTTATTGTAATGGTAGTAGTGCTTAGCCCATTTGTGGCACTAATGTGTTTAATAAATACCTTTGCTCGCTCATCACGTTTAGCCATTGTATTGGCTATTTTATATTTTGCTGGTGGCGGCATTATTGTAGGAATACTGGCATGGCAGGTACCGGCTTTAAATGCACTTGATTATATATTCCCTGGTGTTAACTCTGAGCTATTAGCAGGACAAAACTTACCTTTATTAAGCGCATTAGGTGTACCTCTTATACAAAGTGCGGTGTTTATTGCTATTGCACATAGAATATTTACAAGGAGTTCGCTATGAGCGTATTAATAAAAGCCAGCGGCTTAAGTAAATCGTATGGTGCAAAGCAAGCACTTAATAATGTGAACTTTGAAATTAATAAAGGTGCGCCAGTTGCGTTAGTGGGCCCCAATGGTGCCGGTAAAACCACACTATTTAGTTTGCTATGCGGGTATATAAACCCAAGCCAAGGTGAGCTTTCTATTTTAGGGTATAAGCCTGGTAGCGCTGCACTTTTTAATAAAGTCAGTGCATTGCCGCAAGATGCGCAGTTAGACCCGCGTTTTAATATAGATAAGCAACTGGCTTTTTACGGTAAGTTGCAAGGTATGGGCACCAAGCAAAGCCATACCGAGGCACTGCGTGTACTTGATTTAGTGGGCTTAAAAGAAGTAGCTAAACAGCGTGCGGGCGATTTATCTCATGGTATGCGAAAGCGCGTAACTATAGCGCAAGCGCTTATTGGCTCTCCGCAAATTGTAATGCTAGATGAAGCCACTGCGGGGCTTGATCCTATTCATGCCAGAGAAGTGCGAGAGCTGGTATCTAGCTTAAGTAGCGAGGCTACATTTATTTTAAGCTCGCACGATTTAACCGAGCTTGAGCGTTTATGCTCGCAAGTGCTGCATTTAGATAAAGGTATACTGAGCGAGCATCAAACTAAAGAGAATAATACCGATAAACACTTTTATACATTAATGCTTAACGAGACTTATCAAAATGTAGAGCAACAACTACAATCGTTAGCAGGTGTGAGCCGTGTTTATATGAGCCAACACAAAGAATATGTCGTTGAATATCAGCCAGCAAATGAGCCGCTGGATATTGCTTTGTTAAACTTTTGCCATCAACAAAACTGGCAATATAGGCAATTAGTAAACGGTCATACATTAGAAAATCAAATATTTAAACAGGAGAAAGCATAATGGGATTACTAAGCGGTTTAATGGGTAATGCAAGCGAAATAGATGACTCAGATCTTGAAAAAGTGCTTGCCAATACGCTTATAGATGGCGAGCAAGTAGAAAAAGCGTATAAAGTGATTCGTGACTTGTTTATTTTTACAAACAAGCGTTTAATTTTGGTTGATAAGCAAGGTATGACGGGCTCAAAAATGGAAATGGTGAGTATTGCTTACTCTAAAATTACCAAGTTTAGTAAAGAAAGTGCAGGGCACTTTGATTTAGACGCTGAGCTTAAAATTTGGATTGGTTCAGACCCTACACCCATCAGTAAAGAGTTTAAGTCGGGCGATAATATTAACGAAGTGTACCGAGTAATTAGTCAACACGCACTTTAACGTTTCGTACATTGTTTAAGTAGTTGTTGATTAGATGTTGCAACTACTTTAATATTACAGTTTCTTACACCTCCTTACAATTAACTTAATAAATACAACTAGTTAATTAAGTTTTCATTCAGTTTCCCGGCGTTAGCATGTGCACACTTTAGTCAATGAGCTAAAGCATAAAAAGCAATGTACAAAGGGAAGTCTTACAATGAAAAAATTAGCAGTTATTATTTCAAGCATTTTATTATCTAGCACTGCGGCTGCTGCAGACAGCTATAACTCAATCAGTAACTTAAGCTACAAAGATAGCGATAACAACGATACCGTTGCTGTAGACTCTATTTATTACTTATCTCCTAAAAAAACATTAGGCCCGTACGATCAGTTTGAGTACATCAATAAGCAAACTAACGTATACGGCAGCTACGCTGATGACGACTTTGCAGATGTAACTAACGTCGGCGGCGAATACTTTATTAATGAATTTTTAGTGGGTGCTTCATATGAAAACGTTGACCCAGATTCAGGCTCTAACGGTGAACTTTACAAACTAACCGGTGGTTACTTTTTCAACCCTGACTTACTTGCAAAAGTAACACTTGTTGAAAACAAAGACGGCGATGACTTTGCATTATTTGATTTAGCATACAACTACATGTTAAATGGTACCGATTACGTAGGTGTAACACTTACATCAGATGATGATTTTGATTACCGCGCTGTTGCAGCTAAATATTTCATTGATTTACAACAAGGTAATTACTTAACGTTTGAAGGTAAATACGAAAGCATTGAAGATGCGGAAAACCAATGGGTAGCAGAAACTAACTACTACTTCTCAAAAGCAACGTCTGTATTTGCTAATTACAACAAGCAAGATACATACAGCTTTGGTGCTCAGCACTTCATTAATAAAAACATTGGTCTTAAAGTAGGTTACGAGAACAATGCAGATGACTCTGATAACGATGCATACTTTGCTAACATGCGTTTCCAGTTTTAATTAAATCCCTGATTTAGTTAAAACAAGAGTATTAAAAAGCCCGCTTAATTAGCGGGCTTTGTTGTTTTCAACTCAGATTAACCGTGATAAATGTTTTAGCAGCCGCAGTTACGGTCTTTGTTCTGCTCATCTAAGTAGCTTTCTTAAAATTAAAAAGTAAAAAATTTTTGAAAAATGAGAAAAATATAATTGTAGTAAACCACATTGGTGAGGTTTATCGAATAGTTTAGTTGTATCAATTTAACGACAGTTTGTACCTTATTTGTTACTTTTTAAGTTTATATAATGGCATATTATTATTCTGTAGATTTAAAGCTTTCTTAGTGTTTACATTTGAGCGTAGTAATTAACAATTTAAGTGATTGTTTTTGCTTTTAATTTGTTCTTCAATTCAGTTTTTGTTCATTTTTTACTGTTAGGATGCGCCCCGACTTTGGCTAGACAGCTGAGGCATAAAAAGTAATATTTATAGGGAATTTAAAATGAAAAAATTAGCCGTTATCATTTCGAGCATTTTATTATCAAGCGCTGCAACCACTGCAATTGCCGCAGATACTTACCAATCAATCAGCCATGTAGGATACGTGGATGTAGATGGTGATGACACTATAAGTGTTGACTCAACTTATTATTTTTCTCCAAAAGCGACGTTAGGTCCTTATGATCAATTTGAGTACATCAATAAGCAAACAAATGTTTATGGTGCATACAGTGATAATGATTTTTTAGACGTTACTAGCATTGGCGGTGAGTATTTTGTAGAAGATTTTGTACTAGGTGCACAGTACAATAACTTCGATAGTGATTTTGGCTCAAGCACGGATGTAATTGAACTTTCAGCTGGTTACTTCTTTAATCCAAACCTTGTATTAAAAGCAACGTTTGTAGATGTTGAAGATGCTGACAATCAGTTTGTGTTTGACCTAGCATATAACCACGAATTAAACAGCACTGATTATATCGGCTTTACAGTAACAGCAGATGATGAGTTTGATTACCGTGCAGTAGCAGCTAAGTACTTTGTTGATTTACAGCAAGGTAATTACTTAACTGTTGAAGGTAAATTTGAAGATGTTGATGGCGGTTCAAGTAACTGGGAATTAGCATCTAACTACTATTTCAGCAAAGAAACATCGGTGTTTGTTTCAGTTAATAAAAATGATGACTACACTCTTGGTGCTCAACACTTCTTCAATAATAATGTTGGTTTAGAAGCAGGTTACGGCAATAACTGGGATGATTCTGATTACGATGCTTACTTCGCAAATCTAAGCTTACAGTTCTAATTTAACTAAAAATTAGAATTTGAATAAAAAGCCCGCTCATTTGAGCGGGCTTTGTTGTATCTAAACGTTTGAGTTTTTAACTGTAAATTATTACCAGCCGCAGTTGCGGCCTTTATTTTGCTCATCTAAATAGCGTTGCAGTGGTGCAAAGTAATCGAGCATGGCTGTAGCGTCCATTTGCGGTTTGCCTGTTACAGCTTCAAGTGCTTCTTGCCATGGGCGAGACGAACCCATTTCAAGCATTGTGTTTAGCTGATCCCCTGCTTCTTTTGAGTTATAAATAGAGCAGCGATGAATCGCTTTATCGTTACCGGCAATTTCACATAAGCTACGATGAAATTCAAATTGTAAAATATGCGCTAAAAAGTAACGTGTATAAGGTGTATTACCCGGGACGTGGTACTTAGCACCAGGGTCAAAGTCGTCTTCGCTACGAGCAATAGGCGCTTGCACACCTTGGTATTTTTCGCGAAGTTCCCACCATGCTTTATTGTAATCTTGCGGCTTTACTTGCCCTGAAAATACCTGCCAACGCCATTGATCAACCATTAAGCTAAATGGCACAAAAGCCACTTTATCAAGCGCCATTTTCATTAATAGGCCAATGTCTTTAGATTCATCAGGTACTTGCTCTAATAAGCCAATTTCTTTTAAGTAGCCTGGTGTAACCGAAAGGGCAATTGTGTCGCCAATGGCTTCATGAAAACCATCGTTTGCACTTTCTTGATAAAATAAAGGCTGTTTGTTGTAAGCGCGCTGATAAAAATTGTGGCCTAGCTCATGGTGAATAACAGAGAACTCTTCGCCCGTGCGTTGAATACACATTTTAATACGTAAGTCGTCTTTGCTATCTATATTCCAAGCAGATGCATGACACTGCACATCTCTGTCTTTTGGTTTTATAAACAACGAACGATCGTAAAAGGTCTCTGGTAGTGGCTCAAATCCCATTGAAGTAAAAAAGGTTTCAGCCCCTTTTACCATTTTAAGTTCGTCGTAATTATTTTTAGCTAATAGCTCAGTAACATCGTAACCTGGATCAGCATTTTCTGGAGCGACTACATCGTAAATGTTACCCCACGCTTGCGCCCACATATTTCCTAGCAAGTGCGCAGGAATAGGCTCATCTTGGACTACTTTATCGGTGCCGTATTTTTCACCTAATTTAGCACGAGCATGGCAGTGAAGAGAGTTGTATAGTGGTTTTACTTGCCCCCATATACGGTCAAGCTCTTTGGTAAAGTCATCGGCTGGCATATCGTACTTACTTCGCCACATTGCGTCTGTATCAGCATAACCAAGCTCTTTGGCACCCTCGTTGGTAAGTGCAACTTGTTGCTCGTAAAGCGGGCGCATTGGTTTTGATATTTGTCGCCAACCTTGCCATAAATCAAGTAGCTCGTTGTAATCTCGGCTGGTGGCCATTTTTGCCGTCATGTCGCCAAGGCTTAAGCAGCTGCCATCGTCTTTACAATATTTGCCTTTACCGTATAGGCCGCCAAGCTCTGCGACAATTTGTGAAAGTTGCGCTGTTTTTTCGGCGTCTTGCGGGGCTGGTAGGGTAAGCGCTAGTTTAAGCTTATTAAGTTTGCGGCGTGCGTCATAATCAAGTTCGAGCTCATCAAACTGCGCGGCTTGATTGGCTAAGCGCACAACGGTTTCGGTCATTTTACGATTAACTTCAGCAGAAAGTGCTGAGGTATCATGAGTAATAAAGTTTGCGTAAATCCACTCTGCACGGCTCGATTCTAAATAAAGCGCACTTAACTCTTGCTCTGTTTTTGCTATAAATGCGTTTGCATCTTTTGCGGTTACTGTTTTGGTAGCTTGTGATGAATCGCTGGTGTCTAGTGTTACCTGTGCATCGCAAGCAGATAAAGCAAGTGTGCTGGCAACCACAAGCGCGCTCATGCTGAGTTTAAAGCGTGGTGTGTTCATGGTATTCCTTTAATTTATTGTTATTAAGACGTTGATAATAGCAGCGATGTTTAAAACAATGAAATGAATACGTTAAGCTAAACTGCTCGTCGTGCAATGATTGTATTTAAATTAAGATGGGTCATAATTAAGTTACTATTTTCATTCAATGTGTAAGGAATGTGCGCATGTCAGTATTTATAATATTGCTGGTTGTTGTGGTGGTTATTTTTGCAGTTAAAGATATTCGCCTAAACCTGATCAGTCGTCCTACGTTTAAAATGTTTAAAAAGGTACTTCCACCGCTTTCGCAAACAGAGAGAGAAGCAATGGAAGCGGGTGATGTTTGGTGGGACGGTGAGCTTTTTAGCGGTAACCCTGACTGGCAAAAACTACATCGTTTTCCTAAACCTGAGCTGAGTGATAAAGAAAATGCCTTTATGGATAGCCAAGTAGAAACGCTATTAGCGATGCTTGATGATTACCAAATAGTGCAAAAAGACAAAGACCTACCAAAAGAAGTATGGGATTACTTAAAAACAGAAGGCTTTTTTGCGCTGATCATTCCTGAAAAATTTGGCGGACGAGAGTTCTCAGCTATTGCAAATTCTACCATAGTGTCAAAAATTGCGACCAAAAGCTTAACTGCGGCGGTAACGGTTATGGTGCCTAATAGCTTAGGCCCAGGTGAATTATTACTGCATTATGGTACAAAAGAGCAGCAAGATCGTTGGCTACCAACGCTTGCAAGTGGTGAAGACGTACCGTGTTTTGCCCTTACCGGCCCAGAAGCGGGCTCTGATGCGGGCAGCATTCCTGACTCTGGCGTTGTATGTAAAGGGCTGCATAATGGTGAAGAAGTTATAGGCCTGCGTTTAAATTGGTCTAAGCGCTATATTACGCTTGCGCCAGTGGCAACAGTGCTTGGCCTTGCATTTAAAATGTACGACCCTGATGGACTACTTGGTGATGAGAAAGAACTCGGTATCACCTGTGCACTTATTCCTACCGATCATCAAGGCGTAGAAACAGGCGAGCGTCATTACCCGTTGAATATGGCGTTTATGAACGGGACGACTTACGGTAAAGACGTATTTATTCCACTAGATTGGATTATTGGTGGTGAGCAAGGGGCAGGGCGTGGCTGGCGTATGCTGGTTGAATGTTTAAGTGCCGGGCGTGGTATTTCGCTGCCAGCACTGAGTACAGCAACAGGACATTTAGCGTCTAAAATGACCTCAGCCTATGCGATGGTGCGCCAGCAGTTTGGTGTATCTATTGGTCAATTTGAAGGTGTGCAAGAGGCATTAGCACGTATTGGTGGTTTAACGTATGCACTTGAGTCGTGTAGGTTGATGACTGCAGGCGCGATAGACTTAAAACTAAGCCCGTCGGTTGTTACGGCTATTGCTAAATATCATATGACCGAAATGGGTCGAACTGTGATGAACGATGCTATGGATATTCATTCAGGCAAAGGTATTCAAGTGGGACCTAATAACTATTTAGCCCATGGCTATATGGGTATTCCGGTATCAATTACGGTTGAAGGCGCTAATATTTTAACGCGTAATTTAATGATATTTGGCCAAGGCGCTACGCGCTGTCATCCGTTTGTGTTAAAAGAAATGGAAGCTGCGGCAATGGAAGATGACGACGCAGCACTTGATCAATTTGATGGTTTATTAATGAACCACATACTTTTTGCTGCAAGTAACGCGGGTATGGCATTTGTACATGGTTTAACACGTAGCTGTTTTGCCAAAGCGCCTGTATGCGGTGCTACCGCTGTTTACTACAAGCAATTAAGCCGAATGAGCCGTGGTCTTGCCTTTACCACCGATGTTGCCATGTTAGTACTAGGTGGTGAGCTTAAACGAAAAGAAATGATTTCGGCGCGCTTAGGTGATGTACTAAGTCATTTATATTTAGCTTCCACAGTGTTAAAGCGCTTTGAAGATGAAGGGCGTCAACAAGCTGACTTACCGTTTGTTAAATACGCAATTGAAAACTCATTGTATGAAATTGGCCAAGCGTTTGATGGCTTTTTCAAAAACTTTTCAAATCCTGTGGTTAACTTTTTACTTAAACGCATAGTATTCCCGCTTGGTAATCACTATCACAAACCAAGTGATGAAACAGCACAAAGTATTTGCGAGCACATGACCCAGCCAGGTGTATTTAGAAACCGCTTAACACATTTATGTTATGTGGATGAAAATGCCGGTACTGGTGTAATGGAGAATGCATTTTTAGCTATGCATGATATGCAAGCGCAGTTTAAAGACTTAAAACAATGGCAACGAAAAGGTAAGGTACCTGCCACGCTTGATATAGAAGGCGCAATTAGTTATTCGTTGGAGCAGGGCTTTATAGAGCAAGCTGATGCAGATGCAATGCACCATACAAATAAGCTAAGAAAACAAGCGATTGCGGTTGATAACTTTCACCCCGGTGAACTTTAGCCAGGTTCACGTTTAGTTAAAATGCAAAAGGCCTCGTAACTGAGGCCTTTTTGTAATTGAGTATTAACAGCTGCGTTTATCGAGCGTAAGGGTCGGCCACTATTTTATCTATATACCACTTACCCTTTTTTCGGAGCATTTTAACGCTTCTAAAATCGTCAATTTTATCGCCATTAAAATAACCCGTAAAAATCAGGTTTATTTTAGCGTTATCGCCGTATTGCTCACGTACGCTCATGTTGGTCATATCAACTTCAATAACGACTTCGTCGTATTGCATATTAACTAAATTACGTGAAAACTGCTTAGCTGTTCCGTAAGACTTCATTATGCGGGTAAGGTTAGGTGTTGCCATAGTACTGGCTTTTTGTAAGTCTTGTTGATTATAAAGGGCATCAAAGTAAGCGGTAGCTGTATCGCCAGGGGTATCGCCAAGTGTTTTTGCATCATCCCCACATGCACTAATAAATAGGCACACAACTAAACTTAGTAAACTCGAGATCTTTTTCATGTTAATTATTATTAATTAGTTTTTTTAAAGTGTGTGGCTAATTAATGGAGATGTAAAGCGGTGGCGGGTAATTAATAGAAAATTACATAATAAATAATAAAAAAGGATGCTATAAGCATCCTTTTTAGTATCTCAAGGAGAGAAATTACTGTACTAATTCTTGCTCGCTAAATTCTTCAGCAAACATTGGGCTAGATAAGTAACGCTCAGTTGCACTTGGTAGAATTACCACAATGTTTTTGTCAGCGTTTTCTGGTTTTTCAGCAATACGTTTAGCCGCAATTACTGCCGCACCTGATGAAATACCTACTAATATGCCTTCTTTTTTCATTAACTCGTGGGCCATTGCAATAGCATCTTCGTTAGATACTTGCTCTGCACCATCGATAACGCTTAAATCAAGGTTGCCAGGGATGAAGCCAGCACCAATGCCCTGAATTTTATGAGGGCCTGGTTTAATTTCTTCACCAGCCAGTGTCTGGCTAATTACTGGCGAGCTGGTTGGCTCAACAGCTATTGATTTAACGTCTAGACCTTTTTCGCTTTTAAGGTAGCGACTAACCCCTGTAATTGTGCCACCAGTACCAACACCGGCTACAAAAAAGTCCACTTTACCATCAAGCGCATCAAAAATTTCTGGGCCTGTAGTTTCAAAGTGAATTTTAGGGTTAGCTGGATTTTCGAACTGTTGTAATAAAATAAACTTTTCAGGATCTGTTGCTTGGATTTCTTTCGCTTTTTCAATTGCGCCGTTCATCCCCTTAGCACCATCGGTAAGTACTAAGTTTGCACCTAATGCTTTTAATAGCTTACGGCGTTCTAAACTCATCGTGTTTGGCATAGTTAGCGTCAGTTTGTAGCCACGTGCAGCAGCAACAAATGCAAGTGCAATGCCTGTATTTCCCGACGTTGGTTCAATAAGCTCTTTGCCTTCAACAAGCTGACCTGATTTTTCAGCTTCCCAAATCATTGATGCACCAATACGACATTTAATACTAAAGCTAGGGTTACGAGATTCAACTTTAGCGTATACATTCCCACCCGTAACACGGTTAAGTTTTACCAGTGGCGTATTACCAATACTTAGTGAGTTATCTTCAAAAATAGTAGACATAATGTTCCTTTGGATACAATCTGATCAACGTGTTAATAGCCTTTGCTACTAACTATATAAATACACTTTACTGTGAGTTTAAAAAAACTAAAGTAAAGTTTGGCTATAACATATATCTATTGGGCTTATAACCAGCCGAAATAAAAATCAATCATTAGCTTTGCTTTAGTTATTAAAGGTGCGGGCTTAATTTAAAATTTAAAGGGCAGAAGTTTTCTTTAGTTAAAAAATACGCAAAATAATCTGTAATTAATATAGATTTGTTTGTTATTTGCGCACATGAATATAACTTGAATAGTTTTATCACACAATGAGTCTAAAACATGTTAAAAACACCGTATCTAAATTCAACTAAGCAATCATAATGAACTTAATATTAAAATTAATTGCCGGTATTGTGGCCGGTATTTTAATCGGACTGTATGTACCTTTAACAGGTGTTGAGCTTTTATTTACCGTTAAAGAATTAATTGGCCAACTTATATCTTTTACTATTCCTTTAATTATTTTGTTTTTTATTGCGTCTGGTATTGCGGGCTTACCAAAAGGCTCAGGCCATTTATTAGGTAAAACAGTGGGCTTTGCTTATAGCTCTACCATTATTGCCGGCACGCTTGCATTTTTACTGGTTAGCGCAGTTATTCCACTTTTAAGTGGCGGTATTACATTTGAGGCTGAAGTAGCCACTGAAATAGGCAGTTTTATTGATTTAGAAATTCCACCTCTAATGGGCGTAATGACTGCATTAGTCACTGCGTTCGTATTTGGTATAGGTATGAGCCAACTCCAATTAGAAACGCTTAAAAAAGTTTCTGATCAGGGGCGTGATGTAATTGATGGCCTATTATCAAAAGTTATTATTCCGGCTTTACCATTTTACATTGCAGGTGTGTTTGCAGAAATGACAGTGGCAGGCACCGTGGTCGACACGCTACAAACATTTGGTGTTGTGCTTATTGCAGCGCTAGTGATGCATTGGCTATGGCTAACAGTATTATATGTTTCTACGGGCTTATTACTTAAACGTAATCCGCTAGAGCTAGTTAAAAATATGCTACCCGCTTATTTTACAGCGCTCGGTACAATGTCAAGTGCAGCGACTATTCCTGTGTCATTACAATCAAGTAAAGCAAACAATGTAAAAGAAGATGTAGCGAACTTTACTGTACCACTGTGTGCAACCATTCACTTATCTGGCTCAACTATTACGATTGTAACGTGTGCAATGGCTGTTATGTTTTTATCGCCAAGTATGGAAGTACCTTCGTTGATGGGAATGCTGCCATTTATTATGATGTTAGGTGTAGTAATGATTGCAGCGCCAGGTGCACCAGGTGGAGCCGTAATGTCGGCACTTGGTTTATTAACAAGCATGCTAGGCTTTAACGAAGGGGCTGTAGCATTAATGATTGCGCTTTATTTAGCACAAGATAGCTTTGGTACTGCGTGTAATGTTACCGGTGATGGCATTATTGCACTATGGGTTGACCGTTTTAGCGAAAAAGCATCATCTTAAATTATTAAGGCGGGGCAATAATACTAGTTATTGTTTCGCTTTATATATGGTACTGTAACGAATTAATTTTATTAAATCGCATGTTGTTAGGTAAGTGAGGATGTTCCATTGATTAATGTACTTTTAGTTGATGACCATGAGCTGGTACGCACTGGTATAAAACGTATATTAGATGACGTACGTGGTTTTAAAGTGGTTGGCGAGGCTAAAGATGGCGAAGCCGCCGTACAGTTTTGTCGTCAGCACGCGCCAAACATAGTATTAATGGATATGAATATGCCTGGCATGGGTGGACTTGAAGCGACTAAGAAAATTTGTCGTTACTGCCCAGACGTAAAAATTATTGTGCTAACGGTTAATTGTGAAGACCCGTTTCCGAGCAAAGTTATGCAAATTGGTGCACATGGGTTTTTAACCAAAGGCGCGGGATCTGATGAAATGGTACGTGCTATTCGATCAGTTCATGCCGGCCAGCGTTATATTGCCCCTGAAATTGCACAGCAAATAGCGCTAGCTCAAGTAACAGGGCGCACCGATGAAAACCCTTTTCAGAGTTTATCTGAGCGTGAACTGCAAATTATGCTAATGATCACCAAAGGTGAAAAAGCACAAGATATAGCAGAGCGTTTAAATTTAAGCTCTAAAACGGTTAACAGCTATCGTTACCGTATGTTTGAAAAACTAAATGTAGGCGGTGATGTTGAGCTGACGCATTTAGCGATTCGCCATAAAATGATTGATATAGACGTATCTCACTAGTTATATATGTCTGAATTTGATCATGTACATTTTTTAAAATCGTTATCGAGCGAGCCCGGTGTTTACCGTATGCTTGATAGCGACCAGCAAGTTATTTATGTTGGTAAAGCTAAAAATTTAAAAAAACGTGTAACGAGTTACTTTCGTAGCAACATAACCGATAGTAAAACTCGGGTTTTAGTAAGCAATATCTGTGATATTGAAGTCACGCTTACAAATACCGAAACCGAAGCACTTCTGCTTGAAAACAACCTCATTAAAAAATATCAGCCGCGCTATAACATCTTATTGCGTGACGATAAGTCATACCCTTATATTTTACTTACGAGCCATAAACACCCACGTTTAGCTTTTCATCGTGGAAGTCGTAAAGTAAAAGGCGAATACTTTGGGCCTTTCCCAAGTGCCGGGGCAGTATCTGAAAGTTTGCGCTTAATGCAAAAAATATTTCCGGTTCGTCAATGTGAAGACGCTTATTATCGAGCAAGAAGTCGTCCGTGTTTGCAGTACCAGTTAAAGCGCTGCTCTGCACCATGTGTTAATAAAGTCTCTGAGGATGAGTATTCTGAGCAAGTAGATTATGTGCGTAAGTTTTTAACGGGTAAGTCGCATGAAGTTATTGCCGATTTAATAAAAAAAATGGAAACCGCTAGCGCGCAACTTAACTTTGAACTTGCGGCGAAGGTTCGCGATCAAATTATGTTATTGCGTAAAATGCAGGAACAGCAGTCTATATCGGGCAATTTTGCTGAAATGGATGTGGTTGGTTTTGCTCATTTAAATGGCTTAAACGGGATTCATTTATTAATGATCCGCGACCATAAAGTGCTCGGCAGTAAAACCTATTTCCCTAAAGTACCAAAAGACTCTGGCCAAGAAGAAATTCTCACTTCGTTTTTAGGGCAATACTATTTAGCACCCGGAGCAACAGGGCGTATAGCAAAAGAAATTATTTTACCGTTCGAAATTGAAGAAAGTGAAGTGCTAGGTGAAGCCCTAACTCAAATTAGTGAGCGCAAAGTAACACTTAAAGTAGTGACTCGCGGAGAGCGGGCGCAGTACTTACAACTAGCGAATAAAAATGCATTAAATAGCATTACTGTTAAGCAAAGTACTCAAGACTCTATAAATAAACGTTATGCTCAGTTAAAGGCGACTTTACGTCTAGACGATATCACTAGAATGGAATGTTTTGATATAAGCCATACTATGGGTGAAAACACGGTTGCAAGTTGTGTGGTTTTTGACTCCCAAGGGCCAAATACCAAAGAGTACAGGCGCTACAACGTAACTGGCATTACCGGGGGCGATGATTATGCGGCGATGGAATTTGCACTTAACAAGCGTTATAACAAAGTGGTAGACGAAGAAAAAATACCTGATGTTATTTTTATTGACGGTGGTAAAGGGCAATTAGGTCGAGCAGAACAATATTTTGCAAATTGGCCTCATGCTAAAATGCCATTGTTAGTAGGTGTTGCTAAAGGTACCAGCCGTAAGCCTGGTCTTGAAACCTTATTAATTGACGGCGGGCGTAAAACAATCCCTATGGATTCGGATGCGCCAGCGCTTCATTTAATTCAACATATTCGCGATGAATCACACCGTTTTGCAATTGCTGGGCATCGTAATAAGCGCCAAAAACAGCGTACTCAATCATTATTAGAAGAAATAAACGGAGTAGGTTCTAAACGCCGCCAAACATTATTAAAATATTTAGGGGGCATGCAGGGAGTAAAAGCTGCTAATATAGAACAGTTAAAGAAAGTTCCTGGGATCAGCCCTGACATGGCTGAGAAGATATTTAACCATTTGCATGACAAGGGCTAGCCCTTCGTGCGAATATAGAAAAAAAGACATATCCAAGTAGTTATGTGGAATATTCCAAACACACTCACAACCTTTAGACTTTTTCTTATCCCCATTTTTTTGGTGATATTTTACTTGCCTTATAGCTGGGCTTTTTTTGCTGCCGCTTTTATATTTTGGCTTGCATCGATTACCGATATTCTTGATGGCTATTTAGCACGTAAGCTTGAGCAATCAACGCCTTTTGGTGCCTTTTTAGACCCTGTAGCAGATAAAGTAATGGTATGTGCAGCGCTTGTTGCACTATCTGATCATTATCAGTCTATGTATATGACAATACCTGCATTAATTATTATATGTCGTGAAATTGTTATTTCAGCTCTGCGTGAGTGGATGGCTGAACAGGGCAAGCGCGGCAATGTGGCTGTATCAAATATGGGTAAAATTAAAACCGCTGCGCAAATGTTAGCCATTATAGGTTTGATTTGGCAATATGCACCATGGATGAACTATTTAAGTTTTGCATTACTTTATGTAGCAACCTTTTTAACCTTAAGTTCAATGATGCAATATTTACGTGCAGCATGGGGTGAATTGACTAAAAATTAGCTCTAAATGTCTAATAACGCACCGTTTTAGATAAAAAGTAATCAAACAGTTCAAAACTAGCATTTTTTGTATTGACGCGTTTAATAATCTCTGTAGAATGCGTCCGTGTTGAGAGGGCATAGCCCCCTAGATAAACGAAACGGTAATTAATTAGTTGCCTGAATGTTGACTCAAAACATCGTGTTGAAATTCAAAAGCTAATAAATTAAATGCGGTACTAGCTCAGTTGGTAGAGCGCGACCTTGCCAAGGTCGAGGTCACGAGTTCGAGCCTCGTGTACCGCTCCAAGTTTATCTTAAGGTTAATACCCCGTACTGGGGCGGAATGGCAGAGT
>Ga0207907_100188_pt1 | contig 30066 bp, 26 predicted proteins | sample LinPmetageLP52_FD_184062 | JGI IMG/M metagenome (GOLD analysis project Ga0207907, IMG submission 184062) | Marine viral communities from the Subarctic Pacific Ocean - LP-52 (SPAdes) | ecosystem: Environmental > Aquatic > Marine > Oceanic | place: Pacific Ocean | collected 2011-08-26
ACCGCCGTAGCCGTGGCGCGAAACGAGGCCCTGCGCGCGGCGAAGTGCCTGGCTCGCGCGCTCTGGCGACGATGGAGCGGATACCACCGCCGAAGCAGTGTCGAGACGAAAATGAACTGTGTCATGTCGCTGGGGCATCGCCTTATAGCGCGGGACTTTGACCGTCAGGTCGCGGCACTCCCAGTCCGCATCGCCGTCCTGAACGGATACACTGCACTCGGCATACCCGTTACGGAAGCTGTGGGATAAGTTTATCCGGGGAAAGGGCAACCACGGCCATCACCCCATTTGCAAAACAGACTCCCTCTACCACAGAAAGACAACTTATCTGCCGGTGATCGTGGGAAACATGCTGACATGTTCCTCCCCGGTCGCGAAAACTCTTTCTAAATAACGAGGCACCCTCCAGCCGCAAGGATCCTCTTTGACATGCGCGCTGAAGAGCGCGGTCAACCGATCCTTGCCGATATTTTTGGCGTGGTGCATCAGGCCTCCCCGCCAGCGGGGAAATCCGTAGCCGTGAATCATTACTAGGTCGATGTCTTGCGGTTTTTCTGCTACGCCTTCGTCAAGGATATCGCAGGCTTCCGCCACCATTGTGAGCAAGAGCCTTTCTACGATTTCGTCAGCTGAGAACTCGCGGCGAGTGAAGTTCATTTCTTCTGAGACACGGAGTATTTCGCTAGCGACCAGCTCCGAATGTGAGGGTTTGCCGTCTGGCCCATAGTCGTACCATCCGGCGCCCGATTTGCGTCCTAGGCGTTTGTGCTTTTCGACCAGCCGCTCGACCAAGGGCACGTGACCACAGCAGTTCCCTTCGGCAACTGCCTTGCGACGGATATTCGCGTAGGCGATGTCCAGCCCCGACATGTCCTGTGCAGCATATGGACCCATCGCCATACCGAATCCGCGCATAGCCGCGTCGATCTCGTCGACATTAGCCCCCTCCACCAGAAGGCGATTAGCGGCGCGACGGTAGCTCGACAAAATTCGGTTTCCGATGAAGCCATCGCAAACACCAGACAGTACCGGGATTTTACCAAGCCTGTGCGCCAGCACAAGTGCTGCACCTAATGTTCCGTCTGACGTTCGGTCGCTCCTGACGACTTCCAGAAGTTTCATAATATGCGCAGGACTGAAGAAATGCATCCCTACAAAGCGTGCCGGGTGTTTCAACCCATCAGAGAGCCGATTTACATCGAGATAGGATGTGTTTGTGGCAATGATGGTCTCGGGTGGCAGTGCGCCTTCGAGTTCGGTCAGGATCGCGGTCTTAACCGCAAAATCCTCGAAGGCCGCCTCGATTGCTAGATCGGTTGGTGGCAGAGCGTCATAGCCTGAGACCGTAACCAGCCGGTCTTCAACCGTCTTTGCCGCATCGACGGACAGAATACCGCGACTGATACCCTGATCAATCAGCTTTTGCAGGTTTTTACTGGCCCACTCGGCGGACGAGGCACTACGTTCGACGACAGTCACCGAGATCCCTGCGGTCGCCAGCGTGTACGCAATAGCTGCGCCCATATTGCCACCACCGACCACGATGGCGGTTTCAGCATCTCGGGAAGGTCGGGGGTAGGCGCGCCCCTTGTTGGTTGCGGTACGCTCGGTGAAGAAAACGTGCCTAAGGGCCCGCGCCTGATCCGAGGTACGAAGGTCCAAAAACGCAGAGCGCTCGCTGGCTAGTGCGTCGTGCAGCGGCGTCGTCGCACTGGTCGCGACTAGGTTCACCGCAACCTGCGGGGCATTCTGGCCAGGCATACGCCGCGCTACATGCGCTCGGGCGACTTCCGCTGCGACGTGGTTTGGCTTTGGTGAAGGAAGATTGTCGGGTGCCTGTGCCGCCTCAAGTACATCGTCATCGAGAGCTATGGCCGCGCCAAGCGGGTCATCGGCTAGCAGCTGGATCAGTCCCATTTTCAGTGCCTGCTCGGCGGAAACAGCCTTCCCGGTGACAATCATGTCAAGCGCAGCTTCAATACCGATAAGTCGCGGCAGTCTTTGGGTTCCCCCTGCGCCAGGCACGATCCCCAAGTTTACCTCTGGCAAGCCCAGTTTGGCAGAAGTTGAGGCGATGCGATAGCAGCAAGCCAGAGCAATCTCTAGTCCCCCACCAAGCGCAGCCCCGTTGATTGCTGCGATAGTAGGAATCGGGAGGTGTGCAAGTTGCATCAGCACATCATTTAGTTGTGGATCAACAGGCAACTTACCGAATTCCTTCGCATCCGCGCCCGCGACGAAGGTCGTTCCTGTGCCGGTGATAATCAGCCTGGTAGCCCCAGTTTCGAGGACTTTGAAGATACAGTGTTGTATTCCAGCCCGAACCTCCGCGTTGATTAGGTTAAGCGGCGAATTGTCTATGGTCAGAATTGCTGCGTCATTTGAGAAGCTTAATTCAACAGGCATGGGCATCCTCACAGCACTGGCGCGCGATTGCGCGAGATAAATTTGGTAATGAGATAGCCTTCGAAGGTTTCCGTCCCGCCTTCAGTCCCATAGCCGCTGTCTCTCACGCCTCCAAACGGAGTCTCGGGCAGAGCGAGGCCGAACTGGTTGATGCTTACCATACCTGCCTGCAAACCCGCAGCTGCTTTATCTGCACGCTCTAACGAATTGGTAAAGACATAGGACGCCAGCCCGAAGGGTAGCCCGTTGGCCCGCGACAGTCCGTCCTCTATGTCACGAAAAGACGAGACGACAGCAATCGGGCCGAAGGGTTCTTCGCGCATCAAGTCAATGTCGTCGTTGGGCGTATCGACGATTGTCGGGGCATAGAAGTTACCATGATTTCCAAGCCTTTTGCCTCCCGTCAACACCCGTGCGCCGTTTTCGCGGGCATCCTCGACGAGCTTTTCCATCGCATTCACGCGTCCGCGATGACACAATGGTCCCATCTGCGTGCCTTCGGCTAAACCAGCGCCCACCTTTACGCTCTCAAATGCTGAAACTAGTTCGGACAGAAATCGATCGTAGATGCCTTGTTGTACGTAAAACCGGGTTGGGGCGATGCACACCTGGCCTGCATTGCGCAGCTTGTTGACCGCCAAGGCGCGCGCCGCGGCCGTGGCATCGGTGTCGTCGAACACCAATACGGGCGCGTGACCGCCGAGCTCCATCGTCGCCCGCTTCATATGGCGGCCAGCCAATTCTGCCAGATGCTTGCCCACCTCGACCGAACCGGTGAAGGTGATTTTGCGCACCTCGGGGCGCGCAATTAGAGTTTCCGAAATGAAGGCCGCATTACCCCAGACAAGGTTCAGACAGCCTTCGGGCAATCCTGCATCCAGCAGATAGCGAGCAATTGCCATGCAACCCGCCGGAGCCTCTGCCGGGGCTTTTAAGATCATCGTGCAACCTGACGCAAGCGCCGCCGCGACCTTGCGTACCGCTTGGCTCAGCGGAAAATTCCAAGGCGTGATGGCAAGGCAGACGCCTATCGGTTCGCGCACGACAAGCTGCTGTACCCGCGGGCTGCGTGATGGAATGATGCGCCCATAAATGCGCCGACATTCCTCGGCGTGCCAGTCAACGTGGTCAGCCGAGGCGCGGACCTCAGCCAAAGCCTCAGCCAGCGGCTTGCCTTCATCGAGAGTGATCCAGCCAGCGATCAGTCTGTCATTTTGGCGCAGCAGGTCGGCAAACCGCCGCAAAATCGCACTTCGTTCCATGGGAGAGCTGTTTTTCCATCGGCGAAAAGCTGATTCGGCCGAGTGAACCGCATGGTCTAGATCTGCGGCGCTAGCCTGCGGAATCTGTCCGATAGTTTGCCCGTTTGCAGGGTTTATGACTGCACGATCCTCTGGCGTGGGAGAAGCGATCCAGTCTCGTCCGATGAGGTGCTGGATGGTCGGATAATTCATTTCTTTCATGGCATTATGCCCTCGCTTAGTTGTGTCATCCGCAGGATCCGGCACGAATGGGACTAGGTGGACGACCTTAATTTTCCGCATAGCGGGAAAGTTTACCGCAGTATTGACTCGGACGTTATCGATCGTTTAGGTGTGTTTCAAGACGCATAATTCTTTCCGAGGAGGGATATCGTGAGACCAAGGAAAGACCGCACCAAGGATGCCGAGAAACAGGATCGCGATTTTGTCACGGCGTTGGCGCGCGGCTTGGAGCTGTTGCGGGCCTTTCGGCGGGAAGGGGAGGCTCTGGGGAACGGTGAGTTGGCCGAGCGCACTGGCCTGAGCAGATCGACGGTCTCCCGGCTGGCCTATACACTGAACAAGCTGGAATACCTCAGCTACGACCCGGATACAGCACGTTATCGACTGGCCCCTCCAGTGCTTTCGTTGGGTTTCTCCTGCCTTGCAGGGATTCCGCTGCGGCAACTGGCGAAGCCCTTTATGCAGGAGCTGGCTGATTACACAGGCATGCCGGTGGCCATGGCCAGTCGTGACCGGCTATCGATGGTCTATCTGGAGCGGTGCAAGGGCACTAATGCCGTCACGCTGGCGATCGAGGTTGGTGCCCATATTAAACTGGCCACGACCGCGGTTGGTCGCGCCTGCATAGCGGCGCACGACCCGGATGAGCGGGCCAGAATTCTGGCCCTTGTGGAGGAACATGAAGGCGACAACTGGCCGAATGTGCAGCCCGGAATCGAAGCAGCTATCGCAGACTACCAACAGCACGGTTACTGCACGTCCTTCACGGAGTGGAAACGTGATGTGAACGCTGTAGCGGTGCCCTTCGTGCCGAAGGACGGCTCACCCATTATTGCCTTCAACTGCGGTGGCCCTTCGCAAACCCTTACGCGCGACTGGATCGAAAGCGACGTCGCGCACCGCCTTGTCGATCTTGTCCGCCGCGTTGCGGCGGTCGCACCCTGAACAATAGAGAGCATCATGGCCCTTGATAAAGATACCCTTTCCCAGTTTCTCGACGCGCTCGACCGCTTCGTGAAAGAGCGACTAATCCCTTACGAGGATCGCGTCGCCGACGAGGATGTGATTCCGCCGATGCTGGTCGATGAAATCCGCATGATGGGCCTTTTCGGCATGTCGATCCCGGAAGATTTCGGCGGGCTCGGCTTGTCGATGATAGAGGAAGTGCAAGCCGCTTTCGTTCTTGGCCAGGCTTCGCCTGCGTTCCGGTCGCTAGTTGGCACCAACAACGGGATCGGCTCTCAGGGAATCATCATCGATGGAACCGACGAGCAGAAGGCGCAGTATCTACCAGCTCTCGCGTCCGGAGATATGATCGCATCCTTCGCCCTAACCGAGCCAGATGCTGGGTCGGATGCTGGCAGTCTGCGCACTACGGCGCGGCGTGACGGTAACGATTTCCTTCTGAACGGCACGAAACGCTACATTACCAATGCACCGCGTGCCGATCTATTCACGGTTTTTGCCCGGACCAATCCAGAGGCGGAAGGTTCTGCCGGCGTAAGCGCCTTTCTCGTCGAGGCAGGGACGCCAGGCATAACGCTTGGCCAGCCTGACAGGAAGATGGGGCAGAAGGGCTCGCACACATGCGACGTCATCCTTGACAATGTCCGCGTGCCTGCCGCGAACATTATCGGCGGGCCGGACCGTCTGAACAAGGGCTTTAAGACAGCAATGAAAGTCCTTGACCGGGGCCGACTGCATATTTCTGCCGTCTGTGTGGGCGCCGCCGAACGGCTGATCCGTGACAGCCTATCCTATGCGATGGAACGCAAACAATTCGGTGAACCCATCGCTGAAAAGCAACTGATCCAAGCCATGCTGGCTGACAGTCGCGCCGAGGCCTTCGCAGCGCGTTGCATGATCGAAGAAACAGCACGCCGCAAGGACGCTGGTCAGAACGTGTCGACTGATGCTGCCTGCTGCAAGATGTTTGCCAGTGAGATGGTAGGTCGAGTGGCCGATCGCGCAGTGCAAATCCACGGCGGTGCAGGATACATGGCCGAATATGCGGTCGAGCGCTTCTATCGCGATGTGCGTCTCTTCCGCATCTACGAGGGGACAACCCAGATTCAGCAAATACTGATCGCGCGGAATATGATCCGCACTGCAGCAGCTTAACAGGAGCGAAGACAAACTATGGACTTCAATTTCCTTTCCACCCCGAGGATCGTCTGCGAGAGCGGTGGGCTTGGCCGGATCGGCAGCCTGATGCAAGATTTGTCTTGCACCCGTGCGCTGGTCGTGACGGACCCGGGCATATTGGCCTGTGGTTTTGCGGACGAGGCAGCCGCCTCACTTAGGGCTGCTGGCATCGAGGTTGAGATTTTTCATAAAGTCGAAGCGGACCCCCCGATCGCTGTCGTCGAGGCCGCGGTAGAGGTCGCGCGGGCCTTTGGTGCTGACGGAATCATCGGACTTGGCGGCGGCAGTTCACTGGACACTGCCAAGGTCATCGCAGCGGCGGTAGCCAACGATCAACCGATTACGGACATGATCGGGATTAATCAGGTCACCGATAAACGCTTGCCACTGATCCAGGTGCCAACCACGGCAGGGACCGGATCAGAGGTAACATGGGTGTCCGTGCTGACTTCGGAAAGCCACGAAAAAAAAGCGGTATATGCACCGCAGCTTCTGCCTGACGTTGCCTTGCTAGATGCAAAGCTAACATTGGGAATGCCTCGTCACATCACAGCGGCCACGGCGTTAGACGCAATGGTTCACGCCATTGAGGCAGTAACCAGTCGCACCAGAAAGAATCCCATTTCCGATGGAATGGCGGACAAAGCGCTGGTGCTTCTCGGTCAGAACTTACCAATCGTCATGGAAACGCCTTCGGACCTGTCAGCGCGAGAGGCCATGCTGTTGGGGGCGACACTGGCTGGGATGGCCTTCATTAATGCCAGCGTGGGGGCGATTCATGCCTTGTCATACCCACTTGGAACAGGTTTCAAGGTTCCTCACGGGCACGCAAACGCTCTGGTCGCAGGACCAGTGATGAGGTTCAACATGCCCGTTGCAGAAGCTGAATATGCTCGTCTATCGCGGTTACTACTGCCCTCGCGGCCTTTCAACTCTGATGCGGCTGCGGCCCATGGCCTGATCGACGAGATGGAACGGATGCTAGTCGAAAGCGGACTTGAGTCTCGACTTTCTGGTGTCGGAGTGACCGAGGCAGCCATTCCCGGAATGGCTAATGAGGTCGTGACCGGTATCACGCGATTGCTGGAGACCAACCCGCGCGACATGACAGCCGAAGATGTGTCGCGCCTCTATCAGGAGGCGCTTTGATGGCTGGCTCATTGGACGGGATCAAGGTGGTCGACCTCAGCCGCGTGCTGGGCGGGCCTTACTGCACCCAAATGCTTGCGGATCATGGCGCTGAGGTCATCAAGGTGGAGCCGCCTCTGGGCGACGAGACCCGCAGTTGGGGCCCGCCTTTCAATGATGAACTCAGCGCTTATTTCTCTGGCGCCAACCGCAACAAGCGGTCCATCGCTATCGATCTGCAGCAACCGGAAGGGCGCGACCTGATTTTGCGGTTTCTTCAGGATGCGGATGTTTTAGTTCACAATTTTAAGTCTGGTACTCTTGAAAAATGGGGGCTTGGTTATGCTGATGTTCTCAGGGCACGTTTTCCTAGACTGGTACTCTGCCATGTGACTGGATTTGGTTCCGATGGCCCACTTGGCGGTTTTCCCGGCTATGACGCCGTGGTACAAGCTATGACGGGCCTCATGAGCATCAACGGCAATCCCTCCGAAGGCCCGACACGCATGGGTACGCCCATCGTGGACATCGGCACCGGTCTGATCGCCTGTAACGCTATTCTCGCCGCACTTTTGGAACGGGGCCGGTCCGGATTGGGCCAAGCCATCGAAGTGCCGCTATATGATTGCGCGATCAGCATGATGCATCCCCAAGCGGCTAATTCCCTCATGTCCGGACAGATACCAATGGCGACCGGCAATGGGCATCCAAATATCGTACCATACGACATGTTCGAAACAAGTAATGGCAAACTCTATCTGGCTATCGGTAACAATGGTCAGTTCGCAAAACTCTGTGACGTGCTTGGCCTACCTGAGGTGCCCTGCGATCCACGATTTGCCGACAATGCCGCGCGTCTTGCGCATCGGTCAGAGATGACAGAGGTCTTGTCAGAGTGCCTGGTGCAACATGACGCCTTCAAACTTGAGCCGGTGCTTTTGAAAGCTGGGATTCCCGCCGGAGTCGTTCGGAATGTGAATGAAGCGTTGGAGCATCCACACACCCGACATCGCGGCATGGTGGTATCAGTTGGCACCTACCGCGGCACCGGCGTGCCAGCACGCTTGTCGCGTACCCCCGGAGCGGTTCGCGCGGCACCGCCTCGCTTCGGGCAGCATAGTAGGGAGTTGCTTAGCGAGGCTGGACTGACAGAAGCTGAAATCGATAGATTGACTCAAGCGAATATCGTTCGAGAAGAACCGCGGATGCGCGAGACGACCTAAGCCGAAATTTCAGCTCAAGCGGACGATCGTGAAAAAGTTCAGGGAGGCCAAGATGGAAAGACTGCTCATATCACCGGACCGGATACCCGAATGGATTCCCGGCACGACTACGTTGGACAGTTCCGGGTGCAACTGGAACGGCATTACCCTGAAGGGCTATCGTTATGAGCGACAAGACGCGGCAATTCCCCCCATGCGCGACTATATGATTGTTGCATATGATGGCGCGCCAACCACTATGCGCCGCACGAGTGGCGGCCCATGGCAAAGCGCGCGCGTAGAGAAAGGTAGGATTTCCTTGCTCACGCGTGCAGAGGAATCCACTTGGAGTTGGTCCGAGCCTATCACGGTTAGACACGTCTATCTCAGTCACAGTGAACTCGAAAACACGGCCCTTTCGGTCTTTGATCGTGACCCGAAGTCCATTGAGATCAATGATTGTCTGTCTGCGAAGGACCCCTGTATCCTGAACTGCATCCAATTGCTAGAGAATGAGCTAAAGAACGGTGGAATCGGCCAGAGATTGATCATCGACGCCCTGCGCATCCAGATCGCCGTTCACCTTCTGCGTCAGTACGCCAAGGTCTCTTTGACCAGCGACGCAAACTCGAACTTCAGCCCTGCTCAAAGGCAGAGAATCATCGATCTCGTTGAAAGCTGCTTAGGTGAAAACCTCAGTCTGGAAGACATGGCCGCATCTATCGGTTTCAGCCAGTTTCACTTTTCGCGTCAGTTCAAGGCGGAGTTTGGGTTGGCACCGTATGCATATGTTTTGCGCAAGCGAATATCGAAGGCCCAGGAGATGCTGAGAAAGGGTAATGCCCCCCTGAAAGTGGTCGCGCTTGACTGCGGTTTTGCAGATCAGAGTCATTTTAGTCGAACTTTTCGAAAAATGACAGGCGCGACCCCCGCCGAATTCCGGCGCATGGCATAATTACCGGAAAACTATTCCTTCCTATCGCTGTCACGCACCAGAGACAAAGAAATGTTGAGCCCGTAACGCTGCAATGAATGTACCAGAAACAGAATTTAAACCACGATTTGCCTTCGAACGCAGGATTTTCTTTGGCGACTGTGACCAGCTGGGAATCGCCTTTACTGGCCGGATCACGAATTTCGCGCTGGAAGCGATCGAGACTTTCTGGGACGATTTGCTTTCAGGCCGGGGCTGGCTTTTTCTACTCACGGAAAGAAACACGGCCATGCCTTTTGTCTCTATGGACCTACAATTCCATGCGCCGGTGAAAGCAGGCGCGAACCTAGCATGCGAGGTCTATGTGGTCCATGTCGGGGAAAGTTCAGTTGGTCTAAAAGTTGTCGGCCGTCAGCATGACTTGATTTGCTTCGAATGCGAAACGAAGTCAGTTTTCCGAGATGCTTCAACATTTGGAAAAGTCAAAATTGAAAGCTCAATTCGGCAGATTTTGCTCGCGGAAGTGGGTTCGGAAAATCAAACAGTGAGCTAGCAACCTTTGAGGTTGCCGCCTGTAATCAAAGAGGTTTTTCGCCCCGTTTGCGTGTGACCGAGTGCAAATTTCTATCTGGCCTTCAAGAATGGCATTTTGAAAAGCCGCGGCCAGAGACGAAGGTCAGCGGATGAGGTCTGAAGTGGTCCCAGGAAACCGGACAGTCAGCTAAGGTGTTTCCCGAACCTTTGAAGGGATACGAACATGGCAAAGCGCCGGAACTTTACAGATCAGTTTAAGGCCAAGGTGGCGTTGGAAGCGCTGCGTGGCGACAAGACCGTGCAGGAGATCGCGGCGAAGCATCAGTTGCACCCAAATCAGGTCAGCACATGGAAGCGGCAGGCCATCGAGGGCATGGCCGATGTGTTCTCGGGTGGCAAGCAGAGCGGCCCGACCGAGGCGGAAGTAAAGGAACTTCACGCCAAGATCGGGAGGCTGGCGGTCGAGAACGATTTTTTGTCGGAAGGGCTGAAGCGATGAGCCCTGGAAAGAAACGCGCGATGATCAACCGGGATCACCCCAAGCTGAGCATCAGCCAGCAGTGCAAGCTGGTGAGCCTGAGCCGGTCGGCGTTCTACTACACGCCCGCCGGGATCGACGCCGACACGCTGTCGATGATGAAAGAGATCGACCGGGTGTTCACCAAATACCCATTCTTCGGGTCGCGCCAGATCGCGGCCTATCTGCGCCGGGAAGGCATTGTTGTTGGCCGCCATCGCGTCAGGCGATTGATGGCGAAGATGGGTCTTGAAGCGGTCTACAAGCGCCCACGAACCAGCCAGCCGCATCCTCAGCACCCGGTCTTCCCGTATCTGCTGAGGAAGATGGTGATTGACCGACCGAACCAGGTCTGGTGCGCCGATATCACCTTTGTGCCAGTCAGAAATGGCTTCCTCTATCTGGTGGCAATCATGGACTGGGCGACGCGCAAGGTGCTGAGCTGGCGGTTGTCGAACACGATGCACGCCGACTTCTGCGTCGAAGCACTGAGCGAGGCCATCGCCAGGTACGGCCCGCCTGAGATCATGAACACAGATCAGGGATCGCAGTTCACCGGATCGGCCTGGATCACGACGCTGACCGAGGCGGGCGTGCGCATCTCGATGGACGGGCGCGGGCGTTACCTCGACAACATCTTCATCGAACGCCTCTGGCGATCCCTGAAGCAGGAGGCCATCTATCTCGAAGAAATCAATGAAGGCTTCCGGGCCCGTCGTGTCATCAAGGGCTGGATGGCATTCTATAACACCAGCCGACCCCATTCCGCGCTTGATCGGCAGACGCCGGACGACGCATATTGGGCAGGCTTGGAAGAGCGACACGCAGCATGAAACCTAAACCCGATACACCTTAGAAACGCTGCAAACCTGTCCGAAAAGATGGGACCACTTCACACGTCAACGCACAGTGAAAGCCAGAGAAAGGGAAGCCCGGGTGCCGGGCTTGAAAGGATAGAGAGAGGCTCATCCGGGTCCGGCGAGACAAGGACCCTGACCATGGCCAAGACCACGACCCGCCCGAATCCCACCACCTCAAAAAAGACCGAAGCCGTTGGATCGGCCGCGCCTGACGGCGGTGCCGACATCCGGATGATCCCGCTCGACAAGCTGGAGCCGAGCCCACTCAACGTCCGCAAGGTGGCCGCAAGCGCCAGCGACGATGCCGAGATTCTTGCGAGCATCCGCGAGACGGGAATCAAGCAGAACCTGGTGGTTCACGCACTTTCCGAGACACGTTTTGCCGTCGACGCAGGCGGTCGTCGCCTCAAGGCGCTGAAACAACTCGCCGAGGACGGTGTGATCCCCGCTGATCATCCAGTGCCCTGCCTTGTCGAGGACGAGCGCAACGCCATCCTTACCTCGGCCACAGAAAACCTCCAGCGCGCGGCGATGCATCCGGCAGACCAGTTCGAGGCCTTCGACAAGATGATCGGCGAGGGTCGCAGCGAAGACGAGATTGCGCTCAAATTCGGCGTCTCCGTCGACCTGGTGCGCCGTCGCCTCAAACTCGCCCGTGTCGCACCCGAAATCATCGAGCAGTTTCGTGCCGGTGATCTGACCCTCGAATGCGTGATGGCTTTCACGCTGACCGACGACCATGACCGCCAGCTCGCGGTCTGGAACGCCGTGAAGGGCGGCTATCACATCCATCCGCAGAGCATCAAACGTCAGCTGACCGGGGCCGCACATTCGGCGAACTCGGCAATTGGTCGATTTGTCGGCATCGAGGCGTATGAGGCGGCGGGCGGGGTTCTGCTGCGGGATCTCTTCGACGACCGGGCAACCGCTCATATGGAAAACCCCGACCTCTTGGAGCGTCTCGCCATTGAGAAACTGCAGGCTGCGGCCAAACCCTTCGAAGGGATATGGAAATGGGTCGAAGTGCATCTTTCGGTGGATTATGGCGCGTTTCGCAGTTTCGGGCGGGTCTATCCGCAGGACATCGAACCGGATGCGGACATGCTGGCCGAGGAGGAACGTCTCATCGCGCGTGAGGAAGAATTGGCGGCGCAGAACGACGGGGAGGACTGGACCGACGCGGAGACCGAAGAATACTACGCCATCGAGCCGCGTTTGCGCGAAATTGAAGCCATGCAGCGCGAACGGCAACCCTATGCCGAGGCAGATCGCGCTATCGCCGGTGTAGTCCTGACCATCGGCCATGACGGGGTGTTGCGCGTCGAGAAAGGCCTGGTGCGGCCCGAGGACATTCCTGTTGCGCCCGAACCGGACGATACCACCGCAGATCCGGATGGCGCTCCCTCCCCTGCCCGCCCACAGGTGACGCCGCCGACCTCCTCCACGCCGGTGCCGAGCTCCGACCCGGCCGCGACGTTGCGCAAGGCGGACGGGATTTCGGCGAGCCTGGCCGACGATCTGCGCGCCACGCGTCAGCACATCCTGCGGGCGCATCTGGCGGCGGATTTCGAGGTGGCTTTCGATGCGATGCTCTACGCGCTCTGCGAGCAGGCTTTGGGGCGGTCCTACAACAACGAGGCGCTCGATATCTCCATCCGGCCCTTCCAGGCGCAAAACCGCGAGGTGCTGCATGCGGACACCGTCGCTCAGAAGATGCTTGAGGCGTTGGAGCAGGACCTCGCCACCGACTGGATGAAGCTGGAGAAACCCGATGACTTCCGGGCGATGTCGGCCCTGCCCATTGCGGACAAGCAGGCGCTTTTCGCCTGGGCGACGGGTCTCGCGGTCAAGCCGCAGCTCTCCTCTGACAATCGCCCCTCCCACATCATTGAGGAGATTGGTGCGCGGCTCGACGTCGATGTGGCGGCCTGCTGGCGCCCGAGTGCCCAGAACTACTGGGGTCGCGTCAACAAGGGGCATGCGGTGGCCACGGCGCGCAAGCTCATCGGCGATGATTACGCCGAGGATCGCAATCGCGAACGCAAGGGCGATCTCGCAGCCGCGATGGAGCGCGCTTTCGCGGAAACGGCCGGCGAGACGGAAGGTTTCGACGCGGCGACGGCAGCAAAGACAACGCGCTGGCTGCCAGACGGGATGGTGTTTGCCGGTGCGGCGGAGGCCGACGCCAAAATGATTGGCGATGCGCCCGAGGCGGAGGAAGGCGACGTGCCTGCCGCAGACGCTCTGGCCGAGGCGGAGAGCAATGAACCATCGTCCTTGCCCGCCTTCCTTAGCGGAGATGCGGCCTGACGAAGCGAACACCGACCTGATCACGACATGAGCTTTGGGCCGCCCTCACATCGAGGGCGGCTCTTTCCGGCTGACGGGTTGCCGACAGCCGATATCGGATCGGCTGGCCCGTCCCGGAGACATCCTATGACCACCAGACTCGACCTCGATCCTGTTCAGGAAGCCGCACGCATCGCCGCGCAGAATGACGCGTTTCGCAATTCCATCCTCGGCAATCCTTCCGTTGCCGATGCCCCGCAGGGACAGTTTGTGATGACATGTGGCGTCGCCGCGCTTGGACCCGACGCACAACTGGAACTCACACGCCGCGTTGCCGCGTTCGACGCCTTCAATGCCGACAGTGACCCGCAGGGATTGCACGAGATGGGGGTCATCGAATTCAATGGCACGAAGGTTTGGTTCAAGATCGACTTGTACGACGTCGATTATCAGTACGGCTCGCCTGAGCCTTCCGACCCGAAACAGACGCGTCGCGTGCTGACCTTGCTTCTCCCGTCGGAATACTGACGCCCTCCACCCCCAATCGCCGCCCCGGGCCGTCCTTGCATAAAGGGCGGTCCTTTCGGGCTGGCGGGTTTCAAGGGGCGCGATGATCGCGTCCGGCCTGCTGCAGGAGACCAGAGATGGCCAAGACACTCGATTACCAGATCACCCTCTATCCCGCGCATCGTGACGGCGCCTTCGTTGTTACCCAGTTCCATATGATGGCGACCTACCCCGAAAAGCGCGTCCAGGCCGCGGGCATGGACGATTTGATCGACAAGGTGACGCAGTTCGCAATGGAGCATGGTGAGAGTTGCAGTGCTTCGGTGCGTTGCCTCGCCCCGCGCAAACCGCCGGGGTTCAAGCGCGCGACCGAGAATCTGTATTTCAACCTGGTTGACCGGACGGCTGAAAACCGCGGCGACGCTGCGGCCTGAAGCCCCCCAAAGGAAACTCCGGGGCGGCCTCGCGTAACGGTCGCCCTCCCCTCTCCCAATTCCAAAGGACAAAAAGACATGACACAAGCGACTGATTTCTACGCACAGATGCTCGAATCCCAGAGACGCGCATCCGAAGAGCGGGGCGAGACTCGCGCTGCCCTTCTCTCCGAGCTGCGTGCCTTCGGCGTGACCAGCATCGAGGTGCAATATGAAGGCTACGGCGATTCCGGCAATGTCGAGGATGTCGTCGTGACACCCGACACGATCACGCTGACAGAAGAGTTGCGACGCCGGGTTGAAGATTTTGGTTGGGATTTCGCCTATGCGCTGAGCCCCGGATTCGAGAACAACGAGGGCGGTTATGGCGAGCTGACCTGGGCGCTCGAGACGGACAAGATCGATGTTAGCCACTCGAACCGCTATATCGAAACCAACACCACCGAACACGAGGGGCTCTGACATGGCACATCCCCTCCACCACGCCGAAAGCTCCGCCCGAAAATTCGGCGGTGTTCCAGATGACTATCAGTTCGTGCATGACTGGTTTGACTCATCCAAAGAGCACCTAGGTCTCTTTGTTCACAGAGCCCAAAAACATCATACAGTCGGGATCTATGATGCCGAACGTCACTTCGGCCGCAGCCTGACCAACAGCGCGGGCCGGGTCGTCCCGATCCGCTGGATCGGTGAGCAGCATGTGCGCGAGGACTGCCAGGGACGGATCCCGTCGCTGGCGGACTGGCTTGTCCGCATTCAGCCGGAACCGTGGATGGCCAATGGCCGGATCGACAACGATCCTACGCAGATTGTTGGCGATCCGCGTGCGGTCTGGATCGAGGCGGTCTCCAATCACCAGACCATTCTCGGTTTTGAGGACTGGCTGCTGAAGGTCTCTGTCGAGCACATCCAGCATCGCCAAAACCGCGCCGCTGCCTGATCCGCCGGCCAGAAAACTCACCAACCACCGGATCCCATCCACTTCGACCCGCCTGCGCCACAACCGGCTTGGCGGGTCGATTGCGTTTCAAAAAGGATATCGACATGCAAGACCCTGTCTACGAGGAGGCCTACCAAGGCCACGTCATCAAGATCTATCACGACCCCGATTCTGAGAACCCAAGGGAGTGGTCCAACCTCGGAGCGCTGATCTGTTGGCACCGCCGATACCGGCTGGGGGACAGCCACCGGTTCGACTGCCCCGAGGCGTTCCTGCGCGATCTTGCGGGCGTCTCGGATCAGAGCGATCTTTCACTGGATCGCCTCCGCGAGCGCGCCGAGCGCAAGGCAATCATCTTGCCCGTGTACCTCTACGACCATTCCGGCCTCGCGATGAACACCATCGAGTTCCATTGTCCGTGGGATTCCGGCCAAGTTGGCTTTGTATACGTAACGCTCGAAACGGTTCGAAAGGAGTTCGGCGCGAAGCGCGTCACCAAGGCGATGCGCGAAAAGGCCAAGGACATTCTGCGCGCTGAGATCGTCACCTTCGATGCCTACCTCGGCGGACGGGTTTATGGCTATGTCGTCGAGCGTGACGGTGAAGAGATCGACGCCTGTTGGGGGTTCTTCGAGCACTATGATCTGGACTGCCTGTCCGAGGCGCGGGCGGTTGTAGATCCTCTGATTTTGCGAGAGGTACAAAGACCCGCCGCTGCGGAACAGGGCGCAAGCCCACCCCCGAGTTGAAACGCCCGCAATACTCATATATCTTATTCATGCGTATTACGGAGGTGAGCATGGCAAGCACAAGCGTCACACTTGGCCCCCATTGGGACGAATTCATCGCCCTGATGCTTAAAGAGGGGCGTTACGGGTCAACCAGCGAGTTGATCCGCGCCTCTCTGCGCCTGATGGAGGAGCAGGAAGGTCAGCGGGCGCGGCTTCGCGTTGCGCTGATGGAGGGCAAACAATCCGGTGACGCCGGTCCGCTTGACATGGATGAGATCAAGCGCGACGCGCGGAGCCGCTCTGGCGCTTCTGATGCGTGACATTCATCACTCTCAGGCGGCAAAATCCGACCTCGTCGATATCTGGGTCGAGACAGACCGACAGTGGGGCGAGGCGCAGGCGGACCGCTATCTCGATGATATCGATCGCGCCCTGAAGGGTCTCATCGCCAACCCGCAAATGGGGTCTGACTGTTCCGATCTCTTGCAGGGTGCGCGTAAACTGATCACGGGCCGGCACCTCGTGTTCTACGAGGTGGACCCGGACAGGATCTTCGTGATCCGAGTCTTGCATCAGTCCATGGACGTGCCGAGGCATCTGCGGTCGTCCTGATAACGGGCGAATTCGCACCGGGGCTTTGCCATGAAAGAGCGAGAGGCAGGGCAGGAGGGGTGACCCCTCCCGGGTGAGAGAGTGCGCGCGGGGCTTGGGGCCAACCCTAAACCCCGGAGATTGCCGATGAACGCTCACCCCCATTCCGTCCAACTTGCAACCGAGCCCGACGCCCCTGCCCTGCCAGAGGCTCCGGGCTTCGCCCAACACCTGATGCAGGTTGCGAAAGCCCTCGTCCCCCTGTTCGAGGCGGGCAGGTCCATCGACGCCGCCGCCCTTCGCACTGCGATGGAGCAAGCCTTCGGTGCCAGCGACACCAGCGGCTCCTGGATCTGGAAGGATGCTTACGAAGCCGCAGAGGTCGCCCAGATCCTGATGCTTTCGCGCTACGGTGCGCTGATGCAGCGCCAGGTATCCGCGCCGCGGGCATTTCTCACCATGATCGAGCGTCTCGCCGGTCTGGCCCCCTCCCACACGCGGCGCTCTGAAGACAGTGTCCGCCTGCAACAATTCTCGACCCCTCTGCCCCTCGCGGCCATCGTTGCGCAGGCGGCGGGCTTTCGGGACGACGACCTGGTGCTCGAGCCTTCGGCCGGTACCGGCCTGCTGGCGATTTTCGCAAAGATTGCAGGCGCTCGCCTGGCGCTGAATGAGCTTGCCGAGACCCGCCGCGCCCTGCTGGGACATCTGTTCCCCGGTGCAGTCGTCTCGGATCACGATGCCGCCTCGATCGATGACCGGCTGGATCGGTCGATCACGCCCTCGGTCATCGTGATGAACCCACCGTTTTCTGCGGCCAACCATGTCGACGGCCGGTTCCGGCAGGCCACCAGCCAACATGTCCTGTCCGCCCTAGCGCGTCTCGCGCCGGGTGGGCGGCTTGTCGTCATCACCGGCGAGAGCTTCCGCCCCTCGACGAAATCCTTTCAGTCGACGTTTCAGCGGATCGCACAAAGCGCCGATGTGGTATTTTCCGCCGCTATCGACGGCAAGGTCTTTGCGCGGCATGGCACCACGATCGACACACGGCTGACGGTGATCGACAAGCGTGCGACTGGCGCTGATGAGATCGCATCGGTCGAAAGCGAGGCCGTCTACCATCCGATCTGCGCGACCACCGCCGACCTTCTCAACGCAGTGCTCACCCACTGCCCGCAGCGCCACAGCCCCTCGCCCTGCCCCACCAGTACGGCCCTGTCGGCTCCGACCGCTTCGACCCGCACCAACCTGCAGGCCCTGCGCAATGCCGCGCGCAAGGAAACCCGTGCCCTCGCCGAAGAACGCGCAAGGCACCCGTTTGACGATATCACGACGGCCCCGATCGACTACCTGCCGAAGGCTTGGAGCCAACCCGACGGCACGCTGCAGGACACGGTCTACGAGGCCTATGACCTTCAGGCGATCAGGATCGATGGCGCGGCGGAACATCCGACCGCGCTGGTGCAATCCACCGCCATGGCCTCGGTGCCGCCGCCCGTGCCGACCTATCGTCCCATCCTGCCGAAGAACCTCGTTCAGGACGGCCTTCTTTCTGCGCCGCAGCTGGAAAGTGTCATCTATGCGGGCAACGCGCATGAGACGCATCTCAAGGGCTGGTTCAAGCGCGGCGAGATCGAAGGCCAGTTGATGGCGGCGGCCGAGGGCGACGAAGGCGCGTTTCGCCTGCGCAAGGGCTGGTTTCTGGGTGATGGCACGGGATGCGGTAAAGGGCGACAGGTTGCCGGTATCATCCTCGATAATTGGCTCAAAGGGCGCCGACGGGCGGTCTGGGTCTCGAAGAGCGACAAGCTCATCGAAGATGCGCGTCGCGACTGGATAGCGCTCGGGGGACGCGAAAGCGATATCGTGCCGCTCTCGAAGTTCCGCCAGGGCAGCGACATCCGCCTGCCCGAGGGCATCCTCTTCGTCACCTACGCCACGCTGCGCTCGGCTGAACGTGAGGGCAAAGCCTCCCGCCTCGATCAGGTCACGTCCTGGCTCAGCGATGGGTTCGACGGGGTCATTGCTTTTGATGAAAGCCATGCCATGGCGAATGCTGCCGGAGAAAAGTCCGACCGCGGCGACAAGAAGGCGTCCCAGCAGGGCCTCGCTGGCCTCGCGCTGCAGAACGCCGCGCCCGATGCACGGGTTCTCTATGTCTCGGCGACCGGTGCCACAGTCGTCGGCAATCTTGCCTATGCTTCGCGCCTCGGTCTCTGGGGCACCGGCGATTTCCCCTTCGTGACGCGGGCCGAGTTCGTCGCCGCGATGGAGGCCGGGGGCATTGCGGCCATGGAGATGATCTCGCGCGACCTGAAGGCGCTTGGGCTCTATCTGGCGCGGTCCCTCTCCTATGCCGGGGTCGAATACGAGATGCTGGTCCATGAGCTGAGCCCCGCTCAAGTCGCCATATACGACAGCTACGCCGATGCCTACCAGATCATCCACAACAACCTTGAGGCAGCGCTTCAGGCCTCGGGTATTTCTTCTGAGACCGGCACGCTGAACGCCCAAGCGAAATCCGCCGCGCGTTCGGCCTTCGAGAGCAACAAGCAGCGCTTCTTCAACCATCTCATCACCGCCATGAAATGTCCCTCGCTGATCCGCGCCATCGAGGCGGACCTTGCAGCAGGGCACTCGGCCGTGATTCAGGTGGTCTCGACCAGCGAAGCGGTGATGGAACGCCGCCTTGAAGAGATCCCTTCCTCGGACTGGGACGATCTGCAGGTCGATTTCACGCCGAGGGAGAACATCATGGACTACCTGATGCACAGCTTCCCGACGCAGCTTTTTGAGCCTTACACCGACGAGAATGGCGATCTGCGCTCGCGCCCCGCCCTCGATTGCGATGGCAACCCGATCATCTGCCGCGAGGCGGAGCGGCGGCGGGATGATCTTGTCGAGCATCTTGGGGCCCTCGCCCCGGTGCAGGGCGCGCTCGACCAGATCCTCTGGCATTTCGGAGGCGATGCAGTGGCTGAGGTCACGGGGCGCAAGCGGCGCATCGTCAAGACGCGTGAGGGGCGGCTCAAGGTCGAGAACCGCCCCGCCTCCTCCAACCTCGGCGAAACCCAGGCCTTCATGGACGATGCAAAACGCATCCTGATCTTCTCCGATGCGGGTGGCACCGGGCGCAGCTACCACGCCGATCTCGGGGCCAAGAACCAGCGCCTTCGGGTGCATTACCTCCTGGAGCCCGGGTGGAAGGCCGACAATGCGATTCAGGGTCTCGGGAGGACCAACCGCACGAACCAGGCGCAGCCGCCACTCTTTCGCCCCGTCGCCACAGACGTGAAGGGCGAGAAGCGCTTTCTCTCCACCATCGCCCGCCGCCTCGACACGCTGGGTGCCATCACCAAGGGACAGCGCGAGACCGGCGGTCAGAACATGTTCCGTGCCGAGGACAACCTTGAGAGCCCCTACGCACGCGCTGCGCTGCGCCAGTTCTTCTACAAGCTGCGTGCGGGTAAGATCGAGGCCTGCTCCTATGCGAAATTCCAGGAGATGACTGGGCTGACGCTCGATGAAGCGGATGGCACGATGAAAGAGACCCTGCCGCCGATCCAGCAGTTCCTGAATCGTTGCCTCGCGCTCCGCATCGACATGCAGGACGCGATCTTCGAGGCCTTCGGCGGGTTCCTCTCGGCCATCATCGAAGATGCGCGCCAGGCAGGCACGCTCGATGTCGGCCTCGAAACGCTCAAGGCCGAGAAATTCGAAATCGTCGACCGCAAGGTCATCTTCGAGCACGGGGCTACGGGCGCAACGGCAACTGCGCTGACCGTGGAGCGTACCGATCGCAACGATCCGCTCACCCTGCCCCGGATCAAATCGATCTGCGCAAATACGGACGGCGCGACGCTGTGCTGGAACACCTCCTCCAAACGCGCGGCGCTGATGGTGAATGCGCCGGCCTTCATGGACGAGGACGGCGTGCCGATCCTGCGGGTGAAGCTTCTGCGTCCGATGGCCACAGAAATCCTCGCGCTGACCGAGTTCTCGAAGTCGCACTGGGAAGAGATCGATGATGCGATATTCGAACAGCTCTGGCAGGCCGAGGTCGAGGCAGTGCCGGAGTTCACCACCTCAAAGATTACGCTCATCTGCGGGCTTCTCCTGCCGATCTGGGATCGGCTTCCCGCTGACAACATGCGCATCTACCGCCTTCAGACCGAGGATGGGGAGCGCGCCATCGGTCGACTGGTCAGCCAGGAGCAGCTTCTCAATGTCTTTGCACGCCTTGGTCTCGATTGCCAGATCGAGATGACGCCGCGGGAAGTGCTCGCCGCCGTGATGGAAGCCAGGACGACGCTGAACCTCCTCGGCGGCTATCAGCTGCGCCGGTCGCTGGTCATGGGGCAGCCGAGGCTTGAGCTGATAGGTGCTTCAGGCGCGGCCCTGCCCGGACTGAAGGCAATGGGCTGTTTCACGGAAGTGATCCAGTGGAAGACGCGGGTGTTCATTCCGGTCGACGGCATCGAGGTGCTGACACGGGTCCTTGCCGAGCATCCAGTTGGCGCCGGCACATCGGAGGCCGCCGCATGAGCGCGCGCCACAGTATCGCGGACCTCTCGGCCGATCTGGCAGACCATGCCGAGAGTTTCTGCCGCCAGTATTTCCCCGAGGGGCGCAAGCTGGGTAATTATTGGCAGGTCGGCGACACGTCCGGTGCAAAGGGCCAGAGCCTCGCCATCCGTCTGCAGGCGCAGGTTGGTCGTAAAGCCGGGTCCTGGCAAGATTTCGCGACGGGTGAATATGGCGACCTGATCGACCTGCTGCATGAACGGCTTGGGTCTGTCACGCTCAAGGAGACCCTGAGGGAGGCTCGATCCTTCCTCGGCGAAGCCCCCTGCCCTGCCGTACCTCGAGACACCCAAAGGGCTGAGCGCCCGGATGCAGCCTCCAGCAAACGCATCGCGCGGGCGCGCAAACTTTTCGCTGCTGGCAAGCCGGTGTTTGGCACCTTGGCCGCCACCTATCTGCAGGGGCGCGGGATCACACGGCTCGGCCCGGCCCTGCGCTATCACGCGCGTGTCTTCCTGCGGCAGGGCGAGGACGACCCCGATCTGCTGGAACGGGCCCCTGCCCTACTGGCAAAGATCACCGACAATCGCGGCCAGATCACCGGATGCGCAAGGGTTTTTCTCGACCCGTCCACCGGCGGTTTGGCCGAGATCGAGAGCCCGAAGCGGATCCTCGGACAGCTGCACGGCCATGCCATCCGCTTCTGGTCCGGCAAGGCGCGCAGCGATCTCATCGTCGGTGAAGGTCTCGAGAACACCCTCTCGGTCGGCACGGCTCTCCCCGAGTTCGATCTCGCCTCCTGTCTCACTGCCACCCATCTCGGCCTCTTCATCCCGCCGCCGAGGATCAAGCGTATCTGGATCGCGCGGGACAATGACGAAGCTGGACGCGACGCATCAATAAGATTGCTTAACCAACTGGAATCGCTTGGAATTACCTGTGGTGATCTCGTACCAAACATGGGCGATTTCAACGACGATCTGCGGGCATTTGGCAAAGATGCGCTGCGCCGTTCTCTGCTAAAGGCCATGAAAGCACAAGGTCTGGAGATCGAGGACGGGTGACCGCCAACCTCCCCGGGGATGCCTGACCGGGCAAAGGTTTCGCCGGTTCTATCTGATCCCGTTTGGACAAGGGGAGCGATGGACCGGCGGGTCGGAGCAGAGTGCTCCTCGCCCGGGCAGCAATGCGCCCGCTACCCGGAAAATTCCCCTGCCCCACCACATGACCGTGGCGGGCCATTCCTCGCGGGAACAATTTTCCGGTCCGGGTCACATTCTCCGCTGCGCTCCGATCCTGACGGATGCGGCCCGGTCGCCGCCGGTCCTGTTATCGCCCCATCCAAATCGGGTCAGATCAAACAGAGGAACCAGACAATGCCCCATCAGACAGACATCCAAGAGGAAACCGGCGTGACCTCCGCCATCCTCGACCACCTCGCACTTCACGTCGCAACGCCCGGGCCCGGCGAGACCGATCATCGCCCCCTGCCCCAGCCCGACGAGGTCGAACTCGCCATGGCGACGCTCTTTGACACCACCATCGGCCTCCTCACCGGAAGCCAGTTGGAAGACAATCTCGAAGAGATGCTCTGGTCCCTGACCTCGATCTTCCATCGCCGGCTCACCCATATCCAGAAGCTCCTCGATGACAACGAATTCGAGGTCCGGGAAAGTCTGGCCATCCAGGACGGCTCCGAGGTCGCCTCGGTCGAACTCGAGCGCCTCCAGATGATCGGGCTGAAGCTCTGGGACCATCGCGACGCTTTCGAGCAGATGCGCGATCTGGCCGTGGACCACTTCTCGGCCGCCACCGGTTCACCCTGGCTGCCCCGCACCGGATCCAAGGTCTCGCATCGCGGTCTCACCTCCGCCGTGGTGGACAGCCGGGCCTATCTCTCGGCCAAGCGGCGCAAGGAGACCGAGGTTCACTGCCCCGAAGGCACGCGGATCGCCTTCTCGGGCGGGGACTATCACGCCTACGACCTGATCTGGTCCGTCCTCGATGCCACCCATGCGAAATACCCAGACATGATTCTTTTACACGGCGGCACACCAAAAGGTGCCGAGATGATCGCTGCCCGCTGGGCAGATACCCGTGGTGTCACGCAGGTGGCGTTCAAACCCGACTGGAAGAGCCATGGCAAGGCTGCCCCCTTCAAGCGCAACGACAAGATGCTCGAGACCATGCCCCAGGGTCTGATCGCCACGCCCGGTTCGGGCATCACCGAGAATATCGTCGACAAGGCCCGCAAACTCGGCATCCGCATCAAGAGGATCGGGGCTTAGGCCCCGGTTCACGCACCGCGCAGGAGATCCCGCACGACCACAGCCTCGGAGTAATGGAACGCTACCCTTGTGGTGGACTTGGTGCACGACGCAATATCTAGAAAGTGCTTGCACGAATCTGGCTGGTCGGGCAATAGTCTCGAAAAATAACGCGCGGTCACATAAAAAACGCGCCCACGGATCGGGGCAGACATGAGCGAAGCAGAACAGGATCTTGATATCGCCATCGGGCACTACGCGGAACTTCTCGCGTCGAACCTGCATGCTCAGCGCGCTGCGCACTTCCCACCAGATGCAAAGAAGGTGATGCGCACTTTGACCAGCGGCGAAGCTGCTGAGCTCCTTGGCGTCGACCATACCTATCTTCGGAAGCTTCATCGAGAAGGAAAGATCGTTGACGTCGAGACGACGGCGGGAAGTCATCGCCGCTATACGCTCGACGATATCTGGGAAATCCGGCAGACGCTTGAAGGAAATGCAAAAAAGTCTGGAACTTACGTGCCTGGGCGTCGCGACGGTGACGAGCTTCAAGTCATATCAGTGGTGAACTTCAAGGGCGGCTCCGGCAAAACGACGACGTCTGCTCACCTCGCTCAGCGCTTGGCGCTAAAGGGGTACAGGGTTCTTGCGATCGATCTCGACCCCCAAGCATCTCTTTCGGCTCTTCATGGAATCCAGCCAGAACTCGACCTTATGGAGGGCGGAACCCTCTATGATGCCGTTCGCTACGACGATCCGGTTCCGATCGCCGAAGTGATCCGCAAGACTTACATCCGCGGCCTTGATCTTATCCCGGGCAACCTTGAACTCATGGAGTTCGAGCACGAGACGCCTGCTGCTATCCAGCGAGGCGGAGCGAAGGCGTTCTTCGCGAGAGTTCATGACGCACTCGATAGTGTTGAAGCAAACTACGACGTTGTTGTGATCGACTGCCCGCCGCAGCTTGGTTTCTTGACGATGTCAGCACTTTCTGCGTCCTCGGGTGTCCTCGTGACGGTTCACCCGCAGATGCTTGACCTCATGTCGATGTCTCAATTCCTGCGAATGACTGCGGATCTCCTGGGAGTGATCAGGGATGCAGGCGCAAATCTGCGCTTCGATTGGCTGCGCTTCTTGCCAACGCGATACAAAGTCGGCGACGCGCCACAAACCGAAGTCATCGCCTTCATTCGCGGGCTGTTTGGGAGGTCGGTCCTGACCAATCACATGGTTGAATCGACCGCAATATCTGATGCCGGCTTGACCAAGCAAACGCTCTACGAAGCTGACAAAAAGGACTTCACGCGTCAGACGTTTGATCGTGCGATCGAATCCATGAACGCAGTGAACGATGAGATCGCTGAAATCATCCAGAACACATGGGGTCGGAATGGCAAGAAAGCCTAAACTTGGCCTGCCGCTGCAGACCCTTCGCAACGCTCCTGACGCTCTTGAAGGGCGCCGACTGCGTGGCGGTGTATTTGAGATCGATCCGGCGCAGATCCTTACCGAAGGACGGTTGGATGACAGGCTTCAGATTGAAGTTGAGGGCCTGAAGAACTCTATTTCCAAGAACGGTCAGCGTGTGCCCGTCTTGGTGCGCCCACTGGAAGGCGATCGCTACAACCTGATCTATGGCCGCAGACGCTTGGAAGCATGTCGCGAACTCGGTATCAAAGTTCGAGCCATCGTCACAGAGGTTGAGGGTGATCAAGCGCTTCGAGATCAGCTTCTCGAGAACCAAGAGCGTCGTGATCTGAGCTTTATTGAGCGTGCGCTCGTTGCGACGGCACTTCTGGACGGTGATCATTTGGAAGGGGCTGAGCGCACCAATCGAGGTGTCGCCGAAGTCCTTAACCTCCACGAAGCCGGGGTTTCACAACTCTTGAGTGTCGTTCGGACGGTCGGCGAGGAACTCATCCAGGCAATTGGTGCGGCTCCCGGGATTGGTCGCCCGAGATGGGAAGAGCTCAAAAAGGCTTTGGGTGCCTACGACGGTGATCGAGACCAACTGCAAGCCGTAGCTCATGCAGCCAAGTCCGAAAGTTCCGGCTCGGTCGATGAGGTTTCTGAGCGTGCGTTTCTCGCAGTTCTGGCAGCCGCGAAGAGCGCAGAGAAGAAAGCAAGCCCGTCTAGAAAAGGCGTGCCTGCTTTGGCGATCCCCGGTGTCGGAGCTGCGACGGTCAAGACCAGCCGCCAAGGCAAGCAGCTTAAACTCGATCTGACTACGGATGAACCTGATTTTATCAGCTGGTTGGAGGGCAATGCCCCAAAGCTGATTACCGAGCTTCATGAGCGCTGGAAGCGTTCAGAAGACTGAGGAAGAGCAACCAACAAGAAGGAGGCACGATACAGGCAAAAAGAAAAAGGCCCCGAGAAGCTAGCTTCACGAGACCTTTGTAAGGTTTCGCACCGGGATCAGCCCGCTACAAAATCTCAGTTTTCGCACTTCTGAATGTAGCGTTCTGGCCCCTACCCCGCAAGCGCAAAGCGATTCGCGGGCCCTAGAATTTTTGTCTTCGTGAACATTTTCATGGAGTACACACCAATTTCGCCGTTTATGCGGCCGATTTCGCACGCTCATTTGCGCGTCATCGAGCGACCCGAGGCATCTGTTCCGGCCAGACCCGTTAACAAGTGGGAACTCCTGCGCGAGCTCTCCAAGGCGCAAGCGGCCTTTGGGGTCTCGGAACGTGATCTGACTGTTTTGCAGGGGCTCCTCAGCTTCTTTCCGGACGATGCGCTTGGCGGGAACGCCGAGATGGTCGTCTTCCCCTCGAACAAGGCGATCTGCGAGCGCCTGAATGGCATGCCGTGCTCAACGATGCGTCGTCACCTCGCGCGTCTCGTCGAGGCTGGCTTGCTCCAGCGGCGCGATAGCCCCAATGGGAAGCGCTACGTCCGCAAGCACGGCGAAGACCGCGTCGCCTTTGGCTTCGATCTTTCCCCGCTCTACTGCCAGTCCGAGGAGATAGCACGGGCCGCAGAGGCCGTACGTGAGGCTGAGGAGCGCGTCAGGCGCCTGAGAGAGGTCGTAAGCCTCATGCGACGCGATCTCGCGGCCCTCGCCGAGTTCGGAGACGAGATGCAGCCAGGCCTAGGCTTCTGGGATCAGCTTCGCGACAAGGCTGCCCTCACAGCCCGCGCGCTTCGCCGCAAGCTTTCAATTGAGGACCTCGCGGCCTATCGAGCCGATCTTGAAGCTCTCCTTGACCAGGCACGCAACATCATTGATGGCCCTGAAACAGAAGAAATGAACACCAATGATGCCCAATCTGAGCGTCACCATCATAATTCAAATAAAGAATCTATAGATTTTGAGCCGGCTTTAGAAAAAAGCGGGGCGGCGGCGGGTGTGCCAGATGTGGATACGAATGAGCCGGTGGCTGACGTTGATGAACAGGACACAAGACATCTGCCAAAGATCCCGCTTCACCTAGTGATAGCGGCATGTCCCTCGCTGAAGACCTTCTACCAAGGTGAGATCCGGCATTGGCATCAGCTTTTCGATGCGGCGGGCCATGTGCGGCCAGCCATGGGGATCAGTGCGTCTGCATGGGAAGAAGCACAGCGGTTCATGGGTCCGGAGCAAGCGTCGATCGTCGTTGCTGCGATGCTGGAACGCTTCGCCGACATAAGATCGCCTGGTGGATACTTGCGAGCTCTGACTGCCAAAGCTGCGGCCGGCGAGTTCTCCTGTGGGCCGATGGTCATGGCATTGATTGGGCGACGATCTGCAGCTTAACAGCTGTTAAGGTTGAGAGACTGCGTACTTTTCCGCCACCTCGGGACTGTCGACTTAACAGCTGTTAAAGTCCTGCCTCGCGAGCGTCAGAATATGAGAGGGAAAGGGTTGTTGGTTTGAGGGTGACGGGAAGTGAGATCGGAAGAGTGGCTTCCGGCGCCCGTCGTGGAGGAGATCTGATGGCGAAACCTGCCCAGAAAGTCACCCAGTCCCCGTTCCGGGACATTCCCTTCGACAAGCTCGTGCTGAGCCAGTCCAACGTCCGGCGCATCAAGGCCGGCATCTCGGTCGAGGAACTGGCCGAAGACATCGCCCGCCGCGGGTTGCTGCAAAGCCTGTGCGTCCGGCCCGTTCTGGCGGATGATGGGTCCGAGACAGGCAAGTTCAAAATACCCGCTGGCGGTAGGCGCTTCCAGGCCCTGTCACTCTTGGTGAAGCAGAAGCGCCTGGCCAAGACGACGCCCATTCCCTGCTTCGTGCGGGATGCGAAGTCCACGATCCTCGCCGAAGACGACTCGCTCGCCGAGAACATGAAGCGCGCTGTCCTGCATCCACTCGATCAGTTCCGCGCCTTCGTGGCGCTGCAGGAGAAGGGTCAGGGCGACGAAGAGATCGCAACCGCCTTCTTCGTCAGGCCGCAGGTGATCAAACAGCGCTTGAAACTCGCCGTCGTGGCCCCTGCCCTGCTCGAGCTTTATGCCGAGGATGAAATGACGCTGGAGCAGCTGATGGCCTTGACGGTTAACCCGGATCATGAGCGCCAGGTTCAGGTCTGGGAGGCGATCCGCTCGTCCTGGAACAAGGAGCCCTATCAGATCCGGCGGATGCTGACGGAAACCTCGGTGCGGGCATCCGATCGTCGTGCTGTCTTTGTCGGCATCGATGCCTATGAGTCTGCTGGCGGCACCATGTTGCACGACCTCTTCCAGGGCGATGACGGCGGCTGGCTGGAAGACCCCGCCCTGTTCGATCGTCTGGTCAGCGAGAAGCTTCAGGCTGAAGCCGAAGCCATTGCGACCGAAGGTTGGAAATGGATCGAGGTCTCGCTCGACCTGCCCTATGGCTACAGCCACGGTTTGCGGCGGCTGAGCGGAGACCCGGCACCGATGACGGATGACGAAGGCGCGGCCCATGCCAAGCTTCTTGCCGAATACCGGGCGCTCGAAGAGGAATACGAGGGCCAGGATGAATTCCCCGAGGAAGTCGACGCGCGACTTGGCGAGTTGGAAATTGCGATGGAGAAGCTCGAGACTCGGCCGTTGATCTTCGACGATGAAGAGATCGCGCGGGCAGGGGCTTTTGTGACGCTTTATCGCATGGCGAGCTTGTCGTTAATCGCGGCTTTGTCCGGCCCGAGGATGAGCCTCGGGAATACGCTGATGTCTTCAGCTGTGAACCGACAGCAGGGCGCTGAGCTTTCAACGGGGAGTTACGCGGATGGTATCGGCCACGGTACGGAAATCACTTCTGCTGGTCAAGCGCTTGGCGCGAACGCACGCGACGACGAGGACGATGGTGCGTTGAAGCCCTTGCCTGAGCCCGTTCCCGACACCGAGCAGGCTGAAGATGCAGATCTTCTTGACTTCATCAGCTCAGACCGGCCAAGGATTAATGACAGGATGACAGTTCGCAAGATTACAATCCAGCGGCTTTCGTCAGGTTCACGCGGAAGCGGTCGCGGCGGCGTTGGTAGCGGCGGGTCATCTGTGCCGAAGCGTGGCCAAGGTGCTTCTGCACATACCGCTCGTCCACCTCGGCCGAACTGGCGAGACCTGCGCGCAGAGAATGGCCAGAGAACAGTGCCAGGCGTTCCTTTTCGGGCAGTTCGGATCGGATGCCGGCGTCCAGGACCGTTCGCTTGATCAGCCGCGCGACATGCTTGTCGTTCAGCCTTGTCTCCAGGGCCTTCTTTCCACCCCGAGTGGTGCCGACAAAGACCGGCCCGAAGTCGATCCTGGCGAAGTGCAACCACTGCTCGAGCGCATGCACAGGGCAGCTGGAGTTAGACGATCCCAGACCGATCTCGACCTCGCGCCAGCCGGTCTTGGCGTTGAGCGTCAGCACGGCGCCGTCGTCGAGGATCTCGATCCAGCCGCCTGAATCGGGCGTGTCGTCCTTTCCGACATCCAGGCTGACGATCTCGGAGCGGCGGAGCCCGCCGGCGTACCCGAGGAGCAGGATGGCGCGGTCCCTGAGCCCGCGCAGGTCGTAGGGCAGGGTGGCGACCATCGCGAGGATGTCCTCGGCCAGGATCGCTTCCTTCTGCACCGGCGGACGGGCGTGTTTGCGTTTGATCCCGGCCAGCACTGTTGCGATGTGGCGGTTCTTACGATCGAGGACAAAGCCGCGTTGCGCATAGTTCCAGGCAAGGCCGGAGAGGCGACGTTCGATGGTACTGACCGATAGGGCAGGGGAGGGGCCCGCTCCGGACGCCAGGTCTGCGAGATAAAGCCCGATCATTTCAGGCGACGGGGGCAGAGGCTCCGCGCCCTTCATCCGACACCACCGCGCGAAATGCGCCCAATCCTTGGCATAGGCTTTCAGCGTATTGTCAGAAGCTGCGGCGCGCGCATAATCTCGGGCGGCGTCGACCAGGCGATCAAGGCTGCCGGATCCCGCGACGTGGGCGGGTAGGGAGATGTCGTCGCTTTTTTCTTGATCGCTGTCGCCGTTCTGAGCGATACAAAACGCACCAGAGTTTGATGATGTCGACTTCTCGTCCTCTGAGGGCATTTTCCAGTGAATCCGGTGGTGAAATTAAACTGCGTCCTAGCATATCTCTTGATGTCCGATAATGCAAACTTATTGGACATAGAAAAGAACCACAG
>Ga0207907_100197_pt1 | contig 28829 bp, 24 predicted proteins | sample LinPmetageLP52_FD_184062 | JGI IMG/M metagenome (GOLD analysis project Ga0207907, IMG submission 184062) | Marine viral communities from the Subarctic Pacific Ocean - LP-52 (SPAdes) | ecosystem: Environmental > Aquatic > Marine > Oceanic | place: Pacific Ocean | collected 2011-08-26
ATTTAGATGAGTACGCGCAGCCTCCATGGTGGTTTTCATTTCGCTTCGTTTAGCATTGAGCGTTTGAATGGTTTGTCCGTGCTGAGCGTGTTCGTTAACGAGTACGGCATGCTGTGTTTGATGCGTGTGTAACTGCGTTTGGGCACTATCGTGCTGCTTTTTTACATTAGTATAGCTGGCTTCAAAATCGGCTATTAAGTTGTTTAATTGCGAGTTTTGGTTAGTAGCATAGGGGTGCTCAGTTGCACCGCACACTATGCAGGGCTCGTTAGGGTTAAGCTGTGTGCGCAAATGCTCTACGTTTTCGCTGGCACGCAGGCGAGCTTGGTTTAGCGCGTATTCGTTATGTTTTAGTGCTTGCTCGCACGTTGCTAGGTTTTGTAAAAGCGAGTGCTGCTGTTGTTCACTTTGGCTAAGTTTAGCTGCAATGTTATTTTGCGCTTGTGTGCTTTGCTTAAGCTCTTGGGTAAATTGTGCGTAGCGTATTCGCTGCTCTTTTAAATAATCAATATTTTTAAGTTCGCTGTCGCATTGCTCAATATTAAATTGGCGCTGTTGCTCGTTCAGCTCGTTTAGGTTTTTTTGATCATGGCTTAGTTGCTGCTCTTGCTGCTCTACTTTTTTATTTTGCGTTGTTAAAAGCTCTGCCTGTTTGCTTTGCTCAGTAAGTAACGCCTGGTTTTGAGCAGCTGTTGCTTTAAGCTGCTCATTAGCGCTTAGATACTGATTAAAGCTATGTAGGTAGTAATTCCAATCATTCGCTAATGGCTTAAGCTGCGTGTGATCAGCAAGCCATTGCTGATGCTGCGTGTTTAGCTTAGTTGCTTCGTCAAGCGCGGTTTGGCTTTGCTTATGTTGCGCGTGTAAATCACTTAATTGCTGTTGCTCTTTGTCGTGTTGCTGAGTAAGGCTAGTAATGCTTTGTGCGTGTATAGCAAGCTGGCTGTCTAGCTCGCGGGCTTTTGCAATAATTGGCTCAGCAGATTGCTTTTGCTCTTGCGCTGTTTTTAACTCGCTTTGCTTTGTTTTAAGTGTTGCGGCCTGCTCTTCTATAAGCGCGGCATGGTCAATATTTTTTAAGTCAGTTATTTGTGTATTAAGGGCGTTATTTTGCGCCGTTAAATACTCATGTCGCTTACGGTTATCTTTTATTTCTAGCGCACTTTGTGCTTGTTTTGCTTGCTCGCTTTGCTGTGCAATTGCTGCAAGTTCGTTGTTTGCATGCTGCTGATTTTTTGTGGCTTCTTCAAGTGCTCGCTCAAGTGCACCGGCTTGCTTATACCAGTTTAGACTTTGCTCTGTGCTTATTAGCGCTTTTTTAGTATCTTCTATTTGCTGTTTTAGCTCATTAAGCGTGGTGTGTTTTACTGCTAATTCGTCTTCACTTAATAAGGTATAGCTTGCGAGGCTTGCTTGAAGTAAATCAAATTTATCTTTTAATTCTTTGTTGCGCTCAAATATACGTTTACCAATCAGGCTAAATTTGTCGGTGCCCGTTAGGCATTCTAATAATTGCGCGCGCTCATCGCCGGTGGCTTTTAAAAAGGCAGCAAATTCGTGCTGCGCTAATAATACCGCGCGGGAGAATTGTTCAAAGCTTAAACCTATTTTGGTTTCTATTTCTTTTATGGTTTGGCTTTTGTCGGCTATTAGGGTTTCATCTGGCAAGGTAACTAACGTATGTTCGGCTACTTTTAATTTACCCGTTACTTTTTTATGGGTGCGCTGGATTGAATATCGCGCGCGGTAAAGTTGTTTGTCCTGCCCTATAAAATCGACCTCAGCGAAGCCTTCCCACTTTCCTCGGCGCAATAAGTTACGCGCATCGTTTAATTTTATGCTGTCGCCATTAAAATCAATTAGATTACCTTTATCGCCTTTTAGCCGTGCTGTTTTTGTGTAAAGTGCTAAACAAATGGCATCTAAAAAGGTACTTTTACCCGCGCCTGTGTCACCGGTTATAGCAAATAAGCCCGCATCTTTTAGTGGAGCTTGAGTAAAGTCGATTTCGGCGTCAACAATAGATGCTAAGTTATGTATGCGAACTGCGGTTATTTTCATAGTTGCTCTTGCTCCGTCAGCTCATTTATAACATCGCTTAAAAGTGCTTTTAGTTCATCGGGTACACTTTGCCCGGCCATGTCTTTGTCATTTGCAAAGGCTTGTTCTAATAAATTGAGCGGGTTGAGCATTTCAACTTCACTTAAATCTTCAAATACAGATTCGTTGTCGTCTGTTGCTGATTTTTCACGTACTCGTTCAATACCACAAAATTTTACATTTTTGCCCTCTAGTGCTTGTTCTATTTGTTCTCTGAAAGTGGTGTCGGTATCACTTGATTTAAGCTTTACGCGTAAATATGGCGCTAATGTACTTTGCGGTGTATCGAGGGTTTTAATTTGTTCGCACAGTTCATCTAATGGTACACACTCCCCTTTTGGTAAAATAATAACGCCGGCTGAGCGCGGAATGTAAAGGGGGTTTACAGTTGTGCTAACACTCTGTTTTTCATCGCTTTTAAATTCGATAATATTAACTTGGTGAGTGTAATTACGCTCTGAAAACGACATAGGAATAGGCGTGCCGCTGTAGCGAATAGCATCATTTTTAGCAACTTGTTGCGCTTTGTGTAAATGGCCTAGAGCTACATAATTGGCTTTATTGCCAAATACATTGGCCGAAATTGATTCTTCCCCGCCTATCACTAAGTTACGCTCTGAATCGCTTGATATGTCGCCGCCTTTAGCATGTAAATGGCCCATAACTATTAACGGTGAATTTTGCTCATTAATTTTATAAGCATGCTCAAGGGCAAGCTCATAAGCTTTTGAAACGCCTTGTGCGTAGCTTGGGCCGTTTTTTGTTTGGCTTAGTGAACTTATATCGCTTGAGCGTAAAAAAGGCATAGCGGCGATTACAGCGCGTTTATTATTAGTGTTTATTTCTATAATAATATCGCTAGGCGCTGATACATCAAAACGTCCTACTACGTGTGTATCAAATTGAGCAAGCAAAGGCTGAGCCGCCAAAATACGATTTGCAGAGTCATGGTTGCCCGCGATAAGAACCACATGTAATTGTGGGCACTGCTTTTTTACGTCTTTTATAAACTGATAAAGTTGGTTTTCGGCGCTAGCGCTTGGTGTTGCCGTATGATAAATGTCGCCTGCAACTAATAATAAATCTATTTGCTGCTCAACAAGTGTGGCAAGTAACCAGGTAAAAAATGCTTGATGCTCTACACGGCGGTCGTGTTCGTAAAATTGCTGGCCAAGGTGCCAATCTGAGGTGTGGAGGACTTTCATGTCGCGCTCTTAATAAAACCGTAAGAGCGCCAATATACCCAAGGCAGTTAAAGATGCAAGCCTTGGGCGTGCTTTAGCGCTAGGTTAAGTTATACCACGCTGCAAAAATAATCGGTAAAGCTAAAAGTGCCATTAATAATGGTAATTTTAACGTTTTAGTTTGCTTTGCTTGTAATGCTTTAAGTGCGTTTGTTTCGTTACAGGCCGCTACTTTATCAATATAAAAATAACCTGAATCGAGATACTGCTTGCAGTTGTTCTCACTTGCTGGGATTGCAATTAGTTCTTGTTGTTTTTTTAGGATGTAAAAATCCATAAGCCCACCGCATTTCTTACTAGTAATCGATACAAATTTGAGGATAAATGTGACGAATTTATTTGCCTCAAATAAAAAGGTGGGCGATTTTAAATACAAACAGCAACAAAGATCAACCTAAAATTACACTATTTTTAATTTATCGTATAAATAGTTAAAATTAATGAAAACACCGCAATATTTGCGCCAATTATTAGCCACATTTTACTGTGTTTTTGTTCAGTAGGTAAGCGTTTGAGCGCATCTTGCTTGTCGCATGCCGACACCACATTAACATACGAATATTGGTTAGCTTCGTAGCGTTCAAGTAATGATTTTTCAGCAGGGATTGCTTCGAGCTGATGATCTTTTTTTACGATGTAAAATTTCATACGTTGCCCCTTTAACACGTTACTTAATTTAACTTTAAGCTATTACTATGAATTAGGCCTGAAGCAAATAAATTCAAGGATGTGTACCTGTTTTGATACGTGGACTCTTCTGAGTTTTGTAAACCCCCTTTACACTTTTTAGCCTGTTGCATTTTGTTACAAAATAACTGTATTTTTTTATACTTAAAAATAGGCGTATATCACCCTAAAAATACGGTACTTGGTCGCTAATTTATTGAAGCTTGAAGGTATATTTGTCAAAGTACGCTCACAAAATTATTTTAGGACTAACAATGAAAAAAATAAGTCTTACGCTAAGTGCTTTTGTATTGCCGTTGGCAATATCTAGTGCAGCTATGGCGTCTTCAGTTGAGCAAACAAAAGGCTCTTACGTTGATAAGTTTCGTCAATTAGACGAAGCTCTTCCAACACCTAATGTTTACCGCAGTGCAGCCGGTGAGCCGGGTGAAAATTATTGGCAGCAACGTGTTAATTACGACATTGATGTAAAGCTAGACGAAAAAAAACGCCGTATTACTGGTAGCCAAAGTATTGAATATAAAAATAACTCGCCACATACATTAAAATATTTGTGGTTACAGCTAGATCAAAATATATTTAAAAGCGACTCTATTGCTGAAACAACTAAAACTTTTAAAAGCACACTTAATAGCTTACCTGCGCAAAAGCCAGCTAAGTTAAGTTTAGGTGAGCTTCGTCGTCAGCAGTTTATGAGCGATAACGAACTGGGTTATACAATTAGTGGCGTTAAAGATGACAATGGCAAAGAGTTACGTGTAACGGTTGTTGATACATTAATGCGCATTGATTTAAACGAGCCATTAAAGCCAGGCAAAGAAGCTGAGTTTAGTATGAACTTTGCTTTTAACATTGTAGAAGAAGATGCCGTTGGCGCACGCTCTGGTTACGAGCACTTTGAAGAAGATGGCAACGATATATTTTTACTTGCCCAGTGGTTTCCACGTTTAGCTGCTTACACAGATTACGAAGCATGGACTAACAAACCGTTTTTAGGTTCTGGTGAGTTTACGCTTGAATTTGGTGACTACGACGTAGAAATTACGGTTCCTGCAGATCACATTGTATCGGCAACAGGTAAGCTTGATAACGCAAGTAAAGTACTTACACGCACTCAACGTAATCGCTTAGAAAAAGCAGAAACGTCAAAACGCCCTGTGTTTATCGTTACTGAAGAAGAAGCGTTAGAAAACGAAAAAGAAGGCACCGACAAAACTAAAACATGGCACTTTAAAGCAGAGAATGTACGTGACTTTGCTTGGGCGTCTTCTCGTAAGTTTATGTGGGATGCAAAAGGGTATCAGCAAGGTGGCGACGTTCAGCCGCTTGTAATGGCTATGTCGTTCTTCCCTAAAGAAGGTGGCGACTTATGGAAAAAATACTCAACCGAAGCTGTAGTGCATACGATGGAAGTGTACTCTAAGTACTCGTTTGATTACCCATACCCTGTAGCACAGTCTGTAAATGGCCCAGTGGGTGGTATGGAATACCCAATGATTACCTTTAACGGTCCGCGTACGAAGCTACAGGACGATGGTACGCGTACTTATTCGCAAGCTGAAAAGCGTTTTTTACTTGGCGTAGTTATTCATGAAGTTGGTCATATTTACTTCCCTATGATTGTTAACTCAGATGAACGCCAATGGACGTGGATGGATGAAGGCTTAAATAGCTTTTTAGATGGCGTTGCTGGTCGTGAATGGGATCCTACGATTCCTTGGGGCGTTGAGCCACGCGATATAGTGAGCTACATGAAGTCTGAAAACCAAGTACCTGTAATGACTCAGTCTGACAGCGTATTACGTTTAGGTCCAAATGCTTATACTAAACCTGCTGCTGCACTTAATATTTTACGTGAAGTTATTTTAGGTCGCGATTTATTTGATTTTGCATTTAAAGAGTACGCTCAGCGCTGGAAATACAAGCGCCCTACTCCAGCAGATTTTTTCCGTACCATGGAAGAAGCCTCTGGTGTTGATTTAGATTGGTTTTGGCGTGGTTGGTTTTACACCACAGACCATGTAGATATTTCGCTGGATAAAGTTTATCAACTGCGTTTAGACACTAAAAACCCAGATATTGACTACAGCCGCCTACGCGATATTGAAGCCGATAAGCCAACGTCTTTATTTGTTGAGCGCAATCGCGCTGAAGGTAAAAAAACGTGGGTTGAGAAAAATACTGACGTCACAGATTTTTACGACGAAAACGACCGCTTTACTGTTACCAATAAAGAGCGTAACTCGTATAACAAGTTCTTAAAAGGTTTAGAGCCTTGGGAGCGTAAAACGCTAGACCGCGCGCTTGAAGAAGATAAAAACTATTATGTTATGGAATTTTCAAACCTAGGTGGTTTGGTAATGCCTATTTTGTTAGAGCTAACTTATGAAGATGGCACTACCGAAGAGCGTTATATTCCTGCTGAAATTTGGCGTCGTAATTACAAAAACGTTCAAAAGCTAATTGTTACTGATAAGAACAAACCACTTGTTTCGGTAACTGTTGATCCACGCTGGGAAACTGCAGATGTGGATGTTGAGAACAATAACTACCCTCGTCGTATTATTCCTTCGCGTATAGAAGTATTCAAAAAGGAAAAGAGTAAAGCTAAGGTTAGCCGCGATATCATGCAAGATATTAAAACTGAGCTTAAAACGGACGAGAAAAAAGACGAAAAGGATGACGGTGAGGAGCAACAGTAATGCGCTTTTTGCTTGTTATTGTTTGCCTTTTAGTTGCTGCGCCAAGTATGGCGCATCAACTAAAGTCATCAGTTACTACTGTGCTTTTTAATAAACGTACGAGTAATATTGAGCTTATGCATCGCTTTTACTTACATGACACCGAGCACGCTGTAGGTAAATTATTTGAAGGCAAGGTTGATATCATTAGTAATAAGGTTGATCAGCAGCGTTTTGCTAAATATGTTGAATCGCACGTGGCTTTAAAAACGCTCGGCGGTGAAACTTTAAAGCTTAACTCTGTCGGAGCACAGGTAGATGGTAAGTTTTTTTGGGTATACCAAGAGGCAGCCATTCCTAAAGGGATTAAGGGTATAAAAATGAGTAATGGCGCACTGCGTGATTTATGGCCATCTCAGGTAAATATGGTAAACGTTGAAGGTAAAGGAAAAATTAAAACCCTTAACTTTAGCCAAGACGATACTTGGCTTGAAGCCCGCTTTGAGCAAAACTAATATTTAATACTTTCCCAACCGACGCGCACTGCAGTTAATGTGCGCGTTTACTTTATACGTTTAAACTGTGTTCATTTTTGATCTGCTATATGTAAATTTGCGTAAAGATTGGTAGTTCAGTTTGTATATTTACCTTTTCTTGCGCATGCTACAATTACCAATTATATTTACTGTGTTATCAATAGATTGATAGCGGTGAAAATAAATAATTTAAATATGGTTTCATTTATCCTTTTATATAAAGGCATAAGCAGTAGAGAATTTATGTTTAAATTTCATTTAGTACTAACTAAATTCAGGGAATGATATGACTACTCAGGTAGAGGCTATTTATGGTGTTATTTTTGATTTAGATGGAACCCTAGTTTCGTCAGAATTAGATTTTTCGTTAATAAAAGCTCAGATTGGTTGCCCTTGTGAACAAGATTTACTTGATTACATTGCTCAGTTGCCATCCCCTTATATGCGTGAGGAGGCAATGAATATTGTTCATCAACACGAGTTAATAGACGCTCAACATGCCAGTATTTTACCGGGCGTGGCTGATGCCGTTAATGCTTTAAAAGCAAAAAAGATTCCTATGGCTATTGTTACTCGCAATTTTGATAAAGCAGCTGCGATTAAGCTACAAAATAACCCACTCCCTATTGAAACAGTATTAACCCGAAGTGATGCGCCAGCAAAGCCCGATCCGAGTGCGTTAAATGCAATTTCTACACTATGGAATATAAGCCCTAGCAATTTATTGTACGTAGGGGATTTTCTATACGATATACAAGCTGCACATAATGCGAATATGCGCGCTTGTTTATACGCTCCTGATACCACTCCAGCATACGCCGACCAAGCAGATTATGTTTTACATGATTTTATAGAATTAGTGACTTTGGTAGACAGCTACTCTAAAAAAATAGAATTATGTTAAATAGCGTGCAGTTTTATTTATTCAACAAATAGAGCTGCATTATTTAAATTTGATAACTAGCCCAATACGACTGAAATTGATAAAATATGGCAAAAGGTAACGTATTCATTAGAGGCACAAAATGGGCAGAGCATTTGTAGTTCGTCAAAGTTCTATGATCAAAACAGCCAACGCAAAAACAAAAATAAACTCAAAGTACGGTAAAGAGATTTACGTTGCAGCAAAAAATGGCGAACCCGATCCTGAAGTTAATCAAACGCTACGTCGCTTAATCGAAAAAGCTAAAAAAGACCAAGTTCCAGCACACGTTATTGAAAAAGCAATTGAAAAAGCAGCCGGTGGGGTAGGGGAAGATTACTCTGTTGCTCGCTACGAAGGGTATGGCCCTGGAAATTGCATGGTTATTGTTGATTGCTTAACAGATAACCCAAACCGTACAATAAAAGATGTGCGCTTACCGTTTACTAAAACAGACTCAAAAATTGGTACTCCTGGGTGTGTTGCACATATGTTTGATCATTATGCAGTACTTGGTTTTGCTGGTGATGACGATGAAATTGTACTAGAAGCATTAATGATGGCCGATGTAGATGTGAGCGATGTTGAGTGCGAGAATGGTAAAGTATCGGTTTTTGCTCCGCCAACAGAATACTTTAAAGCTAAAACTGCCCTTGAAGACGCATTTGAAGGCATTAACTTTGAAGTAGACGAAATAACGTTTATTCCTCAAGTTAATATTGAAATTGAAGACGAAGAAGTGATTGCTAACTTTGATAAGTTTATAAATATGCTTGAAGATTGTGACGATGTACAAAATATTTATCACAATGCTATTGTAAAAAATTAGAGTAAACTCCTAAAAATATTAAACAAGCGCGTTTTGTGTAAGCAAAACGCGCTTTTTTACGTTTGAATAAATGTTAGATATTCATGCGTATTATGCTTATTAGGATATATCTTTTACAAATGTCATAAAAGTACAAATATTTTAATTTTAGGTTATAAAAACCAGCTCTAAGGCCGGTTTAGTAACGTTAAAGTGTATTAGCTTTTCTGTGATTTATATTTGATACGGTAGCTATGCAGTAATGGCTCGGTGTAACCATTTGGTTGTTTTGCACCTTCTAAAACTAAAGCTAAAGCGGCTTGATAAGCAATGCTATTTTTAAGTGATAGCTCGTTACTTGCCATAGGTTTATAAGCGCTGTCGTGCTCGTTTTGGCCATCAACTACTTTAGCCATTTTAGCCATTGTTGACTCTATTTGAGCCTGCGTACATACCCCATGGTGAAGCCAATTAGCCATATGTTGGCTTGAAATACGCAGTGTAGCTCTGTCTTCCATTAAACCTACATGGTTTATATCGGGCACTTTTGAGCAGCCAATCCCTTGGTCTATCCAACGTACAACATAACCTAAAATGCCTTGTGCATTGTTTTCAAGCTCACTTTGAATATCTTCTTTTGAGAGCGCTGTAACATTGTCCATTAATGGTGGCGTAAGTAAGTCGCTAAGGCTTGCTTGTGCACGTGTCGCTATGTTTTGTTGCTCGTTAAATACATTTACATCATGATAATGCATTGCATGTAAGGTCGCCGCTGTAGGGGAGGGTACCCATGCGGTATTGGCACCAGATTGCGGGTGCGCAAGTTTTTGCTCCATCATTAGTGCCATTTTATCTGGCATTGGCCACATGCCCTTACCTATTTGTGCTTTGTGACTTAAGCCACAAGCAAGGCCAATATCTACGTTACGGTCTTCGTATGCTTGGATCCATGGCTGCTTTTTAATCTCAGCTTTTGGTAATACAACTCCTGCATGCATTGAGGTATGAATTTCGTCTCCGGTTCTATCTAAAAAGCCGGTGTTAATAAATACAACACGCTCTTTAGCTCTATGTATACAGGCTTTTAAATTTGCAGAGGTGCGGCGCTCTTCATCCATAATGCCCATTTTAAGTGTATTTTTAGGTAAACCTAGTGCCTCTTCTACGTGGCTAAACAATGTGTTGGTAAAGGCGACTTCGTCGGGGCCATGCATTTTTGGCTTTACAATATTTATACTTTGAGCGCTTGAGTTTTTAATGCCTGTTTTTTTGTTTAAGTCGTGCAGGGCTGCTGTGGCTGTAAACATTGCATCCATAATGCCTTCAAATACAGGCTGACCGTAAATATCAGAAATAGCCGGATTAGTCATTAAATGGCCTACATTACGTACAAACATCATACTACGGCCTTTTAAGGTCACTGTGCCACCATCAAGAGCAGTGTATGTTTTATCGCTTTGTAAGGTGCGCTCTACCGTTTTATTTCCTTTTTTAAATGACTCAGTTAAATTACCTTGCATAAGGCCTAACCAATTTTTATAAACTTGTACTTTATCCTCGGCATCAACTGCGGCTACAGAGTCTTCGCAATCCATTATGGTAGTGAGAGCGGCCTCGAGTACGACATCTTTTAAGCCAGCTTTATCGGCTTGGCCAATAGGGTGGTGATGGTCTATTTGTAGTTCTAAATGTAGGCCATTATTTTTTAATAAAATAACGCTTGGGTTTTGTGCTTCACCCTTAAAGCCAATAAGTTGTGAAGGGTTAGCAAGCGTTGTTTGCGAGCTGTCGCGAAGCGTTATCACTAGGCTGCCATTAACTACTGAGTAATTAGTGCTTTCAATGTGCGAACCATTACTTAGCGGTAATGCTTTATCTAAAAACTGGCGCGCATAAGCCATTACTTTAAAGCCGCGGACTGGGTTATATGTGCTGCCTTTTTCGGCGCCGTCTTCTTCACTTAGCACGTCTGTGCCGTATAGAGCGTCGTATAATGAACCCCAACGAGCATTTGCTGCGTTAAGCGCAAAGCGTGCATTACTAACAGGCACAACTAATTGTGGGCCAGCTGTAAGTGCGACCTCAGGCTCAACATTTTGAGTCTCAATACTAAAATTTTCAGGCTCTTTTACCAAGTAACCTATTTCTTGTAAAAAAGAGTGATATGCAGCGCTGTCCCACGATTTATTTTTTAAGTGGTAGTCGTCTATTTGCTGCTGCAATTGCTCTCTTTTTTCAAGTAGTGCACGGTTTGTTGGCGTCAGTGTTTGCACTATATTTGCAAAGCTTTTCCAAAATTGCTGCTCTGATAAATGAGTACCTGGAAGTAGCTTTGTTTTAACAAAGTCAGCTAGCTGTGTATCTACGCTTAGCCCTGAGTGTGTGAGAGTGTGAGTCATAATTACCTTCCTTAAACGGTGCCGTGTGTTGTTTTTATAAGTGTGTGTTAAACAAACAATACCGCATAAATACAGTGTTGAGTGCTTTTTGCTCATTCATAAAATATATAGCCGCAATAACAACTATAAATTTACTAAATCTAAAAAATGAGCCTAATGTTGAATTAAGCAAACGGAGCACACACTCCTAGCCACTCTCACAACATTAAAATAATTTATAGACCCGTTCGAAGGATTTTTATTATGACAACGTACACACACGAAACAGACACTCTAGCGACCCTTTGCCAATCACAAGGTAATGCGTGGAAAGCAATTAACCCAGAGTATGCAAGCCGCATGCGTTTACAAAACCGCTTTCGTACTGGGATTGAAATTGCACAATACACAGCCGACGTAATGCGTGAAGATATGGCTGCATACGATAAAGACACAAGCCAATACACACAGTCTTTAGGGTGCTGGCATGGTTTTACTGCGCAGCAGATGATGATGGCTATTAAGCGCCATCAAAAAACAACTAAACGCAGTTACGTTTACTTAAGTGGTTGGATGGTTGCAGCGCTTCGCTCTGCATTTGGCCCATTACCCGATCAAAGCATGCACGAGAAAACATCGGTACCTGCATTAATTGAAGAGATTTATACGTTTTTAAAACAAGCTGATGCACGTGAACTAGACCATTTGTTTAACGATTTAGATGAAGCAAAAGCAAATGGTGGTGATGTACAAGCTGTGCTTGATAAAATCGATAACTTTGAAACCCATGTAGTGCCAATTATTGCCGATATTGACGCTGGCTTTGGTAACGAAGAAGCAACCTACTTACTTGCTAAAAAAATGATTGAAGCCGGCGCGTGTGCCATTCAGATTGAAAACCAAGTGTCTGACGCTAAACAATGTGGCCACCAAGCGGGTAAAGTGACCGTACCGCATGAAGACTTTTTAGCAAAAATTAATGCTGTTCGTTACGCATTTTTAGAGCTAGGGATTGATAACGGTATTATTGTGGCACGTACCGACTCGTTAGGTGCAAGCCTTACACAAAAAGTGCCGGTATCTCAAACGCCTGGTGATTTAGCTAGCCAATACAACGCCTTTTTAGAAACTACACCTATTAATGGGGTAGATGACTTAAATGAAGGTGATACCGCAATGAAAATTAACGGTGAGCTTTGTAAACCAACTCGTCTTGAAAATGGTTTATACCAGTTCCGCGAAGGCACTGAAAAAGACCGCGTAGTACTTGATTGTATTACTAGCTTACAGTCGGGCGCTGATTTACTGTGGATTGAAACAGAAAAACCACATGTTAAACAAATTGCAGAACTGGTAAATCGCGTTAAAGAGCAAGTACCTGATGCTAAGCTTGTATACAATAACTCTCCTTCATTTAACTGGACGCTTAAGTTCCGCGAGCAAGTGTACCAAGAATGGCAAGAAGCTGGTCGTGACTTAAGTGCTTACCCAAGCTTAGGTGACAACAAAGGTTTAATGGCACCAGAAATGGATGACACTGAGCTTGCTCAAGCAGCTGACTTGCTAGTACAAAACTTCCAGCGCGATGGCGCACGTGAAGCCGGTATTTTCCATCACTTAATCACATTACCTACGTATCATACTGCTGCACTAAGCACTGATATTTTATCTGAAGGTTACTTTGGTGACATGGGTATGCTGGCTTATGTACGTGATGTACAGCGCCAAGAAATTCGCCGTGAGCAGGCGTCAGTTAAGCATCAGGATCTTGCTGGTTCTAACATTGGCGATACTCACAAAGAGTACTTTTCGGGTGATAACGCACTCAAAGCAGGTGGTGAAGATAACACCATGAACCAATTTTAAATTCCTAACTAGATAGTGTTACTCAAGGGCCGGTAGGCCCTTTTTTATTATTTTAAATAAAGTTACGTCACTGACGTACAGCTACAGATCATACTTTAACTAACTAAATTATTTTGGATCACGATTTAACTATCTGAGTAAATTTACAGATCAGAGTTTAACTAACACGGTGTAAAACACATTTTTAACGCTAATTTTTACCGTAAAGGACCTTTGTTGGGCATTAAAAAGCCGATAAGTTACTGATTTTAGATTTATGGAAAGACTAAATGTGTTTTATAAACCGATTTTTTACTAACTTCTCGTCGCTATAAAACAAAATTTTACTAACTGAGAGGTTATAAACAGTGGCTCAAACCGCTTTTTTACTAACTCAAACTAGTTAAAATAGTATAAACCGAAATTTTACTAACTGAAGTTTTAGCTAAGTCCGATATTTGTCTGCCATAAAACTGTAAAGGGGGTTTACAGTTTGAATGCTACAGCAGTAAATTTAAAAGCCACTTATTTAAAGTGGCTTTTATTTGAACTATAGATTTATTATTTTGAAATTAGGTTATTTAGTATGCTTATCAAACCACCATTGAATGTAAGCTACTTTAGTCATTAAGTTAGATGGTCGTGTAGTAATACCGTGAGACGCATTAGGAATACGCACCATGGCTGTATCAACACCCTGTAGTTTTAACGCTTGATAAAACTGCTCAGTTTCTGATATTGGTGTACGGTAGTCAGATTCTCCAGTAAGCAGCATGGTTGGTGTAGTTACATTACCTACATAGCTTATTGGTGAGCGCTTCATGTAGTGCTCAATGTGATCCCATGGCTTACCCGGAAACCAGTAATCGGCAAAAAATGGGTAAAAGTCAGCAGTTAGTACAAAGCTGATCCAATTAATAACGGGTTTAGCAACCACCGCTGCTGCAAAGCGGTCAGTGTGGCCTACAATCCATGCTGTTAGCACACCACCGCCGGAGCCACCTGTTACAAATAACTTAGACTCATGAATAAAGCCTTTTTCTATTACTGCATTAACGCCGGTCATTAAATCATCAAAGTCGTTGCTTGGGTAATTATGGTGTATGGTTTGAGCAAATTCTTTACCGTATGAATCACTCCCACGAGGGTTCATATATAAAACTACATTACCTTTGGCGGCGAATAACTGTACTTCAGCACTAAAATGAGGACCATAATTAGCAACCGGCCCGCCGTGTATTTCTAGTATTAGTGGGTATTTTTTACTGCTATCAAACTCAGGCGGGTACGCAATCCAGCCCTGAATAGGCAGCTCATCGTAGCTTGATTTAACCCATATTTCTTCAACTTTAGCTAATTGCTTGGTATCGAGTGCATCGGCATTTAGGTTTGTTAAACGCTGAGTTTTACCGCGTTTAATGCTCGCTACATCCGCAGGGCGTTGAGTGTCAGCAAGTGTAAACGCGATATCGCCGTTGCTGCTTACATCAAAATCTCCGCCTGAGTATGGTCGTCCAAATGCTACACTGCCAATTTGTTCGGTGATCACTTTACGCTTGCCACTTCGAGGTTGATAAGCAAGGGTAGTTTGCCCTTCATTGGCATAGCTAAAGTAAACCCCTTTAGAGTTTGCAGCCCATTTTATTTGCCCAACGCTTCTATCAAAGTTGGGTGTTAAGCTTTTGGTGTTACCCGTTTTTAAATCACGAATGTAAAGTTGAGTATTTTCGTAGTTAGTGCGTTTATCGTCATATCCTGTATACGCAAGGTAACGACCATCAGGAGAGACTTTGGGTTGTTGATCTGGGCCATTTCTATTTGTTACAGCTTCAATGGCTAATGTATTAAGATTTAACTTATATACTTCGCTGTTTGTAGGCTTGAGTTCACTATTTTTATGCCTATTCGCTGAGTAGTAAAGTAAGCTGCCATCTTTGCTAAAGCTAACATCACCTGCGTTATCAAATTCATCGCTAGTAAGTTGCTTAGCATTTCCGCCGTTAGCATCAAGAGTAAATAATTGATTAAAGCCTTTTTGCGAGTATCCACCACCATCAGCTCGATAGTATACGTCATCAATAAATTTAGCTGGCTCTGCCCACGTTGCGCCTTTCGGTTTTCCTGGCAAATTAACTGGTGGCGAGTTTTTACTTGGTACAAACATGCTGAATACAAGCTGGCTTGAATCGGGGCTCCAACTAATAGCGCGAGGGCTACTGGTTAAATTACTTATTTTGGCAATGGCACCGGTTTTAAGCCACTTCATATAAATTTGGCTGCTGCCATCGCGGGTAGATATAAAAGCAAGGCGCTGTCCATCTGGAGAAAGTACCGGCGAGTAATCCATATGAACGCCTGAAGTGAGCGGCTGCATTTGTTTGGTTTTGTAATCAACAGACCAAATGTTTCCCACTTTTCGGTCTGTTTTTATATCCATGCGGTTTCGCACAAAGTAAACGGTTTTTCCGTCGTCAGTAATATCTATTTGATTTGCATATTCTAAATCAAATACATCTTGAAGTTGCAATGTGTGTGTATTGTCGTTTGCGTTTGCCAAATGGCTTGCGCTTAATATAAAACTAAGTGCTAAAAGTTGTTTCATTATTAATCCCTGTTGTTAACTTATGTACAGTTATAAGTGAGGGATTATTAAATTAACAGTGCAATGCGATGAAGCTCATATTTAACTCTATGGGTGTATTTAACAAGTTGGGGTAAAAAGCTGTAAAGGGGGTTTACAGCTTTCGTATATTACTAAAGGTCAGTCACACAGTGCTTTTATTTCTTTAATGAGTTCAATTGCATCGTTATTGTCTCCATGCACACATAAACTATGTGCATTAAGCATAAGTTGCTTACCTGAGCGTGTGGTTACACTGCCTGTTTGTAAGAGCTGTTTGACCTGTGCAAGTATGGCGGGTTTATCATGTACGCTGCCATCGAGTTTGCGAGAGACCAAATGGCCCTCATCAGTGTATTGCCTATCTGCAAATGCTTCGAGTACTAGTTCTACATTAAACTGTTTAGCTAACTGGATGTGTTTATCTGCTTGATTAGTCGCTAAAATCATCAGCTTTAGTTTACTAGGGTAGTTCGCGACAGCAGATAAAATGGTTGCTAATACGTCGTTGTTAGCCATCATATCGTTATAAAGTGCACCATGTGGTTTTACATAGCTTAACGTAAGCCCCTGTATTTTTGCCATGCCTTCAAGCGCTGCTATCTGATACTGAATACAATTAGTTAGTTCGCTTGTTGTTAACGCCATAGAGCGTCGTCCAAATCCTTGAAGATCAGGGTAGCTAGGGTGAGCACCAATTTGTACCTTATGCTGCTTAGCAAGTTTAAGAGTTTTAGCCATTACATCAGCGTCACCTGCATGAAAGCCGCAGGCAATGTTAGCCATATTAATATGCGGCATTACATCGTCATCTAAGCCCATGTTCCATGAGCCAAAACTTTCGCCTAAATCGCAATTTAGTTTCATGTTAGTGCGCCTTTTGCGGTTTAATTGTGACAGGTAAAACGCCATTTGCTTGCTCTTTACCAAGTAATACTTTTGCTAACGCTGTAAAAGCGGGCCCAGAAACCCTCTCGTCCTCATCTATATCAATATTGTACGCGTATGATGCAAGTACTGCCTGAGCATATTCACCATACGTAGCAATATCGTAAGGCGCTCTTAAACTGATAAACACGGTGCTTTTATTACTTTGCTTAGCCATTTTTAATAATGATTCAAGCGCTTGAGGTTGCTGTGCAGTACTAAGAGCAAAATTAGGGTCATCTTCTAAATCGTCCATTCCGCCAATTTCTACTGCACTTTGATTAGGTGTAGCATTTGCGGCAATAACTACATCAGCAGATTTTATTTGCCTGCCAGCTTGTTCGGGATCAAATCCTTGTAAGCTAGAACAAGTATAGGTAAATACTTGCTCGCTGATAGTTTCAATTGCTTGCTGCATTGCCATACATTTGCGTGTGTCGGGCATAATAATATGCAAACGCTGTGCGTTTTTTAGTTTTAGTGGCAAGGTGTTACCAGTATTTTTTACTTGCGTAATTGCCTCTACGGCAAGATCTGCTTCTATTGCGCGGTGAGCTGTGTTGCCAATAACCTGCTTTGCATTAATAAGCGCGGGAATAGGATCAAAATTAGTGCTTAACCTAAATTTACTTTTTAAAGCGGTAATACGCTTCGCAGATTGTGCTATTTCGTGCTCATCGAGTTGTTTTGACTTTACAGCCGCGACAAGCTCTTTAATTAGCTCATCTAATTTGTTTAGATCATCGGGTGTTCTTATCTCTATAGGCATAAGTGCTATATCAACACCTGCCGCAAAGGTATTTATAACCGCTTGTGTAGGCGTAAAAAAGTGGCTAATACCCGCCATATCAAGCGCATCTGTAACCACGACTCCTTGATAGTTAAGCTCGTCTCGCAAAATATCTGTAATGATAGTTCGTGACATAGTGGCGGGTTTAATCATGGTTTTACCATCAACGCTTACAAAGGTGCTGCTATCGAGTTGCGGGTATTGAATATGTGCTGTCATTATCATGCCAGGATTTTGCTTAGCAATAATATGTTTAAACGGCGCTAGATCTTGCTCGTAAATGACCTCTTTTGAATGGTTTACTTGAGGTAGCCCTGTATGGCTATCGACACTTGTATCACCATGCCCAGGAAAGTGCTTTAAAGAGGTAATAACACCATTACTTTCAAAACCAGCAACTTGAGCTGCACCTAGTTTGCCAACCAGTGTAGGATTTTCACCAAAGGAGCGAACATTTATTACAGGGTTGTCTGGATTCATATTTACATCAACAGTAGGCGCGTAGTTAACATTAACCCCTATTGATGCAAGCTCTTTTGCTATTACTGTTGCCGTTTTAGTTGCGTATTCAATACCGTGCTTTTTATAGGTTGCGCCAATCGACATATTACCTGTAAAGGAAGTGGCTACATCACGGGGTAAACGCGCTACGCGTCCGCCTTCTTGATCTATTGATATAAATAGCGGCAACTTGCTGCTTGATTTGCTTGCAGCAGTTTGTAGCTGTGTATTAAGCGTAATAGTTTGCTCAATTGATTGTGTATTTTCAGAAAATAAAATAACACCACCAATATTGTGTTTTGTTATTACGTTAGCAAGCTCGCTTGGCAAACTGGTCATTGGGGTACGGCATTGCTTGCTTGATCCTTGCTCACAGTAGTAGCGAAAGTCGAGTATTAACTTTTGGCCAAGTTGCTGTTCAAGAGAAAGTGCTGATTTAGCAAAAGAAGATTGTAATGGCATTAAGCACCCAGATAAAAAAACAAGAGACGATACAACATACTTATTTAGCAAAATATTCTCCAAAGCTAAATAAAATTAGATAAGTACACGCAGCTTATCTATTTTTACGCGCAACTGCAAAGCGCGTATTGTTAACGATTTTTAGTTAAGTATAGATAGTATAATTAATGGCTAAATATTCAGCTAAGAGTTATAATTGACGGCTTTTTTACACTTTAATGTATTATTAATAACGAGTTGTGGAAGCGTTTTGATCAAAAAATTATTACCTGCTTTAAATTTAAGGTTTCTTATATTATTGCTCGCATTTTCTGCTGCAATGAGCACACTAGTGGGAAGTTTTTACTCTACTTATCAGGTTCAAAAAGAGCAGTTAACTACATATACATTAAATAGTAATTTAGCCTATGCTCAAAAATTGGCATCTGCAACAGATAACTTTTTAAAAGCAGCTCTACAGCAACTTGCTTACTCGGCAAAAGTTATTGAGCAGTCAGCGAGTGATTCAAAGCTATTAAGCAAAGAAGTAATTAGATTTAATCACCAAACAGACAGCTTTAATTCTGTTGTTATTAATGTACATGGTGTTATTGCTGCAACTTCACCGTTACTTGAAAAAATTATAGGAAAAGCAATTAACTCCCCAGGAGCTATAGAGGCTTTAAAAGAAAAGCGGCCTCTAATTAGTGAGCCCTATATGTCGGCTGCGGGCAATTTAATTGTATTTATATCGCACCCATTATTTGATAAAGAAGCTAATTACATAGGTTACGTTGGTGGCTCTTTATATTTAAAAGAAAAGAATATTTTAAATGAGCTTTTAGAGCAACACTACTATAAAGGTGGCTCATACCTATATGTTGTGAGTTCAAGTAAGCGAATACTTTATCATCCAGAGCCTACAAGAATTGGTAACGTAGTAAATAGTAATAGCGTAATTGATGACGTGGTTAGCGGTGGGCAAGGTAAATCACTGGTTGTTAATAGTGTTGGCAAGCCAATGATAGCAGGCTATGCACCTGTTGCGTTGTCTGGCTGGGGAATCGTAGCGCAGAGACCTTTAAAAACAACACTTTCTTCACTGGATATATTAACGATTGAAGTGGTTAAACGAACAATTCCTATGGCATTGATTACGTTTATATTTATCGGTTTATTTGCGCATTTCATTGCAAGGCCACTAAAACGTTTAGCCGACAATGCAGATACCCTTGACGATCCGCAAAGTTTAGAAAAATTAAAAGCAGTTAAATCTTGGTATTTTGAAAGCCATAGATTGAAACTAGCAATGTTAAAAGGGGTTAATATACTGCAAATGCAAATAGGGCAGCTTCGCCACGATGCGCAAACAGATCCTCTTACAGAAACACATAATCGAAGAAGCCTAAATGGCTTGCTAAATCAGCTTATATTTAAACAAACACCCTTTGCTATTTTAGAAATTGATATCGATTTTTTTAAACGAGTTAACGACACCTTTGGCCATGATAAAGGGGATGAAACGCTTAAATCTCTGACTGATATTATTAAAAAGCTATCTCGAAAAGACGATATCGTAGCGCGTATAGGAGGGGAAGAATTCGTACTTGTATTGCCTAATGAAGATAGTGAAAGTGCCTTCAAAATAGCGGAGCGGTTACGTGAAATAGTTGAATCTACAAAAATTGATACTATTGGCTACATAACGATTTCAATTGGTATTGCTACTTGGCCTGAACATAGTACTGATATTGGCCAAGTATATAAATGCGCTGACAAAGCGCTTTATCATGCTAAAGAGCACGGTCGTAATAGGTGTGTAATAGCTGACGTTAATTAAGCTAAAAATGGCTTGTTTGAATATTTGATAGTTGGCCACACTAATAGTGGCCGTCTTAAATTATTGTTAGCTATTGCTCAGCTTTAAAAGTTTTCTCATTTAAATTAACTTACCTTAAGTTTTCTTTAAGTTTCGCTCGTTAGATTTAAATTCTGGAATATAAACAGGTTTAAATGAGTGAGCTTATGCAACTAGCCCAAACTTCTTCGCCATTAGATTTTACACAATGTAACACTCAGTTTATTACTGCTCGTATTAGAGATGCGGATCGAGAACAGCTTGAAAATACAGTAAAAGACGGCTTTTTAGTAGCGTATAACGCTAAGCTTACTTCTTTTATGCCACTACTTTGCCAATACGTTACCGAGCAAGGGCAGTGTACGCTGGGGCTAAGGCAAGCAACATCGCCATTATTTATTGAACAATATTTAGCATCACCCGTTGAAGATTTTTTAGATGAGAGTATTTCTCGCAATAAAATTTTTGAACTTGGTAATCTCTGCTCTACAAGTCGAAGAGCAACACTTGCACACTTCATTATAGTTAACGAAGCTTTGCAAAGTGTGGGGGCAAAACATTTAGTGTTTTGTGCAACCAGTAAAGTGCGTGCTTTATTGCGCTTACTTGGTGTTACGTGTACTGAAATTGCACTTGCTAGCAGCTTTGTAGTTAAGAACCCATTAAAGTGGGGCAGCTATTACGCCAACCAGCCAACCGTATGCATTGTGAGCCTAGAGCAAGCACATCAACAAGTATTAAATACCCCAATGCTTTATAGTTTGATGCAGCAAAACCACTCTAATATCAATTTGTTGGTAAACGCATTGGTGAATGTATGAATTACTATAATACACATTCAGCATTGCCATTAATTATTGCGCATAATAAAGAGCAAACACTTGAAATTAACGGTGGTGAGTTTAACCAGCAAATACAAAACGTAGTAAAAATACTACAAAGCTTTAGCGGCAAATGTGTCGCTTATAAGCTCGATAATACGCCAGCTTGGCTTGTTATTGATGCCGCTACTGCGGTTTCTAATAAAGTGGCTGTGCCAATTGCTCGCTTTTTTAGTGAACAACAAACTCAATATGTATTAGCGCAATGCGGCGCACATTTATTTATTAGCGACACACTAAGCCCTTTACTTGGGGAGCTGACTGAATCAATTACTTTATTTAAGTGCTACACACTATATATTTACGAAATCGTTGTAGCTAAACCCGTCAGTTATTTTCCAGAAACTCAAAAAGTAACATTTACATCAGGATCGACTGGGCAACCAAAGGGCGTGTGTTTATCTGCAAAGAGCCAAATGCAGGTAGCTCAATCTCTGTGTGATAAAATTAACATTAAAAAGCCTGTTCATTTGTGTTTATTACCGCTTGCTGTATTGCTTGAAAATATAGCCGGTGTGTATGCCCCTTTAAAAAGTGGCGGTACAGTGCATTTAATGCCGTTAAATGAATTAGGCTTTGTTGGTACTGCATTAAAGCAGCCCGCACAGCTTATAGCTGCGATTGATAAAGTTAAGCCAAATACGCTTATTTTAGTGCCTGAACTATTAGCATGCTTAATTGCTTTTGCAGAAGAAGGATGGCAACCGCCTAGTTCGTTACAGTTTATTGCAGTAGGTGGTGCGCGTGTCAGCGAGATGCTATTAACCAAATCGCGTAGCTTAAACTTACCGGTTTACCAAGGTTATGGGCTTTCTGAGGCGGCATCTGTCGTTAGTTTAAATACACCCACAAACGATAACATCCATAGTGCCGGCTCTGTGTTACCTCATATTCAAACCAAAATTGAAAATGGCCAGCTTTTTATAAAAGGCGATTTGTTTTTAGGTTACTTAAATCATCAACCTCACGACAAAGACCAGTGGTATGCAACCGGTGATCTAGTAGAGCAGCGTCAAAATACTTTATTTATTAAAGGCCGATTAAAAAACCTAATTATTACCAGCATGGGTCGTAACATCAGTGCCGAGTGGCCTGAATCACTATTACTCAGCCAAAGCGGTATTTTACAAGCCGTTGTGTTTGGTGAGGGGCGACCTTTTCTCAGTGCCATTATTTACGCCGATACAAAGCTAAGTAACCCAGTGTTAGCGCAGTACATTAACGTAATTAATCAACAACTACCCGACTATGCACGCATTCAAAAATGGCATCGTTTAGCTGCCCCATTAAGTGTGCAACAAGGATTATTAACCACAAATAATCGCCCAAAACGAGATGCCATAAGTAAGCAGTATCATGCTGTGTTTGAGCAATTTTACCGACTTGGAGAAGTAATTAATGAGTGATTTTTTTAACACCCTTAAAGAGCAAACTAAACAAGAGCAAAACTACCTGCTTGCAGCGCCTATTATCCAGCGTGTTTTTAAAGGCGAAGCATCACTTGAAGAATACGCCTCGTTTTTAGCACAAGCGTATCACCATGTTAAGCACACAGTGCCATTAATGATGTCAGTTGGTGCACGATTAACCGACGATCAAGAATGGTTGCGTGAAGCGGTCGCAGAATACATTGAAGAAGAAATAGGTCATCAAGAGTGGGTACTTAACGATATTGCAGCCTGTGGTTTTGACAAAGAAACAGTACGGTATAGTCAGCCGCAATTTGCTACCGAAATGATGGTGTCGTATGCGTACGACTCCATTGCACGTAAAAATCCTTTGAGCTTTTTTGGCATGGTGCATGTACTTGAAGGCACTTCTATAGCGCTTGCTGATGGCGCGGCTTCAAACATTGCAAATGCTGTGGGCTTACCTAAAAAAGCATTTAGTTATTTAACCTCTCACGGCGCACTTGATATAGAGCATATAAAGTTTTTTGAAAACCTGATGAACCAAATAACAGATGAGGCGGATCAGCAAGCCATACTTCATGGTGCAAAGTGCTTTTATCGTTTATACGGCGATATATTTCGTGGACTCGATGACGAACCGTTTTTTAAAGCAAGTGCACAAGGCAAATTGGCATGAGTAGCGCTTTATGTGTGCTCACTGGCGCAACCGGCGGAATAGGGCAAGCGATTGCTAAAGCCCTATATGCAAAAGGGTGGAAGTTACTACTTGTAGGGCGAAATACCCAAACCCTTGAAAAACTGAGCCGTGCATGCCCAGGCAGTGAAATCTTTACGGGCGATTTAACCGACGATACAACACGCATTAACTTAGTAATAAAAGCCAAGCAACTCGGTGGCGTTAAGTTACTTATTAATAATGCCGGTATAAATACAATGCAAAGCCTTGAGCACACAAGTAATGAGCAAATAGATAATATGCTTACTACTAATTTGTCGGTGCCTATTAAATCATGCCAGCTATTTTTAGGGCAGTTAGCGTATACCAAAGGCACCATTGTTAACGTGGGATCATCGTTTGGCAGTATTGGCTATCCGTTTCAAACGCTTTATTGCGCCAGTAAATTTGGTTTACGTGGTTTTACAGAAGCGCTCTCGCGTGAGCTTAACGGCTCAGGCATTAAAGTGACCTATTTAGCACCAAGAGCGACAGATACATCTATTAATAGCTGTAAAGCGCGTGCAATGAATAAAGAACTAGGTAATAAAATGGACTCGCCAGAATTAGTTGCTCAAGAGTTATTAGCACTTATAAGTTCAAACCAAACAAGGCGCTTTATTGGTTTTCCTGAAAAATTATTTGCACGCATAAATGGCGTATTCCCAAGCGTTGTTGATAACGCTATTGCAAAGCAACTTCCTAAAATTAAACGTTTTTTAAGTTAACAAACACACAAGGGCAAAATTATGTATAAATTTACACTCGCATTTTATTTAATACTAACCTCTGTATTTGCAACTGCAGTATATGCAGGTGAAGCGCAAGACTTAAGCGATATTCAACAAAAGTGGGCAATTGCTAACTACGAACTTGAAGATGATGCGCAAATAGATGCGTTTACACAACTAAGTGAGCAAAGTGCATTGTTTGTTAAAAACTACCCAAGCTCGGCACAAACACATATTTGGAATGGCATTGTGTTAGCCAGCTTTGCAGGAGCAAAAGGTGGATTGGGCGCACTCGGTTTAGCAAAAGAAGCTAAAGCGTCACTTGAAAATGCACTCTCGATTGATGGTACTGCACTAAATGGCTCAGCTTATGCAAGCCTTGCAACGCTTTACAGTAAAGTACCTGGTTGGCCAATTGGTTTTGGTGATGACGACAAAGCTGAAAAATTATTTAAACAAGCACTCGCTTTTAATCTCGAAGGCATTGATACTAATTACTTATACGGTGAATACTTGTATGACGAAGGCGATTATAAAGAAGCGAGAGCACGACTACTTGTAGCACAAGCAGCGGGAATTCGTGATACTCGTGCAAAAGCAGATAAATATCGCCAACAAGCAATAAGCCAGCTATTGATAAAAGTAGATAAAAAACTAAAAAGATAAACACAGAATGCATTTATTACTCGTTGAGGACGATCATTTAGTGGCGCAGGGGCTTATTCGCTCTTTGCGCCAAGAGGGCTACAGCGTAGAGCATAGTGGCACAGTTAAGTACGCCTTAGAGTGTCTTTCTAGTGGTGAAATTGAGCTTGTTATTCTCGATTTAGGATTACCTGATGGCGACGGCTCGCAAGTTTTAAAGCATATTAAATCGCAAAAAAAAGTTATTCCGGTGGTTATTTTAACTGCTCGCGGCAGTATTGATGACAAAGTCCAAGGGCTAGATATGGGAGCAGACGATTACCTTGCAAAGCCGTTTGATCCCGCTGAGTTATTTGCTCGATTACGTGTAGCAAGCCGGCGCATTAACCAAACACAATCAAGCTTATTGCGCTGTGGTGATGTGGTAATGAATACCTCTGCTCATACAGTTTCGCTAAGTGGGCAATCACTTACACTACCACGGAAAGAATACATGCTTTTAAAAGCACTGATGGAAAATCAGGGAAGGGTACAATCAAAACAACAACTCGAAAACAAACTTTACCAATGGGGTGAAGAAGTCGGCTCTAATGCCATAGAGGTGCATATTCATCATCTTCGTAAAAAGTTCCCTAGCGATTTTATTAAAACCTTACGTGGCATTGGCTACGTGGTTGGTAAGCGTTAGGGTGTGTTTATCTTTCGAGGTTGAAAATGTCAATTCGTAAACGTCTGACCTTAATTTTACTTTCAATGATGGTGCTTACTTGTTTTTTAGCATTAGTAAAAGGCTATCAAAAAAGCATGCTCCACGGCGAAAACTTGCTTGATAATGAACTTGAAATAGTGGCTGGCGTTTTAATTGAGCAACCATTAGCACTAAGCATAGATGCAGTACAAGTAAGTAATAATAGTGCTAAGTTGTTGTATCAAATTTGGCAAAATAATAATTTACTTAGTGGCTCATCGGGTTTAACGAATAGCCAAATTAGTTTTAGCGAGGGCTTTCAAACTGCCAACATAGCAGGGCAGCGTATGCGAGTGTTTGTAATGAGAAAAAATATCCGTAAAGTCATCGTTGCTGAACCTATGGCAAAGCGGTTTGAATTAGCTGAAGCCGTTATTTTATCTGCAATGTTACCTATGCTCTGGGCAGTCCCTCTGCTTGCTATTTTTATAAGTTTTTTTGTTAAATACGCATTAGCCCCTCTTACCCGACTATCTAAGCAGTTGGCTACTCGCCAAGCAAACGACTTTACGGCAATTAACTGGCAAGTAACCGATGAAGAGATTAAACCGGTTATTAATCGTTTAAACGACTTATTTAAGCGCGTAGAAACTGCCTACTTACGGGAGCGATTTTTTGCCTCAGATGCAGCTCATGAATTACGTACCCCGCTTAGTAGTTTAAAAATTAATGTACATAATTTGGCTAATAAACAAAGTAATCTACAGGGCCATCAAGAATTACAAGCTATGTCGCAGGGCATTAATCGCTTAAGTAATATTGTTGAACAAATGCTAATTTTAGGGCGCACTCAGCCTGAACAATGGCAGAGGCAGTTTAGCGAACAATCATTGCTAACGATTACTCAGCAAGTCGTATCGGAGCAATACGACAAAATAGATGAAAAAAACCAAACTATTAGTCTTGAAGGTGATGATTTTATTATTAATGGTGATGAGTTTACATTAACCACACTCATCGCTAATTTACTTAGTAATGCCATAAAGTACACTCCCAATAATGGTCAAATAATAATTAAATTAGCATCAAATAATAACAGCTATAGTTGGCAAATTGATGATTCTGGTGCAGGTATGACTGAAGAGCAAAAAGAGCGAATATTCAATCGTTTTTATCGAGTAGGAGGTGATCAGCATCCATCAGGCGAGCAAGGTGCGGGTTTAGGTATGGCGATTGTTCAACATATAATTGCTATTTATGGCGCAAGTATTTATTTAGCGAATAGCTCTTTAGGCGGACTAACCGTTAAGGTTACTTTTACAGGAGTAAAAAGTGACTAAACGTTTATTCAATCAATGTCTTTGTTGTTTGCTATTTTTGTCGTTTAACGCGGCGAGTAAAGAGTATCTTATTATTTTAAAAGATCATTTGTTTTATCCCTCGCAAATAATTATTCCCGCAAACAAAAAAGTAAAACTATTGATAGAAAACCAAGACAGCACACCTGAAGAGTTTGATAGCTTTGATCTAAACAGAGAAAAAGTACTCTACCCAAACCGTAAAAGCATTATTTATATAGGACCGCTAAGTAAAGGGTATTACGAGTTTTTTGGTGAGTTTTCGCCAAATACAGCAAGAGGCGTTGTTATAGTTAGCGATGAAGGAGCCCAGCATGCTAATAACTAGTTTAGTAATGAGCCTTAATCAATTACTACCAGTGGCTATTTTATTAGTGCTACTACAAGTAGTTAAAAAACAGAGTTCTTTGCAAATAGGGTCTGCTTTATTAATCGGCGCGGTAATGTCGTTTTTGTACATGCAAAGTGCGTCGTGGGTGAGCCAATGGTTTGAACACCAAGGGTTAGAGTACTCACAAATAGGGCTATGTATTACCATATTTATTGCTGTGTTGGTATTTACACTAAAGCAAAAGTCAGCGGCATTTTATATCGCAGTTATCAGTACCGTAACATTGTATTTAAGCCATTATATTATTTACCTCACCAGTTTTTGGCAAAATAGTGATGCAGGGCAAAGCTTATTTATTGGCACTTTATTAGGCAGTGGGATTTGCTTAAGTTTTAGTGTATTGCTGTACTTTTTAATGAATGCAATTAAGCACCGTTTTGGTATGTACCCGCTTTTTACTTTGCTTGCTTTTAACAGCGCGGCTAAGTTATTAGTTGCACTGGATTTGGCAAGCCAAATAGATTTAATTACTAACACCTCAACAGTGTGGGATTTACGTGATTTGTTAAGCGAAAACTCTGAGCTCGGGCGCGTACTGCGTGCCCTTGTTGGTTACGAGGCCACTCCTGATTTAATGAGTGTACTTATATATAGTACAAGCAGCGTGTTATTTTTATTACTTTGTTATGGTATTCCGGCTTCAATAACTAAGGAACGTGTATGAAAGCACTCAACCTATATTTAGCGCTTATTTTTACTGCTCTTTGTTTGTTGGTATTCTCAATCCAAACAAAGGCCGATGGTATCGTTGTTGATAAGGTATATCATCCCTATGTTTTGCCTTTTGAGCGTGAGTTTGAGTGGCGATTAGTGTCGCACCAAACAGATAGTGGCAACATACTAGCGCAGCGTTTGGGTGGCGGTGGTGCTATTAACGATACAATGGCACTAGAAGGTTATATAGTTGGTGAGCGAGATGACAACGGCGACTTTGGTTTAGAAGCTTATGAGCTTGAACTTCGCTGGCAATTAATTGAGCAAGGTAAATTATGGGCTGATTGGGGCGCATTATTTGAGCTTGAAAAAAAACATAACGAAGACGTGTATGAAGCAACGTCGGGTTTTGTGATCGAAAAAGAATTTGGAAAAACAAGCTTAACTATGAATGCCTTTTTAGTGTACGAGTGGGGGCAAGATATTCAAAATGAATGGGAAAGCGAGTTTAGAGCACAATATCGCTATCGCTATCGCTCTGCTTTTCAGCCATCTATTGAAGTCTACGTAGGAGAAGACTTTGTTGGTATAGGGCCTGGTTTTATAGGTTTGCAGCGCTTTGATGGGCAAAAGCAATTAAAGTGGGAAGCGGGGTTTATCACTGAGATAAGCCAATCTGAAAAAAATCATAGCTTTAGGCTCGCATTAGAATTTGAATTTTAATGGAACGTTTTTATGAACACTAGTTATAAAATACAGACTAGGAGAGCTTTTTATTAAAAAGCATAAAGGCTTGACATAATATTAAAACAATATATAGTAGGCCGCAGCTAGAAAGAAAGCATGTAATTTATAAATCTCCATTTCGTTGTTGTATAAGTAATACTTGTAGTACCGTCCTGAAGTTTTTAAGTACCATCTCATTTTTTGCTACACCCGCTCTTATGAGCATATTTTTTATTTTATATCAGGATATTACAATGTCTAACATCGTATCAGGTACAGTTAAGTGGTTC
>Ga0207907_100200_pt1 | contig 28510 bp, 18 predicted proteins | sample LinPmetageLP52_FD_184062 | JGI IMG/M metagenome (GOLD analysis project Ga0207907, IMG submission 184062) | Marine viral communities from the Subarctic Pacific Ocean - LP-52 (SPAdes) | ecosystem: Environmental > Aquatic > Marine > Oceanic | place: Pacific Ocean | collected 2011-08-26
CGGCGGGTCTGCTTACGTTTACCAGCGTATTCGGCGTCTGCAAAGCTCATCTGTTTCATGCGGTGGTCTCGAAAATGGCGCTGACGCATTTTACCTTTTCAGGAAGTCTTTTTCAGACCTTCCTTAAACCTGACAGCTGGCCCCTAACGCCGGATTTTCCTGCTGTGATAGACGCCTATGGCAATGTTGTGTCTCGATATGGTGACGTGAGATGGGATCTTTCACCTTGGTCTGGGCACACCCTCACCATTTACTTTGGGGATGGCCCTGGTCAGGGGAAGAAAGTTAGTCCTCAGAATGCGGAGTTATTGCGTAGAATTGTAGCCTGGTGGCTTTGGGGCGAAGCAGCTGTACGCTCTGCTAAAGCACTCGTATATAAGTTTGAGACGATAAAACCCCTGTTTGTGGCATGTACAGATGCCGGTATACTGGCTAATGAACTCTATAGGTATCCAAAGGTTATTGAGAAACTCGCCGACTATTATAAGCAACGCGCAAATCGCCTGATTGAATGCCTTCATTCATTATTCATCGCACGAGATAGTTTGGGGTTCTCCATAATCGACGAAAGTGGAATTAAAATTCTTAGCAGCGTATTAACAACTACTGATTCAACTCAGACAGCTTATATACCAGCCAGGATATGGAGTTATCAGGTTTCACGTCTTCGCGAATGCTTGGATGACTTTCTGTTACACCAAGACAAAATAGAGACGTGTTTCGATTTTTGCTTGTCAGCCTATGCTAGAAATGCAGGTGGAAATTTATCAAATGCATTTGGCGGTCTTCGTTTTGACGGGCCGTTTGTAACATCTCGAGTAAGAGGAGAAAGTCGATCAGGAAAGGTATTCTACGGATCATTTCAAGATATAGCCGATGAATACGGCATAGCTGAATTATTAAACCGCTGGGTATTGTTTGATGAGAATTCTGGAATAAGAGCATTTTCTAGCTACTTGACTCTGATAAGCAATGTCGGCTTGGCCTACTTATTGAATTTTTCATTGATGCGTATCGATGAAGGCGCAAGGCTGCGAGCAAACTGCTACGAGATTGAGCGCGATCCATTGGGTGATGAAATTCATACTCTGAAAGGCGTCACAACCAAAACTATCGAAGATTCAGATGCTCGCTGGATAGTTTCCCCTACAGTCGAGTTTGCGCTGAAAGCATTGCGAGCTGTTGCCACTCTCAGGTTAAAGCCAGCTAAGGAGAATCCATATACAAATATGTCAGAGGAGGATGTCGAGAACCCAGTTCTTCAATCTCTTCAGCATGAACCATGGAGCCCCAGAGCACCTAAATCTCAATCAACCAAAAAGTACAAAAAGATTCGGTCTTACGGCGACATAGCCAAAAATATGTGGCCAAAACTCTTTGATGATAAGGAACTGACGATTACCGAAGCTGATCTGGAAATAGCCAACAGAATGACATTTGGCCTTGATCCAGAGAAGTTTGCCGTCGGTAAAGTCTGGCCCCTTGCCTGGCATCAATTACGACGCACCGGTGCTGTCAATATGCTTGCCAGTGGATTGGTGACCGAAGCGTCTCTTCAGTACCAGCTGAAACACGCCTCACGCGCCATGAGCCAATACTACGGAAAAAACTACTACCGACTCAAAGAACCATTGAATGACGAAGCTCGTGCCTATTACTTACGTGAGATGTATCAATCAATGGTGCGGGAGTTTAAAGCGCTCCAATCTGATCAGTATGTTTCGCCACACGGTGAGAAGCGCAAGCAGCAGATCCTCTCTGAAATATCGGAGAAAGACCATGAGCAGTTGCTCAAGGCCGCAAAAGCAGGACGGGTCAGTTACCGGCAAACATTCCTTGGTGGTTGCGCCAATTCAGGCCCGCCTTGCCCCCTTGGAGGGATCAGCAATATCAGTTCCTGCATGGGATTTGGTGGTAACACCCCGTGCGCATCGGCATTGTTGGATAAAACCAAACTACCCATGATCAAACAGCTTAAAAACGTTATTGCCATTCAGATCAGTGACGCAGCGCCGGACTCCCCTTTATATGAGTCATTGCAAGCGCAATTAGAATCCGCAGAGCGAGCAATCCATGTCATCGAAAGCAATTGAACCAAGAAAAGTCAGCAAGGCCGAACTGAAATTCAGGGAGGCTTTCGAACGCCTCAAGGTGGGCAAACCAGATATTCTGCCGAAAGGGACGCCACTCAGTCAGAACAATGTTGCCAAAGAAGCAGGGGTAGATCCTTCCGCCCTTCGCAGAGCACGGTTCCCCGAGCTGGTTGCGGATATTCAAGCCTGGTTAGAAAGCCATAAGGATGAAGCACCGCAAAAATCTCCCAGACAAATGATGCTTGCGCAAAGATCGAGGAACCGGGATCTCCAGGAAAAGGTTAAGGCGTTGGAAGAACAGCGGGATAAAGCCTTGGGGCAGTTACTGGATGCCCAATCCCGGATACTCGAACTGACACTTGAGAACCAGCGACTTCAAGCTCAGCTACCGGCCAGTAATGTTCACTTCATTTCGAATTCGAAGAAGCCCTCGTGAACAGCTGGCACAAGGCGTGAGCCTAAATCCGCTAAGAAATGAGATTTACGGCCGGAATCTCCAGGGCGTCAGCGATTTGATAGATTTTCGTCAGGGTGATGTTCTGGCCGCCGCGCTCGATATGCCCCATATAGCTCCGGTCTATCCCAGCAAGATCCGCTAGCGCCTCCTGCGAGAGCCCTTTCTCCTTCCGTATCTGGCGTACCTTCTCGCCAAAAGCGATCAGTCTTGGATCTTTCATATTTGCTCTGCCCAAAAGACAGAACTATCACCAAGCACTGGATATATCACCACGGGATATATCGCTCATTTTTGCTGTTCTGCGGTAGTCTTAGCCCAATCGACTGGGCTATGAACAAGCATATGTGGAACGACAAGAAGCAAAAATACTGGGAGGCGATACGAAGTCACCCTGGAGTAAGCTGCAAAAAACTAAGCAAATACAAGTATCTACTGCAATTCAAAGGGCGGCGATGGTACTTGTGGCCCCGATCTGGGCGATACCGGCACCTTGCCCAAGATGGTGGCGATTCAGAGGTGTTCATGGGGGAACTGTCAGACTTCTATCACCGATACCTGACTGGTGAACTTCAATTTCCGGAGAACTTTGGGAAAACCTGGAGCAAGGCAGACGAAGAAGTACTTTACGACATGATCGACTATGCCTGCACTGTCCGGCAGATCGCCGCTGAACTGAAACGGCACCCGGTGAGCGTCGTTAACAAGCTGGCGAAGTACCTGGACGATGACACTATCCAGAATCGCATTACTCAAGATTTTTACGATGTCCCTATCCGGGAGCTAATTTGGTGGGTGTAGACGTACGCTACCCTTGGGTAGTAATTCCTATTCATTGACCGCTGATCTGGACGGCTTCTATTTGCTTGACAACTGGTAATAATGTTGATCATCTAATGACAAACTTGTACTATTTCGACACCAAAACATTACCCTCAACAGAGTGCGGATAACGCAAATGAGTGAGCAAATAATGACCGTCAAGGATGTCGCGTCGTACCTCAAGCTCAATGAGCGAACTGTTTACCGTATGGCAACGTCAGCGAATATACCTGCCTTCAAGGTGGGCACATCCTGGCGCTTCAAACGTGAAGACATCGAAAAGTGGATAGAAGAACAAAAGAATGACAGACAATAATAGGGAATTTCGGGGTGTTACTGGATAACAAAACCAGCGGCCACGTTGGTATCGAACTGAAAAAACACACCTTTTCTGGCTCCAGGCTTTCTGTTCTGTCGAGCCTGTTTACCTTATACGGTTTTGCCTCGCTGAAGCACGAACTCAAGCAACTGGAGTCTGTGCGGGTGATTTTTACCGAATGGGAATCACTCAATCTACAGAACCTGGTCGGGTCTGAGTCTGACGTTCGCTTACTGAACCAACTACAACAAAAACGCATTGCCAGCGAGTTTTCTCAATGGCTGGCAAACAAGGCTGAAGTGAAAGCCAGTGTGCGGCCTCAGCCGGGGCAGAACCTTATTCACCTGCGTTCGCCCGAGCAAAGTTTTGCCATCAGCGGCAGTGCCACGCTCACCCCAACCGGGCTCGGCGACGTGCGCTCCGATTCGCTGCACATGAACATGGGCTTGTCTGATCCAGAGAGCACCCGGCAGCTTCTGACGTGGTTTGATAATGTTTGGGCAGATGCACAGAGTCTTCGTGATATTAAGAATGACCTCATCGCCAGATTGGATAGCATCGCCGCCGATCAACCGGCCAGCTTTATCTATTTCCTCACGCTATTTCATCTGTTCAAAGACTTCCTCGAAGACATCGACGAAGACAACATCATCCGCAGTAAAACCGGCTTTAAAGATACCCTGGTCTGGAACAAACTCTACAAATTCCAGAAAGACGGTGTGCTCGGTGCAATAGACAAGCTCGAAAAGCACAACGGCTGCATCATTGCCGACAGCGTGGGTTTGGGTAAAACCTTTGAAGCCCTGGCTGTGATCAAATACTACGAACTGCGTAACGATCGCGTGCTTGTTCTATGCCCGAAAAAGCTGCGTGACAACTGGACCATGTACACGGTCAACGACAAGCGCAACCTGCTCGCCGCTGACCGCTTTAATTACGACGTACTGAACCATACCGATCTGACCCGACCGAAAGGCTACTCGGGCGAAATCAATCTGGAGACATTGAACTGGGCTAATTACGACCTGGTGGTCATCGACGAATCCCACAACTTCCGTAACACACCGAGCAAGGCGGAAGGTAAAAGCCGCTATGAGCGCCTGATGAACGACATTATCCGTTCAGGCGTGAAAACCAAGGTGCTGATGTTGTCAGCTACTCCGGTCAACAATCGCATGAACGATTTGAAAAATCAGGTCGCCTTCATTACTGAAGGTCGGGATGATGCCTTTGCCGAACAGGGTATCAAAAATATTGAATCCACCCTGCGGCTTGCCCAGAAGCAATTTAACCAGTGGGTCAGTGAGCCGGTCGAAAAGCGTACCACCGCAGCCTTGCTCGACATTATGAGCTTTGACTACTTCAAACTGCTCGATATCGTTACCATTGCCCGTTCCCGCAAACACATAGAAAAGTACTACGGCACCGAAGATATTGGCCGCTTCCCAACTCGCTTGCCACCGAAAAACATCTATGCCGACATCGATGCCTCCGGCGAGTTTCCGCCCTTAAAAGACGTCAACAAAACCATCAGACGACTGTCCCTGGCGGGTTATTCTCCGCTGAAATTCGTGCGCGAAGCCAAAAAGGCCGAATACGCCCGTCGTTACGATAAAGCCGTGGGCGCAGGCAAAGGGGTATTCAAACAGGTTGACCGTGAAGAAAGCCTGATTCACCTTATGCGCGTCAATTTGCTCAAGCGTATGGAAAGCTCCATTCACTCGTTCACGCTGACGGCCACCAAGCTCGCTCAGCAGGTCGACCGATTGCTGGCCAAAATTGATGCCCACGAATCAGAAGAATTGACCGAGCTGAATATCGAGGATATTCACGACTTTGAGCTGGAGTCCACCGAGCTGGAAAGTTACATGGTGGGCAACAAAACCAAAGTGTTGCTCCAGGATATGGATCTGATTCGCTTCCGGCAGGAACTGGAGGCCGACCGTGAGTTTTTAAACCACATTGCAGAAACGGCGCAAAGTGTGAATGCAGGCCGTGATGCAAAACTGGAGCAACTTAAACAGACTATTGCCAGCAAGGTGGCCAACCCACTTAACCCAGGCAATAAAAAGGTGATCGTCTTTACCGCGTTCGCCGATACCGCCCAATACCTGTATGCCCATCTGGCACAATGGGCGCACTCTGAACTGGGCATTCACAGTGCATTGGTGACGGGCGGCGGTACCAATAAAACCACCATGACAGCCTTAGGTTCTGACCTCAATAACATTCTGACCGCCTTCTCGCCGATATCCAAAGAGCGCAGCAAAGTAGACCCAACCGCCACGACCGAACTGGATTTACTGATTGCTACCGACTGCATCAGTGAGGGTCAGAACCTGCAAGATTGCGATACGCTCATCAACTACGACATTCACTGGAACCCGGTACGCATCATTCAGCGTTTTGGTCGTATCGATCGTCTTGGCAGTAAAAACACGCAAATCCAGCTCATTAACTTCTGGCCCAACATGGAGCTGGATGAATACATCAACCTAGAAGCGCGTGTCTCCGGGCGCATGGTCTTGCTGGATATTTCCGCGACGGGTGAGGAGAATGTCATTGATGAAAGCGCCAAAGACATGAATGACCTTGAATACCGGCGCAGACAACTACAGCAACTCAAAGACGCGGTGGTCGATTTAGAGGACATGAGCGGCGGTGTATCCATTACCGACCTTACTCTGAATGACTTCCGCATGGATCTGTCAGGCTACATGAACGACAAAGCCCGCCTGGCAACGCTGGAGCAAGCACCGCTAGGGCTGTATGCCGCAGCCAGTATTGACCAAGATCTGGCCGCCGAAGGCATGAAACCCGGCGCCATCTTCTGCCTGAAAAACATCCGCAGCGGTAAAGAAGCCGTTCAGGTCGATGATAACTACCCACTGGCACCGTACTTTCTGGTCTACGTGACCGGTGATGCCGAAGGCAGTACCGCGGTTGAGCTGAACTTTACCCAAAGTAAAAAAATACTTGATCTGCTCAAGCGTGAAGCCTTTAAGCACAAAACGCCGGATCAACTCGCCGTCACTGAAATAAACCGTATCACACGCCACGGGCGTGATATGAGCCACTTCCAGCATCTGCTGGCCGTTGCCGTAGACAGCATCGCCGGCAAGAGCGAGGAGAAAGGCATCGAAAGCCTGTTCACCAAAGGCGGTACTGTGCTGACCACCACCTCCAGTCAGGGCATAGAAGACTTTATGGTGGTGTCATACCTGATTTTGACAACCGCTATTCAGGAAAAAGAAGGTCAAGGAGAGCGTGATGCCTGATCTGGGTTTGGGATTACCACACTTCGAAGCCTTTCTGGCAGGCTTAAGCGTGCCCAATAGCTGCGTGCTCAATAAAACCCTGTTCAAAAAGATGTTTCAGGAACACGCCGACCTGGACGCCAAAGACAAAAAGGAATTAAAAGACGATGTTGATAAAATCCGCTGGCTGTACACCTTAAAGCCCAGCACCATCAATATCGCGCCCTATAGTGACGACCTGCGCGACTATGGCGAGTTGGCTTTTCTGGTCGTGGAGCTCAGTAGCGCTAAAAATGCTGAGCGACTAGGCCAACTGATCAACCGGGCGATACCTTACCCATTGGTGATTTTCTTGGTGCACTCTGAAAGCAACATCATAGAAGACGGCACAAAAGCAACTGGCGAGCCGGATTCAAACGTACGCGAAAAACAACACGCCAAAGAACTATTGGCTATCTGCCTGGCGGACAAACGCATCAACAAAGCGGATCAAGCAAAGTGGGTTATTGAAGAGTTACAGCTATCACCCTGGCTATCATTAGGCAACGTAACGGAAATTGCCAAGGAATTTTTTTACAGCCTGAACTTCACCAGCTTACCGCACAGTAATTTCTGGCAGTTTTACCAAGCCATCATGGCCCGTGTACAAGCCCTTCAGTGTGCTGAAATCAGCGGGCGCTTTCATCTGGCCAGCGGTGAAGTCACACAACAGCAAGCTGACCAGCTTAGCCGTTACCGCAGTATCGAGAACGATATTAAAAAACTACGCGCCCACATCAAACAAGCCGAGTTCAGCCAGCAGGTGGTGTTGAATACCCAGATTAAACAGCAGGAACAGCAGCTCAGGCAGATCGCTGAAACCCTGTAAACGAATTGAAATAGTAGAAGCTGAAATAAGCCGAAAGCAAAAGAATTGAGAGGAAACACAGTGAAAAATGTTATTCCAGAAGTGGATAGTAAAAGTATGGACATCGTCGCCGACAACATCAGCAAACTCAAAGAACTGTTCCCAGAAGCCTTTACCGAAGGCAAAGTCGACTTCGATGCCTTAAAAGAAGTGCTGGGTAACTACATTGATGGCCGTGAAGAGCGCTACACCTTCACCTGGAATGGCAAAAGCAAAGCCCGCATGCTGGCACAAACCTCAAGTACCGGCACCTTACGCCCATGTAAAGAAGAGTCCGTTGATTGGGATAACACCCAGAACCTGTTTATCGAAGGCGATAACCTGGAAGTGCTCAAACTCCTGCAAAAGAGCTATCACAAAAAAGTCAAAATGATCTATATCGACCCACCGTATAACACGGGGAGCGACTTTGTTTATAAAGATAACTTTAAAGACAATATTAGAAACTATAAAGAAATTACCGGCCAGGTTGATAGTGAAGGTCTAAGCTTATCCAGCAACCCGGAAACCAGTGGGCGCTATCATACTGATTGGTTAAATATGATGTATCCACGGCTGAAGCTTGCCCGAAACCTGCTGAAGGATGATGGAGTTATTTTTATCAGTATTGATGATAATGAAATTGATAATCTCAGAAAGCTTTGCTCTGAAATATTTGGAGAAGAGAATTTTGTTTCAGAGCTGGTTTGGAAAAGCGGAAGAACAGCCGCAGCACACTTTACCAATGAACACGAATATATTCTTTGTTTTGCAAAGGATAAACCAAAATTGCCATTGTTTGAATTTACAGGTGAAGCAAAAATATCGGATAGGGCTATTAAAAGGCCAACCATAAAAAATCCTGTTTCGTCTATAACATTTCCGGCAGGTATAGACTTCGAGTCTGAAGACAAAGTGTTTCCGTCTGAGTTTGGAGGCGGAGAGCCTGTTAAAATTATTGAAGGTGTTTTTGAATCGAAAAACGGGAAGTTGGCATCAGAAGTCACTATTGAAGCTGCATGGACAATGAAGGATATGATTGAAGGCTGGATTGATGGCCATGACGTGTTTGACCAAAAAGGTCAAAAAGTTAATAGATTCTTTTTTAAGGGTAATGGCGTTCTGCAATATGAAAAACAGAAAGGAACAGTTCACCCTAAATCTATTATAGAAGGCTTTACTACCAAACAAGGTGGTAATGAGATTGCCGCTCTTTTAGGGAAGAACTACTTTGACTTCCCAAAACCCAGGGGGCTTATTGAGGCCTTGCTTGATGTAGGGTCAGGAAATTCTGACATTGTTTGTGATTTTTTTGCGGGCTCTGGAACGACTGGGCATGCTGTGCTCAACAAAAACCTAGAAAATGGCACTAACAATAGATTCGTCTTAGTTCAGCTACCAGAAGCATGTGACTCTAAAGCAGATGCCATTTCTGATGGCTACAAGACCATTGCCGAAATCAGCAAAGAACGCATTCGCCGAGCAGCAGTTCAAATCAAAGATGAGAACCCAGATTATCAGGGCGATCTTGGCTTTAAAGTATTCAAACTTGATTCCACCAATATCAAGCCTTGGGAACTAGACTTTGATTTGACGGAGCAAGATCTAGAAGAGCAGATATCCAACATCAAGCAGAGCCGCAAGGAAGAGGATGTACTCTATGAGGTGCTGCTGAAATACGGTCTGGATCTTACCTTGCCGATTACTGAGCATATCGTAGCAGGTCATAAAGTCTTTGATATCGGCATGGGCGCACTGATGATCTGCCTATCGAATGATATTACTCTCGACGTGGTGGAAGGCATTGCCACGCTCAAAGACGAACTGAAGCCGGAAATTATGCGGGTGGTCTTCAAAGACGCCGGTTTTGCCGACGACGTGGTAAAAACCAACGCGGTACAGATTCTCAAGCAGGCCGGTATTGAAGACGTAAGGAGCCTGTAACATGAGCATGAAGATTCAGTTCGATGCCAATCTGGATTATCAGCGTGATGCAATTGAGTCGGTAACGGGCGTATTCGCCGGCCAGGAAATCTGCCAGACCAACTTCACGGTAGCGCCGCTACAATCATGGGAAGAAGGATCACTGTTTCATGGTACGCAGGAAGATACTCTGGGTATTGGTAACCGCCTACGCCTGCTGGATGAAGATATCCATGCCAATATCCGCAAAATACAACTGAAAAATGGCCTCGCGCCGTCAGAAGATTTTGATTCAAAAGGCGGTATCAACCTGACGGTAGAAATGGAAACCGGCACAGGTAAAACCTACGTTTACCTGCGTACGGTTTTCGAAATGAACCGGCTCTATGGTTTTACCAAGTTCATTATCGTGGTGCCGTCCATTGCCATTAAAGAAGGTGTGCAGAAGTCACTGGAAATTACGGCGACTCATTTTAAAGAGCTGTACGAAAACGTTGCCTTTGACTATTTCACTTACGATTCCAGTAAGCTGTCGGATGTGCGTAATTTTGCAACCAGCCCTGATATTCAAATCATGGTGATCAATATCGATGCCTTCCGGAAAAGCTTTACCGATCCGGAGCAAGAGAACAAAGCCAACATCATTCACCGGGCACACGACCGCATGACCGGTGCCAAGCCGATTGAGTTTATCCAGCAAACCAACCCGATTGTGATTGTCGACGAACCCCAGAGCGTTGACACCACCGATAAAAGTAAAGAGGCCATCGCCTCGCTTAACCCCATGTGCACATTGCGTTATTCAGCTACGCACGTCGAAAAGCACCATATGCTCTACAAGCTGGATTCCGTCGATGCCTACGAGCAAAAACTCGTTAAGCAGATTGAAGTGGCAGGCATTGAGGTTAAGGACGGCCACAATAAGGCCTATATCAAGCTGATCAGTGTGAACAATAAGAAAAGCCCAATCAGTGCCAAAATCGAAATTGATGCTCGCCTGAAGAATGGCATCATTAAGCGCAAGGAAATCACGGTAACCAGCGGTGCGGATTTACTGGATGCCAAGTACAGCGGTGGCCGCGACGTATATGACGGCTACATCATTGAAGACATCTACTGCGAACAGGGTAATGAATACATCAGCTTTACCAGTAAGCCCGATATTCTGAAGCTGGGTCAGGCGCTGGGCGAAGTTGATCCCGATGAATTTAAACGCCTGCAGATCCGCAAAACCATTGAAGAACATCTCGATAAAGAAATGCGCCTGCGCCCACAGGGCATTAAGGTGCTGAGCCTGTTTTTTATCGACAAAGTCGCCAACTACCGTTGCTACGACGAAGACGGCAACCCGCAAAAGGGTAAATTCGCCCTGATGTTTGAAGAAGAATACGATCGCGCCATTCGCAAGCCCAAGTACAGCCAGCTATTTGAAGGCGGCGATCTGGATACGGCTGCGCAAGGCGTGCATAACGGTTATTTCTCGGTCGACAAGAAGAAAGACAGTTCAGGCAACGAGATGGTGAAAGACTCATCGGGTAAAACCGCTGCTGATGAAAGCGCCTATAACCTGATCATGAAAGATAAAGAGAAACTACTGAGCTTTGATTCGAAGCTGAAGTTTATCTTCTCTCATTCAGCGTTGAAGGAAGGTTGGGATAACCCCAATGTATTCCAGATCTGCACCCTGAACGAAACCACATCTGTCATCAAAAAACGCCAGGAGATCGGCCGGGGCTTGCGTATCTGTGTAAATCAGAATGGTGAGCGGGTACACGGCTTTGCGGTGAATACTCTTACCGTGATGGCCAATGAATCCTACGAGCAATTTGCAGAGCAATTGCAGAAGGAAATCGAAAACGAAGAAGGCATTAAGTTTGGTGTGGTTGAGAAGCACCTGTTTGCCAATATCGTGGTGCCGGTTGATGATCATAGCCATGAGTACTTGGGTACCGAGGCATCCAAACAGCTGTGGGATCACTTGCAGAGTGAAGGCCACATTGATAGCAAGGGTAAAGTTCAGGACAGCCTCAAGGTATCGTTAAAGAACGGTACTCTGGCGTTGCCTGAGGCATTCCAGCCCCATGCAGCACAGATTGTGTCGGTACTGAAAAAAGTATCCGGTAACCTGAACATCAAGAACCGTGATGACAAAGCCAAGGTTTCCCTGAACAAAGCGGTGTATCTGAGCCCCGAGTTCCAGACGCTGTGGGATCGTATTAAATACAAAACCACGTTCCGCGTGGACTTTGATACCAACGCGATGATCGAAAAGTGCGCCGAAGAGATCAAAATTAACCTTCAGGTGGGCAAGGCTCGCTTCACTTACCGCAAGGCGAAGACTGAAATAGACCGTGGTGGCGTGCATACTCAGCAGGTTCAGGAAACAACCAGCGTGCACGAATCCCGCGCCTTTGATTTACCGGATCTCATCACCTACTTACAGAACGAGACCAACCTGACGCGCCGCACCATCGTTGCCATTATCAACAAAAGTGGCCGCCTGGAATCCTTCAAGAACAATCCGCAGAAGTTTATCGAGCAGGCTGCCAACATCATCAAGAGCCAGATGCGGCTGTTCATCGTCGACGGCATCAAGTACCACAAAATCGGTGATGATCAGTTCTATGCTCAGGAGTTATTCCAACAGAATGAGTTGTTCGGCTACCTGAAAGACAACATGGTTAAAGCTGAGAAGTCCGTTTTTGATCATGTAGTTTACGACTCTGATATCGAGCTGGAATTTGCCTCTGCCTTCGAGCGAAACGAGGATATCAAGCTTTACGCCAAACTTCCCGGCTGGTTCAAAATTGATACGCCGTTGGGTGGCTACAACCCTGACTGGGCGGTGCTAATTGAGCAAGATGGGAAAGAAAAGCTCTATTTCGTTGTCGAAACCAAGAGCACGCTTTTCTCGGTGGAACGCCGCCCGGAGGAAAATGCCAAAATCAAATGTGGTTATGCACACTTTGAAGCACTGGGTGATGATGTGAAATTTACGGTATCTAATTCGATGGACGAGTTTTCAAGCAGGTATGCGTGAGCAGTGTTAATTCACAGTTTTTTGAAATGAACGATTTGAAAAGGAAGTCAAAATGAAGCTCGGGTTGGATCTGGAGAACTGTTACGGCATCAACAAGCTGGTGAAGGAGTTAGACTTCACCAGAATTGATGGCATTGACGGCGTGTGCTCTTTGTATGCGCCCAATGGAACATTGAAAACCTCCCTGGCCAAGGCACTAAAGGACATTGAAGAAGATAGGCAGTCAATGGACATTATCTTTCCTGAGCGAGCAACGAAACGACTCGTTACTTTAGATGGCCAGCCTGTTAATGCTGGCCAGATAATGGTCATTAATTCCTATGACGAAAGTTATAGCTCCAAGCAGGTCTCCACACTATTGGTTAACGAGGCCCTAAAGCGCGACTATGACGAAGCCCTAAAAGAAGTCGATGATAAAAGAGGCCTGCTAATAAAAGATTTGGCCAAGTCTTCGGGAAAGCAGAATAAAGCGATTTCGGAGCTGATCTGTGAAGCATTCGATCGGCCGGAAAAAGAGTTTCTTGATCTGCTGGCTGATCTAAAATCCCAGAATACACAAGATCATTCCAGCCTTGCCGAGTTCAAACATGGGGATCTTTTCCATCCAAAGGTTCTGGAACTCGCCTCCACAGACAGTTTCGATCAGGAGCTGACTGATTATGTGGAAACCTATGAAAAACTCATTAGCGAATCAGCGGTTCTTTCGCGGAATTTCAATCACCAGAAAGCAGGGAATGTTTCAAAAAGCCTCTCAGATACAGGCTTTTTTGATGCATCTCACAGCGTCAATCTTTCAATCAATGGTCAAAAGCAAGAAGTAACATCAAAAGACCGTTTGAATGAAATTTTACAGGAAGAACAGAACAAGGTTTTTCAGAATCCTGAACTGAAGGAAAAATTTAGCAAGGTCGATAAAAAGCTAACCACAAAAGAGACCCAGGCATTCCGAGATTTTATTTCAGAAAACCAAGAGCTGTTGCCGGAGTATAAAGATGTAAAGGGCTTCAAGAAAAAGCTGATTATAGGCCATCTTCAATCACACCAATCAGTTTGGGATGACCTTGTATCAACCTATAAGTCGAATCAGGAAAAAGTTAAGTACATCATTGATCAAGCGAAGCAGCAGGAAACGATTTGGAAGGGCGTTGTCGATATATTCAACAAACGATTTTCTGTTCCGTTCAAGCTTAGGGTGGACAATCAGGATGATGTCATTCTTAATAATGCTGCCCCATCTATCGAGTTTGACTTTGATGATGGGCGCGGTGGTCAACAGAAGGTTAAACATGAAACTTTGCTCGAAACGCTAAGCCAGGGCGAGAAGCGTGCGCTTTACATACTGAATGTTCTTTTTGAAATTGAAGCCAAAAAGAATGCAGGCGCACCGGTATTAATTGTGATAGACGACATTGCCGACTCCTTCGACTATAAGAATAAATACGCAATCGTTGAGTATCTTCGTGACATTGTGCAAGTCTCACATTTCTATCTTTTTATCCTTACCCATAACTTCGACTTCCATAGAATTGTAGGTGGTCGGATAATTGGAAGTAAGCACCCAGTTGCGCGTCAGAGACGAATGCTGGCGACTAAGACATCGACGGAAATTAAGCTTAATCCTGAAAAATATCAGAATGATGTATTCGTCGCTTGGAAAAAGGATATGCATAAAAATGAGCATTACATGCTTGCGAGCATCCCATTCGTCAGAAATTTAGCCGAGTATTGTGGGCATAAAGCTCACTATGAAACACTGACATCATTGCTTCATTTAAAAACAAATAGTCAAAACATCACGGTGCAGGAATTACAAGATATATATCGTGTTGTACTTGTAGATAAGTCTACCTTGATCCTGCCTGATGGTGCATCACGTGTGATTGACAAGATATTTCAAAAGGCAGACGAATTATCAAACGCTGCGCATGAGTCACCAGAGCTTGAATCCAAAGTGATTGTTGCAATGGCTATCCGATTGAAAGCGGAAAAGTTCATGATTTCACAGATAAACGATCAGACTTTTGTGGACGGTATTGAATCTAATCAGACACGAGAGCTGTTTGATAAGTATGTCGAAACACATCTTAGCGAGACTGAGAAAGTACGCTTATTGGATCAGGTTAATCTGATGACTCCGGAGAACATACATCTGAACTCATTTATGTACGAGCCAATCCTTGATATGTCTGCGCATCGTCTTTACAGCTTGTACAATGAGGTGAAGCAGCTCGGAACTATTGGCAACATCTCATCCTTAAGTCAACAATAGTGATGACGTGCTGGATAACAAGGTGGTGACAAAAATACAGAAATGTCACCACTTAGATTGGTAACCTATGGACAAATCGGAAATCGCCTACAATGCAGAGAAATCCTGGCCTACAGCCGTTGTCACCAGTGGTGAATGTTACGGGTGGTGCGGTTCAGGCCACTTCCTGGTCGCCGCCTTCATGATGCTGGTACCCATGCGCATGCAGGCCGAGCAGCTTACCGCGCAACAAGCCATCGACAAGGTACTCAGCGAAAACCTCCACGGTCTGGAGCTGGATCAGCGCTGTGTCGAGTTGGCTGCCTTTGCCGTCGCCCTGGAAGCCTGGCGCTATCCGGACGCGGGTGGCTATCGCACCCTCCCGGAACTGCACCTGGCTTGCAGCGGCCTGTCCATCGCTGCCGCACGTAACGAATGGAAAGAACTCAGCCGCAAGGCCGGCAAGCAGAACCTGACCATTGCCCTGGATTGGATGTACCAGACCTTCAAGGATGCCCCGGTACTCGGCAGCCTGATCAATCCCCGCCGCAGCAAGGCCGCGCAGATCGCGCAGTGGAGCGAATTGCAGCAACTGTTGGGTGAGGCGCTTACTCAGGATCAAGCCAACCAGGAAAGCCAGGGCGACGGCGAAATCTCCGCACTGACAAATCGCCTGGAGGCCGGTATTGTCGCCCAAGGGATAGCCAAGGCTGTCGAGTTACTGATGGATCGTTATCATCTGGTTGCTACCAACGTGCCCTACCTAAAAGCTGGAGATCAGTGCGAAATATTGAAAACGTACTGTGAGGAATATTACCCAGATTCTAAATTTGCGCTGGAGTCTACCTTTACTGAGAGATGTCATGAATTTCTCGATAGTGGGGGTTGCTGCGCAATTGTCACTCAGCAATATTGGCTGTTTCTCAAATATTACAGCCGTTTCAGAGAGAAGTTTATTCGCACAAAAGGGTTGGGGTTCATAGCTCGTCTAGGCCCTGGAGCATTCGATGAAATAGGAGGCGAAGTAGTCAATGTTTGTCTTCAAATGACCTTTGACATGCCAACGAAAACCCATCGTGGTATTGATGTGAGTCATGCTCTAGGTACTTCTGATAAAGACAATGCGCTGGTTGATCAAGAAATTTTCGTTTCTCGCCAGGATGCCCAACTCGAAAATCCTGATTTCAGAATTTCGTTTGAACTTGATTCAAGTTTTGGGCGGCCTTTGTCAGATTTTGCGGACTTTGGGAAGGGGAGTGTTTCGGGTGATGGTTTTAACTATATTAGGAAATTTTGGGAGTTTTCTGGGATAAGAGCTGGGTTGACGTATTGGCTTAATAGCCCTGAGCACGGAGAGCTGTTCTCTGGTCGACAAGACTTGATCATGTGGGGTGGGTCATTTGATCCCACTCAAGAAACAGGCTTTCGCCATCATGGTCAACGAGTGCACGGGAAAAAAGGAGTTGCTATAGGGAAAGCAGGTAACTTCAGGTTTACCCCATATACAGGTGAATATTTTGACGATAACGTGGCTGTTCTAAAGCCAGAACTCTCTTCAGATTTAGAAGCTTTATGGTGCTTTTCTGTATCGGGGGCTTTGCAGAAGGAAGTTAAAAAGCTCGATAAAAAGATGTCGATAACAGCGGGTACCTTTACCAAAGTGCGTGTAGATATCGATGATCTGCGACGTAAGGCTTCCGCACAATTACCCAACGGCCTACCGCAACCTTACACCAACGACCCAACCCAATGGATCTTCCACGGCCACCCCTGCGGTTCGGTGATCTGGAACGAAGACAGCAAATGGACCGCCCACGGTGAACTACGCGTCGATGACAGCGTGCTGCAAGTGGCTGTCGGCCGACTGCTAGGCTACCGCTGGCCGGCGGAGCTGGACATCGAGATGGAGCTGGCTGGCGAACAGCGCGAGTGGGTCGAGCGTTGCCAGGAGCTGTCTGGATTTGTCGATGACGACGGCATCGTTTGTCTGCCGCCGGTGCGTGGCGAAAAGGCCGCTGACCAACGCTTGGAAGCCCTGCTGCAAGCCGCCTACGGCGATGCCTGGACCACGCCACTGAAAAACCGCCTGCTCGACGCCGTCGGCAGCAAGTCCCTCAGCCTCTGGCTGCGTGACAAGTTCTTCGAGCAGCACTGCAAGCTATTCCAGCACCGGCCCTTTATCTGGCACATCTGGGACGGTCTCAAAGACGGCTTCAGCGTACTGGTCAACTACCACAAGCTCGACAAAGCCGGCCTGGAACGCCTGATTTACACCTACCTGGGAGACTGGATTCGCACCCAGCAAGCCGGCCTGGCCAACGGCGAAGACGGCGCCCAGGAACGCCTCGCTGCCGCCGAAGCCCTGAAAAAACAACTCGAAGCCATCCTGGAGGGTGAAGGTACAGCCGAAAAGCCCTACGACATCTTCGTTCGCTGGAAGCCCCTCGCCGAACAACCCATCGGCTGGACCCCCGACCTCAACGACGGCGTCCGCCTCAACATCCGCCCGTTCATCTACGCCCGCGACGTCAGTAAAAAAGACGCCGGCATCCTGCGCTGGAAACCCAACATCAAATGGACCAAAGACCGCGGCAAGGATGTTGAGTCAGCACCCTGGTATACGCTCGGCCTGCAGTACGACGAAGGCGAGGGCGCACGCATCAATGATCACCATTTAACACTTGCTGAGAAGAGAAGCGCGCGTGATTAAGGACGAAAATGAAATGCAATCTCGGAACGGCCAGCCCGAGATTGATTTGGAGATAAAGCTGTAGCTTGTTTGGTTGTAGAACAGGATTTGCCAAGCGAATGACGGAGTCCTCCAGTAGGACAACGAAACGGAATAGATCTAGGAAGACGCTGACAATGAAAATGCTCGCACTGGCAAAAATATCTGGTTTCCTGGTGCTTATGTCCTCAGCGGCCTTAACTTTGGCCAATGCCGAATTTGACACCGCACTGGAGATGGTTTCACAAGGCGACGCCGAGGCTCAGTACAGTTTGGGAAAGATGTATTACGAAGGCGAAGGTGTGTTAGAGGACGCTGAGGAAGCTGTGAAGTGGTATCAAGAAGCAGCTAAGCAAGGGCATCCCGAAGCGCAAATCAGTTTGGGAATCATGTATTTCCAAGGTGAGGGCATACCACAAGATAAAGTGAGAGCTTATTCCTGGCTTAATATTGCCGCGGTTACCGAGGAAAAGGCTGGGGAAGCTCGAGAGCTCATTGAGGCCGCTATGACTCCGCAACAGATTGCACAGGCTCAGCGGTTGTCATCTGAATACTTTGAAAATAATCAGTGATTGTTTAGGGTGCCTGCAGATGCCCAGCACGCACGCGAGGGCAGCCTTTGACTTACGTCCCGCCCTCAAAGACCCACGCAACAATGGTCCCTATCAACTCTGGCAGATAATCAGGACGCAAGGAAAGTGCAATAATGAATAACATAAATGAAAGACCAAAGGCAGTGGCATGCTGAGGCTTGCTATAGAGAACTTCCAGTCTGTTAGAGCGACGCAGGAGGTTCCTCTGGACGGAATTACACTACTGTATGGCAATAACTCCAGTGGTAAAAGCGTCATTAAAGATGCATTGATCGTTGGCGCTGAGATGGAGGTTGGACCGGCCAACAATCCCCCTAAAGATGAGTGGATCAATGTACACGCGTTAGAGCAAGGTGAACCCGTCAAGCTCGGCTACCTTTTTTTCCTGGGTCAGTTGGTCAGCTTGTCTGAAAAAACCTTTATCACGGATTTGATTGCCGACAGCTTAATTACCGGTGATCAGATTGATGCATCAAGCATCAATACCGATGATGAGGGCGTGGCAGCGCTCTCGAACTACTTGGTTAACGCTGTTATTAACGTTGAATATTCCTGGCCGGCCGAAGCATTTTTCAGCCCGGTTTTGGAATGTGACATTACTGCTTCTCTCTGGCTTGGCCTGCCAGGTTCAGCTGACTCTATTGAACTGGATCTCCTTGCTGAAGTGACCTTCGAGCACGAGGGAAGAGTTATTGTCGAGTTTAATGAAGCGCATGAATTGATAAAAATCACCAGGAAATGGCTGGATGAATCAACGTTTATCGACGGTGAAAGTCTAGAATGCTTTGAGCTTTGTGGTTCAGGGTATGGTGATGAAAGTCCGCTTATAGAAAGGTACCGTTGGGCGCAGCGGGCTGGCTGGGGACTCGACGAGCCAGATCTGGGATTTCTACTAACGTTTTTCTGTGTCGCTGGCGCCCATTTCTGCGTTTCAAAAGCATCAAAAATCCAATTTGTGGGTGATGTTCGGGAGCCCTTTGAAGAGAAACGAGGTGATACTTATCACGGGGCAAAGTACTGGGGGGAATTGAAAAGCACTGTTTTGCAGGATCAACTTGGCTTTGACAGCTTCATAGGTGAGCTCGAGAGAATTAACAAATGGCTTTGCGGTAAGGAATACCTAAATTCAGGCTATGAGCTGAGCGCAGAGTTTAAATTTTTGGTCAGCTTGAGCGACTTAAAAGATGCTGCTGAGTTCGACTCAAGGACTCATCTTTTGGAGGTTGTCGATCAAAATAGCCTCGATTATTCAAAGTTGATGCTAAAAGACAAACATACGGGCCGCCAGGTCGATTTTTCTGATGTGGGCACCGGTATATCGCAAGTCATCCCAATTCTTCATCAGATGGCTAAGTCTGGTTTTTTCGGTAGCGCTGTCTATGTGCAACAGCCCGAACTGCATCTGCACCCTAAATTACAGGCCAGCATGGCCCAGATTTTTATTGAGTCATTCATCACTAACAACAAGTCGAGAAGCTACATAATTGAAACTCATAGCGAACTTCTTGTCTTGCGCATGCTTAAAGTCATTCGGCAAAACTACGAAACCAAGAACCTGCTGAAGCCCCGTGCCTTATTGGCGAATGATGTTAATGTGGTTTTTGCAATTAAGGATGATCGTGGCGTTACCACCTACAAAGATCTGCGTATTTCAAAAAATGGCGATTTTCTGGATAAGTGGCCAGAAGGTTTTTTTGAAGAAAGGGACCGGGAGCTTTTCTGATGAACAAGCTTTACTCGGCTTCCCCAAAAATATTCAGTAATGCCAACGAAGTTGGCATGGTGTTGAACAGCTTTGGCTTTGATAAGGGCCGTTTTCTGGTGGCGCTACCTAAGGCTTTTATTCGCGAGCTCTTTAACAATACTGTCGGATTTACAGAAATGGAATCTAAGCGGGTAAAGGCACTTATTGAGAAGCATAAGCACACCATCTTGAAGTTGGGCTTGCCGTACGATGGCGATAGATCTTGGGTTGATAATGCGTTATTGCTGATTGAGCAGCAGCGCTTGGATGGTGCACTTTTTAACGACGAAACGGAAGCAGCGAAATTATTCAGCATTCATGCTATCGCAGACGGCGAGCTACCCGTGTCAGACGGAGCCAGGGACTACGCAACAGCTAAAAATATAATCAAGCACATGAATATTATCCTGAAAACCGGTCAGGAGGTCTTCTTTGTAGACCCTTATTTCAGCCCAGGTAAAGAAAAATACATAAAGTTTTTGAAGGCCTTGGTTAGCCATCCAGATTCAAAAGACACACGCTATATATTCTTTTGCAACAAAGATCACTTTGAAACAAAGGAAAGTTTTGAGTCATTGATGCGCCGACAGCTACTGGATTGTCTGCCGGCCGGGTGCGAAATTATCGTTTATCCCTTGACCACCAGGGCAGAGATGCATGGCAGGTATGTGTTCAATATTCACGGCGGCGTTGACTATGATAAAGGCTTCCAGGTCGATGAAGATGCCCTAGTCGATTTTGCTGTCATGCCAAAGGTGCTGCACAGTAGCTATTTTGACCAATACAGCGCGCTGATGAAAAAAGAGGCAGCCCGATATAGGTACCATGCAGATTGAATCTGCGTGGCATTCAGGTGGCTGGCTTTGGCCAGCCCGATAAAGGACTCTGATGTTAGGGGATAATCCGCTAGCGGAGACAATAAATGCTTAAACAACTCAAGTTGACCAATGTCGGCCCAGCCCCCCTGATGGAGCTGGAGTTCGGCAAACGTCTGAACCTGATTACCGGTGACAACGGCTTGGGCAAGAGCTTCTTGCTGGACATCGCCTGGTGGTCGATGACTCGCAAATGGCCGGCTGAATTAAACTCAAGCCTGACTGTGGGTAAGAAAGTCAGTCCGCCTCCAAAAAAGAAAGGCGAGATCAGTTTTACATTTACCGGAAAAAGTAAGGATGAAAGCTACACCAGCAACTATCAGCCACGTGAAGAGGCGTGGACTGGCAGGGCTGGTCGTCCTGCCAACCCTGGTTTGGTGCTCTATGCGATGAGTGATGGCAGTTTTGCCTTATGGGATCCTGCGCGCAACTATTGGCAGACTAAGAATAACGTTGATGTTCAGGAACGCCGTCCCGCCTTTGTGTTCAGTCCCGCTGACGTATGGGATGGGCTGGAAGATGAAGGTAGCGTGCTGTGCAATGGTCTCGTTCAAGACTGGGCTACTTGGCAAAAGGAAGGCGGCGAAGCGTTCAAGTTGCTGAAGAAAGTATTGAAGGTGCTATCACCCAATGAAAAGGAAGCGATGACCCCCGGCAAGCTCGGGAAACTCAGCCTGGATGATGTCAGGGATATCCCCACTATTACCATGCCCTACAAGCAGGATGTGTTGGTGGTACATGCCTCTTCTGGTATGAAACGAGTAATGGCGTTGGCCTATTTCTTGGTCTGGGCCTGGCTCGAACATCGCAAGGCGGCTGAGCACTTGGACGAAGAGCCTACCCATCAGGTCGTGTTTTTGATTGACGAGGTTGAATCCCACTTACATCCGAGTTGGCAAAGAACGATAGTGCCGGTCCTGTTGGACGTAATGAAGCAGCTAACGAAACGTCCAGATGTACAATTGATTACCGCTACCCATTCCCCATTGATCATGACATCGGTCGAGCCACTCTTTGATGAGCGCAAGGATGCCTGGTTTGATCTGGATCTTGAGCAGAGTGAGGTGGTGCTTCATAAGCGTCCGTTTGTGCGCCAGGGGGATGCGTCACGCTGGCTAATCAGCGAAGCGTTTGACTTAGGCAGCGCCAGGTCTTTGGAGGCCGAAGAAACCCTGGAGCAAGCAGCAAGAATTCTGTCGGAACAAGTCATTGATACTGATCTAGCAAAGAGCCTCGATACTAAATTGCGCACCTTGTTAGGAGATACCGATCCGTTTTGGATCCGATGGCGTTATGTGGGTGAGAAGCAGGGGTGGTTGCAATGATCCCGGTTCCGGAACAACCAGAACCTGGCACTTTTGATGCGCAGGTGCGGGTAAGGGGGGTGGCGCATCTTCAAGGCAAGGGGTTTGCCCTGGATCAGCCCTTGCCAGCGAAAGCGAAGATAACTCCCTATTGGCGTGACTGCTTAACTGATCTGTACCAGGCGTATGGCGGGATTTGCGCTTATCTTGGTGTCCACTTCGAGCGAGTAATGGGCGGCGGCAGTGTAGATCACTTCGTAGCCAAGTCGGCCAATGCCGGGTTGGCCTATGAGTGGAGGAATTATCGACTGGCCTGCACCACAATGAACAGTCGTAAACGTGAGTACAGTGATGTGCTGGATCCGTTTTACCTTGCTCCCGACCTGTTCCGTTTGCAGCTTTCCATAGGACATATATATCCGAATCCGGAGCTGGATGTCAGAGCAATGCGTTTGGTTGAGGAAACCATCGAGCGGCTTGGTCTTGATGACCCACAGTGTCGTGCACTGCGTACCAACTGGTATCAGGATTATCTAGAGCATGGCTTGCCTTCCGGCTATCTGAAAAAGAAATCGCCGTTTGTCTGGTACGAAGCCAACCGCCAGGGATTGCTATGAAACTGATTGACCTGGTGGCCCAGGAAGTCCGCGCCAGCGCCGCCTACAACTCCAACTTGCAAGTCGCCCCCAAGGTCATCCTCTGGACCGACAAGTTGCGCCAGTGGGAGTTGGCGTTGCCTCTGTTGCAGGCGGCTTTGCCGGAACTGATAGTGCTCGGTGACTATACGCCTGAGCGAAAAACCGGGCCGGCCATCTGGATCAAGTGTGTGGTCGAAGGTGTCTTAACTGGTGTTGAATTGCCAGCTGACCGAACGCCTATTGTCTATCTACCAGGGTATGAACGCCGTGATTTGCGCGCGATTGCTTCATGCCCTGATTCGCTCAAGCCGCTGGCTGAGCTTCAGTACCGTGGCTGCTGGTGGATTTACAGCAACTCGGGTCGCGACTGGACTGTTAACGCCTTCTTGGTCTCCAGTAACGGCGGTGCCGCGCTCGATGTGGCCAAGGATGAGAAAACCCAACAGGTAATGCTGCGGGTGCTGCCTGAGGCTCTGGAAAGTGCGCGCGATGAACTGAGTAATCGCCGCCTGGAAGCGGCGGACTTCAACAAACTGGTCAGCAGTGACCCGGTGCGCGATTTACTCAGCTGGATGAATGACAGCCAGGCCTGCCGGGAGCGCTGGGAACCTGCCCGCTGGCAAGTCTTCGTAGATATTTGCGAAACTGAATACCACTTCCACCCGGAACAGGATGGCGAACTGACGGCGGCTGAGCTGCTGTGTCAGCGTCAGGGCACCTGGGAAGGTGTTTGGCAGCGTTTTCTCGAGTCCTGTACGCATTACCCCCAATTGCCGCAGCTGCTGTTGAAGGTGCAGCCAGATCTGGCCGCCAGTGGTGCCAGTTACCCTTCGATTAACGCTGCAGAAGAGCAGCAACTGGAGCGCGAGCTGAACGGGCTTTTGCAGCTTGATCCGGCCAAGGCTCGGCAAAGTGTTGCACAGCTGGAGAGCCGCCACGCAGAACGCAGGGACTGGGTATGGCATGCCCTGGGTATGACGCCCCTGGCCGGCGTGTTGGAGTATTTGGCCGAGATCGCAAAAGCGACCGCCAACACCTTCTCTGGCGCTGACCCCGAGGAAATGGCGACTCAGTATCGGGACGCCTACTGGCGTGCAGATGACCATGCCCTGCGCGCATTGGCCTACCCATCGTCTTCTGTGCATCAGGGGGTGGTTCAAGGCATTCTGGATTTGATCTATACCTCCTGGCTGGATGGTGTGACGCGCAACTTCCAGAGTCTTGTTCACAATAAAGGTTATCCGGGAACTGATCAGGTTAATGAGGCGGTTGCCGAGTATGCGGCCACGGGTGAGGCGGTGTTTTTTGTCGATGGGTTGCGCTACGACACGGCGCAACGGCTGATGCTGAAGCTTCAGGGGCTGGGTGAAGTTCAGTCTGGACACAACTGGTCAGCCCTGCCTTCGGTGACAGCGACCGCCAAGGCGGCCATAACTCCGGTACATGACCGGCTAACCGGAAGAACCACCGATCGTGATTTCGAGCCAAGCCTGCTGGATGAGGACAAGAGTTTCTCAGCTTATTACTTGAGGAAGCTGCTGCAGGAGAAGGGCTGGCAATACCTGGAAGAGGGTGAGTTGGGCGATCCTGGCTCAAATGCCTGGCTGCAAAGTGGCGACATCGACAAAGAAGGCCACGTAAAGGGGCTAAAGTTGGCTGCGCGCATCGATATTTTGCTGGATGAAGTGGTGGAACGGGCGGAGGAGTTGATTGCCGCCGGTTGGCGCAAAATCCGTATTGTGACGGATCACGGCTGGATACTGACGCCGCGACCCATGGTTAAGGTTGATCTGCCGAAGCACCTGACTGAAACCCGTTGGAGCCGCTGCGCGGTGATCAAGAATTCTGTGGATTCGGGTTACCAGCAAGTGGGCTGGTACTGGAACAGTGCCGTGAGTATCGCCATGGCGCCGGGGGTGTGCAGTTTCAAGGCTGGTCAGCATTATGACCACGGTGGCTTGAGTTTGCAGGAATGCCTGACGCCGGTGATTGAAATACGTAACTCACAGCCCGTAGCTGCTGCCGCTGCGGTCACTGCGAGCCTGTCAGATATTCGCTGGCTGGGCCTGACCTGCAAGATACAGGCAGAGACCCAGGCAAAAGGGGTGTTGGCGGTATTGCGAACGCGCCCCGGTGACCCTGATTCTGAAATCACCAAGCGCAAACCGCTTAAAGACGGCAAATGCAGTTTGATGGTCGATGACCAGTTTGAGGGCAGTTCAGCGGTGCTGGTGCTGCTTGATGATCAAGGGAATGTGCTGGCGAAAAAGCCGACACTGGTAGGAGACGAATAAGTGGAAATGGATACGCTGGACCACAAGGCTGCCGATGCCTTTGAGGGTTACCTGGTCCGCAAGGATCTGGTGCGAACCTTTGCCCGCCAGTTTCCGGTGCCGACCTATGTGGTCGAGTTTATGTTGGGGCGATATTGTGCCTCCACGGACCCTGATGAGATTGAAGAAGGGCTGGAAATTGTGCAGCGCCAACTGTCGTCCCGCACCGTGCGTGCTGGCGAGGAGGAGCTGTTTAAAGCGCGGGCCTACAAGGAAGGCTCCGCCAAGCTGATTGATATTGTCAGTGTGCGGTTCGTGGAAAAGGAGGGGGGGTACCTGGCCAGCCTGCCGAGCCTGAACCTCAATAGGGTGCGTATCCCAGACAAGATTGTCGATGACAACGAGCGGCTGTTGACCGGCGGCTTTTACGCCGAGGTTACTCTGGAGTACGACAGCGTGATTGCCGAGGAGAAGGGTAACGCCTTTGGCATTTCCGAGCTGCGGCCGATCCAGATGTCGAAGCGCAATGTGCTGGATATTCTGGCGGAGGCTCGCGGTAGTTTCAGTAGCGAGGAATGGCGCGATTTTCTGGTGCGGTCGATTGGCCTGGAATCGAACTCCCTCAGCCAGCGTGCCAAGGATGCCATCCTGCTGCGTATGGTGCCTTTCGTGGAGCGCAACTACAACATGGTGGAGCTGGGGCCGCGAGGTACCGGTAAGAGCCACTTGTTCCAGCAGGTATCGCCCTACGCGCACTTGATTTCCGGCGGCAAGGCGACCATCGCCAAGATGTTCGTCAACAATGCCAGTGGCCAGCGCGGCCTGGTCTGCCAGTATGATGTGGTTTGCTTTGATGAGGTCAGCGGGATCTCCTTCGATACCAAGGAAGGGATCAACATCATGAAGGGCTACATGGAGTCCGGCGAGTTCAGTCGTGGCAAGGAAAGCATCCGAGCTGATGGCTCCATGGTGTTCGTTGGCAACTTTGATGTGGATGTCGAACATCAGCAGCGGGTAGGTCACCTGTTTGGTCCATTACCCGCTGAAATGCGCGACGACACCGCCTGGATGGATCGCATTCATTGCTATCTGCCTGGCTGGGATGTGCCGAAAATGAATAAGGATCTGACTACAGACCATTTCGGTTTGGTCAGTGACTTTTTCTCGGAGTGCATGAGCCGCCTGCGGTTCGAGAGTCGCGTATCGGCCATGCAAAACCGCGTTCACCTGGGAGGTGCGCTCAGTGGGCGTGATACCAATGCCGTTAACAAGACGGTATCTGGCCTGCTCAAGCTGATGTATCCCAAGCAGGATATGCCGATCTCAGATGAAGATCTGGAATGGGCCACCCGCTTGGGCCTCGAAGTGCGCCGTCGCGTAAAAGAGCAGCAGAAACGGGTAGGCGCTGCCGAGTTTCGTAACACGCATTTCAGCTATTTCATCGGTGACGATGGTCTAGAAAAGTTCGTCGCCACGCCCGAGCTCCGGGCTGACAACGAGATTGGTGATGACCCTCTGGAGCCAGGCCAGATCTGGACCATCAGTGAGGGCGGTGCCGATATTGACGACAACGCCGGCCTGTACCGGATCGAGGTCAACGAAGGACCAGGTTCCGGAGTGAAGATTCTCAATAACCCGGCACCAGCGGCCTTCAAAGAATCTGTACGCTATGCCGAGCAGAACCTGTATTCACGCTCTGTGCAACTCGTTGGTGATCGTGACCCGCGCTCCCACGAGTTCTCCATTCAATTACGCGCCTTCGACTCGGCCAAGCGTGGCTCTAAGCTGGGTATTGCCGCACTGGTAGCCATGTGCGGCAGCATGCTGAAAAAATCCGTGAAAGGCGGACTGATCGTCGTCGGAGAAATTAACCTGGGCGGCTCTATCGAGCCCATCAGCAATGCGGTCAATATTGCTGAGCTGGCGGTTGAGAAGGGCGCCAGCACACTGCTTATGCCGGTAACGGCTAGGCGACAACTGTATGATCTGTCCGACGATATGGCCACCAAGATCGACATCCAGTTTTACCAGGATGCGCGTGATGCGTTGTTAAAGGCGCTAGTGGAGTGACCACGCTACGTCTTAAGCCAAGCTTAAAGGACACCGTCTAGAAAGCCGTTCTCAGGGGTGCGTCGGACCCTGGCAAGCTTTCAAAATGGACACGCATGCCTGCTGATGTCGTTGCAGAATGGACGTTTTATCGTAGCTGATTGCTGCGTATGTGGAGTAAAAGGATATGGAAGTTGTTTATTGGGACGGCGGGCTGCTGAGGCACGAGCTTGAAGCCATTGAAACGATGGAGAGCGCATTCAAAGAAGCTGCTCCAGTTAAAGCACAAGCAGCGCAGGCTAAAGGCGGGATGGCTCAGCAACTTCAAGCGCTGACAGGGCAGACAGGGAAGCGTGCGGGGATGTGGCCGTGGCGTGGGTACGCGGGGTTTCGTTTCGCTGATGCGCGCGGGGCTGAGGGCGAGTTTGATCTAGTTATTGTTACCCACAAAAACATTTTGATCGTCGAACTAAAGCATTGGCACGGTGAGATTACTTACAACGCAGGGAAGTGGTATCAAAATGGTAGTGAGCGCGGTAACTCCCCGGTTGCCGTCACTCAGCGAAAACAATATTTGATGCAGCGCAAGCTGCAGACGATCAAGTCCAGCCTACCCAAAGATCGTGTTACTAACATACAGTTTGTTGTCGTTCTCACCGGCAAGTGCACTTTTTCCGAGTTGCCTGATCACGAACTGAAGCACGTACTGTCGTTGCCGGACTTTTTGGCACTGGCCAACGAAAAAGAATACAACATCCGATTTCGACCTCATCCTGCTCAGCAGGGACTAAATCAATATTTTGATGTTTTTGACCGTTTATTCAGTAAGGGGAATACCAAACCAAAGGAGTTGATCGTTGATGGCTTTAGGGCGCAAGCGCTAATTTTCGAGCACCCGGCTAAGGTTTACGTCGAGCATGAAGCGAAAAACGATAACAACAAGGACGAGAGGGCGCTCCTGCGGCTGTGGGATTTTTCCAAGCTAGATGACTTAGATTCCAAAACGCCGGAGGGACGTTTCCAGATCCTTTCACGTGAGCGCGATGTTTTGGTTTACCTTAGTAACCGGGACCTTGAGTTGGGTAGACGTTGCCTCCGGCCGATGAAGAATCCGGTCAAAGTGAACCGCCCCGGGTTTCGCGGAGGCTGTTTGGTTTAAGTCAAGCCGCCACCTTGGAAGCCTGACTGGCTAGTTGCCGATAGTAGTTTGCCTCAGCCTCTGCGGGCGGTATATATCCGATGGGTTCGAGCAGTCGCTGGTGAT
>Ga0207907_100207_pt1 | contig 27633 bp, 28 predicted proteins | sample LinPmetageLP52_FD_184062 | JGI IMG/M metagenome (GOLD analysis project Ga0207907, IMG submission 184062) | Marine viral communities from the Subarctic Pacific Ocean - LP-52 (SPAdes) | ecosystem: Environmental > Aquatic > Marine > Oceanic | place: Pacific Ocean | collected 2011-08-26
AAGCTACTTTCTGTTACCGCTCGACTTGCATGTGTTAGGCCTGCCGCCAGCGTTCAATCTGAGCCATGATCAAACTCTTCAATTAAAAAGTTTTATGTCTTTCGACAGCTCAATGAATTCTGAATTTTTGTTTTTGTTGCCAAAAACGAATTGACTGTGCGTTATTATTTTCACTTTTAAAAAAGTGAAATCAAAACAGCTCAAGGCTGAATCTTTTAATAACATATGGTCACTCAGTTTCAATTGAGACTCTAATTTGTTTGCCTCGCTACCTAAGTAGCTTGGCTGTTAGAACTCAATCTGTACGAGTGCCCACACAGATGATTGCTTTATATTGTTAAAGAACGTTTTGAGTCGCTTTAGCGTCTCAAGGGATGCGAATAATACACCCTTTATTTTTTGAGTCAACACTTTGTTTTAAATTTTCTTTTGGAAGATTTAAAACCGAAGTTTTATTTAACTCTCTGAGTAGTTCGTGCCTCGCTATGCGTTGGCCTTTCCCGTCTCAGTGGGGTCGCATTATAGGGAGATCCGAAAACAGATCAACCCTTTTTTTAGATCTTTTTACTGTTCGAACAAAAATAGAACAAAACCACGTAAAACCACATGAAAACCCGTCTAAGATGATGCTTTTTTATGCTCTTATTTATTATTTAATACAAATATCATTGCTATGTTTGATTTAGGCGTTAAGATAGCAAGTTCACAATGTTAAATTAATGTTTATTTCCTGTTTATTGGTAGATCTAAAATGAAATTACCCGATCAAAAATCTTTTATCTTCTCTGTTATTCTTGCTGTAGTTGGTTTTGTTGTTGTTGAGTTTGCTTTAGGCGGCTTAGCTTTAAACCCTGCATTACTATTTGGTGCTGGTTTATTAATAGGTGCGATTGCTATTGCTGCAATATCATCTGATGTGACTGAAGAAGCTGAAGTTAAAACAAAAACGCTTTATGTTGGTAACCTTCCTTATCGTGCAAACGAAGGTGTGGTTCGTGCATTATTTGAAGAACAAGGCAAAGTATTCAATGTTCGTTTATTAAAGGATAAGAATACTGGCAAACGTCGTGGCTTTGGTTTTGTTGAAATGGCGCAAGCTGATGCAGACAATGCAATTGCTAACTTGAACGATAGCGAGTTCCAACAACGTACTTTAAAGGTACGTGAAGCAAAACAAAAACAAGAAGATGATTCTAATGCTCTACGTACTGAGACGGATCAGTCAGTGTAACTAGCTTTACCGCTAGCTTATTGCTAAACACATCAGCCGTTGCATAATATTGCAGCGGCTTTTTTATGTCTGTTTGTTTATCCACACATAAGTTAAGTTGGTTAAGTAGGAAGTTGACTCTATTTGCTATCGCTACACCTGAATCAAGTAATTTTACATTCCCTTCAAAATACTGACTAATCGGCTCTGCTAATATCGGAAAGTGCGTACACCCTAGTACAAGTACATCTATTGTTTTATCTATATGTAGTTCATCAAGTACTTGATACAACTTATTTGTATCTAAAGAGCCTGTAAAAAAGCATTCCTCAGCTAACGTTACTAATTCAACACTGCTATACAGATTAACGATCACATTACGTGCATGTTCAGCAATTAATGTTTTTGTGTATGAACTGGCGACCGTTGCCGGTGTGGCTAACAAGCCAATATGATTTGAGCGTGTTAATTCTGCCGCAGGCTTTATTGCTGGCACAACACCTACAATAGGAATATCCGTAATTTGGCGAACAGCGCTGAGTGCAGATGTAGAAGCTGTATTACACGCTATTACAATTAAATCGACGTTAAGCGTGTTGGCTTTGATGAAATGAATAAGTGAACATAACCGGTTAATTATAGTTTGTTGGGATTGAGCACCATAAGGTAGTAATGCATTATCCATAAAATAGCTGTACTGAGCATTGGGGATACTTTGCTTGATATGTTCAAGTACAGTAGTTCCACCAATACCTGAATCAAAGACCATTATATGCGCTGACAAACTACCGTTCCTACTTTACTTTAAGAACGGCAGTTTGCCATGAGGTTTTTATAAAAGAAAGTAGTTTAACTTTGCGTGGCTTCTAAATCAGTAAGCCTGTTGGCTGCTGAATTTAACTGATTAAGGTTTTCGAACATAGACTTTGTATAATCTACTAACTTATCTATTTGTTCCTGATCTTGATTTAACCATTGGAGAATGCCAGCTAGCTGATTTTGTAATCCAAGCTCACCCGCTTTTTCAAAAGCATTTTTAAGGTCGTCATTAAAAGGGGCTAAACCCTCTGCTACTTGTTTTTCTGGTGCTGGTTTATATTCTTCATAGCTTTTAACTGTTGCTATTGTTTTTGTTTGGCGTAAATCCATAGAAAAAGCCACCAGCTGATCGCTGTCTAAACTCAGCTCTTGCGCTTGTTCAAATGCTTCATCTAAATCACCACCAAAAAAGGTTTTACTTAAATCTTGTAAGTCTTCCATCATCGCATTAATAGCTTCTTGCTCTTGCTCGTTTAAGTCACCATTTACCGACATCGAAAATGATACCTGTCGAGATTGCGATGATGAGCTTGCAAACGACTCACTATTACTATTTTGCTGATAGCCACTTGCCGATTGAGATTCAAATGCATCAGCAAAGCTAATACTTACCTCATCGCCTTCTGCGGTAGTAAATTTATACTCTGCATTACTCGTCATACTGACGTATTGGGCCTGGCTTATATTTACGCTGGCAGGTTGTGGGTTAAATAACGACTCTTCAAACTTATCCAGCCCATTGTAAATTCCCTCTTTGGACTTATTAATGCCCTCTTCCATGTCATCATTAAATACGCCTGTACCTTTGAGTTCATCAACAGCGTCGTCTATCCCTATTTGGACGCCTTTGCGCGCATCGCCTAACATATCTTTGAGCTTTTCGTCATCAGCGCCGTTAGCTTTTGCTTTATTAACAGCACTACTTACAAAATCGAGTACGTTTTTTACTATTTCATCAAAATCAAATAGTGGTTTATCTGCTTTTTTTTCTGCGATAGGCAATCCAAGCTGCTCAGCCATTTTATCGCCAAGCACGTTTGCGGCCAACTCTCGGCCTCGTTGTTGATAGCTATCTTGAGGAGACGTAATTGTAGGTTGCTGTATATCAGCTTTATTATTGAATTTATTGATGTTGTTGTTTGGCGTAAAGCCATAATTACCTATTTTCATGATTCGTCTCCTAAGCGTGCGTAGTTTATTATCGGCTACAACAACAAAAACTAAAGTACAATGTTCAATAAAACAGCATAAATGCTAGCCAAAACTAGACAAATACGCAGCGCTCCCTACAATAGCGCCGATAAACAGATCTTAGATAAGGTAGTAGCGTTAATGGCAGTTATTAAAATAGATACCACACAGTACCAAGCGCAGTTAAGTGAAAAAGAGCAGCGTATTAGTGCGCAGTTTCAACGTTTTGGTGTGGAGCAATTAGAAGTATTTAGCTCAGAGCCAACTAACTACCGCCAACGTGCTGAATTTAGAGTATGGCACGACGGTGATGATCTGTTTCACATTATGTTTGATCAACGAACAAAAGAAAAAATCCGTGTTGATACATTTGATCCAGCAGCGCCTCTAGTAGGTGAAATAATGCAGGTGATGATTGAAAATCTTAAGCCTTGTGAAATATTACGCCGTAAGTTATTTCAAATCGATTACCTATCAACGCTAAGCGGTGAAATTTTAGTAAGCTTGCTTTATCACAAACCACTGGATGATGAATGGTTAAGTGAAATTAAAGCACTGAAAGAAAAGCTTAGCAGTAAATACAAAATTGACTTTATAGGCCGTGCTCGTAAACAAAAAGAAGTACTAGGTGATGACTTTGTAACTGAACGTTTAACAGTTAATGGGCAAGAGCTTATTTATCAACAAGTAGAAAATAGCTTTACTCAGCCTAATGCAAAAGTAAATATTAATATGCTGGAGTGGGCACAAGATTTATGTAAACCACTTAAAAATGATTTACTAGAACTGTATTGTGGTAACGGTAACTTTTCAATTGCATTAGCAGGTTCTTTTAATAAAGTATTAGCTACGGAAATATCAAAATCATCTGTTCATTCTGCTCAATACAACATTGCTAAAAACAACGTAGAAAACTTAGATATTATTCGTATGTCGAGTGAAGAGTTTACTCAAGCAATGAATGGCGAGCGTACTTTTTCGCGTTTAGAAGGGATTGATTTAAAAAGCTATGACTGCCAAACCATATTAGTTGATCCACCACGCGCGGGCATGGATGAATTAACGTGTGACTTAGTAGCTAACTACGAAAGCATAATTTATATATCGTGCAACCCTGAAACTCTTGAGCGTGACCTTGATCACTTAACACGTACGCATAACGTTAAGCGCTTTGCTATATTTGATCAGTTCCCATATACACATCACATTGAGTCGGGTGTTTTCTTACAGCGCAAATAACCAGCCAAAATTAAAGTGCCAGTACTTTTATAAGTGCTGGTATTTGCTCTTCACTAAATACTTGAATACCATTTTTTATTAATAATGCTGTAGTTAAACCTAGCTCTTCGATTTTTACTCCGTGATGCTTTCCATCATATATTGTATTTCGTCCGCAAGAAGGGCTCGATTCTTTAAGTAGAGCAAAACGAACTTGATTCTTTTTACAGAGTTCTAGCGCTATATTAGCTCCAGTTTGAAACTGTTCTGTTACATCTTCTCCTAAATTAGTAACTACACTCCCCTGTATTATTTCAGCAGGAGCTCTAGGAGTAGGAAGCCCACCAGCGACCTCAGGACAAAACACAATTAACCTATTTTGTTTTTGCCACAAATTAAGCGGTGGATGCAAAATTGCGTGTCCTCTGCCATCGTAGCGAACAGGCTGCCCTAGCAAACAACTCGATACTAATATTTTTTCCATCGCTATATCCTTATAAAACAAAAAAAGCTCCTTAAGGAGCTTTTTTTGTTTTAGCTAAAGTTACTTGTTAGCTAAGTAATTTATTAATTTGCTAATGTCTTCAGGTTTAGTAATACCCGACTCACGACCTAGGTTTAATTTGTACTTACCATTTACAATAAAGGTAGGTACGCCACGAAGTGCGCCTTTTTCTTTAAAGTAGTCTTGATCGCGTTTCATTTTAGAGCTCAGCGTACGTACCGAGAAGCTTTTAAACAGCTTATCAAACTTATCACCATCAACGCCCTGCGCTACAAATATATCTTTTACATCTGCAAGCTCATTAAATTTAGCGCGCTTTGTATGGATATGATTAAAGATTGCAGAAATAATCTGATCTTTTTGTGGAAGCACTTCAGCTGTCGCCAGAGCTTGGCTCATCATCTGTTGGTTTTCTGGGTCACGTACACCTACAAAATCAACATGGCTCTTTTTAAATTTAACGTTTTTATCAAGCTTAGGCTTAAACTCACCAATTAGTGCTTCCATGTTATTACATGCAGGGCAGTAAAATGAGAAGAACTCTTTAACCTCTGGCTTTTTAGTTGCACGCTCAGAAACTACGTCGTAATGCACGCCTTCTTCATACGTTGCTGCAAAGCTTGTTGCTGCCATAGGAAGTAATATTGCAAGCAAACCTGCTTTAACTAATTTAATCATTATTATACTCCGAAATTTATAGTGCTAATAAAAACGCTACTAACTCATCAAGTTCTTTTTGATTTTTGATGGTGTTGAGGTTTATTTTATATTTATCGTTAACAATAAAAGTAGGTACACCTGTAAGTGCGCCTAATTTTGAATATTTATTCTGTTTGTTTTGCATTGCTTGCTCAGCTGAAATAACAGGCATGCTTGCAATCTCTTGATCAAACGTTGCGCTATCAATACCATTTACTTCAAGTAATTTTTTAACGTCTTTCATTTCAGTTAATGGTGCACGTTGAACATGGATACTTTTAAAAATTTGATCGCTAATGCTTTGCGCCTGACCATGCTGCTTAGCAATTAAGTAGGCAAAGCTTAAATTACTTTGTGCTTGTGGCGACACGCCACCTAAAAAGTTAACGTGGTTTTTAATAAACTCAGCGCCTTCTGGCAAGCCTTTTTCAATTGCTTTTGCTACTGGTTCAAACTTAAAGCAATGTGGACAGTAAAATGAGAAAAACTCGGTTACTTGCGGTGACTTGCTTTTGTCTACATCTATAACAGTGTATTGATTATCAACTTCAAACTGTGCAGCAAGTGCTGCAAATGGTAAACATAAAAGTAATAAACTCAGTTTTAATTTTTTAAGCATTTGTATCTCGTTGTACTTGTCTTTAAATAAAATATTACGGCAATAACTTTAACGGTGCTTCTTGCAATGCTGCAAGCTGCTCTTTCAGTGCTAAAATTTGTTGCTCCCAGTATTTGTCATCAGCAAACCATGTAAAGTTCCGCACAAAAGCAGGATCACTCCATCGTTTAGCTACCCATCCCATATAATGGATAATACGCATTGCTCGCAGCGGTTCAATTAATTTGAGTTGAGAGTGATCAAAATCACAAAACTCTTCATACGCATTTACAAGGGTGTCTAACTGTAACAGTTGCGTCGCTCTATCGCCACTGAGCATCATCCATAAATCTTGGATTGCAGGACCTTGGCGGCTGTCATCTAAATCAACAAACATTAGCGCATCACCTGCCCATAAAATATTACCAACGTGGCAGTCACCATGTAAGCGAATACTTTGCACATCTTTATACTGTTTTTGCGCCTGCTCTATCACTAAATCTAAAATAGTATAAAAGGCAGTATTTATTCCCATGGGCACTAAGTTACTTTTTTGAAGATGAACTTTGGCTGTATGCAAATACTCCTCGCAGGTAACTGTTGGCCTATAAGTAAAAGGTTTTGTTTTAGCTACTTGGTGCATTCGGCCAATTAATCGCCCCATTACATCAAGCTGATCTAAATTATCAACCTCAAATAAACGCCCGCCTACACTTGGAAACAACACAAACAAATACCCTTCGTGTTCAAACAAGCTTTGCCCATTATATAAAATAGGGGCAACAACGGGTACTTCTGCATCCGCTAGTTCAAATGCAAAGTCATGCTCTTCTTGAATTTGCTCTTTACTCCAGCGCTCTGGGCGATAAAACTTCACTACGTAACGCAGGCCATCATCCGCTTTAAATTGGTACACTCTGTTTTCATAGCTATTGAGCGCTAATAAACCAGATTCGGCGTATACACCTACGCTTTCTATTGCATCGAGTATTAGATCAGGTGTTAAGTCAATAAAACTAAATTTACTCATACTCTTCTTATATAAAATAAAAGCGGGTTATATACCCGCTTTTGTTAATTGCTATATCAACTTACCTAATTAAGGTAAGTTGCGATTATCGCGCTTTAAAAAAGTTACTCGACTGCGATATTGTCTCATCCGGCTCATCTACCGGTGAAAGCACAAAGTTAAACTCAGTCATCGGCGCCTTCAAATCATAAGGGTCCATTACAAGTGACAATGGTACGTTATGAGATTCCCCTGCCTGCACAGTAAATGACTGCTTACCAATATACTTAAAGTTATCTAACCCTTGTACTTTAATATTAAAGGTTTGCTCGTACTGCGCTTTATTAATTACCTTTAATGTATAGGTGTTCTCTACTAAACCATCAAAATCGACACGATATAATTGGTTTCGGTCACGAATAATATCAAAGTCCATTGTTTTACGCAGTGCTATATTAGCGACAAGCGCTCCCGTAAGCACAACAAGTATGACCGTGTAACCAATAATTTTAGCTCGCAGTGGATTTGTTTTATTTTCTGGGGTTTCGAGATTTCGCTCTGTCGTATATGAAATAAGCCCACGCGGGTATTCCATTTTATCCATTACGCCATCACACGCATCAATACATGCACCACAGTTGATACACTCAGCTTGTAGCCCATTTCTAATATCAATACCTGTTGGGCACACTTGAACGCACAAGTTACAGTCTATACAGTCGCCTAGTTCTAAATCTTTATGATCTACTTTACGTGAACGAGGACCACGGCTTTCACCTCGGCTTTCGTCGTACGTTACGGTGTATGTGTCTTTATCAAACATAGCTGATTGAAAACGAGAGTAAGGACAGATGTGTAAACACATAATTTCTCGCATCCAACCGGCATTACCATAAGTACACGCTGCAAAGAAAATAATACTGACTAGTGCATAACCGCCTACATCAAACGTTACAAAGTCAGGGAGTAACTCCCTTATTGGCGTAAAATAACCCACAAAAGAAATTGCGGTATACAACGAAAACAATACCCAACTAGTATGCTTTGCCGTCTTACGCCAAAACTTATCAAAATTCATGGGTCGTTGATCGAGTTTTTTACGTTGATTAGCCGTGCCTTCAAGCTTTTCTTCGAACCAAATAAAAATAAAAGTCCAAACAGTTTGCGGACATGTATAGCCACACCACACCCGTCCATAGAAGGTGGTCACTAAAAACAACGCAAATGCTGCCAACATAAAGATAAACGCTAATATAGTAAAATCTTGAGGCCATAGCGTTAAACCAAAAATATTGTATTTTTGACCAATTAGATCAAACAGCACAGCTTGCTGGCCATTAAAATTAATCCAAGGTAGTAACATAAACGCAAGCAGGCCTAAAAAGCCAATGCGCTGTCTAAGTAATTGATGTAGGCCTTTTACAGCACGCACATAAATACGATTTCGGGGATTGAACCTATCATCTTGACGGCTTAAATCCGGTTTTTGGATTTTCACCTCTACAGGGATATTCTTTACTTTAATTTGCTTGTCCATCGAAGTTCCTCAACGCCGCTTGGAAATAAAAATCCAGCAATACTCAAGTACTCTATACTTAAAGTTAGCAAGTTACTTGCTAGGCATATTTACTTTAATAAATTGCCTTCTCGAATACTTTCAGATATTTCAGAAATATCTGACTGCTGTTAACCATTATAACAATGTTGGTTAAAATTACTGGCATAGATTGCTAATAATTTATTCATCCCAGTTACTTGCTTTTAAAATGCAGTTTATTACACTGCATGGTAATTCAACCCTACTTAGATCAAGGTTTACGTATCCATGAAAAAATTTATTATTTTGGTAGTTGTGATCCTTGCCTTTTTTACAATCGATCACCCACTTATAAAAGAACCTCGCGAAAGGTTACTAGGTGAAGGCATTGGCTTTTTAAGTGATGCAAGCAAGGTCAACAGAAGCCCCGCTGCAAATATGGCGAAAAATAGGATCAGCAGTCAACTTAAACTATCTGAATCTGAAGGTGAGTATGTAGAAAAAACGTTTACAACAGATGACTCTGTTCAGTTATTTCACCTACGCTATTGTCGTGAGCGTGACTTAAACCTTTATTTTTATGACGACCGTTTAAATACGGTATGTAAAATAGTGACTGAAGCATTAGAGCAAAAGCGAGCAAAGTAGTGGATTTTTCAGGATTAAATAAAAAAGCAAGCGACTCATTTCATAAGCAGCGCAATATGCTCAAGCAATTAGCGCAAGGCAAAACATTAAAGTGTGAGAAGTGTAATGGGGTTTTAACACTTGATTTAGCCACCAGCGAGCCTGGTAAAGGCATAGTAAAGTGCAAACAAGGCTGTACGGATATTATATTAGAGCTAGGCACTTAGATTAAACTAAGCGCCTAGTATTAATAATTACTCTTCCCAACTCTCGTCGGTTATCAAGCCGCTATTAATTGCGACCACTTCAATTAGTTCAGCAAACCCTAATGCAAAGTCACCCATAGATTCATACTGATACTGACACAAAGCTTCTATTGTCATGTTATTTTGTTTGGCAATCTGAGCTATTGCTAGTTGGTCGAGTGCAAAAAAGCTTAGTGTGCTTAACGCACTTTCTAGTGCTTGTTTAAAATCAACGTCTAATTGCGGTGCATTTAACAAAGGTTCTGCATAAGCTTTCGTTGCAACTAAGAAGCCTTTACTCCACGACTTACAAAATTCAGCATCAAATGTGTCTGGTAATTTATATCCAGTTTCGAACACCTGCTCACTAATTTTGTGATAAAGCGCCATAAACAAAAAAAGCATTTCTTCATCTAAATCATTAGCTGTGTTTGGCAATATCTGCTCAAGCCACTCATGTACATCTAATGGGTTAGGCGAACAAATTACACCAAATAAATAGCCTTGGCTTTGTACAAGGGTCATTGCTTGAGATTGGGTATTTAAAAATGAGCTGAGCTGCTTTGCGTGCAACTCAGTAAATTGGGGTATTTGCATTAAAACTCTTTATATTAAAACATTAAAAGTTGAGCGGGTAGCGACCTTGGTTATCTGGTCGGCCTAAAAACTTAACCGCATCATGTACATCTTTAGGTAAGCTGGCATCTGGTTTTACATAACCTGCCACTCTAAAGTCGAAATTAGCTTTGAGTGTAGCATCTGCCTCAAGGCCAAGCGTATTATCTGGGTCAATTAATATAGCAACATCACCCGACTTACAGCTTAACTTACCAGCTAGAGGTCCAATATTAAACCATCCATTTAAACCTTGAACATCAATATTAGGGCTCGCTATTTCACCTTTTAGTGAATCACAATAAGGTGCGCCTGAGCTGTATTCATCAAGTTCTAAAATCACACGCCCTTTAGCGGTAACAGGCAGAGGAAGTTGCACACGTTGCATTGCACGCTCTACAGTGGAGCGTACTAGGGCATCAGTCACTATTACTTTTTTATTAAAAAACCCATAACTTACATCTGCGTAACCCGAAATATCACTGCGTTCTCGTGGGTTACCAAATTTTATGTTCGCATTTAGTTTGCCCGTAAATAATTTCCAGCCTGCAATATCCCAGCGCACATTATTTAACTGTTCACCATCAAAACGAACTTGCATCATTTGACCTTGCCAAACAGTGCCTACAGTTTGGCCTACTTCTAATTGCTTTGGAAAATACGGCTTTGCTATATCTAGTGCAATATGTGCTGGTAATTTAATAATATAAAACACAATAAAACTAATTAAAAAGACAGCCGATAACGTTATTATTTTTTTCATTAATTAATTCTCTAATACTAAACGGCTTACGCGCACATAGCCTGATTTATCATCGCGACTTAAATCTAAATTTTCAATTTTTAAACCATGCTGGTTTACTAGCTCATCTAGCCATTCTATTAACTGATTAAACTCTACTGAGTCGAGCGTTAAACGAAGAGAATCACTACTGGGCTGCATTTTACTAATATTGATCTTATAGCGTCCACGAGTAGAGTTTACCACTTGGCTTAAGTTTGTATTGCTAGCAACACTGGTGTTGCCTGCAGCCTTTAGCTTAACAATACTGTCATCAACCCAAGCTAATAGCTCTTGTTGTTTAATTTGAGATTGCTGTGCTTTTTCTATCGCGTTATTTAATGGCCTAAATATTCCCATTACTAAAACAAAAATAATAAACACGCCACCAGCGACCATTACCAATTGTTGTTCTTGCTCTTTAAGCGAACGCCACTGTTTCATTAACTGCTTTTTCATACTGCACCTCGCAGTTTAATTTCGCCTACGACATAATCACCGTCATTATTTAAAGACCCTTGCTCAACAGTTAAACCTTGCTTTTCAAGTATGATTTTTACTTTACCAAAAGTTTGGAAGTCTTTAGCCCGTGCACGAATTCGCAGCTCATTGCGACGTTTGTCATAACGAAGTGTTTCAGGTGTAAATTCGCTGACTTGCGAAAACACATCAACCAAATTAGTCGTTAAGTCTAAAAAGCCGGATTCACTTGAGCCTTGTATTTTATCTAACGCGCCTTTAATTTGGCTTTTAATTAGATTAGGGCGAACTTTAGTTCCCGGAAATGCTTTTTGATATCTGTCGACTACTTGAGCTTTAGCTACTTCCACTTGTGTATTAAGTTGGTGTAACTCAATAGCTTTTATTGTAATTGTAGAAACCAATGCAACACTTGCTATAATTGCGGCGCCTTTCCAGTAACCCCACCACAAAGCGCTTTGTTTTTTAAGCTGATACATACCTTGGCGTAAGTTAAAATTAACGCTATCTAACTGTTTTGCAAATAATGCTAGAGGTAAATCGTAATCGCTTGTTTGGGCTTGTAAGTTAACGCTTTCAGGAAACTGATTAGCAGGGCTAAAATGTTTAATGTCGGGGTTACCCATGGCTGATAAATAGCCATTCAACCAACTAGATTCAACCGCACTAATATGCCATTGCCCTTGCTTAAACAACCATTGGTTGTTGAGCTCAATAGCAGTTACGGCACCATCATCTGCAAGCGGTAACAACAAAGCATCGGGTAATATTCTGTATACTGATAGATTATGCTCAGCAAATAATGCGAGCCATTGTTCAAACCATTCACGGTCTGTCATTGCTACACGAATTGCATGTTGCTCACCAAGCATTGTCGGCTGCGCTACAGCTATAAACAGTTCATCTACGTCACATGCTATATCTTCTTCAAGCATGTATGGCAATGCTTGCTCAAGCTTGCGATTCCATTTTGTTGGCAAAGCGACCGTTTTTAATTGCACTTGGTCACTGGGTAATAACACGACAACTTCTCGGGTAAATGCTTTTTCGCTTAGCTCACTTAAATGCTCTGCATTTGGTAACTCGCCACTGGCTATTATTTCTTGTTCTTGTGGTGAGTAAATTAACCAGTTAAGTAATTCTTGTTCGGTTTGACCCGTGCGGATCAACAGTATTTCTGTCACTGTACGCCTCCAAATTTTCGCGCCAGTATCGTTACGTCGCCATCTTTAGCGTGCAGTAATGTGGTCATCGAAAAACGCAGGTCGACAAAGTTTGCCTGCGTTTGTAATTTAAAATATTCGCTTTTAATACTAAATAGACTTTTTATTGAGTCAGTATTAGTACCGCCTTGCTGCTTCACCTGTTCAAAAAATTCATCAATGGTGTCAAAGCCAGTTTGCGGTCTTGCGCCTAACACCGCTTCTGCGCCAGATAAGCTTAAGCTTTCTATCAAGGCACTGAGTATGAGCGCTTGCTCTGGCAATAATGTATTTACGTTAATTGATAAAAGCGTACTGCCTGGTATTACACATACATATGGCAATACTTTTTCCATCACTAATGGATTAAAGCCCTTAACTAAACGCAGCTCCGATGTTGAGGCAAATAAACTATTGGCTGTCATATACGGAAAATCTCGTGATAAGTACTCGTCTTCTTCTGCGCCTGAGCGATATGTAATACTGTTCTCATCAAGCCAATCAAATACACTATCTGCCATCGTCTCTTCTGATTCGTCAGCAGGTAAATCTTCAATGTTTTCAAGTAATGCAAAGAGTGCTTTGTGTGCAGGGTTTGTTTTACTTGCGCTATTTTCTTCTGGCGCTATGGCTAAAGCATTTAAATTTAGACATGCTTGTAAATCTGTAATTTTGCCACTTAACGTGCCGTTATCAACAGGGTATGAAGCATCTCCTTGAGTTGCCCACACTTGATCGAGTGTTGTTTTATCTGCATCATCTTTTTTACTTTGTATTAGCCCTTTAATAGCAAGCTCTTCTGCACCGTAGGCGTACCATTTAGCTTGTTGGTGACCTTGCAAGTTTGTACTTTTTTGCACTTGAACCATTAAATTAGCACTCATTTCTACTGCTAAAATAGCCGCTAATGCCACAATAAACAAAACAATAACAAGTGCTGCGCCGCGCGATGATTGCTGCTTAACCATTATTCACATCCGTAGTTTGTGTAGCAACAACTTTGCCTTGCCCAGGAACTAAAAATACACGACGAATTGGCTCTGCTTCTATTTGTTGCAACGTAACAGCAACCGCTTTAGGGAGAGCTTTAATTTCCCACTGTTCTTGCCATTCGTTTTTATCATCCAAAAACTCAAACTTAAGTTCTTCAACATTTTCTAGTACACGTTGAACTCGCGGTTCCATATTATCAAGCTGATCAACATAAACCCGATAAACACGCTCAAGGTTATCGTCTATCACTCTATAACCAACGGCTTGTAGTTCTGAACGTGGCAATAAATTAATTGGATTTATCCAGCCATCTCGTACAAACGCAATACCATCGTATTGGCTTTCTAAAACGTAACGACCAGCAAGTAAATATTGTTCTTGAACATCACCCGACTCATTGCGAACTGAGCGTTTGGTCATTTGGCTAAAATCTTGATCCATTAATCTAAATGTTGTTTGCAATCCATTTAGCTCAGCAATCTTTTCATCGGAGGCATCTTTTGCTCTTGTTGTCGTCTCGAGTATTTGATGAGTAGCAATAATAACAAAAGCTAAAATACCCAGTGCAACCATAACTTCAAGTAATGTAAACCCGCGCTGCTTCACTTACTTTTTGCCTTTATTTAAATACGTTGATAACTCATATGCTGAATGCTCATATTTTTCATCCGTAAAAACATTTATGGTTAGTTTTACAAAGCTTTTGTCAGCAGTGGCTGTAACTTCTTGCTGCCAAAACCATTCAACACCGCCCATTACTTCGCTGCCTTTAAGGTTATTTTTACCTTGCCATTGTTCGCCTTTAGTACGCTGTTCAATAATAACGTTTTCGGCGACCCAAGATGCATAGGTTTGCTCTTCAATAGTCGTTAAGTGGTGTATATGCTCGCTTGTTGCTTGCATTGCAGCTATACCCGCCATGGCACAAATACTTAATGCCACTAACACCTCTAATAAGGTAAACCCTTTAGTGCGCTTCATTATTCTGGCTCTCGGCGAAAGTTTACTGGTGCAGTAAATTCACCTTCAATGTAATACACAGGCTCGCTTTGCTCTTTTAACTCTAATATAAGTTGAAACGCGCTTACCTCACCTGATGACAAAATAAGTACTTGTGGGATTTTTAACTTTTTAAGCTCAAGTAAACTGTCTTCATCGCCGCCACTCATAAGCTCGCGCCAGTTAGATTGCTCTAAGAGGTTATCTTGCGCCCACGCTAAATCTTCTAAGTTAAGCGTGAGCTTTAATCTTTCATCTAATTCTATTGGTTTAAAAAGATCTTCACGGTCAAAAGTAATCCATTTTTCACCATCGAAAACTAAATACTCTAATGTATTTTCTTCTACTAATAAGCCCAATTCAACTTGGTTTAAAATAGCAAATTCCGATGCCATATTAATGGTGGTATGCAGCCTTAGTGCTTGAGTATCTAACTCCTCCTCAGCACCGCCTTCTAAGCTATATACCACCATTTTGGTGGCAAAAGCGATGATCACTAATACCACTAAAATTTCTATTAAACTAAAGCCTCTGCTTTTTGCATGGCGCTGCTTAAGGCTTGCTGTCATAGCAAGCCTCTAGCATTAACATGTTCATACAGAACGGTGTACTTAGGCATTATTGTTTTTCTTCGTCCCAGTTACCGATATCGTCATCAGTACCTGCTTCACCGTCTGGGCCCATAGAAAAAATATCAAACTTGCCAATTTCACCTGGGCTAATTAACTGATAAGTATTACCCCAAGGATCTTCTGGTAATTCATTAATAAAGCCACCATCAGGGAAACGTTTTGGAAGCGGTTCAATGCTTGTTTGGGTAACTAGCGCTTCAAGACCTTGCTCTGTGCTTGGGTAGCTCTTATTTTTAAGCTTGTATAAGCTCATTGCATCTTCTAATTGCTGGATATCTAGATGTGCTTTATCAATAGCAGCCTCTTCTTGCTGACCCATAATGTTAGGTGCAACAATTGACATAATCATCCCGATGATAACCAGTACCACCATCACTTCTAGTAAAGAAAAACCTGATTGTTTATTCACGTAATTACCTCATTATTCTAAAAACATTAAGTAAAAATGGTTTAGGTAAAACCACTAATATATTTAAAAATTTATTCTAACTTAAAGTCCAACAGCTTTATTCATCGCCATTATTGGCTGCAATATTGCCATTACTATAAATAATACAATAACCGCCATTGAGGCGATCATCGCAGGCTCTAGTAGTTTAAGCGATACATTAACCATGCTCTCAAATTCGCGATCTTGGTTATTTGCAGCACGCTCTAACATTTGCTCTAGTTCACCTGATTTTTCACCACTTGCTATCATATGCAGCATCATTGGTGGAAACAACTTAGTTTGCTGAAGTGCAGCTCTTAAGCTTGCACCCTCACTCACTCTATCGGATGCATCTGCAACCGCTTTTTTAATTTTTTCGTTAATTAATACGCCACCAGAGATACGCATTCCTTCAAGTAATGGTACTGAGCTTGACGATAAAATACTTAAAGTACGCGCAAAACGTGCGGTGTTAATACCACGAGCCACTTTACCTATACCTGGCATATGTAGCACTCGGTCATCCCACCAAAAACGTATTTTAGGCTGCTTAAGTGCATGCTTAATACCAATGGCTATAGCTGTAATAGCTATTAAACTAATAAACCAATAATTTTGCACAAAATGGCTGCCTGCCATAACCCATTCGGTTGTCCAAGGAAGTACTTGTTTCGTTTTTTCAAACGTTTTTAATATTTTTGGTACTACGGTACCCAGTAATACCGACACAATACCAATTGCAAATACCACTAATATAATAGGGTAAACCATAGCCTGAGTTATTTGGCTACGCATATGTTGGCGCTGCTCGGTATAGTCGGCTAAACGATTAAGAACTTGGTCAAGGTGACCCGACTTTTCGCCTGCGGCTACCATTGCACGATATAAATCGTCAAAAACATGAGGAAACTCACTAAGACCATCGGCAAGGGTGTAACCTTCAACTACTTTTGAGCGTACCGACATAAGCATCCGCTTTAAACGCGGCTTTTCGCATTGCTCAGCAACTGCCATAACAGCGCCTTCAACAGGAAGTGCCGATTGAATAAGTGTTGCTAATTGCCTTGTAATTAATGCTAAGTCTGAGGTTGAAATTGTCGGCTTAAAAAAGCCACCGAGTAAAGGGGCTTTTTCGCCTTTGACCTGTTTATCACTTTGCGCCGCAGGAACAACTTCAAGCGGCGTTAGTTTTTGATCACGTAAAGTTTGGCGGATTTGTTTAGCTGTGTCGGCTTCTAAAATGCCTTTTTTTTCTTTACCTCGACCATCTAAGGCACGATATTCAAACGCCGCCATAGTTAACCTTCCTCACGGGTAACACGCAATACTTCTTCAAGTGTTGTTTTGCCTGCCAGTACACGGCTACAACCATCTTGACGAATACTTGGGCTGCGCTTACGAATGTATTTTTCTACGCTTTGCTCGCCTTTACCGTTGTGAATCATTTCGCGTATGGTTTCATCAACTACAAGTAACTCATGAATACCTGTACGACCACGGTAACCATTAAAGTTACACTCCTCGCACCCCACCGCTCGATAGATTGTCGGTTGGCTTTCAAAAGGAACCCCTAACAGCTGGCATTCATGCTCATCAGCCGTGTGACCTTCTTTACAGGTATTACATAACGTACGTACTAAGCGTTGCGACAACACACCGAGTAACGACGATGAAAGTAAGAAGGGTTCAACACCCATATCTTCCATACGTGTAATTGCACCCGATGCGGTATTTGTATGCAAGGTAGACATAACAAGGTGACCGGTAAGTGACGCTTGAACACCAATTTGCGCAGTTTCAAGGTCGCGTATTTCACCCACCATTACTACATCAGGATCTTGACGTAATATTGCACGTAAACCACGTGCAAATGTCATATCAACTTTTGCATTAACTTGTGTTTGCCCAATGCCTGGAATTTCGTACTCTATCGGATCTTCAACGGTAAGAATATTACGATCGCGTGAGTTAATTTGGCTCATACCAGCGTATAAAGTGGTACTTTTACCAGAGCCCGTTGGCCCTGTTACCAAAATAATACCGTGGGGTTTACTAATTAGATCTGAAAACAATGCGCGATTTTCTGCGGTCATACCTAAATCTTCAAGGTTTAATCGCGCGTTGTTTTTGTCAAGTAAACGCAGTACTACGCGCTCACCAAAGCTCGATGGCATTGTAGATACACGCACATCAACTGCACGCCCAGCAATACGTAAACTAATACGACCATCTTGTGGAATACGTTTTTCAGCTATATCAAGCTTAGCCATTACTTTAATACGAGATACAAGTAACGATGCAAGTTTACGATTAGGCTTAAGCACTTCTTTAAGCACGCCATCGACCCTAAAGCGAATAACAAGCTCTTGCTCGAAGGTTTCGATATGAATATCAGAAGCCCCTTCTTTAATCGCTTCACTTAGCATGGCATTAATAAGCTTGATGATTGGCGCATCATCGTCACCAGCAAGTAAATCTTCAGTTTGCGGGAGCTCATCAGCAAGCGAGAATAAATCAACCTCGTTGCCAATATCTTCCATCATTTGTTGTGTTTCAGAGCTATCACGTTGGTATGACGCTTCAAGCAATAGCTCAAATTTATCATCATCCAATTGCTCAAGAGTAAAACCATGGCCTGCGATACGGCGTACTTCTAATAGTACCTCCACATCTAGCTCACCACGGTAGTAAACTATACGATGATCTTTGTTTTTACCAAGCAACACACCTGCGCGTCTTGCATAGGAAAATGGCAAACGCTTTGCTGGTAACTCAACTAACACATCACTCGTTAATAGCTCATCCTGATTATGCGTTTGAGGATGAACCACATCTTGGTTTATCTCTTGAATCGCATTAGTCATCTTTACGCTCTTGTGCATTTTGTTTACGTAGAGACTCTTCATACGTAGGTGGAAGTACTAGTTCGTCATTCCACTCAGGTAAAATAGGCGTATCTGTCATTGGCATTAACTCAATACCGTCTTCTTTTTGTTTAAACTGCTCACCACGAATAAAGTTATATTTATTAAAGCTTAACTTATTCATGCTTACACCATCACGAATAATGGTTGGGCGAATAAATACAATAAGATTACGCTTACGACGCGTTGTATTTGTTGATCTAAACAGGTGACCTAAAATAGGGATATCGCCTAATAACGGTACCTTAGAAACACTTTCTTGTACGTCTTCGTCAATTAAACCGCCAAGTACAACCATACCGCCATCATCGGCCATAACCGTTGTTTTAATTGCACGTTTATTAACAGAAATATCAACAGCAGTTGCACCACTTACACTCGATACTTCTTGCTCAATAGTAAGTTGTACTGCAGAGCCATCGTTAATCTGTGGCGTAACTATCAGTTTAATACCGACTTCTTGACGCTCAACTGTTTGAAATGGGTTAGCATTATTACTGCCCGTTTGTGAACCTGTGATAATAGGCACTTCTTGACCGACTAAAATAGAGGCTTCTTCGTTATCCATTGTAGTAATAGAAGGGGTAGCCAAAATATTTGAATTTGTATCAGTGGCAACAGCCTGAATAATTGCGCCCCAATCATTTTTAACAACGCCCAGCGCTAAACCATTAATGCCACTTAGCAATGAAGCAAGCGCATCATAGTCACCCTCAGTCGTTTCGTCATAACTAGTCACGTTTCCTGACTCTGTACCAATGATAGTTTTAGTTACGGTTGTATCTTGTGCTTGCTCTGCAGCAACAGCTAATGAACCCACGGGAACTGTAGTGCCGTTGTTAAACTGCAGCATACCGCCCTGCTCAGAAATCCACTGCAGGCCTAAGTTAACCCCGTCGCCTTCCATTACTTCAATAATAATGGCTTCAACCAGTACTTGGGCACGGCGAATATCAAGGCGTTCAATTACAGATTCAAGTGATCGCATTGTGTCTGGCTGTGCGGTAATAATTAATGAGTTTGAGTCAGGGTGAGACTCTATACTGCTTTCATTATTGCTTCTGCTACGAGTTTTAGTAGTACCGCCTTGTGCATCTTCAACAAGGGACTTACTAACACCCTGCAATACTTTGACCAAATCTTCAGCTTTAGCATAATTTAAGTAAAACACCTTGGTGTTGCCTTGGCTTTCTAGCTCACCATCTAAGCGCTTAATGAGCTCAATAGCACGTGTACGTGCTTGGCCTTCTCCACTTACAATAACGCTATTAGTTCGGCCATCAGCCACAACTTTTGGAATTAAGAATTCAGGTACACTGCCTTTACCGCTGTCTTTATAAATATTATCTACCACAGAGACAACATCATCTGCCGTCGCATATTTAAGCTTAACGATGTCTACACGCTTGTCACCCGCCTGATCAACAGAGCGAATGATCTCAACTAAGCGATTAACCGATGCTGCATGACCCGTTAGCATCATAACGTTAGCCGCATTAAAGTTGGCAACGTGGCCACCATCTTTTTGATCGCTAAATTGACGAACCAAAGGGCCAAGCTCTTGTACACTTACATTTTTAACACGTACAACACGTGTAATCATCATGTCGCCGCTAGCTTCACTACCTTCGTCAATAAGTGGTACATTTGATTTTTTGGCGTCTGAACTTTTTTCTATCTTAATTATGCCATTGTCCATTTCAACAGCTGAGTAGCCATAAACTTCCAATACATTTAAGAAGAACTGATAATAAAGTGCTTCGTCCATTAACTCATAGCTGCGAACATTTACTTTGCCGCGCACGTTAGGGTCAATAATCACTGTTTTATTAAGGTTTTTACCAACAATATTAATAAACTCGTTGATATCAGTTCCTTTAAAGTTAGCAGCATATTCAACAGCAGAAACAGACAAAGAAATACTTGCCGCCAAAAAAAGTGCTGCGTACTTAGCTAACCCTTTTTTAATTTTTTTGAGGTGTAGCACCTGAACCATTGTATTAAAACTCCAAAGCTAAATTATTGCAGACTAAATTGCACATCGATTTGTTCACCATCACGTTCTATAGTGATATTGGCATCTGTACTATTACGCAGCTCGTTGATAGCTGACATAGCCTGTTTTAAATCTGTTAATTGATAGCCATTTATAGAAATAGCCAAATCGTTATTTTTTAATCCCATTTGTTTAAATAGTTCAGGCTCTTTACCTGGACTTAAACGATATCCGATTAGTTCGCCATCATTCATGGCTTGTGAAACACGTATATAGTCAAATAATTTGCCTGGCTCTTCGAGCAGGTCTTCACGTGTTTCTATAATTGCTTCTTTAACGTCTGGATCTGCAGTAGCATCTATTTGTAGTTCACTTAGCTCTAATTTTTGCGGACCCATTTCAGCATCATCACGGGCAGCGAGTACTGGCATAGATACCGTTTTATTAAAATCGAGTCCATCAAGCATCAAAGTCTCAAAACGCCCATTAACATTCAAAATAACACGATCAGGTAATATTTGTGCTACTTCAGCGCGCGTGCCTAATACAACTTCTTCAACAAGATAGCTTACTTGCTTACCTTGTGATTCAATAATTGCGATACCTGCTTTATCATCGTTATTAACCGCTACAATACCGGTTAAATTTATACTTAAGCGTGTTTCTGGCGCATTGTTTATAACCTGCGATTGCTTTGCAGTATTATTGTTGTTTGTTACAGTTTTTTTACCAAATAAGAATTGCTCAACAATATGCTGCGCAGAGTTATTACTCGCACCAGATGACTGATTAGCATGATCGCTAGGGGTAAGCAGAGTTATTGGTGGTTTTGGCCACAAAAGCCAAACAAGTTTTGATAATAAAAATGCAAGATAAACAACAACTAAGAGTGTCACTAATGCACTTAACTTAGCATGCGGTAAACGAGTTAAAAATTGTTTTAGTTGTTGGATTTGCTGTTCCATAAATAGTGTTCTTATTTTAATTTACTGCGTTAGCGCGTACCCATAGTACCCTTTCATTTTTCTTTCAACAAGCACACTAATATTAAACTTTGTAAACAGATTAAATCAACTTTACATAACAGTACAAAAAGTAAACTGCTGTTGTAATACCTTCATCCTACGATGATTTCATGATAAATTTTAAGCTATAAAAACGTGGGGAAATGCCTTATGAGTAAAAAAAGTAATGCTAATACCAGCTCAGACCCTGTAGATGGGTTAAAAGTTCGATTAGATAAATGGTTATGGGCTGCGCGATTTTATAAAACTCGTGCAGTTGCACGCGAAATGGTGCAAGGCGGCAAAGTACATTATAATGGCCAACGTACAAAAGCGAGTAAAATAGTAGACGTTGGCGCAAAAGTAAAACTGGCTCAGGGCGTAGATGAAAAGCTGATAACTATACTCTCAGTGCTTGAAAAACGCCAAAGCGCCCCCATTGCACAGACCATGTATCAAGAATCTGATGCCAGTATTGCTAAACGCGAAGAGAACAGCATCGCACGTAAAAATAACAGCTTTTTTGCCCCCCATCCGGATAAAAAACCGGATAAAAAGCAAAGACGCGAACTTTTAAAAATGAAATCAAGTTAGGTATAGCCGCTCATGCAACAAGATTTACTTCACCGTTATTTATTCAACGAACTAGATGTTCGTGGCGAACTCGTACAAATCGAGAGTGCTTATAATGAAATGATTGCCGACCATAATTACCCCGACCCTGTTAAAGCATTACTTGGTGAGTTACTCGTTGCAACCTGTTTACTTACTGCTACCTTAAAGTTTGAAGGTGAAATTGCTGTACAGCTTCAAGGTGATGGCCCAGTTAAATATGCTGTTATAAATGGTGATGACAAACAAAATATGCGTGGTATTGCACGCCTGCAAAGCGAAATTACGGGCACAACTGTAAAAGAGCTTATTGGCCAAGGCTATATGGTAATCACTATTACTCCTGAAAAAGGTGAACGCTACCAGGGTATAGTGCCGCTAGAGCATGATACTCTTAGTGAATGTATCGAAAGTTACTTTGAGCAATCTGAGCAACTAAAAACACGCCTTTGGTTTGCAACTGACACTACTGAAGGTAGCGCAAAAGCATGTGGTCTATTTTTACAAGTGCTTCCAGTTGATAAACAAAAATCAATTGAAGACTTTGCACACCTAGAAGCATTAAGTAACACGATTAAAAATGAAGAGTTGTTACACTTGGATGCGAACACAGTTCTTACACGTCTTTATCACGAAGATAATCCTCGCGTATTTGAACCTCAAGCTATTAAATTCAAATGTGGTTGTAGTCGTGATAAAACAATTACTGCACTAGTTAATATTGGACAAGAAGAACTACTCAAAGATGTAGCTGAGAAAGGGACTGTTAACATTAACTGTCATTACTGTTTAAAAGAGTATGTTTTTAACGAACAAGACATAAAAAGCATTTTCAACTAAATGTTCAGCTTCATTTATATATAGTAATTAAAGCCGCAAAATATGCGGTTTTATATTATAAAAAGATGATACCGGTGTCATGAATTTTGTTAATTTACTGACACCGGTATCATTGAAATTATTCATGTTTTTTAGCAAATATATGTGTTTTTAGAGGCTTTACGGGCTCGAATATCTCAAAACCTTCTGTTACTATAATTTCAGCTTAAGGGCACTGATAACCCCAGAGCTATCCCGTTCAAACTCTCACACATTATAGTTAGGTATAAACATGACTACAGGCGCTACACGTTTTGTCGATTTAACCGCAGCTGAACTTGTCGAGCATGCGATCCGCCGTGGCGAAGGTACTTTAGCCGCAAATGGTGCTTTTGTTGCAATTACAGGAAAACGAACTGGCCGTTCACCAAAAGATCGTTTTATTGTTCAAGAAGCAACAACTCAAGATGACATTCAATGGGGCAACGTTAACCGCCCATTTGATGCAGAAAAATTTGACGCATTATGGGCTCGCGTAGAAGCACATGTTCAAAGTAATGACCACTTCACCTCTCACCTAGAAGTTGGCGCTGACCCTGAGCATTATCTACCTGTAGTCGTAACTACAGAAACAGCGTGGCACCATATTTTTGCCAAAAACATGTTTATCGAACCACAAAACTATAACGCCTCAAACTTACCACAATGGCAAGTAATGAACGTTCCTTCGTTTGTATGTGAGCCAGAACGTGATGGCACAAATAGCGATGGCACCGTCATTATTAACTTTGCACAGCGTAAAGTATTACTAGCAGGTATGCGTTACGCCGGTGAAATGAAAAAATCGATGTTTTCTGTACAAAACTTCCTACTACCAGCAAAAGGTGTATTACCAATGCACTGTTCTGCTAATGTTGGTGAAGCAGGCGATACAGCATTATTCTTCGGTTTATCTGGTACGGGTAAAACAACACTTTCAGCAGACCCTACTCGCTTTCTAATTGGTGATGACGAGCACGGCTGGGCACCTGGAAGCGTGTTTAATATTGAAGGCGGTTGTTATGCTAAATGTATCGACCTGTCACAAAAGAATGAACCTGTAATTTGGAATGCTATTCGCTTTGGCACTATTTTAGAAAATGTAGTGTTAGATGAAAAAGGCGTTCCAGACTTTAACGATACTAGCCTTACTCAAAATAGCCGTGCAGCATATCCACTTGAACACGTTGAAAAACGTAAAGTAGAAAACCGCGCAGGCGAACCTAAGGCTGTTGTATTTTTAACTTGTGATGTAAGCGGTGTATTACCACCGGTTTCTATTCTTAGCGAAGAAGCTGCTGCTTTTCACTTTTTAAGTGGATACACAGCAAAAGTTGGTTCTACTGAGATTGGTTCAACTAGCGATATTGAATCAACATTTTCGACATGTTTTGGCGCACCATTCTTCCCACGCCCTGCTGGTGTTTACGCTGAGCTTCTTATGAAGCGTGTACGCGAGTTTGGCGCTAAGGTGTACCTTGTGAATACAGGTTGGACTGGCGGCCCTTACGGCACAGGTAAACGTTTTGATATCCCGACTACTCGCGCAGTAATTGATGCAATCGTATCTGGTAAATTAGCGGGTGTTGAAACTCAGCACATTGATGTTTTAAACCTAGATGTACCAGTAGCAGTTCCAGGTGTAGATACTAACTTACTTAATCCTATTAATACGTGGGAAGATAAAGCTAAGTACAATGAATATGCAGCAAAACTTGCCGCAGACTTCACTGAAAACTTTGCTAAGTATGACGTATCAGACGATATAAAAACTGCAGGACCTAAAGCTTAAATAAGCTTCAAGCTTGTATTTTAACGCCAGCCAAGAGCTGGCGTTTTACTTTCTAAATACCTAATTTAATAAGTGCGACAAAATGCCGCACAACTCATATCAAAAAAACATATAATATACCGCGTAATTAATCCTTCCTTAATGCCCAATAAACCTGCATTACTCATCACGGCTATTTAATTAATGACACTAAAGCTTTCATGGCAAAAAATATTCAGGCGGTTACATTTATACTTAGGTCTATCGGTAGGTGTTTTACTTACTATTATTAGCCTTTCTGGCTCCGTATTAGTTTATTACCCACAAATAGACTCACTGTTAAATCCAATTAATGACACTACCACTAATACAAAACCACCTAATTGGGATCAAGCATACAATATGCTAAGAGCAAATTTCCCTACAAAACAAGGGCCATGGCGATTAGAAAACACAGGTGTGAACTCAGTAATTCCCGCGCGGTACTACAATCCAATAGAAACAAAAGAGCAAGGCTTTGCTCCCTTAATGGTATGGCTATCTAGCAGTAGTGATAAAGTAATACGTAAAAACTATTAGGGAAAATACTTAGTAACTTGGATGTACAACTTACATTTTTCATTACTAACAGGAGCAACGGGCACTCTCGTTGTTGGCTATATAGGCATAGCCTCAATAGTTCTTCTTATCTCTGGATTCTTTGCTTGGTTTCCAAAGCCTGGGCAGTGGGTAAAGGCACTAAAGTTTAAATCTCGTAGCTCTAAAATAGGTTTGCTATACGACTGGCATAAACTAATTGGTTTAACCTTCTGCATACCGCTACTAGCTTTAACTGTTACAGGTGTTATGCTCGCTATTCCAAAACAAACAGATCCTATATTAACCGCTCTAGTTAGCGATATAAACTCTCCACCAAAAACACAAATTCAACCGAGTAAACAAACCAATATTCCTTTATCACAAGCGGTATTAATAGCTGAAAAAGCATTACCGAATACGCGTTTAGCTTGGATTGAAACACCCTCAAACTTAAATGCTATTTACAGATTAAGATTTCAAACTGTAAACGATCCTTCGTATCGCTTTCCACATAGCTATATAGAGGTTAATGCACTTACAGGAAAGTTAGAGAGCGTGTTTAATATAGATAAGCAAAGTACGGCTAATAAAATAAAAAACTGGATACACCCTCTACATGACGGCAGCATTGGCGGTAACATTTTAAAAGTCATTTGGGTGCTGAGTGGCTTTGGATCTGCTGCATTGTTCTTTATTGGCGTATATAGGTGGTTAGTTAGAACCAAGAGAATATAAAAATAAAATAAACTTTACGCCAATCTCCCTAGTTAAATGATCTATTTGAGGACAAAGATTTCTTTATTTCGTTGTTCTCGCCAATTACTCCTAAGTTGCTCAACCTTCTGTATCCATGCAATCGTATATCAGAAATTTCTAACGCAATTAACGTCAAGTTCAATCCACCAAATTGATTAGGTATTATTGCCGATTAGTATAATTATCAGGTATGTGTATTTATTCTGCACGCGCTAAAACTACAGTTAGTTACAGATGTAATGCGGTAAATCACTTAGGTAAACTTAGCGCACAATAGTGCCCCCCAATTAATTGCTTACTAGTGTCTGTAAATAAGGCTATATACCTAATGGGAATGTCTAATAGGCTACTGAATAGTTAAAGCAAGGCTCTTTACAATGTGAAGCCTGCGTAATGTCACGATACCCACAGCGGTGGAGAGTCACGTAGTAAATGCTACTTTATTGGCCGAATGGGGTATTGAGGGCTTTTGTTGTGATTCTAACGTCGGGAGTCGCTGCGCTCGTCCGACCTACGTGATGGGTGTTGATGTGAGTGTGTATTAATTGCGCGCATTTACTTTTTACAATTTAAAACCTGGTGATGTCATAGTGCCCACAGCAGTAGAAAGTCACGTAGCAAATGCTACTTTATTGGCCGACTGGGGTATTGAGAGATTTTGTTGTGATTTTAGCGTCGGGAGTCGCTGCGCTCGCCCGCCCTACGTGATGGGTGTTGCTGTGGATGTGTTAATTGCGCGCATTTCACTTTTCTGCAGACGTAAAAAAGCCCGACTATTTCTAGTCGGGCTCTCTACAATTTGAAGCCTGGTAATGTCCTACTTTCACATAGCAAATGCTACACTATCGTTGGCCGGGGCTCGCCTTCGAGCTGTTTGGTTTCACTACTGAGTTCGGGATGGGCTCTTGGCTATTTACTAAATCCCAGAAAGCAAAAAACCCGTCACATTGCTGTAACGGGTCTCTACAATTTGAAGCCTGGTAATGTCCTACTTTCACATAGCAAATGCTACACTATCATCGGCGCTGTTTCGTTTCACTACTGAGTTCGGCATGGAATCAGGTGGGTCCAAAACGCTATTGTCACCAAGCAAATTTGGGCGTTAATTCGTATCTCTACGCATTAACTGAATTTGGAAAATATCTGATAATATTTTTTAAGTCTTTCTAAGTAATATCTACTTTAGTTATATTAACTTCTGTCTAAACTGTCGCATAAAACGCGTTTGGCGTTGTATGGTTAAGCCTCACGGGTAATTAGTACAAGTTAGCTTAATGGCTCACACCACTTCCACATCTTGCCTATCAACGTTGTAGTCTTCAACGGCCCTTCAGAGACTTTAA
>Ga0207907_100211_pt1 | contig 26997 bp, 28 predicted proteins | sample LinPmetageLP52_FD_184062 | JGI IMG/M metagenome (GOLD analysis project Ga0207907, IMG submission 184062) | Marine viral communities from the Subarctic Pacific Ocean - LP-52 (SPAdes) | ecosystem: Environmental > Aquatic > Marine > Oceanic | place: Pacific Ocean | collected 2011-08-26
AAGCTACTTTCTGTTACCGCTCGACTTGCATGTGTTAGGCCTGCCGCCAGCGTTCAATCTGAGCCATGATCAAACTCTTCAATTAAAAAGTTTTATGTCTTTCGACAGCTCAATGAATTCTGAATTTATTTAATATCTTTCGATATTGAATTGACTGTGCTGAATAACTACCTAAGTAATTATTCTGTTGGTCACTCAGTTTCAATTGAGACTCTAATTTGTTTGCCTCGCTACCTAAGTAGGTTGGCTGTTAGAACTCAATCTGTACGAGTGCCCACACAGATGATTGCTTTATATTGTTAAAGAACGTTTTGAGTCGCTTTAGCATCTCAAGGGATGCGAATAATACACCCTTTATTTTTCGAGTCAACAGTTTGTTTTAAACTTTCTTTTTAGAAGATTAAAACCGAAGTTTTATTTAACTCTCTGAGCCGCTGCTACCTTGCTATGCATCGGCGTTTCCCGTCTCAGTGGGGTCGCATTATAGGGAGATCCAAAAACAGATCAACCCTTTTTTTAGATCTTTTTACTGTTCGCACAAAAATACAGCAAAACACGGTAAAACCTCATCAAAACAGCCATAAGCTGATGCTTTTTTACACTCTTCTTTATTATTTAATACAAATATCATTGCTATGTTCAATTAAGACGTTAAGATAGCAAGTTCACAATGTTAAATTAATGTTTATTTCCTGTTTATTGGTAGATCTAAAATGAAATTACCCGATCAAAAATCTTTTATCTTCTCTGTTATTCTTGCTGTAGTTGGTTTTGTTATTGTTGAGTTTGCTTTAGGCAGCTTAGCTTTAAGCCCTGCACTACTATTTGGTGCTGGTTTATTAATAGGTGCGATTGCTATTGCAGCAATGTCATCTGAAGGTGTTGAAGAAACCGAAGTTAAAACAAAAACACTTTATGTTGGCAATCTACCTTATCGTGCAAACGAAGGTGTGGTTCGTGCTTTGTTTGAAGAACAAGGTAAAGTGTTTAACGTACGCCTATTAAAGGATAAAAATACAGGCAAGCGTCGTGGCTTTGGTTTTGTTGAAATGGCGCAGGCAGATGCAGATAATGCAATTGCTAAGCTTAACGACAGTGAGTTTCAGCAACGTACTTTAAAAGTACGCGAAGCAAAACAAAAACAAGAAGATGATTCTAGTGCTCTTCGCACTGAGACGGATCAATCAGTGTAACTAGTTTTATCGCTAGTTTATCACTATTAATATCAGCCGTTGCATAGTAATGCAGCGGCTTTTTTATGTCTGAAGGTTTTTTTGCTAGAAGGTTTGATTGAGCCAATAAAAAATGAACTCTATTTGCTATAGCTTGACCTGAATCTAACAACTGTACATCTCCCTTGAAGTACTCCCTAATAGGGTTGGCTAATATAGGGAAATGCGTACAGCCTAATACAAGCACGTCAGTATTTTTATCTACTTTTAGGCTATCAAGCTCTTGATGGAGTTTGAGCATGTCTAAGGCTTGTGTGTAAAAATACTGCTCAGCTAAAGCAACCAACTTAACGCTGCTATATAAGTTAACCGTTACATTACGTGCGTGTTCAGTAATTAAAGTTTTTGTATATCGACTTGTGACTGTAGCAGGTGTTGCCAATAGCGCTATGTGATTAGTACGAGTAAGCTCTGCTGCAGGCTTTATTGCAGGTACTACACCCACAATAGGAATAGAGGTTATTTTACGAACAGCACTCAGTGCCGAAGTTGAAGCCGTATTACACGCTATAACAATTAAATCAACACTCAACTTATTGCTATTAATAAAATGGATTAATGAATATAAGCGATTAATGATTGTTTGTTGGGACTGCGCTCCGTAGGGAAGTAGTGCGTTATCCATAAAATAACTGTACTGAGCATCAGGAATGCTTTGCTTTATATGCTCAAGTACAGTGGTGCCACCAATACCTGAATCAAAAACCATTATATGCGCTGACAAACAACTGTTCCCACTAAACGTTAAGAACGGCAGTTTGCCATGAGGTATTTATAAAAGAAAGTAGTTTAACTTTGCTGAGTTTCTAAATCAGCGAGATCATCTGCCGCTGTGTTTAACTGATTTAAATTTTCAAACATCGATTTAGTGTAATCAACTAGCTTATCGATTTCTTGTTGATCTTGGTTTAACCATTGTAAGATCCCAGCAAGTTGATTTTGTAAGCCTAACTCACCTGCTTTTTCAAAAGCATTTTTTAGATCATCGTTAAAAGGTGCTAATGTATCAGCCACTTCTTTTTCTGGAGCAGGCTTATACTCTTCGTAGCTCTTAACAGTTGCGACCGTTTTTGTTTGACGTAAATCCATAGAAAAAGCCACCAGCTGTTCACTACCTAAACTTAACTCTTGCGCTTGTTCAAATGCTTTATCTAAATCGCCACCAAAAAATGTTGAGCTTACATTTTGTAAGTCTTCCATCATCGCATTAATTGCATCTTGCTCTTGTTCGTTTAATTCACCATTAACCGACATTGAAAAAGACACCTGGCGAGATTGCGATGACGAACTTACATATGATTCGCTATCATTGGTTCTGCTATAACCGCTAGCTGATTGGGACTCGTATGCATCGGCAAAGCTTATGCTTACTTCATCACCTTCGGCAGTTGTAAACTTGTACTGAGCATCACTGCTCATACTTACATATTGGCCTTGGCTTATACTTACACTGGCAGGTTGAGGATTAAATAACGATTCCTCTAATGTATCTATACCGTCGAAGATACCCTCTTGTGATTTTTTAATGCCTTCTTCCATGTCGTCATTAAAAATACCAGTGCCTTTAAGTTCTTCAACGGCATCATCAATACCCACTTGTACTCCTTTGCGCGCTTCGCCAAGCATATTCTTAAGCTTGTCATCGTCAGCGCCGTTTGCTTTTGCCTTATTAACGGCGCCACTGACAAAGTCGAGTACATTTTTTACTATTTCATCAAAATCAAATAGTGATTTCTCTGCTTTTTTTTCTTGAACGGGTAAGCCTAGTTGCTCAGCCATTTTATCGCCGAGTACTTTTGCAGCAAGCTCTCTACCTCGTTGTTGATAGTTATCTTGAGGAGACTCAATTGTAGGCTGCTGAATATCAGCCTTATTATTGAATTTATTGACATTACTGTTTGGCGTAAAGTTATAGTTACCTATTTTCATAAACTGTCTCCTATGCGTGCGTGGCTCTTTATCGGCCAGCGCAAATAAAACTAAAGTTAAGCGAGCAAAAAAACACCATTAACTCTAACCAAAACTAGACAAATACACAGCGCACCCTACAATAACGCCGATAAACAGATCTTAGATAAGGTAGTAGCGTTAATGGCAGTTATTAAAATAGATACCACACAGTACCAAGCGCAATTAAGTGAAAAAGAGCAGCGTATAAGTGCACAGTTTCGACGTTTTGGTGTGGAGCAGCTAGAAGTATTTAGCTCAGAGCCAACTAACTACCGTCAACGCGCAGAGTTTAGAGTATGGCACGATGGCGACGATCTGTTCCATATTATGTTTGATCAACAAACAAAAGAAAAAATTCGCGTAGATACATTTGATCCTGCGGCACCTCTTGTAGGTGAAATCATGCAAGTGATGATTGAAAATCTTAAACCATGTGAGATTTTACGCCGCAAGCTATTTCAAATAGATTACCTATCAACCCTAAGCGGTGAAATTTTAGTGAGCCTGCTTTATCACAAACCACTAGATGAGCAGTGGCTAACTGAAATAAAAGCACTTAAAGAAAAACTAAGCAGCAAGTACAAAATTGATTTTATTGGCCGTGCCCGCAAACAAAAAGAAGTACTTGGTGATGACTTTGTTACTGAGCGTTTAACTGTTAACGGCCAAGAGCTTATTTACCAACAAGTTGAAAACAGCTTTACTCAGCCAAATGCTAAAGTAAATATTAATATGCTTGAATGGGCGGAAGACTTATGTAAACCACTTAAAAATGATTTATTAGAGCTTTATTGCGGTAACGGTAACTTTTCTATTGCACTGGCGGGTTCTTTTAATAAAGTACTAGCAACTGAAATATCTAAATCATCTGTTCACTCTGCTCAGTATAACATTGCCAAAAACAATGTAGATAATCTCGATATTATACGTATGTCGAGCGAAGAGTTTACTCAAGCAATGAATGGTGAGCGTACTTTCTCTCGTTTAGAGGGCATAGATTTAAAAAGCTACGACTGCCAAACCATATTAGTTGATCCACCGCGCGCAGGCATGGATGAGTTAACGTGTGATTTAGTGGCTAATTACGAAAATATAATTTATATATCGTGTAATCCAGAAACCCTTGAGCGTGATCTTGATCATTTAACTCGTACGCATAACGTTAAGCGCTTTGCGATATTTGATCAGTTCCCTTATACGCATCACATAGAATCAGGTGTTTTCTTACAGCGTAAATAACCAACCAAAATTAAAGTGCCAGTACTTTTATAAGTGCTGGTATTTGTTCTTCACTAAACACTTGAATCCCATTCTTCATTAATAATGCTGCAGTTAAACCTAGACCTTCGATTTTTACTCCGCGATGCTTTCCATCATATATTGTATTTCGTCCACAAGAAGGGCTCGATTCTTTAAGTAGAGCAAAACGAACTTTATTCTTTTTACAAACTTCTAGCGCTATATTAGCCCCAGTTTGAAATTGCTCTGTAACATCCTCTCCTGAATTAGTAATTACTCTCCCCTGTATTATTTCAGCAGGAGCTCTAGGAGTAGATAGCCCACCTGCAACTTCAGGACAAAAGGATATTATTTTCTTATTACTTTGCCATACCCGTAATTGTGGATGCTGTAATGTTTGTCCTTTTCCATCATAACGAACAGGCTGCTCTAGCAAGCAAATCGATACTAATATTTTTTCCATTGCTACATCCTTATAAAGCAAAAAAGCTCCCTGAGGAGCTTTTTTAGTTTTAGCTAAATTTATTTGCTAGCTAAATAATTAATCAGTTTACCAATGTCTTCTGGCTCAGTAATACCCGACTCTCGGCCAAGGTTTAATTTGTACTTACCATTTACAATAAATGTAGGTACGCCACGTAGTGCGCCTTTTTCTTTAAAGTAGTCTTGATCGCGTTTCATTTTAGAGCTTAGCGTACGTACCGAGAAGCTTTTGAAAAGCTTATCAAACTTATCGCCATCTACACCTTGTGCTACAAATATATCTTTTACATCAGCAAGCTCATTAAACTTAGCGCGCTTGGTATGAATGTGATTAAAAATTGCAGAAACAATTTTATCTTTTTGTGGAAGCACTTCAGCTGTCGCTAGCGCTTGGCTCATCATTTGTTGATTTTCTGGGTCACGAACACCTACAAAATCCACATGGCTCTTTTTAAATTTAACATTTTTATCAAGCTTAGGTTTAAACTCACCAATTAATGCTTCCATGTTATTACATGCAGGGCAGTAAAATGAGAAAAACTCTTTAATCTCTGGTTTTTTAGTTGCACGCTCAGATATCACGTCGTAATGCACGCCTTCTTCATACGTTGCTGCAAAACTAGTTGCTGCCATTGGCAGTAATACTGCAAGTAAACCTGCTTTAACTAATTTGATCATTATTATTATTCTCCGAGATTAAAGTGTTAGTAAAAAAGCAACTAACTCATCAAGTTCTTGCTGATTATTGATGGTGTTAATATTTATTTTATATTTATCGTTAACTATAAAAGTAGGCACGCCTGTAAGTGCGCCAATTTTCGAGTATTTATTTTGTTTGTCTTGCATTGCACGTTCAGCGGCAATAATTGGCATACTTGCAATGTCTTGATCGAATGTCGCGCTATCAATACCGTTAACTTCAAGTAACTTTTTAACGTCTTTCATTTGCGTTAAAGGAGCACGTTGAACATGAATGCTTTTGAATATTTGATCGCTAATGCTTTGCGCCTGCCCATGTTTTTTGCCAATTAAGTAGGCATAGCTCAAATTGCTTTGTGCTTGTGGCGAAACGCCGCCTAAAAAGTTCACATGGTTTTTAATGAACTCTGTACCTTCAGGTAGGTTTTTTTCGACTGCTTTAGCAACTGGCTCAAATTTAAAACAGTGCGGGCAATAGTAAGAAAAAAACTCGGTTACCTGTGGCTCCGCGCTTTTATCTACATCAATCACTGTGTATTGGTTATCGGCTTCAAACTGTGCAGCAAGTGCTGCAAATGGTAAACATAAAAGTAATAAACTCAGTTTCAATTTTTTAAGCATTGGTATCTCGTTGTACTTATCTTTAAATAAAATATTATGGCAATAACTTAAGCGGTGCTTCTTGCAGTGCTGCAAGCTGCTCTTTTAGCGCTAAAATTTGTTGCTCCCAGTATTTGTCATCTGCAAACCACGAAAAGTTCCGTACAAAAGCAGGATCGCTCCATCGTTTAGCTACCCATCCCATGTAATGAATAATACGCATCGCTCGCAGCGGTTCAATCAATTTGAGTTGAGTGTGGTCAAAATCACAAAACTCTTCATACGCATTTACAAGGGTGTCTAACTGTAACAGTTGCGTAGCCCTATCGCCACTGAGCATCATCCATAAATCTTGAATAGCAGGACCTTGACGGCTATCGTCTAAATCAACAAACATTAACGCATCACCTGCCCACAATATGTTACCTGCATGGCAATCTCCATGTAAGCGAATACTGTGCGTATCTTTATACTGCGTTTGTGCCTGCTCTATTACTAAATCTAAAATAGTGTAAAAAGCAGTACTTATTCCCATTGGCACCAAGTTACTTTTTTGAAGATGAACTTTGGCTGTATGTAAGTATTCTTCACAGGTAAGTGTCGGTCTATGCGTAAATGGTTTGGTTTTAGCAACTTGATGCATACGGCCAATTAATCGCCCCATCACGTCAAGTTGATCTAGGTTATCAACCTCGAATAGGCGTCCACCTACGCTTGGAAATAACACAAACAAATAGCCTTGGTGCTCAAACAAGCTTTTTCCATTATATTTAACCGGTGCAACTACTGGTACTTCTGCCTCTGCTAGTTCAAATGCAAAATCATGTTCTTCTTGAATTTGCTCTTTGCTCCAGCGTTCTGGGCGATAAAACTTTACTACGTAGCGCAGGCCATCTTCAGCCTTAAATTGATAAACTCTGTTTTCGTAACTGTTAAGTGCTAATAAACCCGACTCAGCATAAATGCCTACCGTTTCTATAGCATCGAGTATTAGGTCGGGTGTTAGGTCAATAAAGCTAAATTTACTCATACTCTTCTTATATAAAATAAAAGCGGGTTATTCACCCGCTTTTGTTAATTGCTATAACTTACTACTTATTGGGTAAGCCGATATTACCGTGCTTTAAAAAAGTTACTTGGCTGCGATATCGTTTCGTCAGGTTCACTGACTGGCGAAATCACAAAGCTGAACTCGGTCATTGGTGCTTTTAAATCATAAGGGTCCATTACAAGCGAAAGTGGTACATTGTGAGACTGACCAGCTTGCACAGTAAATGTTTGCTTACCTATGTATTTAAAGTTATCAAGTCCTTGGACCTTAATGTTAAAGGTTTGCTCGTATTGCGCTTTATTAATCACTTTTAACGTGTAAGTGTTTTCTACCAAACCATCAAAGTCGACACGGTATAATTGGTTTCTATCACGGATAATATCAAAGTCCATGGTTTTACGCAGTGCTATATTAGCGACAAGCGCCCCCGTAAGTACAACAAGTATGACCGTATAACCTATGATTTTAGCTCGTAGTGGATTAGTTTTATTTTCAGGTGTTTCTAGGTTTCGCTCTGTCGTATATGAAATAAGCCCACGCGGATAGTCCATTTTGTCCATCACACCATCACAGGCATCAATACACGCACCACAGTTAATACATTCAGCTTGTAGGCCATTACGAATATCTATACCTGTTGGGCATACTTGAACACACAAATTACAGTCTATGCAGTCGCCCATTTCTAGGTCTTCATGAGCAACTTTACGCGAACGTGGACCACGGCTTTCGCCTCTTTGCTCATCGTACGTTACGGTGTAAGTATCTTTATCAAACATAGCAGATTGAAAGCGTGAATACGGACAAATATGTAAACACATAATTTCACGCATCCAGCCAGCGTTGGCATAAGTACATGCAGCAAAGAAGATAATACTTATTAATGCATAACCACCGACGCTAAAAGTGACAAAATCAGGGAGCAGTTCTCTAATGGGTGTAAAGTAGCCTACAAACGAGATTGCGGTATACAAAGAAAACAAGATCCAGCTGGAATGCTTGGCTGTTTTTCGCCAAAACTTATCAAAATCCATTGGCCGTTGATCGAGCTTTTTACGCTGATTTGCCGTTCCTTCAAACTTTTCTTCAAACCAGATAAAAATAAAGGTCCATACGGTTTGTGGGCAAGTATAACCACACCACACCCGGCCATAAAAAGTGGTAACTAAAAATAGCGCAAACGCTGCCAACATAAATATAAACGCAAGAATAGTAAAATCTTGAGGCCAAAGCGTTAAACCAAAAATATTATACTTTTGGCCAATCAAATCAAACAATACAGCTTGTTGCCCGTTAAAATTGATCCAGGGTAATACCATAAAAGCGAGCATGCCTAAAAAGCCAATACGCTGCCTGAGTAACTGATGGAGGCCTTTTACAGCACGCACATAAATACGATTTCGGGGATTAAACCTGTCATCATCTCGGCTTAAATCCGGCTTTTGGATTTTTACCTCTACAGGTATATTTTTTACTTTAATTTGCTTGTCCATCGAAGTTCCTCAACGCCGCTTGGAAATAAAAATTCAGCAATACTCAAGTACTCTATAACTAAAGCGTGCACGTTACATGCTTGGCATATTTAGGTTAATAAATAGCCTCTTGAATAGTTTCAGATATTTCAGAAATATCTGACTGCTGTTAGCTATTATAACAATATTGGCTAGAATTACTGACTTAGATTGCTAATAATTTATTCATCTCAGTTACTTGCTTTTAAAATGCAGTTTATTACACTGCATGGTAATTTAACCCTATTTAGATCAAGGTTTACGTATCCATGAAAAAATTTATTATATTGGTAGTGCTGATCCTTGCCTTTTTCACTATTGACCATCCTTTAATAAAAGAACCCCGTGAAAAGTTATTAGGAGAAGGCATTGGTTTTTTAAGTGATGCCAGCAAAGTAAACAGAAGCCCTGCTGCAAACATGGCTAAAAATAGAGTAGCCGCTCAGTTAAAGCTTTCTGAATCTGAGCAAGAGTACATAGAAAAAACATTTACGACTGATGATTCAGTACAGCTTTTTCATTTACGTTACTGTCGTGAGCGCGATCTTAACTTGTATTTTTACGATGAGCGCTTAAACACGGTGTGTAAAATAGTCTCTGAAGCTTTAGAGCAAAAGCGAGCTAAGTAATGGATTTTTCTAACCTAAATAAAAAAGCCAGCGACTCGTTTTATAAGCAACGCAATATGCTCAAGCAATTAGCCCAAGGTAAAACGCTTAAGTGTGAAAAATGTAATGGAGTTTTAACGCTTGATCTAGCCACCAGCGAATCGGGTAAAGGCTTAGTAAAGTGCAAGCAAGGCTGCACTGATATTGTTTTAGAACTAGGCGCTTAGATTAAGCGCCTAAAAGGCAAAGCAAATTACTCGTCCCAACTATCATCTGTAATTAAACCACTATTAATAGCAACAACTTCAATAAGCTCTGCAAAACCTAATGCAAAATCACCCATAGATTCATACTGATATTGGCACAATGCGTCTGAGGTCATATTATTTTGTGCTGCAATTTGTGTTACGGCTTGCTGATCAAGTGCAAAAAAGCTAAGCGTACTAAGTGCACTTTCTAGTGCTTGTTTAAATTCGGCATCTAACTCGGGAGCATTTAAAAGAGGCTCAGCATACGCTTTCGTCGCCACTAAAAAACCTTCACTCCACGGCTTACAAAACTCAAGGTTAAACTCTACTGGTAACTTGTATCCAGTTTCAAACACTTGCTCACTAATTTTATGATAAAGCGCCATGAATAAAAACAGCATCTCTTCGTCTAAGTCGTTAGCTGTGTTTGGTAGTATTTGTGCAAGCCACTCGTGCACATCTAGTGGGCTGGGCGAACAAATAACGCCAAATAAGTAACCTTCACTTTGCTCAAGGGTCATAGCTTGAGGCTGAGTGTTTAAAAACGTGCTGAGCTGCTTTGCATGCAACTCAGTAAATTGGGGTATTTGCATTAAAACTCTTTATATTGAAACAATTAAAAATTGAGCGGGTAGCGACCTTGGTTATCTGGTCGGCCTAAAAACTTAACCGCATCATGTACATCTTTTGGTAAGCTGGCATCTGGTTTTACATAACCGGCGACACTAAAATCAAAATTAGCTTTAAGTGTAGCATCTGCTTCAAGGCCTAACGTATTATCTGGGTCAATTAATATAGCTATATCACCCGACTTACAGCTTAACTTGCCTCCTAGAGGGCCTATATTAAACCAGCCATTTAACCCTTGCACATCAATATTTGGGCTCGCGATCTCACCCTTTAACGATTCGCAATAAGGTGCACCCGAGCCATATTCTTCAAGTTCTAATATTACGCGACCTTTAGCTGTTACTGGCAATGGTAGCTGTATTCTTCCCATCGCACGCTCAACCGTTGAGCGAACTAAACCATCGGTTACTTTTACTTTGTTATTAAATAACCCATAACTTATGTCGGCATATCCTGAAATATCACTACGTTCACGCGCATTACCAAATTTAATATTTGCGTTTAACTTACCAGTAAATAATTGCCAGCCTGCTATATCCCACCGTACATTATTTAGTTGCTCGCCCTCAAAGCGTACTTGCATCATTTGCCCTTCCCACACAGTACCAACAGTTTGGCCAATTTCTAACTGTTTAGGCAAGTAGGGTTTTGCTATATCAAGCGCTATAACCGCCGGTAACTTAATAATACAAAACACAATAAAACTGACTAAAAATACAGCCGATAACATTATTATTTTTTTCATTAATTAATTCTCTAATACCAAGCGGCTTACACGTACATAACCCGATTTGTCGTCACGGCTTAAATCTAAATTTTCAATTTTTAAACCATGCTGATTTACCAATTCGTCTAACCATTCGATTAGTTGATTAAACTCTACAGAGTCGAGCGTTAAACGAAGTGACCCCGTACTAGGCTGCATTTTACTAATATCTATTTGATAACGACCACGTGTAGAGTTAACAACTTGGCTTAAGTTTGTATTACTCGCTACGCTAGTATTACCCGCCGCTTTTAGCTTTACTATGCTTTCATCAACCCAAACAAGAAGCTCTTGTTGTTTTATTTGTGACTGTTGCGCTTTTTCTATTGCGTTATTTAATGGTCTAAATATACCCATAACTAAAACAAAAATAATAAATACGCCACCAGCGATCATAACTAATTGCTGCTCTTGCTCTTTTAGTGAGCGCCAATATTGCATTAACTGCTTTTTCATACCGCACCTCGCAGTTTAATTTCGCCCACAACATAATCACCGTCGTTATTTAAAGAGCCTTGCTCAACGGTTAAACCTTGTTTTTCGAGTATGGTTTTAACTTTACCAAATGTTTGAAAGTCTTTTGCTCTAGCGCGAATACGCAGCTCATTTCGACGCTTATCGTAGCGCAGAGTTTCTGGGGTAAATTCACTCACCTGAGAGAACACATCAACCAAATTTGCGGTTAAATCTAAAAAGCCAGCTTCACTTGAACCTTGCACTCTATCAAGTGCGCCTTTTATTTGGCTTTTAATTAAGTTAGGGCGAACTTTTACGCCAGGAAACGCTTTTTGATATCTATCAACCACTTGCGCTTTAGCTATTTCTAGTTCCGAGTTGAGTTGGTGCAGTTCTATTGCTTTAATTGCAACCGTAGAGACTAGCGCAACGCCTGTAATAATTGCTGCGCCTTTCCAGTATCCCCACCACAATGAGCTTTTCTTTTTAAGCTGATAAAGGCCTTGGCGCAAATTAAATTTAACGCTATCTAATTGCTTTGCAAATAAAGCTAAAGGCAAGTCGTATTCATTGGTTTGTGCGTGAAGGTTAACACTTTCAGGAAAATGATTCGCAGGGCTAAAATGCTTAATGTTTGGATTGCCTAAAGCCGTTAAATAATTACTTAACCAACTTGGTTCAACCGCACTAATGTGCCATTGCCCTTGTTTAAATAACCACTGGTTATTAAGTTCAATAGCAGTGGCCTCACCTTCATCTCCCGCAGGGAGTAACAGTGCATCTGGTAATATTTTATAAACAGATAGATCATGCTCTGCAAATAACGCAAGCCATTGTTCAAACCATTCACGATCGGTCATTGCTACACGTATGGCATGTTGCTCGCCAAGCATAGTTGGCTCGCCTACTGCTATAAATAAGTCATCTACATCACAGGCTATATCTTCCTCAAGCATGTACGGCAATGCTTGCTCAAGTTTACGGTTCCACTTTGTGGGTAAGGCAACTGTCTTTAATTGCACTTGGTCACTTGGTAGTAAAACAATAACTTCTCTGCTTTGTGCTTTTTCACTTAACTCAGTTAAGTGGCTTGCATTGGGTAATTCACCACTGGCTATTATTTCTTGTTCTTGTGGTGAGTATATTAACCAGTTAAGCAGTTCTTGTTCGGTTTGACCCGTGCGGATCAACAGTATTTCTGTCACTGTACGCCTCCAAATTTTCGCGCCAGTATCGTTACGTCGCCATCTTTAGCGTGCAGTAATGTGGTCATCGAAAAACGCAATTCAACAAAGTTTGCCTGCGTTTGTAATTTAAAATATTCGCTATTAATACTAAATAAGTCTTTTACAGATTCTATATTTGCTCCACCTTGTTGCTGCACCTCAGTGAAAAACTCGTCAATGCTGTCAAAGCCTGTTTCAGGGCGAGCCCCAATAACAGCTTCAGCAGCAGATAAACTTAGTTCATCAATCATGGCACTTAAAATGAGAGCTTGTTCTGGCTGTAGTGTATTTACATTAACCAATAATAAGGGGCTGCCTGGTATTACACATACATACGGTAATACTTTTTCCATTACTAATGGGTTAAACCCTTTCACTAAACGCAGCTCCGAAGTTGACGCAAATAAGCTATTTGCAGTCATATACGGAAATTTACGAGATAAATACTCATCCTCCTCCGCGCCTGAACGATAAGTAATGCTGTCCTCATCAAGCCAATCAAATACGCTATCGGCCATCGCCTCTTCTGACTCATCCGCAGGTAAATCTTCAATGTTTTCAAGTAGTGCAAATAACGCTTTATGCGCAGGGTTTGTTTTACTTGTGCTGCTTACATCAGACTCTTGTGCTAATGCATTTAAATTTAAACAGGCTTGTAAGTCAGTAATTTGACCACTCAAAGTACCATTATCAACCGGGTATGCAGTATTACCTTGAGTTGCCCAAATTTGATCAAGCGACGTTTTATCTGCATCATCTTTCTTGCTTTGTATAAGCCCTTTGATAGCTAACTCTTCTGCCCCATATGCATACCACTTAGCTTGTTGATGACCTTGCAGGTTAGTGCTTTTTTGTACTTGAACCATCAAATTAGCACTCATTTCTACCGCTAAAATAGCAGCTAATGCAACAATAAATAAAACAATAACAAGTGCTGCGCCACGTGACGCTTGCTGTTTACCCATTATCCACACTCGTACTTTGTGTTGTACTTGGTGGCGCAACAACTTTGCCCTGACCTGGAACTAAAAATACTCGACGAATAGGTTCAGCCTCTATTTGCTGAAGTGTTACAGCAACGGCTTTAGGAAGCGCTTTAATTTCCCATTGTTCTTGCCATGCGTTTTTATCATCTAAAAACTCAAACTTGAGCTCTTCTACATTTTCAAGTATTCGCTGTACACGCGGCTCCATATTATCAAGCTGGTCCACGTATACCCTGTAAACGCGTTCAAGGTTATCATCTAGCACTCTGTAACCAACGGCTTGTAATTCAGAGCGAGGTAATAAGTTAATAGGGTTTATCCAACCGTCGCGTACAAATGCAATGCCATCGTATTGGCTTTCTAATACATAGCGACCTGCTAGTAAGTATTGCTCTTGCACATCGCCCGACTCATTGCGAACTGCGCGCTTAGTCATTTGGCTAAAGTCTTGATCCATTAACCTAAAGGTAGTTTGTAACGCGTTTAACTCAGCAATTGTTTCGTCCGAGGCATCTTTTGCTTTGGTGGTGCTATCTAGTATTTGATGAGTGGCAATAATTACAAAAGCTAAAATACCCAGTGCCACCATTACTTCTAGCAACGTAAACCCGCGCTGCTTCACTTACTTACTGCCTTTGTTAAGGTAAGTCGAAAGCTCATACGCTGAGTTCTCATACTTTTCATCGGTAAATACATTGATTGTTACTTTAACAAAGCTTTTATCGGCTGTGGCTACTACCTCTTGCTGCCAAAACCATTCAACACCCGCCATTACTTCACTACCTCGTGCATTGTTTTTACCTTGCCACTGTTCACCTTTTGTACGCTGCTCAATAAGTACGTTTTCAGCGACCCAAGATGCATACGTTTGCTCTTCAATTGTTGTTAAGTGATGTATATGCTCGCCAGTTGCTTGCATGGCCGCTATACCTGCCATCGCACAAATACTTAGCGCAACCAGTACTTCTAATAACGTAAAGCCTTTATTAAACTTCATTATTCTGGCTCTCGGCGAAAATTAATTGGTGCAGTAAACTCGCCTTCAATGTAATAAACAGGTTCACTTTGCTCTTTTAATTCAAGAATTAGCTGGAACGCACTTACCTCACCCGATGATAAAATAAGCACCTGTGGGATTTTCACTTTTTTAAGCTCTAACAAGCTATCTTCATCGCCGCCGCTCATTAGCTCGCGCCAATTAGACTGCTCTAATAAGTTATCTTGCGCCCATGCTAAGTCTTCTAAATTTAAAGTGAGCTTTAATCGATCATCTAGCTCTATGGGCTTGAATAGCTCTTCACGTTCAAAAGTTATCCATTTTTCGCCATCAAAAACTAAATACTCTAACGTATTCTCTTCAACTAAAAAGCCAAGCTCAACCTGGTTTAAAATTGCAAATTCAGATGCCATATTAATGGTGGTATGCAGCCTAAGCGCTTGAGTGTCTAACTCATCTTCGGCGCCACCTTCTAAGCTGTATACCACCATTTTTGTGGCAAAAGCGATGATCACTAATACCACTAAAATTTCTATTAAACTAAAGCCTCTACCTTTTGTATGCAGCTGCTTAAGGCTTACTTGCATAGCAAGCCTCGAGCAGTTGGGTATTTATACATAAAAGCGTATTTAGACATTATTGTTTGTCTTCATCCCAGTTACCGATGTCATCATCAGTGCCTACTTCGCCATCTGGGCCCATAGAAAAAATATCAAACTTGCCAATTTCGCCTGGGCTAATTAACTGATACGTATTACCCCACGGATCATCTGGAAGCTCGCTAATAAAGCCGCCATCAGGAAAGCGTTTAGGAATTGGCTCAATGCTTGTTTTATTAACTAACGCTTCTAAGCCTTGCTCTGTACTTGGGTAGCTTTTATTTTTAAGCTTATACAAGCTCATAGCATCTTCAAGTTGTTGAATATCTAAATGCGCTTTATCGATAGCAGCCTCTTCTTGCTGGCCCATAATATTAGGCGCAACAATTGACATAATCATCCCGATGATAACTAGTACCACCATTACTTCTAATAAAGAAAAACCTGATTGTTTATTCACGTAAATACCTCGTTATTCTAAAAACACTAAGCAAAAATGATTTAGGTAAAATCATTAATATATAAAAACTTATTAAAGCCCTACAGCTTTGTTCATCGCCATTATTGGTTGCAGTATTGCCATTACTATAAACAATACAATAACAGCCATTGAGGCAATCATTGCAGGCTCAAGTAATTTAAGCGATACGTTAACCATACTTTCAAATTCTCGGTCTTGGTTGTTAGCGGCGCGCTCTAACATTTGTTCAAGCTCACCTGATTTTTCACCACTGGCTATCATATGCAGCATCATTGGTGGAAACAACTTAGTTTGTTGAAGAGCCGCTCTTAAACTCGCGCCTTCACTTACTCTGTCGGAGGCATCGCCGACTGCTTTTTTAATTTTTTCGTTAACTAATACGCCGCCTGATATACGCATGCCTTCGAGTAGCGGCACAGAACTTGACGACAAAATACTTAACGTACGTGCAAAACGAGCAGTGTTAATACCACGCGCCACTTTACCAATACCTGGCATGTGCAGTACTTTATCATCCCACCAAAAGCGTATTTTAGGCTGTTTAAGCGCGTGCTTAATACCAATAGCAATTGCGGTAATCGCGATTAAACTAATAAACCAATAATTTTGCACAAAGTGACTGCCAGCCATTACCCACTCGGTTGTCCATGGCAGTACTTGTTTGGTTTTCTCAAACGTTTTTAATATTTTTGGTACAACCGTACCAAGTAATACCGATACAATACCAATCGCAAATATTACCAAAATAATGGGGTAAACCATTGCCTGCGTTATTTGGCTACGCATATGTTGGCGCTGTTCGGTGTAATCGGCAAGACGGTTAAGTACCTGATCGAGATGACCAGACTTTTCACCTGCGGCTACCATCGCACGATACAAATCGTCAAATACATGCGGAAACTCGCTCATACCATCAGCAAGCGTATAACCTTCTACTACTTTTGAACGTACTGACATGAGCATACGTTTTAAACGCGGCTTTTCACATTGCTCAGCAACAGCCATAACAGCGCCTTCAACTGGCAATGCCGATTGAATAAGCGTGGCTAATTGACGAGTAATAAGCGCAAGATCTGACGTTGAAATAGTCGGTTTAAAAAAGCTGCCAAGTAGTGGCGCTTTTTCGCCTTTAACTTGTTTATCGCTTTGCGCTGCGGGTACAACTTCGAGCGGAGTTAACTTTTGCTCTCGTAATACTTGGCGTATTTGCTTTGCTGTATCGGCTTCTAAAATGCCTTTTTTTTCTTTTCCGCGACCATCAAGCGCACGGTATTCAAACGCCGCCATAACTAGGCTTCCTCACGGGTAACGCGCAGTACTTCTTCAAGTGTTGTTTTACCTGCAAGTACACGGCTACAGCCATCTTGACGAATGCTTGGACTTTTTTGGCGAATGTATTTTTCTACACTTTGCTCGCCCTTACCGCTGTGGATCATTTCACGTATAGCTTCGTCTACAACTAGTAGCTCATGAATACCTGTACGGCCTTTGTAACCATTGAAATTACACTCTTCACACCCTACTGCACGATAAATGGTAGGTTGACTGTCAAACGGTACACCTAGCAATTGGCATTCACGTTCGTCAGCTATGTGTCCTTCCTTACACGATTTACATAAGGTACGGACTAAGCGCTGAGAAAGTACGCCAAGTAACGATGATGAAAGTAAAAATGGTTCAACGCCCATATCTTCCATACGAGTAATTGCACCTGAGGCTGTATTTGTATGTAGCGTAGACATTACTAAGTGACCAGTAAGCGATGCTTGCACACCAATTTGAGCCGTTTCAAGGTCACGTATTTCACCCACCATTACTACATCGGGATCTTGACGTAAAATTGCACGTAACCCACGTGCAAATGTCATATCTACTTTTGTATTTACTTGTGTTTGACCAATACCTGGAATTTCGTACTCGATTGGATCTTCAACCGTTAAAATATTGCGATCGCGCGAGTTTATTTGGCTCATGCCGGCGTACAAAGTGGTACTTTTACCAGAACCCGTTGGGCCAGTAACCAAAATAATACCGTGTGGTTTACTAATTAAATCGGCGAACAATTCACGATTTTGCGGCGTCATGCCTAGATCTTCTAGATTTAAGCGTGCGTTATTTTTATCAAGTAAACGAAGTACTACACGCTCACCAAAGCTCGATGGCATTGTAGATACACGAACATCAACTGCACGTCCTGCAATACGAAGGCTAATACGACCATCTTGCGGAATGCGCTTTTCAGCGATATCGAGCTTAGCCATTACTTTAATACGCGAGACGAGTAACGAAGCAAGTTTACGGTTTGGCTTAAGCACCTCTTTTAATACGCCATCTACCCTAAAGCGAATCACTAACTCTTGCTCAAAGGTTTCGATATGAATATCAGAGGCGCCTTCTTTAATTGCTTCACTAAGCATGGCATTAATAAGCTTAATGATTGGCGCGTCGTCATCGCCTGCAAGTAAGTCTTCCGTTTGTGGGAGCTCATCGGCAAGTGAAAATAAATCGACTTCGTTACCAATGTCTTCCATCATCTGTTGAGTTTCAGAGCTATCTCGTTGATAGGCGGCCTCTAATAGAAGCTCAAACTTATCATCTGGCAATTGCTCTAAAGTAAAACCACTTCCGGCTATACGACGCACTTCTAATAAAACGTTAACATCAAGCTCACCACGATAATAAACCACCGGGTGTTCGTTATTTTTACTCAGTAGCACACCTGCCCGACGGGCATATGAAAACGGTAACCGCTTTGGTGGTAACACAACTAATTCGTTAGCTGTTAATAACTCCTCAGAATGTGGCTCTGGAACACGGTGCACCACATCTTCGTTTATTTGTTCTATCGCGCTAGTCATCTTCACGCTCTGCACGTTCTTTTGCACTTAATGCTTTTAAATGTTCTTCGTAAGTCGGCGGCAGTATTAATTCATTATCCCACGACGGAAGTACAGGAGAATCTGAATTAGGCATAAGCTCTATGCCATCTTCTTTTTCTTTCATTTGCTCGCCGCGAATAAAATTATACTTATTAAAGCTTAACTTATTCATATTAACGCCATCACGAATGATTGTCGGACGAATAAACACGATAAGGTTACGCTTACGTTTTGTGGTGTTAGTCGATTTAAATAAATGACCTATAATTGGGATATCGCCTAAAATTGGCACCTTAGACACACTTTCTTGTACATCTTCATCAATTAGACCACCTAATACAACCATACCGCCATCATCGGCCATAACCGTTGTAGTAATTGCACGCTTATTAACAGAAATATCAACAGCAGTTGCACCACTAACACTTGATACTTCTTGTTCAATTAATAATTGTACCGCTGAGCCATCATTTATTTGCGGAGTGACTTTAAGTTTTACACCCACTTCTTGGCGTTCAATTGTTTGAAATGGATTATCGTTATTACTACCCGTTTGAGAGCCTGTAATAATAGGTACTTCTTGACCTACTATCATCGATGCTTCTTCGTTATCCATGGTCGTAATTGAAGGAGTCGCTAGTATGTTTGAGTTAGTATCTGTCGATACGGCTTGAATAATAGCGCCCCAGTCGTTTTTAACTAAGCCAAACGCCAAACCATTTACACCACTAAGTAATGATGCAAGTGCGGAGTAATCACCTTCTGACGTTTCATCGTAACTGGTAACTAAGCCACTTTCTGTGCCTATTACTGTTTGAGTCGTGGTTGTGTCTTGCGCTTCAACAGCGGCAACCGCTAGTGACCCAACAGGTACTGTTGAGCCGTTGTTAAACTGCAGCATACCGCCTTCTTCAGAAATCCACTGCGTACCTAAGTTAACACCATCCGACTCCATCACTTCAACAATAATGGCTTCAACAAGTACTTGCGCACGGCGAATATCAAGCCTTTCAATAACGCTTTCTAATGAGCGCATTGCATCAGGCTGAGCAGTAATAATAAGTGAGTTCGAATCTGGGTGTGCTTCTATGCTGCTTTCATTACTATTGCGGCTGCGCGTTTTAGTTGTTCCACCTTGAGCATCATCAACAAGTGATTTACTTACGCCCTGTAATACTTTTACTAAATCTTCGGCTTTTGCGTAATTTAAGTAAAATACTTTTGTATTACCTTGGCTTTCAAGTTCGCCATCTAGGCGCTTAATTAGCTCGATTGCACGAGTGCGAGCTTGTCCTTCACCACTCACAATTACGCTATTGGTTCGACCATCAGCCACTACTTTAGGGATCAAGAATTCAGGTACGCTGCCTTTCCCACTGTCTTTGTAGATGTTTTCAACAACAGAAACCACATCATCTGCCGTTGCATATTTAAGCTTAACGATGTCTACGCGCTTGTCACCGGCTTGATCCACTGAACGAATAATTTCAACTAAGCGATTTACCGACGCTGCATGCCCTGTAAGCATCATTACGTTAGCCGCGTTGAAGTTAGCAACATGGCCGCCATCTTTTTGATCACTAAATTGACGAACTAATGGCCCTAGCTCTTGCACGCTTACATTTTTTACGCGCACAACACGGGTGATCATCATATCGCCAGATGCTTCACTATTTTCAGTAATTAGGGGAACATTTGATTTTTTAGCATCAGAACTTTTTTCTACTTTAATAATGCCGTTGTCCATTTCAACAGCAGAATAGCCATAAACTTCTAATACATTTAAAAAGAATTGATAATAAAGCGCCTCATCCATTAACTCATAACTACGTACATTTACTTTGCCACGTACATTAGGGTCAATGATCACTGTTTTATTTAGGTTTTTACCAACAATATTAATAAACTCGTTGATATCTGTACCTTTAAAGTTTGCAGCGTATTCAACAGCAGAAACAGACAAAGAAATACTTGCCGCCAAAAAAAGTGCTGCGTACTTAGCTAACCCTTTTTTAATTTTTTTGAGGTGTAGCACCTGAACCATTATGTTAAAACTCCAAAGCTAAGTTATTGCAGACTAAATTGCACATCTATTTGTTCGCCATCACGTTCAATTGTGATATTGGCATCTGTGCTATTACGCAGCTCATTAATGGCTGACATGGCCTGTTTTAAATCTGTTAATTGGTAGCCATTAATTGAAATAGCTAAATCGTTATTTTTTAATCCCATTTGCTTAAATAGCTCAGGCTCTTTACCTGGACTTAAGCGATAACCAATAAGCTCACCGTCGCTCATTGCTTGCGAAACACGTATGTAATCAAATAACTTACCTGGCTCTTCTAATAGCTCTTCACGTGTTTCTATAATTGCTTCTTTTACCTCAGGGTCGGCAGTGGCATCTATTTGTAATTCACTTGGCTGTATTTTTTGCGGGCCCATTTCTGCCTCCTCGCGCGCAGCGAGTACTGGCATAGACACTTTTTTGGTAAAATCGAGCCCGTCTAACATTAATGTTTCAAAACGACCGCTCACACTTAAAATTACGCGATCGGGCAAAATTTGTGCTACTTCTGCACGCGTACCAAGTATAACCTCTTCCACAAGGTAACTTACTTGCTTACCCTGTGACTCTATAATAGCGACGCCCGCTTTATCATCGTTACTCACAGCAACAATACCGGTTAAGTTTATACTTAAGCGAGTTTCTGGCGCATCGTTGATCACTTGCGATTGCTTCGCAGTATTATTGTTGTTTGTTACAGTTTTTTTACCAAATAAAAATTGCTCAATAATATGCTGGACTGAGCGGTTGCTCGTCCCCGAAGTTTGATTAATATTATGAGTAGGCGTTAACAGAGAGACTGGTGGTCTAGGCCATAAAAGCCAAACTAATTTTGATAATAAAAATGCAAGGTAAACAACAACTAACAATGTTACCAATGCGCTTAACTTAGCATGCGGTAAACGAGTTAAAAATTGTTTTAGTTGTTGGATTTGCTGTTCCATAAATAGTGTTCTTATTTTAATTTACTGCGTTAGCGCGTACCCATAGTACCCTTTCATTTTTCATTCAACAAGCACACTAATATTAAACTTTGTAAACAGAATAAATTTAGTTTACAAGAGTGTACAAAAAACAAACGGGTGGTGTAATACCTTCATCCTACGATGATTTCATGATAAATTTTAAGCTATAAAAACGTGGGAAAATACCTTATGAGTAAAAAAAGTAACGCTAATACGGGTTCAGACCATACTGACGTGCTAAAAGTTCGATTAGATAAGTGGTTATGGGCCGCTCGATTTTATAAAACACGCGCTATTGCTCGCGAAATGGTGCAAGGCGGTAAAGTACATTATAATGGGCAACGTACTAAGGCCAGTAAAATAGTTGAGCCTGGGGCAGTAATAAAGTTAGCTCAAGGCGTAGATGAAAAACTTATTACTATACTCTCTGTGCTTGAAAAACGTCAAAGCGCCCCCATTGCACAGACCATGTATCAAGAATCTGATGCAAGTATTGCTAAACGCGAAGAAAACGCCATCGCTCGCAAAAATAACAGCTTCTTTGCTCCTCATCCGGATAGAAAACCAGATAAAAAGCAAAGGCGCGAACTTTTAAAAATGAAATCAAGTTAGGTATAGCCGCTCATGCAACAAGATCTACTTCACCGTTATTTATTTGACAACCTCGATGTTCGTGGCGAACTCGTACAAATCGAAAACGCCTATAACGAAATGATTGCCAATCATAACTACCCTCAGCCAGTTAAGGCATTATTAGGTGAGTTACTCGTTGCAACGTGTTTATTAACAGCCACCTTAAAGTTTGAAGGTGAGATAGCCGTACAACTTCAAGGTGACGGCCCGGTTAAATATGCAGTAATTAATGGCGACGATAAACAAAACATGCGCGGAATTGCCCGTATGCAAAGTGAAGTAACAGGCTCTACGGTAAAAGAATTGATAGGCAAAGGGTATATGGTCATTACCATTACTCCAACAAATGGGGAGCGTTATCAAGGTATAGTTCCTCTTGAGCATGATACTTTAAGCGAGTGTATTGAAAGCTACTTTGAGCAATCAGAGCAACTAAAAACGCGCCTTTGGTTTGCAACAGATACTAGCGAAGGTAACGCTAAAGCGTGTGGTTTATTTTTGCAGGTACTGCCAGTAGATAAACAAAAGTCGATTGATGACTTTGCCCACTTAGAAGCACTAAGTAGCACGATCAAAGATGAAGAGTTATTAGAACTTGATGCCATTACAGTACTCACGCGTCTATACCATGAAGACAACCCTCGTGTATTCGAACCTCAAGCAATTACATTTAAATGTGGTTGTAGCCGCGAAAAAACAATTACGGCGCTAGTTAATGTAGGGCAACAAGCGCTACTTGATGATGTCGCTAAAAATGGCTCAGTTAGTATAAGCTGTCACTATTGTTTAAAAGAATATATTTTTGATGAGCAAGACGTAAAAAATATTTTTAACTAAATAAGCTGTTTCATCCCACAACTAAATACAAAGCCGCAAAATATGCGGTTTTATATTATAAAAAGATGATACCGGTGTCATGAATTTTGTTAATTTACTGACACCGGTATCATTGAAATTATTCATGTTTTTTAGCAAATATATGTGTTTTTAGGGGCTTTACGGGCTCGAATATCTCAAAACCTTCTGTTACTATAATTTCAGCTTAAGGGCACTGATAACCCCAGAGCTATCCCGTTCAAACTCTCACACATTATAGTTAGGTATAAACATGACTACAGGCGCTACACGTTTTGTCGATTTAACCGCAGCTGAACTTGTCGAGCATGCGATCCGCCGCGGCGAAGGTACTTTAGCCGCAAATGGTGCTTTTGTTGCAATTACAGGAAAACGAACTGGTCGTTCACCAAAAGATCGTTTTATTGTACAAGAAGCATCTACTCAAGATGACATACAATGGGGCAACGTAAACCGCCCATTTGATGCAGACAAATTTGACGCTCTATGGGCTCGCGTAGAAGCACACGTTCAAAGTAATGACCACTTCACCTCTCACCTAGAAGTTGGCGCAGACCCTGAACACTATCTACCTGTAGTTGTTACTACAGAAACAGCGTGGCACCATATTTTTGCCAAAAACATGTTTATTGAACCACAAAACTATAACGCTTCTAATGTACCGCAATGGCAAGTAATGAACGTACCGTCATTCGTATGTGAGCCAGAGCGTGATGGTACAAACAGCGACGGTACCGTTATTATTAACTTTGCGCAGCGTAAAGTTTTATTAGCTGGTATGCGCTACGCCGGTGAAATGAAAAAGTCGATGTTTTCTGTTCAAAACTTCCTACTACCAGCTAAAGGTGTATTACCAATGCACTGCTCGGCTAATGTAGGCGAAGCTGGTGATACAGCATTATTCTTCGGTTTATCTGGTACAGGTAAAACAACACTTTCAGCAGATCCAACGCGCTTTTTAATTGGTGATGACGAACACGGCTGGGCACCAGGTAGCGTGTTTAATATTGAAGGTGGCTGTTACGCAAAATGTATCGACCTCTCACAAAAAAATGAGCCAGTGATTTGGGATGCTATTCGCTTTGGTACTATTTTAGAAAATGTAGTATTGAACGAGTCACGCATACCAGATTTTAATGATACTAGCTTAACGCAAAATAGCCGTGCAGCTTACCCGCTTGAACACGTAGAAAAACGTAAAGTAGAAAACCGCGCTGGCGAACCTAAAGCAGTCGTATTTTTAACCTGTGACGTAAGCGGTGTATTACCTCCTGTATCTGTATTATCAGAAGAAGCGGCAGCTTTTCACTTTTTAAGTGGATATACAGCAAAGGTAGGCTCTACTGAAATCGGTTCAACAAGCGATATAGAATCAACATTTTCTACATGTTTTGGTGCACCATTCTTCCCACGCCCGGCAGGTGTATACGCAGAGCTTCTTATGAAGCGAGTTCGTGAATTTGGCGCAAAAGTATACCTTGTAAATACAGGGTGGACCGGTGGTCCTTACGGAACAGGCAAGCGCTTTGACATTCCAACTACACGAGCAGTAGTCGATGCAATCGTATCTGGAAAGTTAGCTGGCGTTGAAACTCAGCATATTGATGTTTTAAATTTAGACGTGCCTGTAGCTGTGCCAGGTGTTGATACAAACTTACTTAACCCAATTAATACATGGGAAGATAAAGCAAAGTATAACGAATATGCAGCTAAACTAGCGGCTGACTTCACTGAGAACTTCGCTAAATACGATGTATCAGATGATATAAAAAATGCAGGCCCTAAAGCATAATTAGCCTTTAAGCCTTTTAAAACGCCAGCCTAGTGCTGGCGTTTTTGTTTTAAGATACAATCAAAAACTGCGACATAATGTCACACTTCATGCGCATAAAACGCGATAAAATAGCCAAATATTTAAATTATTCTGAGCATGTACATATATGGTGTTGTTTTATGATATTTAGCTTGTCGTGGCGAAAAATAGCTAGAAGAGTACATCTATATTTAGGTATATCCATAGGTGCCTTATTAACATTAATCGCCTTGTCAGGCTCTATACTCGTTTATTATCCAGAGCTTGACGGACAGTTAAATAAATTAAGTGTTCAAAGCAGTAATACTATTAACTGGGATGAAGCCTACGCGACTTTAAAATATAAGTATCCAGACAGACTAGGCTCTTGGCGATTAGAAAATACAGCTACAGGCTCTGTAATACCTGCACGATACTACAAACCAATTGAGACAAAAGGCCAAGCATTTGCTCCATTAATGGTCTGGCTTAACCCTATAGGTACACAGATCATTCGTGATGATTTTTGGGGAAATTACTTTGTAACCTGGGTATATAACCTGCACTTTTCATTACTTACAGGCAGTACTGGGACATTAATTGTTGGCTATATAGGAATAGGAACTCTCATTCTTATTTTATCTGGATTGTGGGCATGGTGGCCAAAAAGAGGCTACTGGGCTAGATCGTTAAAATTCAAAGCCCGTAGCACTAAGCTTGGGCTATTATATGATTGGCATAAGTTTATAGGGTTATGCTTTATTCTACCTCTACTCGTTTTAACCATTACTGGCATTATGCTAGCGATACCAAATCAAACCGACCCGATAATCACAGCATTATTAGGTAAAATTGAAAAACCTACTACAACAGTAATAAAACCAGAAAACTATATATTGTTATCCGATGCAATTAAATTAGCACAAAAAGCTATGCCTAGCGCAAGGCTTGCTTGGATTGAAACACCTTCATCTAGTAACGCTGTATATCGATTTAGATTACAAACAACTAATGACCCATCTCATCGTTTTCCCCACAGCTATGTCGAAATAAATGCAAATTCAGCTGAAATCATAAGTGTATTTAACGTTGATAATAAAAGCCCAGCGACTAAAGTCAAAAATTGGCTACACCCTCTTCATGATGGGACTATTGGAAACCATCCCCTTAGAGTTTTATGGGTATTATCAGGTATAGCAAACGCCTTACTTTTTTGCCTTGGTCTATATAGATGGCTACTTAAAACAAGAAGAATTAATAACTATTAGCTAAGTTATAAATTTATAGGATTACACTAACAAGAAGTTACGCCAGTAATGAAAGCTTATATGGTTTTAACAAAGTAATACAAGCTAAAGTAGCCTTAACAACACTCTGAGCACCTTTATTAAAACAAGCTAATGATGTCACTTAAATTCACTTCTTGTGGCGATAGACAAAGATTTTCTAACTGTACTTTAACACTTCTTAATATCGTGTTAGAGATAACTAATGCCACATTATCTATAATAAAAGTACATAGAAGCGGCCATTACTGAGTTCGCCATGATTTCTAGTATTTATAGTAAAAAAGCATCACAGTACTGTAACGGGTTTCTCTTATCTGAACTATTGTGGTGTCATGAAGCCAAAGCGGTGAATAGTTAAAGTGAAATACTGCTCTATTACTAACTGAGATATTAAGTAGTATCGGCGTCTTTAAATATGCTTTTAACGTCGGGCCCTCCCAAATTACGTAATTGATGCTGGATGAATGTGTATTAATTGTGCGTATTCTACTTTTCTGCAGACGTAAAAAAGCCCGACTATTGCTAGTCGGGCTTTCTACAATTTGAAGCCTGGTAATGTCCTACTTTCACATAGCAAATGCTACACTATCATCGGCGCTGTTTCGTTTCACTACTGAGTTCGGCATGGAGTCAGGTGGGTCCAAAACGCTATTGTCACCAAGCAAATTGGGGGGTTAGTTCGTATCTCTACGCACTAACTGAATTTGGAAAATATCTGATAATATTTTTTAAGTCTTTAAGTAATATCTACTTTAGT
>Ga0207907_100212_pt1 | contig 26895 bp, 17 predicted proteins | sample LinPmetageLP52_FD_184062 | JGI IMG/M metagenome (GOLD analysis project Ga0207907, IMG submission 184062) | Marine viral communities from the Subarctic Pacific Ocean - LP-52 (SPAdes) | ecosystem: Environmental > Aquatic > Marine > Oceanic | place: Pacific Ocean | collected 2011-08-26
CACTGACACACCACACAAAACAATAACCAAAAGGCACACACATGCAAAAGTTTAAATTAAATGCGCTCATGCTGGCATTATTTGCCGCCAATAGTGCTATTGCAGCTACTGAAGAACCACCTGAAGATACGAGTAAACCCGCTCAAGTTCAAACCGATGTAGAAGTGATTGAAGTGCGCGGCTTTAGTCGCAGCTTAATTCAATCGCTTAACCAAAAGCGATTTAGCGATACGGTGTCAGAACAAATTTCTGCTGATGACTTAGGCGCATTGCCTGATATTTCAATGGCCGATGCACTGACTCGTTTACCGGGTATTTCAGCTGTGCGCACTGGCGGGCAGGCTGCACAAATTAATATACGCGGGCTGTCGGGCGGCTTTGTATTTTCAACACTTAACGGTCGTGAGCAGGTATCTACAAGTGGTAGCCGCAGTATTGAGTTTGACCAATACCCATCAGAATTAATTAGCTCTGCGGCGGTATATAAATCGCCAAAGGCATCGCTTATAGAAGGTGGTGTGGCAGGTACGGTAGAGCTTGAAACAGCCAGCCCACTCAATAATGATCAAAAGCATAAATTTGTAGCTAATGTGCGCGGTATGTATAACGACCGTTCATCTGAGGTATCGGATGCCACTGAGTTTGGTGACCGAATTAGCTTTTCGTATCAAGGTAAATATTTAGACGATACATTAGGTGTAGCACTGGGGTTTGCGCGTTTATTTCAGCCAAGTGTAGCAACACAGTTTATTGGCCTTGCATACAACGATAGAAAAGATGTTGATGGCGTACCAAACGACACAAATGGCCCCATAGATAGCCCAGAAAGTGAATACATTAGCGAGGGCTTTGAGCTACAGCATTTAGGCGGTGAAGAAACCCGTAATGGCTATTTGGCTGCCATAGAGTGGGCACCGGTAGATAATTTTAAATTAAAAGGTGATGCGTTTTTATCGCGCTTTGATAAAGAGTCATTTGCCCGCGGTTTTAGGGTTAAATTAGGCGGCCCATCTGCAGCATACGCAAATGCGCAACTTGATGGTAATGCTGTAATTGGTGCTGCTGTTAATCGTACTTCGAAAAGTTATACCCGTGTTGAAATAGTGAATGACGACAACCAAGATTTTGACGAAGTAGACAGCTTTGGCGTTAATGCCGATTGGCAAGTAACCGATAGACTAAATGTTAATGCTGATGTAGCGCTTTCTCGCGCAAAAAGTAATTTTAGAAACGGTTTGTTGTGGAGCTTAGTAGCTGAAGATGCCAATGCAGAAACGCCGGTATTTGATAGCAACGTTGCAATTAACTATCAGTTAAATGGGTTAAATCTACCTGACGTTGGGTTTAATCAAGCGGCAGCCTTTAGTGATATAGACCGCGTAATGGTCAGTAAATATGGTATTTACCCTGATCAAACCGAAGATGAAGTAACGGCATTTAGACTCGATTTTAGATACGAGTTAGAAAGCGATATTTTTAGCTCAGTAGAATTTGGTGCACGCTATTCAGATAGAGAATACAGCCGAAAGCGTTCGGTATTTGAGTATGGTAACGACGGGGCGTTTTCATCAGCGCAACCCCCTTTGCGTTTAACCGACGATATGGCATCAGTGGTTGATTGGCAGGGCGACTTTAGTTATTTCCCATCGTATTTAGCCATTGATTTAGATAAAGCACTTAATGCATGGTTTCCAGATGGCACGCCAGAACCCGTTCAAACATGGGGTAATGCTGATGGCGTAGATGACGCGCAAGGATACACAACTAACTATTCTTGGACAGTGCTGCAAAGCGGGTCAGTATTTGAAGATGTGTTAGCTGCGTACGTTATGATAAACATTAACACGCAAATAGCCGGGCTCGACTTATCGGGTAATGTGGGAGTGCGCCGAATAGAAACCGATCAATCTGCAACGGTACTTGAAAACGTAGCAGGCGATGCGCGCTTAGGTGCGCAAAATATTGTTGATGAGAACGGCATTGTAAATGATTTATACGCACCTAATATATTAGGCATTAAATACACCGACTACTTACCTTCATTAAATTTAAACCTACAACTTAACGATAATTCACTTGTACGCTTTGCTGCGGCTAAAGTAATGTCGCGTGCGCCAATTAACCGCTTAGCGGGCGATGCCAGCGCAAACGTAAGTGACGATGGTGTTATTAACGGTTCAAGTAATAACAACCCATTTTTAAAACCCTTTTATGCTGACCAGTACGACTTATCTTACGAATATTATTTTGAAGAAGGTAACGGCACTGTTGCTGCGGCGTTATTTTATAAAAATATAGACTCGTTTGTTGAAACGTTATCGATTGAGAACTTCGACTTTAAAGGAAATGGCTTTAATGTCCCTGACTTTATAGAAGATCCGGTCAGTGGTGAGCAAGTTGCTACAACAAACGGTATTTACACCACGGCTGTTAATAATGGGGAAGGTGGTTACATTAGAGGGCTAGAGCTTGCTTATACGCAAGTGTTTACCTTTTTACCAGAACCATTTAATGGTTTAGGCGCTAATGCAAGTTACTCATACACTGAAAGTGAAATTGAATCGATAACCAGTTTAGGGGGCGATACTCTCGTTCAATCTTTACCTGGGTTATCTAATAATGTGCTTAATGCTACGTTATTTTATGCTTTAGACGATTTTGAAACCCGCCTTAATGTACGCTACCGCGATGAGTTTGTATCAGAGCAGGTTGCCATTAACGAACAAGTGGTTAATTTTGATGCTGAAACAGTCATCGATTTTCAAACGTCTTATCGCTTTAGCGATTCACTCACCATGCTTTTGCAAGTTAATAACTTAACCGATGAACCAACCCAAAGTTACTTTGGCTCAGAGCAGCGAACAGGGACTACTCAGTACTTTGGTCGTCAGTTTTATCTTGGTTTTACATACAGTCATTAATTAGCAAACGGAGCGTTTAAAAATGAAAATTATAACAATGTCTAAATATTTGCTAATAGCCTTAGGGTTAATGATATTAGCAGGATGTGGTGGGACAGATGAAGTTGAGTCGGGGCAGCAGCTTTTAACCTGTAATGTGCCACAAGTACCAAACGAAGCAGGCTCGCAATGTGTGGACCCTGAGCCTATAACTTGTGCAGCGCCTACTGTACCGGATGATAAAAACGAAAGCTGTGTAGTGGGCGCCGACCCAACATTGCCTGATCCTATTGTATTTGCTGGTGAAGGTGAGGCAGTTTTATTTTATAACCGTTTAGCCGACGATAACTACGAAGGTTACCGATTACATTCGTGGAATAACGATGTGTGTGATGCTTACGCACCTCCGTTTGACACGAGCGATTGGGCTAACGGCCATGAATACGATGGGATTGACCCAAACTACGGTGCCTACTGGATAATTGACCTCAAAGAAGGTTATAACGAGTGTGCTAACTTTATTGTGCACATTGGCACAGAAGGATCGGGTAAAGCGTTTGGTGATGTTGATTTAACAATGCCGCTTATGCAAGACGATGAAAAGTTTCAGCGTATGAACTTTACCATTCATGGTGAGCCTTCGGTGTTTGAATACCCTATTTTAAGCTTGGGCGAACGTCCGGTGGCGATAGATGGTGCATCAGCACATTGGATTGATTTAAATACAGTATTGTATAAGCCAAGTAATGAGCTTACACAAATCATTAAGTTACATTCTTCAGCAGCCGCTGACTTGGTGGTTGATTTAGACACTGGGCTAAATGGTGAAACCGTTGAGCTGACTGCAAGCGAGTTAACTGATGAGCAAGCTGCAAAAGTACCACACTTAACGGATTGGACTGCTTATGAAGGTAGTTGGGATGCAGACGCTGCAAAGCAGCTTATAAAGCAACAGCTTGTTGTTGCAGGCTACGATGCCGATGGCAAGCTACTAGAAGCAACCTTTGTACAAACCGCTAAAGCACTCGATGCCCTTTACACACAAGGCGAAGACGATGCTAACGAGGCATTACTTGGCGTAAATTATGGTAATAACACGATTGATGTAACTGTGTGGGCACCCACCGCTAATAACATGGTGCTAAACGTGTTTGATGATGCAAAAACACAAGTGCACTCTACGCCAATGACATTAAATACGCAGACAGGTATTTGGCAAGTAAGTTTAGATACGCAATATGACCGCCATTACTATCGCTTTAATTTTGATGTTTACCACCCACTGACTCAGCAAATAGAGTCGCTATGGAGTACAGACCCTTACTCACTCAATGTATCTACCAATGGCTTATACAGCCAGCTGATTAATTTAGCAGATGAAGACACTAAACCAGAAGGCTGGGATGAGCGTATCGTGCCTACTATTACTAACCCAGAAGATGCGGTTATTTATGAAGGCCATGTACGTGATTTTAGTGTGCGTGATCAGTCAGTAAGCGAAGCAAACCGTGGTAAATACCTTGCATTCACTGAACTTGAAAGCGTGCCAATGCAGCACCTTAAGCAATTAGCAGATAAGGGCTTAACACACTTTCATTTACTGCCAGTGACTGATATTGGCACCATTGAAGAAGATGCTTCACAGCGTGTGGAAATTACAGACACCTTAGGTAAATTATGTGAGCGTATTAACGATGAAGCCGATGCATGTAAAATCGAAGATAAAAACAGCACCATTGTCGATATTATGCAAAGTTACCTACCTGGCTCAGACGATGCACAAGCATTAGCCAGTGCGATGCGTGATTTAGATGGCTTTAACTGGGGTTATGATCCTCATCATTTTATTGCGCCTGAAGGCTCGTATGCATCAAGCAGCGATGGCATTGCTCGTGTAGTTGAGACACGCGCTATGGTGCAATCACTGCAAGAAGTAGGACTTCGTGTTGTACTTGATGTGGTTTATAACCATACAACGTCGTCGGGTATCTGGGAAAAATCAGTGTTTGATAAGTTGGTACCGGGTTATTACCATCGTTATAACGAAGTAAGTGGTGAAATAGAGCGCTCAACCTGTTGTGAAAACACAGCAACTGAACATGTGATGATGGATAAGTTTGTTGCAGATTCAATGGTTATTCTTGCTCGTGACTTTGGTTATGACAGCTTTCGTTTTGATGTAATGGGGCATATGCCTAAATCATCAATATTAGCTGCGCGTGAAGCCGTGCAAGCCGTTGACCCTGATAACTATTTTTACGGTGAGGGCTGGGATTTTGGTGAAGTAGCCAACAATCGTTTATTCACACAAGCTAAACAGGCTGATATGGCAGGCTCAGAGGTAGGCACATTTAACGACCGTATTCGTGAAGCCGTACGTGGTGGTGCAATGTTTAGCAATAACCCGACAGATGGCAACCTAGCTGAACAAGACACGTTACGGTTATCGCTGGCGGGCAACTTACAAAATTACATTTTAAAAGACTTTAAAGGTAATTCATCTAAAGGTAATAGCTTTACTTGGAACACTCAACCAACGGCGTATGCACTTGACCCTGCCGACAGCATTCATTACGTATCAAAACACGATAACGAAACGCTGTGGGATCAGTTGCAATACAAACATGCATCAAGCATGAGTATTGAGCAACGTGTGCGCGCGCACAATGTGGCATTGTCGATTCCACTTATGAGCCAAGGCATCCCATTTATGCAATTGGGCGCTGATTTACTGCGTTCTAAGTCAATGGACCGTGATAGCTATAATGCCGGTGATTGGTTTAATGCTGTTGATTTAACCAAAGAGAATAATAACTGGAACATTGGTTTACCAAACGCAGAGAAGAACCAAGAAAAATGGTCTGAAATTATGCCTATCTCTGCTAATGCAGATGCACAGGCAATGCCGCAAGACATAGCTTATGCAGGTGATGTATTTCAGGAATTCTTGGCTATCCGCAGCGCAAGCCCGTTATTTAGATTAACAACGGAACAAGATGTTATCGACCGTGTCGGATTTCACAATGTGGGTAAAAACCAGCAGCACGGCTTAATTGTAATGAGCATTGATGATGGTGAAGAACTCACAGACTTAGACCCAGCACTTGATGCGCTTGTTGTCGTGATTAACGCAACCGAGCAAACTCTTAGCCATACTATTGCTACCGCAGCGGATTTTGAATTACACGATGTATTAAAAAACAGTGTTGATGCAAGCATGACCGGTGCTAATTTTGCTACTGGCGATAACGAAGGCACATTTACTGTACCGCCTTACACATTGGCTGTATTTACTAAAAACCAAGGTGAGAGCCAAGGTGCTGGCTTAAGTGCAAATGCAACTGTGGGTGCACCTGATGTAGTGCCTTATGGCAGTACCGATGTTTTTGTTCGTGGTAGTTTAAACGACTGGAGCACTCGTGATGCATTTGAATATATTGGCGAGGGCGAATACCGTATAGCAATTGCGCTAAGCGCTGGCGACTACGAATTTAAAATTGCCTCTGAAGATTGGTCAACGGTTGATTTTGGCGCGCTTTTTGATGCTGATAAAGATGTAGTTGAAAACCAAAGCGAGCCATTAACACGCTCAGGTGCAAACATGACATTTAGTGCAGCCATTGATGCAACCTATGTATTTTCGCTTGATGCTTCAAATCCTGAAAACCCAACGCTTACTGTATATAATGAAGAGCCATTTGTAGGCACTGCTATTTATGTACGCGGTACGCTTAATGACTGGGGAGTAACCGATGAGCTAAGTTATAAAGGTAAAGGTATTTACACCTTTACTAAATTACTGAGCGCTGCAAGTTATGAATTTAAAATAGCGTCAGAAGATTGGAGCACGGTTGATTATGGATCGGCTGAGGGAGATGCCAGTGTAATAGTTGGCACCGCTGAGCAGTTATCAGTTGCGGGCGCAAATATGACCATAGATATTGCCGAGCAAGGAGAATACCAGTTTGTATTTGATGCCAGTGATTTAAATAACGTATCGCTTAAAGTACTCAACGGCGAAATGTTTGCACAAACACCGGTGTTTATTCGCGGTAGTTTAAATGACTGGAGTACTGATAACCCACTTATGTACGAAGGTGATGCGATTTACGCTGCTTCTATTGAATTAGAAGTGGGTGACTACGAGTTTAAAGTAGCGTCTGAAGATTGGAGTACCGTTGATTACGGTGGAGCAGGCGATACACCGGTAGTGGTAATTGATGAACTAACATCACTTGAAGCCATAGGTGCCAATATAGCACTGAGCATTACCGAATCGGGTAATTATACGTTTAATGTAATAGGCCCAGATAGAGAAAATGTGAGCATACTCATTAATAAGCAGTAGCGGTTATATTTTCCCAAACCTAAGCCGAGCATAGCCCTGTATGCTCGGCTTTTTTAATGCTTAATTAATGCCTAACAAAAGGGATATTAAAAACGATAGTTAACCGACATCATAACGGTAGTGGTGTTATCGGTATCAATAATGGGTGAGTCTTCAATATCAGAATCAAGCTGTTGATAGTTAACCATAGCATTTACGTTCCAGTTTTTATTAATGTAATACATTAAAAATAAACCCGCATTGTAGTTAACTGTAGAACCAAGTTCGTAAGGCGCATAGGTGATAGATTCACCGGGTGCTACACCATAATAATAGTTAGATACATCACTGCTATTTAGCTCAACACCCACAGAAGGAATAAGCATTAATTGCTTAGATAACTTAATAGGGTAACTGTAATTGGTTTTAAATTTAGCGCCATCTCCGTGGCCTATTACATCATGAGTGGCACTTGCAGTTATTTTACCAAAACCTGTAGAGTAGCTAACCTTAGTGCCAGCATAGAGTGATAGCTTTCTGTCGTCTAAGGTTTTAATAGCTGCAAGGTCTGAATCTGAGGTATCAAAGTTATCGCCTGGCTCTAAAACTAATGACCAATTAAAACCTTGCTCCTCAACTAATTTATAATCAAGTGACAAACCTTTAAAACTAAGTCTTTCACCTTCGTAGGTAATGATAGGTAAAAGTAGTGTTTCACTGTCGGTTCCCGCATAAGGGGAGCTGGTAGAAATAACGCCGCCCCCTAATGAAAACTGCGACTCAGCCTGAGCAGCAATACTGCTAAGCGTTAGAGTGCCAACTAATATCCGTATTGAGTTTTTAATATAAGTGTTCATCAAAAGCCTTAGGTGTTAAATAAGTAAAAACGATAAATTGCTGAGACAATTTAAGTGCATCTCAAAACTAATAGGCTTTAGTGTAGCTATATTTACTGTTGGTGTTTGTAATAGAGTGTGTGAAAGTATATTTGAATGTAAGTGGCTAAATTGCATTGAAGCCGTTGATCACGTAAGTTTAATACAGTAAGCGTGTTTAACTATCTCAATAAATAAAGACACACTCCCTAGATTTAATAAAATGGGTATGAGGATAAACCAATGAGCAACCCTATTTTAAAAAGTGCCAGCTTTGATCCCAAAGTGAAGCAATACTGGATGACTACGGCATGCCTTTTTAGCGCCTTAGCCTTGGTGACTATTCCGCTCATACCTTTGGTGTTAATTATTGTTTGGCTGGTGGCAGGTAAAATTTTAGCGGCTATGTCGGCGCAATTACTCACGCAAAAACTGGTTGTTAAACGCGGTATTTTATTTAAAGAAGAAAAATCGATACCACTTGAAAAAATAACCGATGTTGGGCTGAGCCAAGGGCCTCTTATGCGTTTATTTGGCTTATACCGCTTAAGCTTTGAAACCGCCGGGCAATCTGGTCATGGTGCATTGGTGTCATTACTTGGTGTTGTAAACGCCAGTGAGTTTAGAGAAGCCATACTTTAGCAAAAAGATAACTTAGCTGCGCAAGCACCGACAAAGTTTTCAAATGCAGAAAGCCCGAAAAATCAATTAGAGCTAATACGCGCACTTACTTATAGCGTAAAAAATATCGAGCAAATGTTAAGCACGTTATTAGATGAGAAAAAGTAAGAGATTTAATAGCTTTAGTAAAGAAATAGAAGAAAAAAGGGGCGTGTTTAATTATTAAAGCTTGAATGACAGGTAGTTATTGCTACCCGTCATTTAGCGAAATGATTATAGAAGATTTAACAAGATACCTTAATTGTAAGTATTTTTACTTCATTGATATAATAATGTTTTTCGCAAACTTGATTATCCCAGCCGTCACCACCTCCAGAGCTAGGTGGAGAGGTGTTTGATGGTAGTGTTTGATCTAAAGCATCTTGAAGGCATTGGTCCACAGTATTAATCGATGTTGTTTTAAGCTGGTTTAAGGTAATCCCATCTAAATAAGTTAAATAGGGGGTCACTGATACGCTAAGTGCACCAAATTCTTTAATCCACTTTACTGAGAAAACGACGTCGTACTGACTTGTACCAGTCAGGGGAGCTTCTTGGTTTTGAGTAAAACGTACGCGTGTATTGAAGTTCTTACTTACTTTTTCCCAAGTGCCTTGGTACAAAATTCCGCCTACACCAATTGAAAAACCTTCACTACTAAATTCCTTAGCAAGAAAAAAGCGTTCTGGGTATTTAAAATCAGTTTTAGCTTTATTGTTTAGCCTATTCTGTAATTGGGATGCGGTTCGTCCTTCAAGTACTGCTTTTACTGCATCGGTTATATGTGGAGGGCAGCTGTCTGCCGTATTTGGACTAGTCATATTAAGTGAAGTATATTGACTCACTTTGAGCGGTGATGCACTTATCTCTGTCTGCATTTCTTTTAAAAATGTAGAGAAATTTTTAAAAGTTGTTTTTAACCTTAATATTGCGGTTTTATCATTGGTGTTCAAAGATATCGATTCAGCATATTTATTAAGATAAAGCTTACTTGAGCCTTGATTATGATGCCTAACCATAAATGCAAAATGCTCTTTACCAAGTAAATCTGCAACTATAACCTTTTTAGGCGTTGTGTAGCATACCTGATTATCAATTGTGATTATTTCGTTTGGGTCTGATGAGTAGCATTGAGTTAATGGGGGGTTATCTTTTGCTAACTGATAGGCTTCATCGTAATTACAGCCCTCGCACATAAATAAAGTAACGTTGTTATCATTTGCTTCTGCAATATTTGCAAACATAAGCAACAAGGCTACAAATGTGATTAAACATTTCATTTATTTCTCTTTCCTTAGATGTTAATTTCGTACCTTTTTCGGTTAAACCTTGGCAGCTCAAATACTAATAGTCAATCTTGTTAATAAGTACTTTTTACATCAAGAGCAATAAAGGTTGTACTGTTTAGATTCAGTTAATGTGGTATTTGAAAAGTAGCGCAGCTTTTCGACATTTTTTGAAGCGGCCTAAAAATATTATATATAGGGGGGTGAAAAGAGTAATGGCGATTGTTAGATGCTTTAAAGTAAATCGCTGTGTAAACAAAGTTGCGGCGATCATGACTGACCGCCTAGCTAATTTTAACTTAAAAGACCTCATGCACTTTTTCTACATTACAAGTAATAACCGTTACGTTTTCGTAGCCAACGCGAGTTAGTGCTTCTGCGCTTAATGTGGCGCGCGCACCGCTGGCACAATGCAAGTAAATAGGGCGGGCTGCGTCTTTTTCTATTTCCATTAGCTTCATTTCAAGTAATCCGCGAGGAATATTAATTGCCCCAATCGCAGCTACATTGGCATGCTCAGCAGGTTCGCGCACATCAATAAGCAGCCCTTTATTTTGCTCAAGCTCTTGCTTTGCTTGAGCTGCATCAATGCGGCGCTGGTTAGGCGTGATAACTTTTAATAAATCAGGGATTGAGGTAAGCATGTGTTCGTTCCTTAACGCCAAATTGCGTAGTAGTTTGATCATTGAGCGCCTATAGCTAGAGGCTGATTACATATACTTTAGTGTAGTAAAAATAGTTAGGCATATTTCGTTCGTCACTAAAGGTATAAGTATTCAGATAGCCAAAATTAACTGTAGCCGCTCGTGTTGACTTTTAATTACTATATTGTTTTTTATTACATTAGTAAATTCTAATATTAGACATTTCTAATATATATATTTATACTTTATTCACTTCTTATAATAAGAGCATGTTATGAACATCGACTTTACGGCAATGGCTGGCAATGTAGCGCAAGCCGAACAGCTATTAAAAATTTTGGCTAATAAAAATCGCTTAATGATTTTATGTTCATTGCAAGATACAGAAATGAGCGTATCGCAACTAAACGAGGCTGTACCTCTGGCACAATCGGCACTTTCTCAACATTTAGCTGCACTTAGGAAAGCTAAAATAGTGGCTACTCGCCGCGAAAGCCAAACCATTTATTACCGGGTTATTGACGATAATGCGGTGCAATTACTCGGCATGTTATATGGCTTGTTTTGTAAGGATTAATACTTGTGAGCATAATTGATAACGCAGTAAAAAGTAGTTTGAGTGGCCGTTTGCCGGTCATTATTTTTGTGTTATCGGTTGTGCTCGGGTTATTTGCGCTAAAGCAAACAGCCCGTGAAGAAGAGCCACAAATTGTGGTGCCCATGCTCGATATTTACTTATCTACCCCAAATGTAGAAGCCCCCGAAGTGGCACGCTTAGCTACCGAACCGCTTGAAAAGTTACTAGCGCAATTGCGAGGCGTTAAACATATTTACTCTACTACTCAAACTAATGGTGCAGTAGTAACACTTCGTTTTAAAGTTGGCCATAGCCGAGAGCAAGCCATACTCGATACATACGCAAAGCTTTATAGCTATGAACATACAATGGCCCCTATTATAAGTAGTTGGCAAGTGCGCCCGGTGGAAGTGAATGATGTGCCTATTATTATGCTTGGGCTGTACAGTAAAGATCCAAAACTTTATAGCGACTATGAACTCACACGTTTTGCTAATGAGATAGCAAATAACCTCCAGCGTATACCTAGCACTAGTGAGGTTAAAGTAATAGCTGGGCGCGAACGGGCTTTAACTATAAACCTAAACGCAGCTGCATTAGCGGCGCACCAAACTACATTAAGCGACGTCTACTTTGCATTGCAAGCCTCTAATCAGTTGGCGCAAGTAGGTAGTGTTATTGATGGGCAACAACAAATAATGCTGCAAGCGGGTGATGTACTTAGAAATAAAACAGCCATTGAACAGCTTATCGTTAATGTTGTTAATGGTAAAAGTGTATACATAAGTGATATAGCAAACGTAATTGATGGCCCCACTGAGCCTACTAATTATCAATGGTTAGCCCGATCAAATAAACATCAAAGTTTACCTATGGTAACAATGAGTGTGGCCAAACAAGAGGGTGCTAACGCTGTTACAGTTGCTGATAATGTACATAGCGCAATGGCGCAACTTAAAAGTACTTTATTACCAAATGAAATTGATTACACGGTATTAAGAGATTACGGAAAAACAGCTAACGAAAAGGTAAATAACTTAACCTCTAGCTTAGTATTTGCGGTATTTACAGTTGTATTATTTGTAGGTGTATTTTTAGGCTGGCGTGCGGCTATTGTAGTGGGCCTTGCGGTACCTATTTGTTATGGGATTACGCTTTCGCTTGATTATGTATTTGGCTATAGCATTAACCGCGTGACCTTATTTGCACTTATTTTATCACTTGGTTTGCTAGTTGATGACCCTATTACTGGCATCGATAATATGAGCCGCTTTATAAATAAAAAAGGTGATAAAAAAAGCAATATTGTGGCGGCAATCAGCGAAATTCGTACACCGTTATTAATGTCTACGCTGACTATTATGTTTGCTTTTATACCTTTAGCTTTTATAAGTGGAATGATGGGGCCGTACATGGCACCGATGGCGTTTAATGTGCCAATAAGTGTAATGGTGTCTACTTTGGTGGCATTTTTAGTCACCCCTTGGCTTGCAATTCAACTCTTAAAGCCAAACAGCGGCAAGCCTTTAACAGCAGATAAAGTAAGCATTTATGAACGTGTACTCACGCCCTTATTACATACTAAAACCCGTGCTAAGTGGGTACTCTGGATCACGCTATTGCTCTTTATTATTAGTGCATTATTACCTGTATTACGCTTAGTCCCACTTAAGCTTTTACCCTTTGACAACAAAAATGAAGTTCAAGTATTAATAGACATGCCAGAGGGCACAAGTTTAGAGCAAACAGCTGCATTTACTCAACAAGTGCAAGCACTTACATGGCAGCTGAATGAGGTTGACGAAATAGCTGCCTACATAGGTAAGCCTTCAAGTATGGACTTTAACGCAATGGTTCGAGGCTATTACCGAAGAGACGCTAGCAACTTAGCAGAGCTTAGAGTATTACTACTTGATAAAGCTGATCGCGAGCAGCAGTCGCATGGTGTAGTTATGCGACTACGTAAACAACTAAGCCCTATAGCCGCTAATGGTATAAACATAAAAGTGGTTGAAGTTCCTCCTGGCCCGCCAGTATTAAGCACTCTAGTTGCCGAGGTTTATAAAGACCCATTTATTGATGAAAATACGCACACTTTAGCTGCACAGCAAGTAGCTAAACGACTTCAGCAAGAGCCACATGTTGTTGAAGTAGATACCTCAATAGCTCAAAGCGCACCTCTAAAACGATTTATTACAGATAAAGGTAAAGCTGCGTTATCGGCAATATCAACCCAAGACATTGTACAAAGCTTACAAATTGCATCGCAGGGTATGGAAGTAGGTGTTATGTATGTAAGCGGCGAAACCAAGCCAGTTGCTATTAACTTACAGCTTCCATACCAGCAAAAAAATCAGTTTTCACAATTATTAGCTCTACAAATTAGAGGTGATAGGGATGTAGTTAAAAGCAGTAGTGAGTTTGGCTTAACAAGTGCGGCGCGGCCTTTAGTATCACTCTCGGAAGTGGGTGAGTTTAGCAATTTAGAGGTTGCTAAGCCTATTGTTAGAAAAGATCAACGAGATGTGATTTACGTTTTTGCAGAGTTAAATGGTCGTACTCCTGCCGCTGTTATTGCCGATGTAAATTCAGACTTTAATGCAAACCAAGAATCATTTTTGCAAAACGATTGGCCTAATAGGCACTTTTTAAATAACGGAGGGACCGCTGTTTGGCAATTACCACAGGGTACAAATGTTACCTTTAGTGGCGAAGGTGAGTGGCGTATAACCATTGATGTATTTAGAGATATGGGCATTGCATTTGCGTTCGCACTGAGCGCAATTTTTATTATTTTGCGCGTACAAACGAAATCGGTGAGTTTATCGTTAATTATAATGTCGGCTATTCCACTAACGGTAATTGGTATTATGCCAGGGTTTTGGTTATTAAATCAGTTTGGTGAGCGCACTATTGCACAAGCCCCAGAGCCGGTTTTATTTACCGCCACTGCGATGATAGGCATGATAGCGCTGGCTGGTATTGTGGTTCGTAATTCACTTATTTTAGTCGAGTTTATAAACCAAGCACGCGTACAGGGTATGGTAATTAAAGAGGCGCTTATAGCGGCTGGCACACACCGAATGCGCCCAGTCCTTTTAACTGCAGGCACAACTTTATTAGGTAATTTAGTGATTACCCTCGATCCAGTTTTTAGTGGGCTAGCAATAGCTATTATTTTTGGCATTGTGGCATCTACATTATTTTCGTTATTTGTAGTTCCCCTTGTTTACTATTTAGTGTTTGCAAATACAGAGGAAAATACTCATGCAGGGTAAATCAAAAATTTTAGGTTTAGTGTTTGCCTTATTTGTGATCATTATTGCAGTGTTATATATGGCAGGAAGCTTTACACAAAAGCAAACAGCGGGTTTAAAAAATATTGAAGCGCAAAGCTATAGTGGTAAACAAATAACAGTAGCACTTGAACCTATACAGCTAGTAGAGCGTGTACCTGGTAGTGTAATTGCAAAGCAAAATACGCAAATTTCCTCACGGGTTATGGCGCAAATAGAAAAGTTTAACGTACGCGCCGGCAACAGAGTATCAAAGGGGGATGTGCTTATTACGCTGCAACAAGATGACTTTAAAGCACAGGTTACACAAAGTAAGGCGCAAATCAGTGCAATTCAAGCCTCTCTCACTCAGGCAAAGAACCAGCTTGCGCGCGTAAAAGAATTGAGTGATAAAAAGTTGGTGTCGGTAAGTGAGCTCGATGATGCACAAGCCAAATTTGATACCTTAACAGCTAATTTAGCTGTAGCTAAGCAGCAGCAAGAGCAAGCTAAAATAGCACTAAACTTTACGTCAATTACTGCGCCTATTGCTGGTGTAGTGGTAGAGCGATTAGCAGAGCCCGGTGATACTGTAACCCCAGGTACTGCACTTATGGCACTTTATAACCCACTTCAGTTACAAGTAGAATTTAACATACGAGAGCGACAAGCTGTAAAGCTTAAAACTGGGGATGAGTTATCCGTTTTTTTCCCTTCTTTAAATATTCAAAGCCAAGCGATAGTAAGTGAAATAATTCCCGTGGCCGATAAAGCTGCACGAAGCTTATTGGTTAGGCTCGATTTTGATTCACAGTTAGGTTTGATCCCTGGTTTATATGCGCAGCTAGTTTTACCATTGAATAAGCACCAAGGTATATTAGTGCCTGAAGAGGCAGTGCATAATTTTGGTGAGTTAAATATGGTGTACGTTATAGAAAACCAAAATATTCAAAGGCGCTTTATACGTTTAGGAGACATTATAGACGGGCGGCAGCATATTATCGCAGGACTCAACCCCGGCGATAAGCTTGCTATTGAATACGACCCTAAATAAAGGTCGCAATTTCATTAAGCGATTTTTTATCAAGTGCATGGGCAGGTACTGTTGCATCATCGCTTGGGTAGCCTGCAATAAGTAACATGTAAGGGCGTTCGTTGTCTTTGTCGCGCTTACATATATCGGTTAAAAAGCTCATTGGTTTTGGAGTATGAGTAAGGGTAGCTAAGCCCGAACGATGCAAGGCTTGAATTAAAAAGCCGGTAGCTAAGCCAACAGACTCATGCACATAATAATTGGTGTTTTTATCATCGGTGTTTACGCCGCCCTTTTTTTGACTAAATACTGCAATAAGCCAAGGCGCGTATTCTAAATAAGGTTTACTAGCATCGGTGCCTAACGGTTTTAGCGCATCAAGCCACTCTTCTCCTGCTCTGCCTTCGTAAAAAGAACGCTCTAGTTTTTCGGCGGCCTCTCTTATTTGTTTTTTTACATCGCTACTGTTAATAGCCACAAAATGCCACGGTTGGTGATTGGCCCCACTTGGCGCAGTACCAGCTGCTTTAATACATGCTTCAATTATATTTTTAGGTACTGGACGGTCGCTAAAGCTGCGAATACTATGGCGGCGCTGACTAGTTTGTAAAAACTCATTTGCACGCTTTAGCATTTCATCGTGAGGGTATTCTATAAAGTCGTTTAGTGGTTGGCTTTGATGTTTTTGCATGGCTTTACGCTTCTTATAAATTGTGTGTGTGGTTTTTATACCGACTGAATAAATGCTAGGCAAGTATTTTTACTTGCCTTGTTTATTTATTGTTACAAAATTAACCAAGCGGTAACTTATGTTCCTTTTTTTTATGTGGTATAAAAACGCAATAAAAAAATTATTAGAATTCAAGGAAGTAAAAATGCTATCAATAACAGGGTTATCTAAAACCTACGATAATGGCGTACATGCACTACAAGGTGTTGATTTATCAATAGGAAAAGGGATGTTTGGGTTGCTTGGTCCAAATGGCGCTGGTAAATCATCACTAATGCGCACTATTTCAACGTTGCAATCTGCCGATTCGGGTTCAATTACTTTTGATGGTATTGATGTTTTTAAAGACCCACAGGCTCTGCGTCAACGTTTAGGTTATCTACCGCAAGATTTTGGTGTATACCCTCGCGTTAGTGCTTACGACTTGCTGGACCACATGGCTGTTTTGAAAGGCATTCATAACAAAGGCGAGCGTAAAGAGTCGGTGGAAGGTTTGCTTGCACATACTAATTTATATCAACATCGCTCAAAAGCCGTAAGTGGCTTTTCGGGCGGTATGCGCCAGCGTTTTGGTATTGCACAAGCCTTACTTGGCGACCCTGATTTACTAATCGTTGATGAGCCAACTGCAGGGTTAGACCCTGAAGAGCGAAATCGCTTTCATAACTTGTTAGTAAGCTTAGGCGAGCAAAAAGTCGTTATATTATCGACCCACATAGTTGAAGACGTAGCAGAGCTTTGCCCAAACATGGCCGTACTGGCAGGCGGAAAAATACTATTAGAGGGCAACCCAATTGCCCTTACCGATAAACTCCAAGGACAAATTTGGCGCAAAGCCATGAGCCAAGAAGAAGCGCTAGAGCTTGAACCGCAACTGCCTGTTATTTCAAAACGCTTATTTGCTGGGCAAACCATATTACATGTATTAGCCAATGAAGCCCCTGAAGGTTTTGAACTCAGCAGTGCAAACCTAGAAGATGTGTATTTTTCTACATTGCTTAATCATCGTAACAGCCAAGTAGTATAAGGGGGCGCTATGTTTTTTAATATGCTCGCGTTTGAGCTGCGCTATTTTGTGCGTCAGCCTTCGTTTTATGTGACCTCATTAATCTTCTTTTTTATGGCGTTTTTTATAAGCTCCAGTAGTAAGTTTCCGCTAGGTGGGGCTAATGTTCATATGAACTCGCCTTATACCATTATGCTTTTAACGGTTACCTTTTGTACGCTTGCTATGTTTTTAGTGGTTAACTTTGTTGCAAGCTCAGCGATTCGCAATAGCGAGACCAAAATGGATGAGCTGGTGTTTAGTAAGCCCGTTAACCCGCTTGCTTATCAATCAGGACGTTTTTTTGGTGCTTACTTGGTTGTGCTCGTTGTTTTTTTAACTGTGCCATTAGGCGTGTTTTTAGGAACTCAATTTGGTTTGTTGGTTGGCTGGCTTGATAGTGAGCTAGTAGGCCCTAATAAGTTTATATATTACGCAGCGCCTTTTTTATATTTAGCAGTGCCAAGCTTATTGGTGCTCAGTGCTATTTTTAATAGTGTGGCGGTTTACTTTAAAACCATGATGGCGGTATATGTAACGGCCGTGGTGGTTTATATAACCTACCAATTGGCGAGTATCTATTTTGACGATTTAGCGTTTAGAAATATTGTTGTTTACGCAGATCCATTTGGCACAGGGTCGTTAATTGACTTAACCCGTTACTGGACTGTAAGTGATAAAAATACTGAAGTGTTAACGCTTTCGGGCGATTTTTTAATTAACCGTATTTTATGGGTAGCAATAAGTTTAGCGATGTTTTTTGGCCTCGGAAAGTTAGGTAATCGCGTAGTCACTAAAAAACAGAAAAAGCAATTTGCTGTCTCTACGTTTGTAAAAAATAAACAAGCAGCACTTATTAGCAGCGCTAAAAATTACAAGTCAAAAGGGGTAAATACGAAATCGCAATTAGTAATGCGCAGCTTATTTGAACTTAAGCAAGTTATATTAAGTGCCCCTTTTATGATTTTAGCGGGTGTCAGTATTACTATGTTACTCGCACCACTTTTTGCACCTATTGGCGCATATGGCACAACGGATTGGCCACTCACACAAAACATGGTGGGCATTATTCAAAATTCCTCCGCTTTGTTTATGTTTATCATTATTGCTTATTACAGCGCAGAGCTGGTTTGGCGAGAACGCCACAGTGGTATGGGTGATATTGTTGACAGCTTCCCGGTGCATAACAGTGTGTTTTGGGTATCTAAAATTATTGCGTTAATCACTGCAGTTTGTGGCCTTTATTTAGTAGGCATGATGTTTACCATTGCTGTGCAACTATTTAAGGGGCAATTTAACCTAGAGCTTGGCCAGTACTTATTTAGGTTAGGCTATCTTACATTACTACCTTTAATTATGATGGCTATATTGGCGTTCTTTTTACAAATAATTAGCCCTAATAAATACATAGGTATGGGTTTGTTTATTCTGTATTACATTGCTCAAATGGTAATGGGTGCTTACGGGTTTGAGCATCATATGTATCATTTTTCACAAAGCAGCAGCGTACCGTATTCAGACATAAACGGTTATGGGCATTTTTTACAAGGCGCACATTGGTATACCCTATATTGGGGTGCATTGAGTGTGTTTTTAGCTATTGTAGGGTTTGCTTTATGGCACCGTGGTCCATCGCAAACATTGCGTACGCGTTTATCTTTAGTGCGTTACAACATGTCTTTAAAAGGCCAGGTTGCAGCCGTTATAAGTTTATTGGTATTTGTGGGCGCGGGTTATAACATTTATTACAACACCCGTGTAATCAATGAGTTTGTAACAAGTGATGATAACGAAGCGCTACAAGTAAGGTATGAGCAAGAGTTCTCACAATACAAAGACTTACCACTGCCTATAATAACTGATGTTGATTTACACATTGATATTTACCCTAAAAAGCGTGCTTTAAACGCTGTGGCTAAAATTAAGTTTACCAATACCGCAAACGAGCCAATAACCCGTGTGTTAATTATCGAGCCTAGCCAATCTAAAAGCTGGGATGTAAAAATGGCGGGCGGAAAAATAGTTGAGCGTCTGACCGATTTTGGCATGGTATGGTTTGAGTTTGAACAACCGCTAATGCCGAATGAAGTACGCGAAGGTGAGCTTTCTGTTACTCGTGAACACGACGGTTTTGTTGATAGAGGATCTGATACTCAACTCGTGCATAACGGTACATTTGTAAATAATAGAGAATTATTCCCAAATTTTGGTTATCAAAAGTATTTTCAAATTGCGGATAAGTATGAGCGCCGTAAGCACGACTTACCCGAACTTGAACGTGCACATAAACTAGAAGACAGCCGCTATTATACGCAAAATGAGTTTGGGCCTGCTAATGGATTTATAAACTACAAGGCAACGGTAACCACCGATGAGTCGCAGTTTGCTATTACACCTGGTTACTTAAAAAGTGAGAGTGTAAAAGACGGACGACGTACTTTTGTTTATGAAATGGATTCCCCTATTATAAACTTTTATTCTGTTCTTTCGGCGGAGCTTGAAAGCAAAAAGGTTGAACATAACGGTGTAAATATTGAGGTGTACTACCACAAAGATCATGCATGGAATGTTGACCGTATGATTGAGTCGGTACAAGACTCAATAGATTACTACACACAAGCCTTTGGGCCATATCAGCATAAGCAGTTACGTATTATTGAATTTCCTAAGTATCGCTCGTTTGCGCAAAGTTTTGCCAATACGGTACCTTACTCAGAAAGCATGGGCTTTATTACAGACTTAAGAGATGAGAGTAAAGTTGACCTACCTTACTATGTAACCGCACATGAAGTTGCACACCAATGGTGGGGGCATCAAGTATCTGGGGCTAATGTAGAAGGCAGCGCCGTTATTTCTGAATCGCTCTCCCAATACAGTGCGCTTATGGTGCTAAAAAAACGCTTTGGCGCCGAGAAGCTTCGTAAATTCTTAAAGTACGAGTTAGATAGATACTTAATGGGCCGCACAGGCGAAGCCTTTGAAGAAATGCCGCTGTATAAAACGCAGTCGCAACAATATCTTCATTACAATAAAGGCTCAGTTACGATGATGGCTTTGTATGACCGATTAGGTGAAGAGCGCTTAAATGCCGCACTTAAAGCGTTTTTGAATGAGTTTAAATACCAATCAACGCCATACCCAACTACGCTTGATTTACTTAGCTATTTAAAACAAGACGCAACGCAAGCGGAGCAAAGTTTTATTGATGATCAGTTTAAATATATAACGCTTTATGAGCTTGAAATGAAAGCAGTGTCGGTTACAGATGATGTTGATAGCGAAGGTTTTTACACCGTAACACTGAGCGTTGAAGCAACTAAGCAGCATGCCGATGGACAAGGTGAAGAAACCGAGCAGCCGCTCGATGAGTTAATTGATATTGCATTATTTAGCGATGACCCTGAAAACCTACTCGCTGAAGACTTTGTTATTTACTCGCAAAAGCATCAAATAGTGTCTGGTACTAATACTATTGAGCTAAAAGTAAAAGAAAAGCCAGTGTACGCAGGGGTAGACCCGTACATTAAGCTTGTAGATAAAGACAGTAAAAACAACCTAGCTAAGTTTTAACGATTAGCTACTAACTTAAAGGCCGCATTTAGTGCGGCCTTTTTTGTTTTAGCTAATGTGTATAACCTTAACCCCCAATAATACTTAATCACTACAGGGCTAAACGTGGCAGTTAGCTGCGTTAAAACCTCTGGTTTAGAACAACTAAATAGCGAATTTTCGTCTAGTTTAGGCACGTTTCTCTTACCCAAAATAGATTCGTCAATCAAGCGAGCTGGCGTTACGGGTAAATGCTTTAAAAGCAGGGAGATAGTGATTGATTAGCCGAGGTGTATGCTCGAGCGTATTAGTTGCTAACCTTAGAGGACGTTATGGGTATTTAGGCTGCCCTAAAACGAGAAAAGGGCCAAAAGGCCCTTCGTGTTGCAGCAAGTAACACATTCTTTTTATAGCGTAAAGTCTACTGCGTATGCTACGTATACTTTAACATCTGACTCATCCATGTCGGTATCAGATACACCAAAGGTAAAGCCATCTTTTGAAATTGATACGCCGTAATCAATAATATTATCGTCGCCAATAAAGTCACCAGAGTAATGACCTAAGTGAAGAGCCATTTCTGTACCATTGCTGCCAACAGCAAAACCGTAATCAGCAGTTAAGTAAAGTGAATCACCAAAGTCAGTACCATCACCATCAGCCGCTGAAGTGGCAAGTATTGCTGCGCCAAAGGTAAAACCTTCTACACTAATACTACCGTAAATTTCAGAGAAATCAGCATCTGCCTCAGAAGCCGCATCTGGGTATGCGTAGTAAATGTAACCTACATCGTAGCTAAAAGTGTCGTTAATATCACCACCAAAGCCAGCGTATAGGTCTAGCTCATAAGTCATTTCGTCGGCCCATGAAGCATTTGATACCCAAGTACCTGCATAAAAGCCAGACTCATCTGCGTAATCAATACCACCAGAAACAGCAGCATCTCCCCCAGTTTGCTCTTGTCCACGCCATAAATAATTAGACGTTGCCGCTGCGTTTGCTGTTACTTCAGCATTTACAGCTGTTGACGTTAAAGATGTTGCACCCATTAATGCTATTGCGCTAATAGCGATGGTTTTTTTTAGTTTTAACATGTCCATTTCCCGTTATATGATTTGTGCTCGCCAAGGTTTTTATTATGTATTCGCAACCCTTTGGCTGACGGCTTTTTATTGTTTAACTAACGGTATAATTGCACTGTATGTGCCAGCTCAATAAAATTATATTAAAAATGGTTTTTTGTTGAGATAAAACAGATGCTTAAAGGTTCTCTATTAAAGCAAAGTATTATGAGTAGGAAGGTGTTGCGCACACTGCTGGTGCATAATTTAACCTAACTGCACCAGATAAATACAGTTAGGTTAGAAGTTTTTAGCCAAATATAGTGCGCATAAGGCTAATTGTTTCGTTTACGCCGCGACCTTTTTGAACTTCGCTAATAATTGAATCACGCTTAGTGCGAATATGTTCAGGGATATCATCGGCGGCAAGGGCGCGATCTACTAAAATCTCTGCAGATTCTTTGCCTCTACGCTGCGTCTTTCCAGTAGTTGATGTGCTTCGCTTAGGCTTGCTCAGTAACTTTATGTAGTTAGAGCTATCGGCTGTGCTTTTATCTGCGTAGTAAAAAAAGCAGGGTAGTAGTGCTTTAATACCCACAAGTTGTGTTTCTAATTCATTTGAACCACTCGCCATTTTAAACCACGACATAGCGTGTATGCTTTGCACAATATCTTGCCAGTAGCGCTCAAAATCACGATTATTTAATTTAGTAATACCAAGTGCGCCACATAGGGCATCAAGTCGGCTATTACTAATTGGGGTAAATACATCAGGGCGACGCATAGCTAACAAGCGAGTAGCTGGCGCTAATGTTGGCTTTTCATCAGTGGCATTAAATGCACTTAAGTAACCTACAACAAATTGTTGGTAGTTATTTTGCTCTACATCACCTTCGAGAGGAATGTGACTTAACGCATCATCAAATGCACCAGGTAAGTCTGCTAGCATCTGATGAAAACCCTTCGCGCTTTTAGTTGAGGCGAACCATTCAACATCAAAGTTATACGTACTTGGGTCTAAGGCAGATGTATGCTTACCGCTAAAGGTAAGTAAATCTTCAGGGATCATTTCTTTTAGTGATTGCTGGCGAATACTGCTTATATAGTTTGTTAAACGTAGCTGTTCTTCAAGAGCTATGAGCTCCTTATGTTGCTCTACAAACATACTAACTACTGGCCAAGGCACAACACGTAAAGTTTTTACCTGTAAAAAGCTAATTGCTGATATGAGTTGGTCATGTAACTTTTTTAAAACGGGGAGCTGTGACGTTTCAAGTAAGTCGTAATTAATACGATCTTTACTTGCGCTCAGTAATTCGTAGCACCAACCTAAAAAATCTTCAGGGTGGCTTTCTACTTTCACGGCCATTAGGTTTAGGCTGAGTTCTGAAGCTTGCTTCAAAATATTTTGATAAATTTGACTTTCTTGCTCGCCTAGCGCCATTTTTGACGGTGAAATTAGCAGTTTTTTCATGCTTTGAAGACTCTCCGATTAGATACATTTTTTAGCTGCTTCATTTTAGCGTAAATACACTAATAGCAACAGGGGCGTGCATCATACATAACAAATTAATGTATGCAATCATGATGCTTTACAATAAGCACCATAATTGCTTAAGGGTTAATCATGCTCTTCAATTTCAAATAAGCTCTCAACAGAAGTATTAAACTGCCTGGCTATTTTAAGCGCAATAATTACCGACGGCGTAAACCTATTTGTTTCTACTGTACTTATCGTTTTACGTGAAACTGTAATTAGATCTGCCAATTCTTGTTGTGAGAGGCGTGCTTCTTTGCGGTATTTAGCAATATGATTTTTCACTTGTAATCCTAACCTTTGCTTTGCCAAAGAATTGATGCGCCGTATATTAAACTCATTACAGCAAGGTAAAAAGTGGCCATCATGCTGTGGGATACACTTAAAGCCAAATCATCAGAGAATAAATACACGCCACCCATACTAAAGAGTAATCCGAGCACAACGTGTTTATAAGCAATAGTATCTATGGTGTTTAAATATTCATCTTTATATGTAAGGTGGTATTTCATTTTCCAGGTAAACCCACCTCTGATCACAAACATAAAAAATGAGCCTAAGAAAGCGATTGTTCCTAAAAGTAATAAAGGAGTTGATGTTTGATTAAGCATTGGGTATGTACTGATGAATAATAAGCTGAATCCCATGAACAATGAAAACCATGCATTCTGGCCCATAAATTTTTCTTCACTTTTAATATCGTAACTAGACATAACTCATTTCCTTTTTAAAATTAATTATCATGTAACCTCTAGGTATCAATGTAACCCTAAGGTTTCATTAGGTCAATGTTTTTTGTAACCTAAAGGTATCAAAATATTTCAGGAGTGATTCAGGGGAAGGGTGTAATATTCAATAAAATGCTTTTTTATCATAACTACAATGATTTTAGGGCTAACACTCGCTATGATAAGAATATTATTTGCACGTTTGAAAGGATGATCATGAAAACCTTACTTAAAATTGTTGGTGTAATACTTCTACTTTGTATTGCATTAATTGTTGCAGCTCCATTTTTGATCCCTACTGATACTATTTTTAACAAGGTGTCTGAGCAGGTTGAAAAAACAACAGGGCGCACGCTTACTATAAATGGTGATAAAACGCTTAGCGTATTTCCTTCATTAAAATTAGAGCTTAACGACGTGCATTTTGCCAATATGGAAACCGGCTCGCGTGAAGATATGGCAAGTATGGAGCAGTTGGCAGTTCATATACCTTGGTTTTCATTATTTGGCGGTGAGTTTAAGCTTGATAAATTTGTAATCAATGAACCCAATATTTTATTAGAAACCGATAAAAACGGTAAAGCTAACTGGCAACTATTTGATGCTGTAGCAGAGCAACCTCAAGCGCAAACCGAATCAGGAGAAGCAATTAAGCTACCTGATAACTTTGATATTGAGCTAGGTGAAGTGGCTATTTACGGCGGTACATTTACATACTTAGATGGACAAACCGGTGCTAAGCAGCAAATTAGTGATTTAGAGTTAGCTATTTTACTTCCTTCTCTTCGCAAAACATTAGAAGTAAAAGGTGGTATTACTTATATGCAAGAGCGTTTTGAGCTTGATATAACATTAGATACACCGGCTAAAGCGATCGAAGGCTCTACATTCAATGTTACGCAAAGTCTTGACTCACGCTTAGTTGATTTAACTTTCAATGGAGATATTGCTCAGCAGGGCAAAGATATAAAAGGCGAATTAGCGCTCAGTGGTAACTCTGTTAAAGACTTAGCAACTTGGCAAGGGGTAGTCTTAAACGCCAAAGAAAACGCGTTTAATGCCTTTAGTGTAAACGGTAAAATGCATCTTGCAGGTGAAACTTTTAATCTTGAACAGTTAATCGCTACATTTGATGAGCTAGAAATAAAAGGTAAGAGTGAGCTTAATTTAGGAAGCCGATTGGCCGTTAACGCTGATATTGACTTAGGCATGCTCGATTTAAACCCTTACCTACCAGAAGCTGTAGCAAAACAGCAAGAACCTGTAAGTGAAGAATCTACTGCTGCTCAACCAATTGTGTGGGACGATACTAGCATTGATTTGAGCGCATTAAATGCACTTGATGCTAATGTAGTTATTCGTTCAAGCGGTTTAAAAGCTAACGATATTGAGCTTGGGGCAAACCAGTTTACAGTGGCTCTCAAAAATAGTGTGGCTAAATTAAGCCTTGATAGCTTTTCTGCATATGAGGGCACTGGTAAAGGGGTTATTAATATTAATGCGCAAAATACACCTTATAAAATAACCACTAATTTTGATTTGTCAGGCATAGATGCACAGCCATTATTAACTGATGCAGCAGGATTCGATAAGTTAATGGGCAAAGGTTCATTAAATTGGAATTTGACGACCACAGGGCAAAGTCAAAAATCATTTATTACTGCATTGAATGGTAAGTTAGGCTTTGAATTTGCTGATGGGGCTGTAAAAGGCGCAAACATAGCTGAAATGGTACGTAAGGGAAAAGAGCTTATATCGGGTAATTTAAGTACAGTAAGCGAAGGGTTAGATACCGGTTTTGAAGAATCAGAACAAACTGATTTCTCAGCGCTTACAGGTAGCTTTAATTTCACTAATGGTGTGGGGAACAATACTGACCTTTCACTAATTAGCCCATTAATACGTATTTCTGGTGAAGGCGACGTAGATTTACCAAAAACAAATGTAGATTACCGCTTAGTTACAGGGATTGTTGATTCTATTGAAGGGCAAGGTACTACTGATGATAGTACTGGCTTTAAAATACCTCTACGTATAAAAGGCCCATTCCACGATGTGGGTATTAAATTAGACGTGAGTAATGCGCTTAAAGATGAAGCAAAGCAAAAGCTAGATGACGCCAAAGAAAAGGCAAAAGAGAAAGCTAAAGATAAGGTAAAAGATAAACTAAAAGGTTTGTTCGGTTAAAAAACGTAAATAATAAACAAACAAGGCGCTTTAGCGCCTTGTTTGTTTTGTAACCACCTGTAAAATAGCTACATAGCCGTAATTACTCAATTTTAATTCCCATCTAGATTAAATTAATTAAAAAATAACCTATCGTTACCCCCTCAATGCTGGTACAATTGCCCGCCCTTAAGAGACAACTCGTTTGTTTTTGAATGGGATTTAATCGAAATGTCTGATTTTTAAACAAATTTTAGACACGTTGTAATTACTACACCGGAGGTCATTAACATGATCCAAATGCAAACTCAGCTGGAAGTTGCTGATAACAGCGGCGCTCGCAAAGTGCAGTGTATAAAAGTCCTTGGTGGTTCACACCGTCGCTACGCAGCGATTGGCGACATCATTAAAGTTTCTGTAAAAGAAGCTATTCCTCGCGGTAAAGTGAAGAAAGGTGATGTTAAAAACGCGGTAGTTGTGCGTACCAGAAAAGGTGTTCGCC
>Ga0207907_100215_pt1 | contig 26451 bp, 27 predicted proteins | sample LinPmetageLP52_FD_184062 | JGI IMG/M metagenome (GOLD analysis project Ga0207907, IMG submission 184062) | Marine viral communities from the Subarctic Pacific Ocean - LP-52 (SPAdes) | ecosystem: Environmental > Aquatic > Marine > Oceanic | place: Pacific Ocean | collected 2011-08-26
GTGGTCACGCTGATCCGCGCCTGCGGCAGCTGCCCCAACTGCGCCAGCGGTCGTCCTGTGATCTGCGAAACCCCCTATGACGGCGACACCGGCCCGCTGAAAACCAAGGACGGCGGCAAGCTGCATCAGGCCATGGCATCGGGTGCCTTTGCCGAGAAAGTCGTTGTGGATCAGGCGCAGGTCGTCAGGATCAGCGCCGATATTCCCAAGGATGCCGCCAGCCTAATCGCCTGCGGGGTGATCACCGGCGTCGGTGCGGTGGTCAATGCTGCGCAATTGCGGGCCGGTCAGGACGTTGTGGTCATCGGCGCCGGTGGCGTCGGGCTGAACGCCATTCAGGGCGCGCGCATCGCCGGGGCCCGCCGCATCGTCGCCGTGGATATGAGCGCCGAGAAGCTGGAGATCGCCAAGGAGTTCGGGGCCACGGATGGTATCCTTGGCACCGAAGACAAACCCTGGGGGCAGTTGGAACAGGCGATTGGCCGCAAGGGCGTGGATGCGGTGATCGTGACCGTTGGGGCGATCCCTGCCTATAACGACGCCCCGAAATACCTTGCCGCGGGCGGGCGTGTGGTCATGGTCGGCATGCCTCATATCGGCGACGGCGCGACCTATGACCCCGGCACATTCGCCGCAATGGGTCAGGGCACGGTCGGCTCCAAAATGGGCGATGTGGTGATCCAGCGCGATATTCCGTGGATGGTCGATCTATATGCCCAAGGACGGCTGAAACTGGACGAGCTGATCTCGGGGCGGTGGTCGCTGGAGCAGATCAACGACGCGATCGAGGATACCAAGACCGGTGCCGCGCGGCGCAATGTCATCCTGTTTGACCGCTAGCGCCACGGGGGCCAGCCCCCGTACCCCCGGGATTTTGAACCATTTGGAAAAGAGGATCACGCGATGAAATTGCAAGATCTTGAGGTTATCGTCACAGCGCCCCCTGCCCCCGGTTGGGGCGGGCGCTATTGGATATTGGTCAAGCTGACCACGGATACCGGCATTGTGGGATGGGGCGAATGCTATGCGGCGTCGGTTGGGCCGCAGGCCATGCGCGCGGTGATCGAGGATGTTTTTGCACGTCACATGCAGGGCGAGAATCCCGAAAATATCGAGCTGATGTACCGCCGCGCCTATTCGTCAGGCTTTACCCAGCGACCCGACCTGACCGTCATGGGCGCATTTTCGGGGCTGGAGATCGCCTGCTGGGATATTCTGGGCAAGGATCGGGATCGTCCTGTATATGCCTTGATCGGCGGCAGGATGAATGAACGCGTGCGGGGCTATACCTATCTTTACCCGCTGCCGCATCACGATATGACCGCTTTCTGGACCTCGCCCGAGATGGCGGCGGAATCGGCGCTGGACTGTGTGGCGCGTGGCTATACCGCGATCAAGTTCGATCCGGCGGGGCCCTATACCATGCGCGGCGGGCATATGCCGGCGATGACCGACATCTCGCAATCTGTCGCCTTTTGCAAAGCGATCCGCGCGGCGGTTGGCGACAAGGCCGATCTGCTGTTCGGCACCCACGGGCAATTCACCACTGCAGGCGCGATCCGTTTGGGGAACGCCATCGCGCCCTACAGCCCGCTCTGGTACGAAGAGCCGATCCCGCCAGATGCGGTCGAACAGATGGCCGCCGTAGCGCGGGCCGTGCCGATCCCTGTCGCGACCGGAGAGCGGCTGACCACCAAGGCCGAGTTTGCGCCGGTGCTGCGATCGGGGGCGGCGGCGATCCTGCAGCCTGCCTTGGGGCGTGTTGGTGGTATCTGGGAGGCCAAGAAGATCGCCGCCATGGCAGAGGTCTATAACGCGCAAATCGCGCCGCATCTTTATGCGGGCCCGGTGGAATGGGCGGCCAATATCCATCTGGCCACGTCGATCCCCAATATCCTGATGTGCGAATGTATCGAGACACCGTTCCACGACCAGTTGATCAAGAGCATGATCAAGGTGGAGGACGGGTTTATCACAGCCCCCACCGCAGCCGGTTTGGGCATTGAGGTGGACGAGGCATTGGCCCGCGCGCACCCATATACCGGCAACGGGCTGCACCTGGAAATGCAGTCAGCGCCTTGTGATTACGTCAACGGGAATGCGTTTGAAGGGGGGGCACCGTCGGTCAAATCCTGACGGGTCCGGTGGTATGAGGGGGCCGCAGCCCCCTCTGCCAGAGATTTAGAAGAACGCCTGCAGGCCGGTCTGGGCGCGGCCCAGGATCAGCGCGTGCACGTCGTGCGTGCCTTCATAGGTGTTCACCGTCTCGAGGTTCATCATGTGGCGGATCACCTGGAATTCGCCGCTGATGCCGTTGCCGCCGTGCATGTCGCGGGACATGCGGGCAATGTCCAGCGCCTTGCCGCAGTTGTTGCGCTTGATGATAGAGATCATCTCGGGCGCGGCGTTGGCATTGTCCATCAGACGGCCCACTTGCAACGAGGCTTGCAGGCCAAGCGCGATTTCGGTCTGCATGTCGGCAAGTTTCTTTTGGAACAGCTGTGTCTGCGCCAACGGTTTGTTGAACTGCTTGCGGTCCAGACCGTATTGACGCGAGGCGTGCCAGCAGAATTCAGCGGCCCCCAGTGCGCCCCAGCTGATGCCATAGCGGGCGCGGTTAAGACAGCCGAACGGGCCTTTCAGACCTTCGACATGGGGCAGCAGGGCATCTTCGCCGACTTCGACGTTATCCATCACGATCTCGCCTGTGATCGAGGCACGCAGCGACAGTTTGTTGCCGATCTTGGGCGCGGACAGACCCTTCATGCCTTTTTCAAGGATGAAGCCGCGGATCTTGCCGCCGTGCTCTTCGGACTTGGCCCAGACCACGAAAACATCCGCGATCGGCGCGTTCGAAATCCACATTTTAGAGCCGGTCAGCTTGTAGCCGTTGGCGGTTTTCACCGCACGGGTTTTCATGCCCGCAGGGTCAGAGCCCGCATCAGGTTCTGTCAGGCCAAAGCAGCCGATGAATTCGCCGCTGGACAGTTTGGGCAGATACTTCATGCGCTGCTCTTCCGAGCCATAGGCGTAGATCGGGTACATGACGAGGCTGGATTGCACGGACATCATCGACCGATAGCCGCTGTCCACACGTTCCACTTCGCGCGCAACCAGACCGTAAGAGACATAGTTGCCGCCCAAGCCGCCGTATTGTTCGGGCACGGTGACACCCAGAAGGCCCATGTCGCCCATCTCGCGGAAGATCGCGGGGTCGGTGGTTTCATTGGCGAAAGCGTCGATCACGCGGGGCTGCAGCTTTTCCTGCGCATAGGCGCGCGCGCTTTCCTGGATCATGCGTTCGTCTTCGGTCAGCTGTTCGTTCAGGCGGAACGCATCCGCCCAATCAAAGCTGCCCATGTCGGGGGCGTCTTTGGCTTTCAATACGGGCAATTCGGTGCTCATGGTATGTCCTCCTCGGGGTTCGGATTTGGGCGCAGTATTGCAAAGCCCGGCGGCAATGACTATCGCTGGTTACTCCTGAACCTATGAGTCAAAGTCATATGATCGCCCCGCGCCGCTTCCTTCCGTCGGTCAACGCCCTGCTCGCATTCGAGGCAGTGGCACGCTTGGGCAGTGCCACATTGGCGGCGCAGGAACTGTCCCTGACGCAAAGCGCGATCAGCCGGCAGCTCAAGACGCTCGAGGCGCAGTTGAACGTGGCGCTGCTGGATCGACAGGGGCGTCAGCTGGTACTGACAGAGGCGGGAAAAAGCTATGTAATTCAGGTGCGTGACGTGTTGAACAGGCTGGCTCAGGCCTCCATCACCGCGCGCACCAACCCGATTGCGGGGGCGCTGAACCTTGCTATTCTGCCGGGGTTCGGCATGCATTGGCTGGCCCCGCGGCTGCGCGACTTTGCCCAGTCCCACCCGGAGGTGACGGTGAACCTCAGCACGCGGCTACATCCGTTTTCCTTCCAGAACAGCCCCTTTGACGCTGCAATACATTTTGGCAAGGAAGACTGGCCCGGCGTGCGCTATTTGCCGCTGATGCCCGAGACGGTGGTCCCCGTCTGCGCGCCCGAGCTGCTAACCGAACCGCTGGAGGATCCCAGCCAGATCCTGCGCTATGCGCTGCTGCATCTGGATACCCGCCCGCGCGGCTGGTCGCGGTGGCTGAGCGCCCTTGGTGTCACGCAAGACCCCCCTGCCGGCATGATGTTCGACCAGTTCTCAACCATGGCGCAGGCGGCGGTGCACGGGTTGGGCGTGGCGCTGCTTCCGACATTTTCGGCCGAGCCCTACCTGCGCGACGGGCAGCTTGTGCTGGCATCAACGCAGACGACACAGAGCATCGGAAATTACTACCTCGTCTGGCCCGAGGACCGTGCCGAAACCGCGGCCTTGCAGTCGTTCAAGACGTGGCTCGACGGGCAAACGGGTCAGGTTCTTTAGCATAGGCCAAGGTTCTGAGGCATATCCGCCCTATTTCCGCCGCAATCCTGCATTAGCACACCCTTCATCAGTTTTAGGGGGGGGGCCCCTTTTGAAAGGGAGCATGGATATGCCAATTTCACTTACCAAACTCATTTCTGCGGGCGCGACAGCGGTCACACTTGCGGCTGCCACCGCAGCGACCGCGCAAACCCACGACGTCGTGATCTTTGACGACGCCTTCTTTCCTGCCGTGATCTATGTCGACGCCGGGGACGAGCTGCGTTTTGTCAACAACGCCAGCGCCGCGCGCAACGTCAGCGCGGGCGACGGATCGTGGTCATCCGGCACGCTGGAAACCGGCAGCAGCTTTAGCCAAACGGTAGAGGCAAACAGCCAAGTGACCTTTATCGGCACATCGCTTGGGGAAAACCCCAAAAGCTACTCCGGCGAGATCAGCTTTGACCCCGCACCGCTGAGCGAGTGATCGGGTCCATCCCTGCGCTTGTCGCAGGTGCTTGAAATAAAAACGGCGCGCCCCTGTTTCCAGCGGCGCGCCGTTTCGCGTTGATATGGCGATGTGGCTTACTTCACCGTGATGCGGCCATCGGTGTAGGGCGTATAGGCCCCGTTGGCGGCAATGAATTCAGCCGTCACATCCGCCAGATCGGGACCGTAGTCATAGGCGTTCTGCGCAGAGGTAAACGGCGCATAGCCGTCGCCGCCATTGCGCACGTAGTTGTTGGACACGACGCCATAGGTCTTTTCGGGATCAAGCGGCATGCCGGATACCGTGACATCGCTGATGCGGCTGCCCGGCTCGGCGCTGGTGTCCACGGTAAAGGTCATGCCCGCCACTTGCGGGAAACGACCTGCGACCTCTTCGATCTGGCTCACGCCATTTTCCAGCGCCTCTACCAGTGCCGCACCGGTGACCTGAAAGGTCGACAGGGTGTTCTGGAAAGGCAGCACTGCCAGCACTTCGCCCATGGTCACCTCTCCGGCGTCGATGGAAGAGCGCAAGCCGCCGCTGTTCTGGATCGCGACCTCGACCCCCTGGTCCGCCACACGGGCCAGCATCGCATCGGCGACGAGGTTGCCCATCTGACATTCCTGCACGCGGCAGACCGACCGGTCGCCCTCGATCGGCTCGGTGGTTTCGGCGACGACCTTGCTGCGCAGTTCTTCCAACGGTTGGGCCAGCTCGCCGATACGGGCGACGGTGGTCTCGTCCTCTGCGACGCCTGCGTCGATCAGGATCGGATCGCCCGACGCTTCCTTGATCTTACCCTCGTCATCGAAGGTCACGTTCAGCTCGCCCAGATATTTACCGTAGGCATAGGCCTGCACGATCGCCGTATCCTTGACCATCGTCGGATAGGCCCCTTCGGCTTTCTCATCGGTATTGGACAGCAGCGTATTGGTGTGTCCGCCGACGATCACATCAACACCTGTGGTATTCTCGGCGACCATCTGGTCGACCCCATAGCCCGAGTGGCTGAGCACGATGATCTTGTTGATACCCTGCGCGGTCAGCAGATCGACCTCGCCCTGCACGGCAGCCACGGAATCGGTGAAGACGACGTTGTCTCCGGGGCTCGACAGTTCGTGGGTGTCTTCGGTGGTCAGTCCGATCAGGCCGATCTTTTCACCGCCACGCTCGATCACGGCAGATTTCGCCAGCTTGTCCGCCAGCAGCGGTTCGGCAGAGACATCGGCATTCGACATCAGGATGGGAAAGTCGATCGCCTCCATGAAACCGGCAAGCACTTCGGGGCCATCGTCGAATTCGTGGTTGCCCACAGTCATGCCGTCATAGCCCAGCATGTTCATCATCTCGGCTGCCATCTTGCCCTTGTAGTGGGTGTAGAACAGCGAGCCCTGAAACTGGTCCCCGCCGTCGACCAGCACATAGTTGTTGGTGCGCGCCTTGGCGTCCTTGATCGCGTTGACCAGCCGTGCGGTGCCCCCGAAACATTCACCGGCGGTATTGTCCTCGGCGGAACAAGGGCCATCGTATTTGCTGATCGGTTCAAACCGCGCGTGGAAATCATTGGTGTGCAGGATGGTCAGACGATAATCCGCCGCTGCCATGCCCGAGGTCAGCGCAAGCGCTGCCGTGGCTGTCAGGAATCGTTTCATGATGGGTCCCCCCTTTGGGTTGAATTATGCACCTATGGTGACCCCCAGTTTGCCCCCTTGTCAAAGACCATCTGAGCGCAAACCCGCCCTTCCCCAAGGTCACCGCCCTACGCTGCCGCAAAGCGCACAGCCCTTGACCGTTTGCACCGACCAAGGCATCACAGCGGCTATGTTGATTTACAAGATTTTCCGCTCCGATGAATGGCAGGCTCTGCGCCGCGACGGCTCTACCACGGGCGCGCCGGTTGATGTCGCCGATGGCTATGTGCATTTCTCGACCTCTGAACAAGCGGCTGAAACGGCTGCGAAACACTTTGCCGGTGAGGCAGACCTGTTTCTTCTGGCCGTAGAGACCGACCGCCTTGGTGATGCGCTGAAATGGGAGGTGTCGCGCGGCGGCGCCGAGTTCCCGCATCTGTACCGCATGCTCATGCTAGAGGATGTGGTTTGGGCCCAGCCCCTGCCCTTGCTGAACGGGGCGCATGATTTTCCCGCTGGCTTTAAGGAAGCTCAATGATGACAGGATATATCGACCCGGATCGCGCACAGTTCGACGCCTTCAAGGGGCTGGACCGCGACACGCCGCTGAATATGGTGAACCTTGTCAAACTGCGCGACAAGGCCGCCTACCCCGACGATCACGCGCTGGCCGCCAAGGCGCTGACAGGGGCGCAAGCCTATAAGAACTACGGTGCCGAAAGCGGTCCGGTGCTGGCGGATGTCGGCGGATCGATCCTATGGCGCGGCCAGTTCGAGGCGACGCTGATCGGCCCCTCGGACGAGGATTGGGATGTGATGTTCATCGCGCAATACCCCAACGCCCACGCCTTTTTGCAGATGATCTCGGACCCGCGATACAAACAGGCGGTGGTGCACCGTCAGGCCGCGGTTGTGACATCGCGCCTGATCCGCAGCGCACCGCTGCCCCTGACGGATGAATTTGCATGAAGCGCATGGCCGAGCAGCTGGGGCTGCGCGCCCTGCATCAGGTTGACCCCGAAACGGCCCATGGTCTGGCAATCACCGCACTGCGGCTTGGCTTGGCCCCGACACCCGGTCCGGTCACATCGAAACGGCTGAAAACCTCGCTTGCCGGGATGAGCCTGCCCAACCCTGTCGGCCTTGCCGCGGGGTTTGACAAGAACGCCACCGCCGTCGCGCCGCTGTCCAACGCGGGGTTCGGCTTTATCGAGGTCGGGGCCGCCACGCCCCTGCCCCAACCCGGCAATGACAAACCCCGATTGTTCCGCCTGACCGAGGACCGCGCGGCGATCAACCGCTTTGGCTTCAACAACGAAGGCATGCAGGCGATCTGCACGCGTCTGGCGCGCCGTGGCGCGGGCGTGCCCGTGGGGCTCAACCTTGGGGCCAACAAGACCAGCACCGACCGCGCCGCCGATTTCGCCCGCGTGATGGAGCTTGCCCGCGATCACGTGGATTTCGCCACGGTCAATGTATCCTCGCCCAATACCGAAAAGCTGCGTGATCTGCAGGGCAAGGCCGCCCTCGCAGCACTTCTGGCCGGCGTGATGGAGGTGCGCGGCGATACGCCCGTGTTCCTGAAAATCGCCCCCGATCTCACCGAGGCGGAGATCGCCGATGTGGCCGAGGTCGCCAATGACGCAGATGTGGCCGCGATCATTGCCACGAATACAACGCTGGACCGCACCGGCCTGAAAAGCGCGCAGCGTGACCAGATGGGCGGGCTGTCGGGCGCGCCCCTGTTCGAAAAATCCACACGCGTGCTGGCGCGCCTGTCGACGCTTACCGATATTCCGCTGGTGGGCGTCGGGGGCATCGGCTCGGCCGAGGATGCCTATGCCAAGATTTGCGCAGGCGCTTCGGCGGTGCAGCTTTATACGACGCTCGTCTATGGCGGGCTGTCACTGGCAGCGGATATCGCCAAGGGGCTCGACAAACTGCTGAAGCAGGACGGGTACGATACCGTGGCCGATGCCGTGGGCAGCAACCGCAGCGCTTGGCTTTGACAGGACGCACAGGCGCAGATCGGGGCGCGATCCGCGTGACTTCGCCCCGACCCTGCGCGCGGGGCCTATCCCGCCGCACGCTCCAACGCGGGGTAGCGCAGCGCCAGCGTGACGCCACGCGCGACAAAGGACACCAGCAGCGAAATCCACAGCCCGTGGTTGCCCAGCCACGGCACCAGCAGCGCCGCACTTGCACAGTAGATCACAAACGACACCGCCATCATATTGCGCATGTCCCGCGACCGCGTGGCCCCGATAAAGATCCCGTCCAGCATCCATGACGCCCATCCCAGCAGCGGGGCCGCGACCATATAGGGCAAGAACACCCGCGCCTCTTCGCGCACAAGCGGTGCCGTGGTCATGAGGTCGATGATCATGCCCCCGCCCCATGCGAAGCCCACGGTCATCAAGGCACAGGCCAGCAGACCCCAGCCGCTGGTCAGCACCGCGCCCCGTCGCAGGACATCACGCTGCTTGCCGCCCATAGCCCGCCCGACCAGCGCCTCGGCCGCAAAGGCGAAACCGTCAAGCGCAAAGGCCGTGATCATCAGGAATTGCAAGAGCACCTGGTTGGCGGCGAGTTTCACGTCCCCCAACCCCGATCCCAGAAACAGGAACGAGACGAACACCGCCTGCAACAGAAGCGACCGCACAAGGATGTCGCCGTTTACTTTCATCATGTTGATCCAGCGCGGCCCGTCGAACACCTGCGCCCAGTCCCGCCATGCGGGCACTCCGAAAGCTGCACGGCAGAACCACAGCCCAAGTGCCGCACCCGACCATTCAGCCAGAAAGGTCGCGATGGCGACGCCCTGGATACCCCAGCCGAGCCCCAGCACGAACCACAGGTCCAGCGCGATATTCAGCCCGTTCATCCACAGTTGCACCACCAGCACCGCACGGGTGCGTTCCTGCGCGATCAGCCAGCCGGTGATCGCGTATATCGCAATCGCCGCCGGGGCGGACCAGACGCGGATCCCCATATAAGACCGGGCGAGGCTTTCGACCTCTGCACTGGCCGGAGAAACCTGAAACGCCGCCCAGAACAGCGGTATCTGCAGCATCACCAGCGCAAGGCCCGCCAGCCCGCCGATCAGCAGCCCGCGTGTCAGCAGTGCCGCGACCTCTGCCGCGTCGTTGTTGCCTGCCGCCTGCGCGGTCAGCCCGACGGTGCCCATCCGCAGAAAGCCGAATACCCAGTAAAGCGATGACAGGATGATCGCGCCGATGCCCACGGCTCCGATCGGGGCCGCCAACCCGATCTGCCCGACGACGCCGGTATCCACCGCGCCCAAGATGGGCACGGTGGCGTTGGAGATAACAATCGGGATGGCGATGTTCAGCACGCGGCGGTGGGTCACCACGTCTTTCGCGGATAGTTTGCCTTGGGCGACGGCGCTGACTTCGCCCTTGGGGATCGCGTCAGTCACGGCGTTGGGGCATCAGGAAATGGCCCGTTGCCTGCGCGAAAAGCTTGCTGCGGTTGTCCTGCCATGCCTCGACATGCACCGAGGCATAGCGCCGCCCCGACCGGTTGATCCGCGCGCGCGCATAGGCATCGCGCGGCAGGCCCGAGCGCAGGTAATCGACGGTAAAGTCGATGGTCTTGGGCAGCCGTGGCAAATGCGTCGCATCCATCTTGTCGACGGCCAGCGCACCGGATTCAAGATCCTCCCACAGGTATTCCCAGCTGAGCGTGATGATCGACGTGACCTCAAGGAACGAGGCCGTGACCCCACCGTGCAGCGCCTGCAACAGCGGATTGCCGATCAGCTTGTCGGAAAACGGCAGAACGCCGGTCAGCTCGTCGCCACGGCGGTCGAACTCGATCCCCAGAAAGCTGATGTAGGGCACGCCGTCCACCAGCGCACGCAGCGCCGAATCGCGACGCTTTTTGACGACCTGTACCGCCTCGGGTTTGCTCCGTGTGCTCATCGTTTGCCCTCCACCGTGAAACTGCCGGTGGCGGTGGCGACCGGGCTGCCGTCTTCTTCGTCCTGTGCCGTGGCGCGCACAAATGCGACATTCCGCGTCACGTGATAACATTCCGCCCGCGCCGTGATCCGTTGACCGGGCACAGCCGCGCGCAGATATTCGATGCGCAAATCAATCGTCGCCGTCCCGCCGGGATTGCTGGGGTGGCTCATCACCGCGGCCCCGCAGCAGGTATCCATCAACGCCGACACGGCCCCGCCATGCAAGACACCTGTGCGCGGATCGCCGATCAGCCGTTCATCATAGGGCATGTCGATCACGGCGACGCCACCATCCAGCTCTTGCAGTTCCATCCCCAGGGCACCGCTGTAAGGCAGCGCCGCGATGAACTGCTTGGCGATGCGAAGTTTGTCTGACATTTTTTACTTCCTTGGCGTTATTCCCCCCATATCAACCGAGCGGCCAAGCAAGAGCAACCCCAGTGTTGCGCTTGGAAAGTGAACCGCATAGTTTCCGAACTTGAGGAGACCAAGATGACAGACAAACGCCTGAACTTTAAAGAAATGTGTGCGGAGTTTGACGTCACGCCGCGCACGTTGCGCTATTACGAGTACATTGAACTGCTCCACCCCGAACGCGAAGGCCGGTCCCGCAGCTATGGCGCGCGGGAAATCGCCCGCATGAAGCTGATCATGCGGGGGCGCAAGTTCGGGTATTCGCTGGAAGGCATTCGCCAGTGGCTGCTGATCTATGAAAACGAAGGCACCGAAGCGCAAATGCGGGCGTGGGTCATTAGCGCGGACCGCCAGTTGGGAGAGCTGGCAGAACAGCGCAAGCAGTTGGACGAAGCCATCGAAGAGCTGCAGAAATCTCGCGACGATACAGAGGCCGCATTGGCCAAGCGCGACTGATATTTGCGTAGCGCCTTGGGTTTACGGGGCGCTACCACATCTGACAGCCGCTGGCTGGAGGGTGCCGTCGTTGGCAGCATCGAGCGATGGTATGAGAAACCGATGCGATGCGGGCCGGCTTACGCCTGCCGCGCGGCCATCCGACCCATCACATCGGAAAGACGGGTCAGGTCTGCGGCTGTCACAATCAGTTCTGACAGTGAATCAGCGTCGAGACAGGCAGCAAATTCATACGCCACGTCTTCAACGAGCTTGGCCGCATCCTTGAGCCCCCGCGATGCGGAAGACGCGGAAATCACCGGCCCCTGCGCAAGATCATAGGAATTAGGTGTCGTTGAGGGTTTCGGGGGTTTGTTCTGCGCCACGGCCTGTCCACTTACAGTTGAGAATTCGCCACGACTATGCGTCCGACAGGTGATGCGCACGTCCCGTAAGTGCGCGACATCCGGTCACGCTCCCTTGCATTACGACAGGTTATCCAGCGACGGATCGATCAGGCCAAAGGCCAGCCCCCGCACCGCCGCGCGGGTCCGGTCGGTCACATCCAGTTTGCCAAACAGACGCCGCATGATCGTATCGACCGTGTGTCGCGACACCCCCATGATCTGCGCGATCGAGGTGTTGCTCTTGCCGCGCGCGATCCAACGGAGCAATTCAAGCTCGCGCGGGGACAAGCGCCGATTGGGTGCAGCAGGGCCTGCCACAAGCGCGCAGAACCGCATATGGGCAAACTGGCTGGCGACGTGCAGGTCCAGGACCTCTGCATCGGTCGGGCGCGGCCTGTCGGGGTGGAAGCCGATACTGACCAACGCATTGCGCGCCTGTGGCCCAAAGACCTGACAGACCAGCCCATCGGCAAAGCCGAATTCTCTCGCTCTGTTCAGGTAGGCTTTCTGCTTTTCGGTCAAGGTGGTCAGCTGTGGCAGGTCACGCCAGAAAAACGGGGTGATCTGTGAGGCCGCGAAGGGGGGAAACGGATCGTCCAGATACAGGTGCTCTTCGGTATACATCCGGTGAAACTCTGCCGGGATACCGATCGCGACAGCGCCAAAGCTGGAGTCCCCAAGCGATTGCACATCAATACTATGGTAGGTGACCGTGCGAAAATCCTGCGCTTTGGCAAAGCGTTGCACCAGCAGCCATAGCGCCGAAACACTGCTGACCTCGCGCAGACACTCTGTGAATAATCGCGGATCCATATCCTCGGGCATATCCCCCCCCCCGGCCGATAAAACTTGCTCCCCCACACCACTTAGTCGGCGCGAGATACCTATCAATGACTGCCTCGGGAAAATCCCCGTGGGGTTACGCAGATTTACTCAACGTAAAGCAAATGTTTGACGTAGCGTCCAAGTTACGTAAGCTTGTTTCTGGGTTATACCGCTCCCAGTTTAGGTGAAGTTGACCGTTCTACAGCAGTGATAGAATAGCGAGTAACTGATATGTCCAACACTACGATGACCATCCGCGAGATGTGCACCGCCTTCGATGTGACCCCGCGCACCTTGCGGTTCTACGAAGCGAAAGAACTGCTTTTCCCCGAACGTCAGGGACAAAAGCGCCTGTTTACCAAACGGGACCGTGCGCGGCTGAAACTGATCCTGCGTGGCAAGCGCTTTGGCTTCAGCCTCGAAGAAATCCGCCAGTTGCTGGACCTGTACCACATGGGCGACCAGCAACAGACCCAATTGGCGCGCACCTATGATATCGCGCGCGAACGTCTGGCCGACCTCGAAGCACAGCGCGAGGATCTGAACAACGCCATCGACGACCTGCAAAACCAGTTGAAATGGGGGGAGAAAATGATCGCCTCCATCAACAGCGCCCGCAACGCGGCAGAATAGGCCCGCAGTCCGGCGCACCCGAACACCTGATACACCGACCTAGATATACTGACCAAACGACGGCCAGATGGCCAAGGGAGAACACCACATGCCGAGCTACACCGCCCCGATCAAGGATATGCAATTCGTCCTGCACGACGTGCTGAACGTCACCGCGTCGTCCACCCCCGGCTACGACGAGCTTGAGGCGGATTTCACCTCTGCCATTCTGGAAGAAGCAGGCAAGCTGACCTCCGAAGTCCTCGCCCCGCTGAACGCGGTGGGTGATCAGGAAGGCTGCCGTCTGGAGAACGGCGTCGTCTACACCCCCAAAGGGTTCAAGGACGCCTTTGCGAAGGTCAAGGAAGGCGGCTGGACCGGTCTGGACATGCCAGAGCAATACGGCGGCCAGAACATGCCCTATATCCTCGGCACCGCAGTGGGCGAGATGTTCTCGGCGTCCAACCAGGCGTTCACCATGTATCAGGGCCTGACCCACGGTGCGGCCTCGGCGATCCTCGCCCACGGCTCTGACGCCCAAAAAGATACATATCTGCCCAACATGGTGTCCTGCGAATGGACCGGCACCATGAACCTGACAGAGCCCCACTGCGGCACCGATCTGGGCCTGATGCGTACCAAAGCAGCCCCGCAGGAAGACGGCAGCTATAAGATCACCGGCCAGAAGATCTTTATCTCGTCCGGTGAACACGACATGGCCGATAACATCATCCATCTGGTGCTGGCCAAGATCGAAGGCGGCCCCGAAGGTATCAAGGGCGTATCGCTGTTCATCGTGCCCAAGTTCATGGTCAAGGAAGACGGCGCGCTTGGCGAACGCAACGCGGTGTCCGTCGGCTCCATCGAAGAGAAAATGGGCATCCACGGCAACTCTACCTGTGTGATGAACTATGACGGCGCGGTCGGCTACCTGCTGGGGGACGAACACAAAGGCATGCGCGCGATGTTCACCATGATGAACGAAGCCCGCGTGGGCGTCGGCATGCAGGGTCTGGCGCAGGCCGATGTGGCCTATCAGAACGCGCTGGCCTACGCCAAGGACCGCCTGCAAGGCCGTGCCGTCACCGGGACAGAGCACCCCGACAAGCCTGCCGATCCGCTGATCGTGCACCCCGATATCCGTCGCAGCCTGATGGAGCAGAAATCCTTTGTCGAAGGGGCGCGGGCGTTCATCCTCTGGGGGGCCAGCCTGATCGACGCGGCGCACCGCGCGGATGACAAGGATGCCGACGGGCTTGTCTCGCTGATGACCCCCGTCATCAAAGGCTTCCTGACCGACATCGGCTATGACATGACGGTCAAGGCGCAGCAGGTCTATGGCGGCCACGGCTATATCGAGGAATGGGGCATGTCCCAGTTCACCCGCGACGCCCGTATCGCCATGATCTACGAAGGGGCCAATGGCGTTCAGGCGCTGGACCTCGTGGGCCGCAAGCTGGCGCAGGACGGTGGCAAACACGTCATGGCCTTCTTTGATATGGTCAAGACCTTCATCAAGGAAAACGCAGGCCAGGACGCCGAGTTCGACGCCAGCTTTATGGAGCCGCTGAAGGCTGCTAGCAAAGACCTTCAGTCGGCGGGCATGTACTTCATGCAGAACGGCATGAAGAACCCCAACAACGCGCTCTCGGGGTCGAATGACTTCATGCATATGTTCGGGCATGTCTGTCTGGGCCTGATGTGGGCGAAAATGGGTCTGGCCGCGAAGAAAGCGCTGAAAGATGGCACCGGCGACGCGTCCTTCTACGAGACCAAGCTGGCAACCGGCCGTTTCTACATGGCCCGTCAACTGCCCGCGACTTCGCTGCACCTAAAGCGGATCGAAACCGGCGCGGATACTGTGATGGCGCTGGACGCGGCAAACTTCTAGGTTGCACCGGGGTGGGGACATCCCCCACCCCGAATGCTGACTGAAAGGACGCCCGATGCCCAAACGTTTCCGCCTGACCCGCCGCTTCCCTGTCGCCATGACCGAAGACGGCTACCGCCGCCTGAAGAAATTCGCGGCAGAGGCGGGATTGGATGAAGGCGAAGCGCTGTCGTTTCTCTTCGAGAACTTCAACAGCGTGATCGACGAAGAGAACCTGACCGCGCGACTGCGGCTGTTCAACGCGGAACTGGACGGACGAAAGAGGTAGCATACCACCACACCCCGAACGCCCTGCCGAACCCGACCCTTCGGGGAGAGTTTAAGGGGCAAAATGAAGCGCAAACACCCTGCCCTGATCCTGCGATCCGCACGACCAAAGCAGGGCTTCACTTTGCACGCGGCTCAGCTCTCCAGCCTGCCGCGCGGGGGTTGAATACGACAGGATGATTAGTAACTGATTAACGCAAACCCGCGCATCTTCATTTTGCCGGATAAACTCCACGGGGGTGTGGGGGTGTGAAACCCCCACGGGATGACGATCGACACACAGGACTTGAGGGAGGGTTCAGATGACCATCAAACTGCATTGCTTCGGCGAAAGCGGAAACGCCTATAAGGCGGCGCTTGCGCTGCAGCTGTCGGGGCTCGACTGGGAGCCGGTGAAAGTTGATTTCTTCGGCGGCGAAACCCGCACGCCGGACTACCGCACAACGATCAATAACATGGGCGAAGCGCCGGTGATGATTGATGGTGACATCCGTCTGACCCAATCCGGCGTGATCCAGGATTATGTCTCGGAGCAATCCGGCAAATTCGGCGGGGGCAATCCCGAAGAGCGCCGCGAGATCCTGCGGTGGGTGCTGTGGGACAACCACAAGCTCAGCTCGAACGCCGGTATGACGCGTTTTTTGATGAACTTCCTGCCCGTAGACAAGCAACCCAAAGAGGTCATCGGCTTTATGCAGGGGCGTTTGTCTGCGGCCTATGCCGTGCTGAACGACCATCTGAACGGCCGCGACTGGATTGTCGGCGACGGGATCACCAACGCCGACCTCAGCTGCTGCGGCTATCTGTATTACCCCGAGCCATTCGGCTTTGTCCGCAAGGACTGGCCCCATATCGACGCGTGGCTCACGCGTCTGAGCGAAACACCGGGCTGGAAAGCCCCCTACGACCTGATGCCCGGCAGCCCTGCTGACCGCGCCTGACCCAAAGGGAGACACCACATGACCGAAGCATATATCTACGACGCCCTGCGCACCCCGCGTGGCAAGGGCCGCAAAGACGGCGCCCTGCACGAGCTGACTTCGTTGCGCCTGTCCGCGCTGACGCTCAATGCGATGAAAGAGCGGAACAACCTCGAAGGCCACGCCGTCGAGGACGTGATCTGGGGGAACGTGACCCAGGTGATGGAACAGGGCGGCTGTCTGGCGCGCTCTGCCGTGCTGGCATCCGATCTGGATGAACGCATCCCCGGCCTTGCCATCAACCGTTTCTGTGCCTCTGGCATGGAAGCTGTGAACCTTGCCGCCAACCAGGTGCGCGGCGGCGCGGGCATGGGCTATATCGCCGGTGGCGTTGAAATGATGGGCCGCGTGGCGATGGGCAGCGACGGTGCTGCGATTGCCGTTGATCCCTCGCTCGCGATGGAGCGGTATTTCGTGCCGCAGGGCATCTCGGCTGACATCATCGCGACCGAATACGGCTTTACTCGTGACGAGGCCGACAAGCTGGCGATGCAGTCGCAGCAGCGTGCCAAGAAAGCCTGGGACGAAGGGCGCTTTGATAAATCCGTGATCGAGATCAAGGACCAGAACGGTCTGTCGATCCTCAGCCATGACGAATACATGCGCCCCCAGACCGACATGCAGTCGCTCGGCTCGCTGAACCCTGCGTTCCAGCAGATGGGCGAGGTCATGCCCGGCTTTGATAAGGTCGCGCTGATGAAATATCCGCACCTCGAAAAGATCAACCACATCCACCACGCGGGGAACTCCTCGGGCATCGTGGACGGTGCGGCGGCTGTCCTTATCGGGAACAAGGAATTCGGCGAGAAATACGGTCTCAAGCCACGCGCGCGCATCCGTGCCACCGCCAAGATCGGGACCGACCCGACCATCATGCTGACCGGTCCTGTTCCCGTGACCGAAAAGATCCTTGCCGACAATGGCATGAACATCAACGACATCGATCTGTTCGAGGTCAACGAGGCCTTTGCCGCCGTGGTCATGCGCTTCATGCAGGCGTTCGACGTTGATGAAAGCAAGGTCAACGTGAACGGCGGGTCCATCGCCATGGGTCACCCCTTGGGGGCCACCGGCGCGATGATCATCGGCACGCTGCTGGACGAGCTTGAGCGTTCGGACAAGGAAGTCGGGATGGCCACGCTTTGTATCGCCTCCGGCATGGGTGCCGCCACCATCATCGAGCGCGTTTGATGGGCGACCAGCCGCATCCTTTCCACGCCGTGGCCGATCTGGCAGCGCGGCGTGGGCTGAGGGACCTTAAGCTCGCAGAGGACCGCGGGGGGCAATATGTGCGCCTGTATCAGGCCACGCCGCCGCTGTTCTTCAAGCATCGCAACGATCCAAGCGACAGCTATGACCGCGAGCGGTTCAAGGACTTCAAACGGATACTGCTAAGCGAGGAAGACTGCGACAAAGGCCCCGAAGCCACCATCGCCTTGATCCGCTCACTGCTTGAAAAATTCGCTGACTATACGCCTCAGCGCTCGTAACACACTCCAAATCAGGGAGAGATTTAAATGACCGATTTCACCATGAAGACAGACGCCGACGGCGTCGCCATCATCACCTGGGACGTGCCCGGAAAATCCATGAACGTCATGTCGATCGAGGGCCTGTCCGAGCTGGACAGCATCATCGACACGGTCCTGTCCGACGACGCCATCAAGGGGGCCGTGATCACCTCTGGCAAGGACGGATCCTTTGCCGGTGGTATGGACCTGAACCTGCTCGCCAAGATGCGCGAAGACGCGGGCGATGATCCAGCGCAGGGGCTGTTTGACGGCACGATGAAAATGCATGCCCTGCTGCGCAAGATCGAACGCGCGGGCATGGACGCCAAGACCAACAAGGGCGGCAAGCCGATTGCCTCTGCCCTGCCCGGCACAGCCGCGGGCATCGGGCTTGAACTGCCGCTGGCCACGCACCGCATCTTTGTCGCCGACAACCCCAAGGCGCGTATCGGTCTGCCCGAGATCATGGTCGGCATCTTCCCCGGCGCGGGCGGCACCACCCGTCTGGCGCGCAAACTGGGCGCGATGGCCGCGTCGCCCTTCTTGCTGGAAGGCAAGATGGTTGCGCCTGCTGCTGCGAAATCTGCCGGTCTGATCGACGAAGTTGTCGCTGATCCGGTAGCCGCCGCGAAAGAATGGGTGCTGAATGCCAAGGATGCGGACATTCTGAAACCCTGGGACGCCAAGGGCTACAAGATGCCCGGCGGTGCCCCCTATCACCCTGCAGGCTTCATGACCTTTGTCGGGGCCAATGCGATGGTCAACGGCAAGACCCAAGGTGCCTTCCCTGCGGCCAAGGCCCTGCTGAGCGCCGTATACGAAGGCTCGCTAGTGCCCTTCGATACTGCGCTGAAGATCGAGGCGCGCTGGTTCACCAACATCCTGCTGAACCCGTCCTCCTCTGCCATGATCCGGTCACTGTTCCTGAACAAGGAAGCGCTAGAAAAAGGCGCGGTACGTCCCGAAGGCGTTGCCGATCAGCGCGTCAAGAAACTGGGCGTTCTGGGGGCTGGCATGATGGGTGCGGGCATCACGCTTGTTTCCGTGCAAGCCGGGATCGAGGTCGTGTTGATCGACCAGACCCAAGAAGCCGCCGACAAGGGCAAAGCCTACTCCGCCAGCTTCTTTGACAAGGGCATCGCGCGCAAGAAATCCACCGAAGAAAAGAAAGCCGCAGCCCTTGATCTGATCACCGCGACCACAGATCTGGACGCGCTGAAAGGCTGTGACCTGATCATCGAAGCCGTCTTCGAAGACCCTGCCGTCAAGGCCGAGATGACCAAAAAGGTCGAAGCCGTGATCCCCGAGGATTGCATCTTTGCCTCCAACACCTCGACCCTGCCGATCACCGAGCTGGCCAAAGCCTCCAGCCGGGCGGATCAGTTCATCGGCATCCACTTCTTCTCGCCCGTCGAGAAAATGGCGCTGGTCGAGATCATCAAGGGGGCCGAGACTGGCGACCGTGCGGTGGCCAAATCGCTCGACTATGTGCGTCAGATCCGCAAGACGCCAATCGTGGTCAATGACGCGCGTTTCTTCTATGCCAACCGCTGCATCATCCCCTATGCCAACGAAGGCGCGCGGATGATCACCGAAGGGGCGGCACCGCAACTGGTCGATCACGCGGCACAGCTTTTGGGCTTCCCTGTGGGGCCGGTGCAACTGACCGATGAGACCTCGATCGATCTGGGGGCCAAGATTGCCCGCGCGACCAAGGCGGCCATGGGCAATGCCTATCCTGCCAGCCAAGCGGATGATCTGATCTTCTGGATGGAAGATCTGGGCCGTCTGGGCCGCAAGGCGAACGCGGGCTTCTTTGACTATGACGAAAAGGGCAAGCGTCAGGGCTATTGGAAGGGGATGCATGACAAATTCCCGCTGGCCGAGGAACAGCCAGACCTGCGCGACGTGCAGGACCGTTTGATGTTCGTGCAAGTGCTCGAAGCGGTACGTGCGCTGGAAGAAGGCGTGCTGGAAGACATCCGCGAAGGCGACGTGGGTGCGATCCTTGGCTGGGGCTTTGCGCCTTGGTCCGGCGGCCCGTTCAGCTGGCTCGACATCATCGGCACGCCCTATGCCGCGGAACGTTGTGACCAGCTTGAAGCGCAGTTCGGCGAGCGGTTCAAATGCCCTGACCTGCTGCGTGAAATGGCCGAGAAGAACCAGACCTTCTATGGTCGCTTCGGGCCGGACGCCAAAGCCGCCTGAGACGGCAACGCCCGATAGAGAAAACGGAAACGGCCAGCAGTTCTTGCTGGCCGTTTTGCTTTGCTGGGTGATGTACCGCCCGCGCTCTCAGCCGTCGAAACTGTAGCCGAAACGCGCGATATCCTCGGCGCAGGTCGTGGCGATCAGGTCGCGGGTTTGAGGGGTGTAGTAGTCCCGATAGCCCGCCGCGCGGTCCGACGCATTCACATGCGGCAACGTCAGATCAAAGCCCAGATGGTCGAACAGCGGCTGCGCGTCCTGCGCGAAATGTTCGATCCGGATGAACAGGTTGCTTTGATCCTCGCCCGCCCCGTCACGCAGATATGACCCGTAGGGAGAGGCCAGAAGGCTGCCCTGCACGGTAGGCATCTGCACGAAGGCGTCAAACGCCAGCGACTTGGCAAGCCCCACGGCGGGATGATCGAACCCCTGCGCGCGCAGCCAATGGTAATAGCTGACCATCCGGTCCCACGGGTTACGCACCAGCGCAAAGGTGAACATCCGGGCAATCTCTTGGCGGGTGACCACGCCTTCGATATCGGCGAGGGTCGCGTGTTTCCAAAGCCGTCCTGCCGACGCGGCCCCTGCCAGACGCTTGCGCCGCTTTACCGCCTTGGGCGTGTCGCCCAGCATTAGATCGTCCTTCATCGCCCGTGCTTCCAGCGCGAGCGCAAGGGACGTGCCTCCGGTCTTGGGGATATGCACAAAGATATAGTTGCGCCCGCGGCTGATGATCATGACCGCCCCGCCGCATCTGTGATTGGCCGCTTTACGCTCGTGCCCATATCCTGCCTCTGCACTGCTTTTATCATCCTTCCCAAAACGGGGGATGCTGCGCAATAGTAACCGGGACAAAGCGAAAAAAGACAGGGTGCGCCATGGGCTGGATGACGAACGAAGACGGGTTGGACAAATGCGCGGCGAATTACGTGCCGCTCACGCCTCTGTCGCACCTGAAACGCGCAGCCCATGTCTTTGCCGATGTGACGGCGGTGATCTACGGCGCGCATCGGGTGAGCTATGCGCAGTACCATGCGCGCTGTTCGCAGCTTGCTTCGGCCTTGGTGGCGGCGGGGGTTGAACCGGGTCAGGTTGTCGCGACGATCCTGCCCAATATCCCCGCGCAGGCAGAGGCGCATTTCGGCGTGCCCGCCTGCGGCGCCGTGCTTAACACCATCAACACGCGGCTGGATGTGGATACGGTGGGCTACATCCTCGACCACGGCGAAGCGCGGGTGCTGCTGGTCGATACGCAGTTCGTCGATCTGGCAGAGGCGGCCTGTGCAACGCTCGACGGCCCGCCGCCGCTGCTGATCGAAGTGCCTGACCCCGCGGCGGGGTTTCCGGCAACGGGTCGCCACACCACATACGATGATTTCATCGCCACCGGCGACCCTGCGTTCAACTGGATCATGCCCGACGACGAATGGGAAAGCCTTGCGCTCAACTATACCTCTGGCACGACGGGGCGGCCCAAGGGCGTGGTCTATCACCATCGCGGGGCCTATCTGATGACCATGGGCACGGTGGTCAGCTGGCGTATGGTGATGCGGCCCGTGTTCATGCAGATCGTACCGCTGTTTCACTGCAACGGCTGGAACCACACGTGGATGATGCCCCTCTTGGGGGGCACACTGGTCTGCTGCCGCGACATCACTGCCGCTGCGATCTATGACGCCATCGCCGACGAAGGCGTGACCCATTTTGGCGGTGCCCCCATCGTGCTGAACATGATGGTGAACGCGACGGAAGCGGAACGCCGCGCCTTTGATCACCAGGTGGAGGTCTTTACCGCCGGTGCGCCCCCTGCCCCTGCGACCCTGTCCAAGATCGAAGCTTTGGGGTTCAACGTCACGCAGGTCTACGGGCTGACCGAGACCTACGGCCATGTCACTGAATGTCTGTGGGACCCCGCATGGGACAGCGCCCAAGGGGCCGAGCGCGCCGCGATCAAGGCCCGTCAGGGCGTCGCCATGCCGATGATGGAAGAGATCACCGTCATGGACAGCGAAATGGCCCAAGTCCCGCTGGACGCTGCCACACAGGGAGAGATCATGATCCGCGGCAATTCGGTGATGAAAGGGTATTTCAAGAACCCCGCCGCCACGCGCGCGGCCTTTGCGGGCGGGTATTTCCATTCGGGCGATCTGGCGGTGCAGCATCCAAACGGACATATGCAGATCGCCGACCGCGCCAAGGACATCATCATCTCGGGCGGCGAGAACATCTCGTCCGTCGAGGTCGAAGGCGTATTGATGGGGCATCCGGATGTGAACCTCGCCGCCGTCGTCGCGCAACCGGACGAGAAATGGGGCGAAGTGCCCTGTGCTTTTGTCGAGCTAAAACCGGGCCGGAGCGGGGACGAAGCCGCCATGATCGCCTTTGCGCGCGACACGCTTGCGGGGTTCAAAGCACCCAAACGCGTGGTGTTTCAAGAGCTGCCGAAAACCTCGACCGGGAAGATCCAGAAATTCGAACTGCGCGCGCAGGCCGCCAGGCTTTAGTGCGGTCTACATCGCGCGCTGTGTGACAACCGGATCGGCGACGATCATCGCCTCTGCCTGCTCTTGCGGGCCGAGCCGTTTTTCATACCGCCAGACGTCGATCTGCAACGGCCCCTCGCCGGTTTCGACCTCGTAGGGGATCGTGCCCGCCTGCACCCAGCCGCAGGCCTCATAGAACCGCGCGGCGCGGGTGTTGCCAACCGAACAGGCCAGCCATTTCAGCCCATGCCCCAGTTCTGCTTCGGTCGCCGCCATCATCTGCTGCGCCAGACCGCTGCCCTGAAAGGCATCGCTGACGTAGAACTGGTAGATCTCGTCATGGTCCACCATGAAGAACCCCGCGATCTGCCCTTCGACCCAGACCACCTGCGTATGCTTAAGGTGCACACGCATCCGCATCGTGAACTCTTCGAAACTGCGCAGAGCGGTCAAGGCGGGGGGCACAACATCGGCATGGGCCTGATGCCAACCACGATACCAGATCTCGACAAGTCTGGCGGCATCATCGGGATGTGCGGGCTTGATCTGCATGGGACGCTCCTTTCGAATTCTCCTATGCTGTCTTAAGTCCACCCATTGCTCAACCCGTGTCAGGTGGTAAACTATCCAAAACAGTTAGGCACTATACTTCAGGATATGACAGCCCTTTCCAAATACGCCCGGTTGGAAGCAACCGGACTATGGCGTTCGGCCCCCGATGCCCAACGTCGCGAGGTCATCGTGTCGATCGGCGATGCGACACTGGTGATTTCCGACCTCAAGGATCAGGCGCTGACCCATTGGTCACTGGCGGCTTTGGCGCGGTCAAACCCTGGCACCCGCCCTGCGATTTTCCACCCCGACGGCGACCCCAGTGAAACGCTGGAAATCCCCGACAGCGAGGGAGAGATGATCGACGCCATCGAAACCCTGCGCCGCGTGGTCGAACGCCGTCGCCCCCGCCCGGGGCGGCTGCGGTTTGCCGGGGTGCTGACCTCGGCGCTCGTGGTGGCGGCGGTGGCGCTGTTCTGGCTGCCAGGCGCGCTGCAAGATCACACGCTGCGGGTGGTGCCCAAGGTCAAACGCGCCTCCATCGGGGCGGCGCTGCTGAAAAAGATCGAACGGGTGTCCGGCCCCGCCTGTACCAACGCCCGCGGGCGCACGGCGCTGGCAAAGCTCGGCGCGCGGCTGTCGTCTGATCCGATGGTGGTGCTGCCCGCCATGACCCGCCCCAGCCTGCACCTGCCCGGCGGGCTGATCGTGCTGAACAAGACCCTGTTCGAGGATTACGAGTCCCCCGATATTGCGGGCGGCTATATTCTGGCGGAGCAAGCGAAACGCGCCGTCACAGACCCGCTTGAACATATGCTCGCCACCATCGGCATCCGCGAAAACTTCCGCCTGCTGACCACCGGCGATGTGTCGGATGCGGCCCTCACACGCTACGCCGAACATCTGATGGCCGAACCCGCGCCGGAACCGCCCGTAGACGCCCTGCTAGCCCGTTTCGAAAAACAGCGCCTGCACAGCACGCCTTACGCGCAAGCCCGTGACATCACCGGAGAGACGGTGCTGTCCCTGATCGAAGGCGATCCGATGAACGGCAAGGAAACCGACCCACTGCTGAATGATGCCGACTGGCTACGGCTGCAAAATATCTGCGGCGGCTAAGGCAGAGATACACACTCCGACCTTCAATGCAAAAGGCCAGCCGGATCGCCCCGACTGGCCTTTTGTCTGTACTGTCGTGCGGTTGCGTCAGCGGATGTAGGCATCGCCGTAACCGGCACCGCGCAACTTACCCAAAGCCGCCGGTGCCGCGGACGTGCCAAAGGGCCCCGCTTGCACCGACAGATAGGTCTTGCCGCCGCGGGTGGACTTACCGATGCGCGCGCCCATCCCCATCCGCGCGATACGTTGTGCCGCGCGCTGCGCGTTCGCGCTGTCTCCATAGACGCCGATCTGCACATAGGTCTTGCCCGCGGCACGCGGGGTCGCTGGGGCTGTGGCGACTGGCTTGGGGGTCGAACGGCTGGAGTAGACCGGCTTGCGCGCGGCAGGCGCTGCGTTCTTGTTACGTACGATACGTTTCACCAGCTGGCCGTTGCGCTTGGCAAAACTCACCTCGCCCAACTCGCGGCGCTGCTGCTCGACCGAGGTATAGGGGTAGACCAGCGGCAAACGCGCGGTCACGTCCTGCCCTGTGCTTTGGTTGACCAGACGGCGCGGCACGGTGTTGGTCCAGATCAACAACATCTTGGACCGCCCCTCAAGGTTCTGTTCGGCCCGCTTGGGGTTCAGACGGTCGTCTTCCCACACGGGACGATATCCTTTGGGCACCGAGACGTTGGCATAGGTGTTCTGGCGGTTGATCGCGACATGTTTCGGCACGATCCGCGTATGCGCATGCGCCGCTGCGGGTCTCGCCGTGGTTGTGACGCTGCCTGTGGTTGCTCCATAGGACGGCGCAGATGCCACGGCCCCGACCTGCGCGGTGGAGGGCAGGATCGGCGCGGTTTGCGGGCCGCAACGCACGGCGAGCCCCTTGGTCCGCGACCCGGAGTATTGCTGGCTGATGGCAGAGCGTCCGGCACAGGTGGTCGGCACCTGCGCCACGGCCACCGGCGCTTGCGCGCGCGGTGCGGCCGGCACGTCGACCGAGCGTGGCACCGGCTGGCGCACCGGCTTGGGTGCTTTCTGGCGTACAACAACCGGCTTGGCCTTGCGCTGTGGCAGAGGGCGTGCCGCAACCGTGGGCTGTTTGGCCGCGGCGGGCGCGTTGTTCACGGTGATCTGCACCGGCGCATCAGCACCACCGGCAGGCGCGCTGGCCGCTGTCTGCACATTGGTCGGCTTGAAGCCGCAGACACCCTGACGCTTGCGCGACACGCGCGGCACCCAGGTCACATTGCCGTCGATACCGGCCCGAATAAACACACAGCCTTTGCTGTCGACATATTGCTTGCCCTTATACGAGGCCGACGGGAATTCCGCCGGTTGATCGCGAAAGCTTTGCGCTTGGGCAATTCCTGTCCCAAACGTCGTCATCAATGCCGCAACTGCCACAATACTAGTAAATTTCATCTGCGCCCCCACACAATGTAGTACATAAACCATGCGCGATCCCGGTTTCAGAGTAAAGCACCCTGATCACCGGATCGCCCATTTTGCGCCTTACTTGGTCCCGAACATCCGGTCACCGGCGTCACCAAGCCCGGGAATGATATACCCCTGCTCGTTCAGCTTCTCGTCGACCGCCGCGGTGACGATCGGCACATCGGGATGCGCCTCTTTCATGCGGGCCACGCCTTCGGGGGCCGCCAGCAGACACAGGAAACGGATATTGGTCGCACCGGCTTTCTTCAGCATGTCGATCGCTGCCACGGATGAATTACCAGTGGCGAGCATCGGGTCCACGGCGATCACCAGACGGTCGTCCATACCCTCGGGCACCTTGAAATAGTATTCCACCGGCTGCAATGTTTCCTCGTCACGATACAGGCCAACAAAGCCTACCCGTGCCGACGGGATCAGCTCAAGCACGCCATCCATCAACCCGTTGCCCGCCCGCAGGATAGAGATCAGCGCCAGCTTCTTGCCGTCCAGCGTGGGTGCATCCATCGGCTGCATCGGCGTGTCGATCCGCTTGGTCGTCATCGGCAGGCCGCGGGTCACCTCATAGGCCAGAAGCTGGCTGATCTCGCGCAGCAACTGGCGGAACGCCGCGGTCGATGTGGATTTATCCCGCATGATTGTCAGCTTGTGCTGCACCAGCGGATGATTAACGACGGTCAGGTGTTCAACGATATCGGACATCGGGGCGCTCTCCATATTACTTGGCTGAACTCATGCCCCGAAAAGCCGTGCCCCGCAACCATCGCATCTTCGCCAGCTTCATTTTGCCAGTCAAACTCCGGGGGGATCGCGGCCCTGCCG
>Ga0207907_100216_pt1 | contig 26115 bp, 25 predicted proteins | sample LinPmetageLP52_FD_184062 | JGI IMG/M metagenome (GOLD analysis project Ga0207907, IMG submission 184062) | Marine viral communities from the Subarctic Pacific Ocean - LP-52 (SPAdes) | ecosystem: Environmental > Aquatic > Marine > Oceanic | place: Pacific Ocean | collected 2011-08-26
CGCTCTATCGCGAATAAATTATCGACCAAGAAAGTGTTTAGGCTTCAAGCAGCCAGCGATTGTATTTAAAGAAATGGCATTGGCTGCTTGATATTGACGAGTGTCGCACTTCGCAGTTGAATTCGGGGCACAGTAACCTTTTTAATGATTATAGGCTCAATAGGTACATTGTTGGTGTTCAGCATTAGCGAATACTCGGTCTCCACTTCAGACATCGCATCTACAATATCTTCACCTTCTACAATCATGCCAAAAACCGCATAGCCCCAGTCTCGACCTGGATTTAGGGTCTCGTTGTCGTTAACGTTAAAGAAAAATTGACGATTTGCAGTATGCGGATCATCTTGTCGGGCCATAGCGATGGTGTGTAAGTCATTGGTTAACCCATTCCCTGACTCATTGAAGATTTCAGGGTAGTTGGACTTACCTTCAAAATCGGTGGTATAGCCGCCGCCTTGCACTACAAACCCTGGCACAATACGATGAAAAATGGTGTTTTCATAACTGCGCTTGTCTACATACCGTAAAAAGTTATTCACGGTAATAGGCGCGCGGCGACGGTCTAATTCCACCACGATATCACCCATGGTGGTTTCAATTTTAACTCTAGGATAATAGTTATCTGGCTGAATTTGTGAGCCATCATCTTTTTTAGCCGCCAATGCGTTAGGGCTTATTGCTGCAGACGTAAAAACGAAAGCTGAGAAGATTAAGGCCGTTATGAGCGGTTTTAACATGTGCATTCCTTATCGTTTAGCTGTGCCCAAAATAACAAATTTTTTGTCGCTTGCCAGCACGTCTGAACCACCAAACATGCGTTTAAGTTTAACGTGATGTTCAAGATGCCTGTTTCCCACCACCACTAACTGACCACCTTTTACTAACGCGTGTTTTGAGTCGTTAAACATTTGCCATGCAATATGGTCGGTAATGGCATTTTGTTGATGGAAAGGGGGGTTGCACAATATCTTGGTTACCCAAGGCGATTGTTGCTTTTCTAGCAAGCTTTCAAGGCAATTACTGGCAATAAACTCACACTGGTCGATTTTGTCTGGGAAATTCTCAAGTACGTTTAATCGCGCACTCTCCACTGCCATAAAAGACTCATCAATAAATATGACCTTGCAGTCGCCTGCCAAGGCTAAAGCGTTTACGCCTAATATTCCATTGCCGCAGCCTAAATCGACCACGGTTTCGTTAGCACTTACGGTCATATGCTCAAGCATTAAACGGGCACCAATATCTAATGACTGACGAGAAAATACATTTGCGTGGTTTTTTAATACGAAGGTTTGGCCTGTGGCGCCTTTGCATTCCCATGTTTCAGGATAAGGCGAAGGGATAGGTGAAATTTTTTCATCAAGGGTACTAAAAACCAATCGCGATTTTTTCTTTGCCAAAGAGGTTTTAGCAGGGCCAATGATTTTCTCAAACAAGGCGGATACCGACTTGGTCACGGCTTTTATTTTACCTGCCGCCACAATATGCGTACCAGGTGCAGCATAGCGTTTAATATCGATAAGCTGTTGTTCAAGTAACGCCAGTGTGCGAGGTACTTTCAGCATGATAACGCTGGGGGCATTCTCTGGCATGAAAGTAAGGCTTTCAACACTGGTTAAACTGGTTACGGGTGACGTTAGCGCGCCAGCCTCATCAATAACCGGTTTTAAATGGTTACGTCTTAAGTTTTCTTGTAATGATCGCAAGCTAATATACGAATCTGAAATCCAAATAGGATTATACTGCGTAAACCAACATCCAAGGGTACCAAAGTCATCATTAAAAATGAGTATTGGGCCCAAGGTAGATGATGTTTCAGTTTGGTTTTCGTCTTGGGCTTCATTTCGGGCTTCATTTCGAGATGCGGCAAGCGCTTCAAGGTGCGCTTCCACATGCTCAATAAGCAGTTCATCGGCACTGTCCCAAGCTTGTAGGCTTTTGTGCTGATGTTTTTCAGGGTAGCGTATTAAGGTAAACTGGCGCTCTGCCATTGAAAATTCTGTATTCATTATTTTCTTGTCTAAAGTTATCGGGGTGTTATGCAATTACCACTTTTTACTGATGCGAAAGCAGCGAAAAACTCACCCATTACGCTACCGTTGCCAGAAGCTGAGGTGCGCTATTATCCGCAATGGATTAGCTCAGAGCAAGCGAATGACTACCAAGGCGTGTTTGAAAGCACTTTGCCGTGGCGACAAGATACCATTCGTATGTATGGAAAATACCTCGACGTGCCTAGATTACAGGCTTGGCACGGTGATCCTGAGTGTCTTTATAAATATTCGGGTATTAAGCTTGCACCACAACCTTGGACCCCTGAATTGGCGGTCATTCGAGATAAATGCATCGAGGTTTGTGATATTCCCTTCAACAGTGTGCTGGCAAACTGGTATCGACATGGGCAAGACAGCATGAGTATGCATGCTGATGATGAGCCTGAACTCGGACCTAATCCCGTGGTTGCGTCGGTCACTTTTGGTGAGTCTCGCCCTTTTGTGTTTAAACACAAAGAAACCGGTGCCCGTTTTACCCAAATATTAGAGCACGGAAGTTTATTAGTCATGGGGGAAACCACTCAATCGCATTATCTGCACGGTATTGCTAAGACGACTAAACATATCGGTGGTAGAATTAACCTTACTTTCCGGCACTTAATTTCAACAAAGTAGTTTTCATATGAATGTTAAAGAATTTATAGAATCAACCCTAACAAGCGCGCTTTCGCCTGCGTTGTTGAACGTGGAAGACGAGAGCTTTATGCACAATGTGCCTGACGGTGCACAAAGCCATTTCAAGGTCACCGTCGTTACTGATGCCTTTGAAGGCAAACGTTTAATTGCTCGTCATCGTGAAATTAATACGTTGGTCGATGAAGCCTTGAAAGGGCCCGTACATGCGCTAGCATTACATACTTATACTCCAACAGAGTGGGTGGCCCGTGGTGGCGAAGCGCTCACATCGCCAGCCTGTTTAGGTGGCGGTAAGTCATAACGCGTTTTTATCGTCGTTTCATTTTTCAATTAAGAACTTGATTAAGTATTCATTTTAATTTTCTATAGCCCCAATAGGAGCGCTACGTAACATGGAAGTAAGAAGTTCGGTTAACGCGTATTTGCAAATAGTAAAAACACCTACGGTGCAGGTGGTGTTATTAGGCGGAGGTTTTTTGCTGCTAATGCTATTTGCCACTATGGAAGTATTAGCCCCTTTTGACAACGCCGTCATTGAAATGTTGGTGTGGGACGATATGCCTGGAGTGATTCAACGCTTCTTTGAAAATTTCACTGCGCTTGGCAGTAATGAAGTACTTATCTTTTTTTCACTTGCCGTTGCTGGTTTTTTGAAATTGACTGGGCATCCAAAAAAAGCACTTACGCTATTAATGGCGGTCGCTGCAGGTTTAGTGATTACCTTTGTGCTTAAAGCGGGTATAGACCGTCCTAGGCCGCCGCTGTCTGGCCATCAAGTTACCGTATTAACGCAAAGCTTTCCCTCTGCTCATGCCATGATGTCTACCCTTGTTTACTTCTGTATAGCGAGGCTTTTTTGTTTTTCTATTACAGAAATTAAATTGAAAATATGGGTATATTCTCTGACTACGCTATTGGTATTTGTTATTGGTTTGAGTCGTGTGCAGCTTGGTGTGCATTGGCCTACAGACGTAATAGCGGGGTGGCTAGGAGGCGGGGCGATAGCCGCATTTAGTTTCTACGTGATTAAATGGCAAAGGAATTTACGCATTCGTTCTGATCATTCGAAATAACCCTTAGCTTTCATATATTGGCCTTCTCAAATTAGCCTCATGAAATTAGCTTTTACAAAAAAATGGCTTCTATTATGACGAACGCAGAAAGCGATGCTAGATTATCGGTTAGCCGCATGCTAACCGAAGATCTTTACCGCATGCAGTGCTTGAACGCATTAAAATCGCTACAGTTGCCCCAAGGGTATTTAGCGGCGGGATTTTTACGTAACGCCATATGGGATGAGCTTCACGGCTTTAAGAAACCTACGCCGTTAAACGACATCGATGTTATCTACTACAACCCATCAGATACCTCAAAAAAATCAGAGCTCCACATAGAAAATGCGCTGTCCGCGCAAGTACCTTCAGCACTCTGGCAAGTGAAGAATCAGGCACGTATGCATGTGAAGCACGGTCACAACGCGTATAAAGACTGTGAAGAAGCGATTAGCTATTGGATAGAACAAGAAACCTGTGTGGCTATTAGGCTTTGCCCAAATGGAGAGGGCGATAAGTTTGATATGCTTGCACCCTATGGGCTATCACGTAATTTTGCCGGTACGATTTCGATAAACCCCCGCCACCCTAGAGCCGATGTATTTACTCAGCGGGTACACACGAAAAATTGGCTGGTAACGTGGCCGCAACTTACGTTGAGTTCAGCGTTGGTTAGCTCTCTTTGCAGTCGTATTTGTTTAGTAAGTTAAAAATGACTATATTGTTTGGTAGTCTTCAGCAATCTCACTATTAAACAGAGACTTTGCATCTGTTGCAGTGAATATAGCTTCTCGAACTTTAGGGTCAGTCAAATCTAATAATCTGAATTGACCTTTATTGACTGGATCAGCAATAGATTCAATGCGTCGATAAATACCCTTGTGCCTCTCAGCATATTCAGCTAGTCCACGTAATTTAGGCAATGCGTCGCTTAAATGTATACCGTGAGGATCTACGATATCTACAGCAATGCTACCATCAGGTTTTCGCGCAAAGAATATAAAGTCAGGACGAAGTAGTTTGTACTCCTCCGCCTCAATATATGCCATTGCTAAACTATCTTGACTTGCTCTATCTGGGTTTCGATACCAAGACTCAAAACCAGAACGAGCCATCTCGGTTTCAAGCACTTTCAGTTCCCATTGATTCAATTCAACGGGGAATAAACCTTTAACGTCACTCATCAGGTGGTTTGAATAGGTGGGTATAGAACGTCAACTGTCTTGACCGGTCCGGCGTCAATTATCTTGACCGGTTGTCGCTGAGTTATTCTTCCTGTTTTATTGCTGTTTTTCTTCGATAGCTTTCTCCCTGTAATTGAATGATATGTGAGTGATGAACGAGCCGGTCTATAGCTGCAACTGTCATGGTAGTATCGGTGAACAATGCATCCCAGTCTTCGAACGATTGATTGGATGTAATGATAAGGCTGAACCTCTCATAACGGTGCGCAATGAGTTCGAACAGCACACTGGTTTCTTGTTCTGTCTTTCTGATATAGCCGATGTCGTCCACGATTAGCACTTGGTATTTATCCAGTTTATTCAGCGCATCCTGGAGTTTTAGTTGCTGTTTGGCGTCTTGTAGGTGTTGCACCAAGGCGGTGGCCGGATAGAACTTTACGCGGGTTCCAGCTTCTATCAGGCTGTAACCTAATGCGCTGGCGAGGTGGGTTTTGCCTACACCGCTAGCACCGAACAGTAGTAGGTTTGTGGCTTGTTTAACCCATTCGTGGTTATCGGCCAGGTCATGCAGGCGCGCTTTACTAATGCCTTCTATGGCATTGAAGTCGAAGCCGCCAACGTGTTTGCCTGAGGGCAAGTTTGACTCTTTTAGGTAACGTAATTGTCGCTTGTCTGTCCGACTTGCTAGCTCCATATGGCACAACTCACTTAAGTAGTGTTCGGGTCGCCATTGTTCGTGCAGTGCTTTTTCAGCAAGGCTCTCCCAGTGGTTTCTGAACTCACTTAAGCGCAAGCTTTTTAGCATCAATGGTAGTGAAGCTGTATTAGTCATTTCGACCTCCTTGCAACAGTAGGCCATACTGTTTTAACGAATGCTGCCCCACTTGGAGTTGGGGTATATCACGTGTTTGTTGCTGGAAGCGCTCTTGGCAGTCAAACAGGCTGGGCAGTCTCCCCGTATTCAGTTGCTGCATGATAAAGCGCCCCAGCCGTATTTCGTTATCTTTTTTGCTGGCAAGGTGAAGCACTCTGACGATATAACGACAGGCATCATCTGCTTTCATATTGCCGTTAACATATTGCCAGATGCATCGGTAATCCTCGTTAGGTAATAGCTCGTCGCGCCACTGTGAACACCGGAAGGCTTGTGGCTTTTTAACCAGAGCATCTATGACGTGTTTGTAATTGACGCTGCGTTTACGCGAACTGCCTTGCGCATAAACGCGCTCTAGGGTGTAAGTCAGTTCATGACCGAGATATAAGGCTAACCTGTTATCATACACTTGTACCCGCAAGCGACTGCCTATCAGGCGGGAAGGCACTGTGTAGGTCACGCGTTTAACATTGATAGTGCTGGTGCGCGAGACGCGCACATATTCTATTGAGTAATTGACGCTACCTACAGGCGGCAATGGCTGTAATTGTCGCTGCTCTTTGATAAAGGCGGTGTTGATACGCTTGTTACGCCGCCCAACTAACTGCTGAATAAAGCCTTCATAGTCATCGCGACAGTTAAAATCGAACGAGCCGCGTATACGCAGCGCTTGTTCTAACTGCGCTTTGACATGTCGATTGCTAGACTCGATAACACCATTTTCATGCGCTACACCGGTATTATTACGTGTGGCCGTAAAACCGTAATGCGCCATCAACGACTTATAGCGTTCGGTAAATGCCTCGGCATTGTCATGGTTTCGGTACGCCGCACTTAAGCTGTCAGTGCGGACTTCTTTGGGCACGCCACCACTTTCTCTAAACGCTTTCTGAAGGCTATCGGAGAATGCAGCAAAGCTCTCACCGCCATAAACTACTTGGCAATACTGCCAGCCGCTGGCCGCTAGGCGATAGTTAAACAGCATGTGCTTACACGGCTCTCGTCCTATGGTGATAGGAGATTTGACGTGGGTAAAGTCACATATTCCCAGTAGTCCTGATTCGTGATGCTGCAAGAACATCACATCTTTAGCGCCACCGTGTAATTGTCGCCACTTCTTAATTCTGCGCTCAAGCGTACGTCGTGCTGTAGTTGGGAAGTCGTCACTATGTGATTCACATAGATGATCAAATACGCCTACCGGCGTAATCAATTCATCTTGTTGTAAGATGGGAACAACGACACTCTCCCACACCGCTTCAAGAGGATCGGGTCTGGTACGCCATTGGCGTTTTGCTTGATTAGGTTGGTGACGACCATTCTCGATTCGTCTGGCGGAGCTAACAGAGATATCCGCTTTACTGGCGGCCACTTCCTGCGTGAAATCCTTTCTGAACTTCATATATAACCTGACTTGTTTTTCTGTGATGTGATTTCCCGACACGCCATTCTCCTCGAATTATCGTGTCGAACCTTAACAGAACAACCGGTCAAGATAGTTGTCGCTCAACCGTTCAAGTTAATTGTCGCTTTATAGGTGGGTAAAGGTGTTTCGCTACCATCAGCCTCTAAGGCTATTGTAGGTAACATCCAAGCTCTAGGTTTTAGGATATCAATATCTTGAGGCTCTTTACTCATTTCTCTGATTTGTCGATACACGTCTTGTCGTTCATCACTCAAATCCTTAATTGCAACTCGATATTCATTTAGCCATTTTACTGTCAAAGCATCGGCTTCTTTATTCAGATATTCCGCAACATCAGCAACAAGCCCTAGTGCAGCAATCTCAGTATGAGATTCTAGTAAAGCTTCTTCTCTGCTAAAGGCTGAGTCATTGTGATCGGCAAGATGTTCAGCGTAAGTACGAGATAAGTCCGGACTTAGAAATCTAGCAGCCCTTTTATAAGCATCCTCAATTACCGCAAAATCAGCTTCTTCGACGAACTGATCGAAGGACATTTTCTTATTACCCAAATTAGCTCGCAAGCTGACACCTTCTACAGTAAGCACTTCCGTGCGCGCAGAAGATATCTCGTCCTTAAAACGTACCAATGCTGCATCAAGTACTTTATGCATTTCAGCATGCGCTTTTTTACCTGCGTCAGGTAACAAATTATCTTGAGCAAGTTCGTGCGCTAAAGCAGTAAGACGTTTAACAGGCTTTGCAACACGTTGAGGCAATAATTGTGAAGGTAGGTTTGTAAAGGAGTTCCATACATCACCTTTAATTGATGGGTTTGGCTCAAGGGTAACCGGATTAATTAAAATTCTACGGCCATGCACGGTTGGCTCAGAATCAGAACCTCCACCATGCATTAGGGTTTCGGCAACCGCCTTTACGTTATTTTTATCATAGAAAGGGAGTAAGCAATCAACGGCATTTAGGCGCTCATTACCTGGAATTCTTCTAGCTAGTGGTGTGCGAACCATTCTTCCAAGAAGCTGTGTAATATGGGTTTTATCCTTAGCTGGTCGGAAAGAAACCATAACTTCTGCTCTTGGGCAGTCCCAACCAGTGGAGATAGCATCTTTCGCAAGCAGAACCTTTATTTCTTGTTCGTCTTGTACTCGCTGAGGTTCTGTATAAAAGACCGTGTGATTACCAAGTTTTAAATTCGTTCGTTCACCGAATACGTGAGCTATATTACTACTTTTTAACTCAGGCCAATGCTCAAACAGCGTATCAAGTGCTTTGCCTAGATCATCAAAGTTTGGTTTGTTTGGCACTTGTAGAACCATGAGAGGTACAACTGCCTTTAACCCTTCAGCTTCACAGTATGTTTGCCAAGCTTCTGTTGATTTACGTAATTTATCAGCACCACGCCGAAGAAGCACTGTATCAAACTGCCCGGTTTCATCCGGTATATCAAGTACAATAGTGTCTTTGAGTAAGCCAGAATCTTGAACTCGCTTTGAGTCAACTTCTACGTTTGGAAGTAAAGCTCGACCTTGAGCAATCTGCATTGCTTGATTGAAGCGCTCCACAGTCGCGGAAATTCCCCATACAATTGGCATTGCCGGTACTGAGCCCGCCCCATTAATAAGGCGTTTGACAACAGTTGACTTGTTACTAGCATCCGATGCAGTTGCCCCCATTCCCCGGTGAGCTTCATCAAGAACCAGGTAAAGAGTTGATTTAGGATCTTCGATGGTGTTTTTTAGTACTTCCCAAATAGTATGAGAGCGCAAATCTGGCCTTGCTTGAGAAAGTAAATTTCCCTGTCCAGTTTTTGCTTCTTCTGCATCAGGATCGTATCCACGTACAAGCAAACTGTTTTTACTTAATTTCTGTGTGTTTAAAAAGTAAATTTTGCCAGGCTCAAAGCGTTCAAAACTGAACGTATTTTCAACTACCACCAAATCACTGTAATTTAGCTTGTCTGACGCTTCTAGTAGCCTAAAGCGTGTTTGTTCATTCAATGAAGGGTCATCACTAAACCATATTACAGTAGCTGTAGGGTCTGGTTCAAAATCATAGTCGTCTTCACCATAAAAAAGCGCCTCAAACACAGCAGCGGCCATAACTGTTTTACCAGCACCAGTCGTCGCAGTGAGTGAAAACGCATGAGTATCAGCGTCTTCATGCCAACGCTTTTTAGCTTTGTGTAAGTTTTTTATTACGTCAGCAACTGCTTCAGTTTGGTAATCCTTTAATGTAAATTTCACTTCTTATTCTCCATTAGCAAACTGAAAATTATTTAGGTAAGACTCATAAAGGCGAACTGCTTCCACCCCTTCTGGTAAATTGCGAACAACAGACTGAAAACGTCTGTCATCGTTAGTCACGATGTAAGCAAGTTTACATGTAAGAGTATTGTTAACTTTTGTAGTGAACTCTGTAGCTTTATCAAGATCGATAAGAACACCGTATGACGTGGTCAAGCAAATTCACACAACCCAGTTAAGCAGCTTTTCCTAAGTTAGCCATGTCAGCTTCATATTGGTTTGGACTTTTGTAATCCAGGTATGAGTGCATTCTTTGGCTGTTATAAAACATAGTGATGTATTGCAGGATATCTTGCTGAGCTTCATGACGGCTCTGGTAATGACGCCATTGCACTCGCTCTTGTTTTAATGTGCCGAAGAAGCTCTCTACAACGGCATTGTCCCAACAATCGCCTTTCCTGCTCATGCTACCTGTTACCTTGTACAGTGCCAGTAGCTGTCTAAATTGTCGGCTCGCATATTGCGAACCACGATCCGAATGATGTATCAGGCCAGCCTTGGGTTTACGTTGCCATAAAGCCATTGTTAAGGCATCACACACAAGCTGAGCATTCATCCGTGAAGACATACTCCAACCCACGACTTTGCGTGAGAACAGATCAATGACAACGGCCAGATACAGCCAGCCTTCCTGCGTCCAGATATAAGTAATGTCAGAGACATACGCCTGGTCTGGTTTTTGCGCATCAAAGTCGCGTGACAGCACGTTATCGAATACAGGTTGCTGATGGTTGCTGTTGGTCGTTACTTTGTATTTTCTACGCCGTCTAACGCTCACGTCGGCTTCTTTCATCAAGGCTCTCGTACGCTGTTTTCCAACCGGATAACCAAGCGAATTCAGCGCGCGTTTCATTCGCCTTACGCCATAGGTAAAGTCACTGGCATCTGCTATCTTCTGTACCCATTCGATTAGCTCATCATGTTGAGGGTCTGGTTCAAGTTGTTCGTTTCGTCGCACGGCACTGTAATAGTTATGGCGACTGACTCCCAGAACTTGGCACATCAGGCTAATCGGCCAGGTCTTCTTATGTTGGGTAATGAAACCGTATTTCACTTGGTTTCTTTGGCAAAGAAGACCGTCGCCTTTTTTAGGATCTCTTTCTCCATTTTCAGGCGCTTATTCTCTGCTCGCAACCGACGGATTTCTTCCTGTTCCGGCGTCAACTTACCATTGCCACGAAATGCGTGGGCACCTTCAGATTCTTGCTCTTTAAGCCAGCGGCCTAACATATTCGCGCTAATACCCAGACTACGTGCAGCCTCAGCAATCTTGTAATTTTGTTCTGTAACCAGACTAACAGCGTCCAGTTTGAATTCTTTTGAATAGCTTTTTCGCGTTTTCATATACACTCCAGTTGAGATAATTATCCCTTAACTGGCTGTGTGAATCTATTGGAGCACGTCAGTAAGCCTCTTCTACCGCCCAGCCCTCATCTGGAATACTTTCTATTCTTTTACCTATGCTTCCTGCTCTTAGCCAAAGAATTGGAGCAACACGTTCGAAGGCTAGGTTATGAGAAACAGCTAGAGGTGATTCGTATGTAAGGGTAAAAAACTCAGCATTCTCCATAAACCCCTCAGAGTATGGAAATTCATCAATAAATTTGTACTCCCCTTTGATAGGCACTCCATCAGGCGAAATACCTTCTATTGCAGCTCTTATTCTGGGTTTGGTTATATAATTACATATTCCCCACTGTTCCCAATCAGCATCCCCTGGCCGAAGATTCTTTTTAAAAAGTGACTTTTGTTCATCCGCACCAACCTCATTGTTAGTAATACAAATACAGACCCTCCTTCCACCGTCTTGCTTATTCAATCTCATTACGGCATGAGCTGTGGTACCAGACCCACTGAAAAAGTCTATAACTGTTGCGTCCTTTTTACTCCTTAAATAAAATCGGAGTGTATCTTCAACGCAATATAGGGATTTTGGGAAAGGAAATTTTCTACCAGGAATAAAGTCACGAAGTAAAGAAGAGCCATAAAGGCCTGCATCGTGGGCTGGTGACTGCCAAACAGTCTTAGGTCGAGTGACTCTAACTGCATCCTTCTTGTGTTCCAATATTAAGGCACCATTTTCATCTCTTCCTCTAACTTCAATTTCTCCATTTTGAATTCTTGCTTTCTCTGCATTACGTAAATAATTTATAGTAATTTTTGTTTTACTTTTGCTAACTTTTGCAGTCCCTTCTGCGAAAGACTTTCTAATAGTATTTGGACCTTGCTGCCATGTATTTTCTGTACCATCAGGTCTTAAAGGAAACACTGCTGTCAAATTATCAGCAGGGGGAAGTACCTCGTCTTTGTTTACCGTAATTGGTAAAGAATCACCTACAGAGTGAAGTTTTCCATCATTTGTAACCCATATTGGATAGAATAGGTTTGGTCGATCTAATCGCGCACTGTTAGAACCCGTTCGCATCAGTGAAAACCATATTGGAGATTTTTTTGAGGAAGTATTATCCTCGCCAGAAATAGGAACAGATTCGACAGCTGCATCACCAAAACGCAGAAAAAACACATACTCTTCAATTCTCGTAAAGGCTTCAGGTCTAGCAACACCTGCACGAGGATTAATCACACATGTAACCATCTGCATTGCGGCATCGGGAAATAGTTGTTCTAAAAGCAATCCTAAGCGCAAGTATTCTTTTTCATCTATCGTTACAATTAAGACAGAGCTACTTGGATTTAAGAGCTCTTTAGCAATTTTTAGCCTCCGCTCAAGGAATGCTAACCATTTCGAATGGCGATAAAGGTCTTCGCTTTCTACATAGTCGTTGTTGTATTTCCAATCTCTGGCACCTGTATTGTATGGAGGATCGATATATATAGCGTCGACCTTTCCTCTATGGGTGTATGTGAGCGCCTTTAGTGCATGAAAGTTCTCACCATTAATCACAGAATGAAATGGCTTGTCTTCTCCACGCTCTACTTTTCCAGTACTGATTAGGCCGGGATAAATTTTGTCTCTAAATTCAGCTACAACCACCAAGTCATCAACAAGCACTTCTTGAAGTTCAGGTTCGGCAGCATAAAGCTCTAATAAGCTAGCAAGCCATTTTCCAGAATCTTTGCGGATACTTTTGACTTGCCAGAGGCGCTGATCACCTTTCTTAGTCTCGCCTCTAGGTGGAAGAACACGAACTTTATCCCCTTTGCGTACTTGACGATTAGGTAATTCAACAGTTTCTGGACGATGGCGCTCAAAATTCAAGCCAAATGAGCGACGAGAAGATAAAGCCTTAAACTCCCTTTCTAAGTCCGCCCCCATTTGAGGATCTTTGGCTTTCGCTTGTGCAATTAAATCAGTAAGACGTGACATGTTTTCTCCTTTTTATCATCACGTTACCTCTAGGGTAATTAGAAAAGTTATAACTGGCACAAGAGACGAAACGACGGTGCCAAAATTTACAATAGAATACCTTTTTTTAAGAGCCCTAGCCATCAGGTTACAAGTCTATGGGCTAGGGCAGAGAGTGCTTTTGCCTTACTCATGCGCTTTTGTAACTTAGCGAGATATGCCTGTGCTGGCGGGTTTCCTTTTAAGAACAACACCGCAGCATCCGAGAATGCCCACTTAAGATGTGCATTACCGATTTTATTGCCCAGGGTACCGCACGTTTTGCCAGCTGATTCCGCTTTGTATTTGACCAGCCGTGAATAGGAGGCGAACCTCTGAACACTCTCAAAGCGTTGGATATTGCCAATCAAGTAAAGAATCGTCAGAGACTCACCGGACATTATAATGTATTTCTGTACTTAGTGGCCTACTTATCAGCCTTAACAGCCTCGTAGCCAAGTCATGCTTCGTGGGTAAACTCGACAGCTAAGAGATTGAAGATTAAGCTTTTGCCAGAGACATAGTAGAACTTCTTTTCGGCACTCATATACCTTCCATCTATCTCCAGTAGAGATTTTATTGGTTAGACAGAGCTTTTCAGCACTGTCTAATCAGCATCGCCTTAAGCGTTTCATTTAGCATCAAGCCATTAAGGCTGAAACCTGTGGGCTACCAATGAAACGTGTAATCATTACCATCCTAATATGTCTCTTTGCATCCATCCCTACTGCAAATGCTGATTTGAAAGACGCATTTGATGTTTATACATCAACGCCAGTTTCCACCTACAACTCCAAAAAAATGCAAGGCATTGTTGGCGCGTCATTCCATGCGAGAAATAAAGACCTGTATGACCGAGATGTATTTGCTTTTCAGGCACCAAGCTGGGGAGGCGGCTGTGGCGGTATCGATATTTTTGCAGGTTCGTTTTCTGTTATCACCAAAGATGAATTGGTGCAAATGGCCCGGGGTATCGCACAGGGCGCTCCAGGCTATTTTTTCCAATTAGCGATTGATTCAGTCTGTCCTTCATGCGGTGCCAATATGAAAGAACTGGTGAAAAGACTAAACCAATACAACGAAATGTTCACGGATAGTTGTAACCGATTTTGGGATATGGTTTCAGATAAATCTGGAATTAATGATTTTGCCTCAGAAGTTCAAGCTTCAATGAATGAAGCTGTCGCGAACAATCAGACACTTGCTGGTCTACGTGCCGACTACGGTGATTGGATGGCAAATAGATCAGAATCAAGCGCTACTGATCCGACGTTACCTGAAGGTACTACAACAGCAGAGGTCGCAGATGTTTTGAATGGAAACGCCATATTCATTCTCTTTGATGGGCAAAATTATACTGACAATCTTTCTCTCGGTATTGAGCCCCATGAACTTTTCATGTCATTAATCGGAACAGCAATTATTAATGTGGAAAATACCTCCGGCACCACTGACATAGAAAAGGATGTCGCGAAAGGAACGGTAGATTTTGGGAAAATGATGTATGGGGATGATACAACATTTACTCCCGGCTCAGTCACCTCTGTCACACTCAAGTTAACAAAGTGTCAATCTACAGACCCTGAATGCCTTGAGCCAATTGAAGACAATGTCACTTGGGAGCCTTTGGTCCCCAAGTATATGGCGCTTATTTCTAAGGAAGCGGCCTCACAACCTGATCGTGGATTACTGCAGAACATTAACGCCAGGGATAATGTCACTGATGAGCAGAAAAAATTCATGATGACATATAAATTTAACTACATTGATTGGGCGACTAAGTGCTATTTCAACGCCGCCGATGCAGTTGCAGAGCTTGTTGCACGACAAGCCGCATTTCAGAGTTTAGAGCAAGTGCTTATTCAGCTTACCAATGATGTACGCCTCAGTATCATCAGGAACCCATTATCGAAAGACAGCAAGTTTACCCCTCAAGATATATATGACCTGATTGAGACAGCAAATCAGAAATTTAAAACCTTGAAGCAGCAGTCAGACGATCGAGTTAGGGAGTTGACGCAAACACTCGAAATTCAGCGCTCAATTTCTAAGTGTTCAATATAATCGGGGGACGTTATGGAAATACCAGTATTTATCCTTGGTGACATAGACTTCACCTATCGCATCCTGATTGCAATTCAAATGCTTTACAGTGGTATGGCCATGCACTTAATGGCGGGCGTATTACTGATTTTATATGTCCTATGGTGTTGGGTTAAGTGGATGCTTAACCCCCAAAATACTCCGTACCCTATGCGAGAATTTGCTTACGGTATTATTTTTTACATGATATTTGGAGGTCTTGATTATATTAGTCCTCGTTTGGATGTAAGACTGGAAACAGATACATATCAGAACAGGCCATATCAAGCATATGTTGTCACTGATGTACCTGTGATAGCTGCGGTGCCAGCTTACATTACCACTTCGTTATTTAGCGGTCTTCGAGATACTTTAGCAACCCTTTTATATATTCCTGGCCAACATACCGACGATCAATATCCGGGTATGACAAATGGGTTAGATCCTTTATCGGTATTATTGAGGATTAATGATTTATCCAATCAGGTCAGTTTGAGCCCTTATCTTGAAAAAACCATCTACGAGTACATGATAAATTGCTATGTACCTTATCAAAGCATGACCGGTTCACCTTCTTCCCCAGATATTGAGGCCTTAATGAATAAACCGGTTCACCAGGTATGGTCCGCTGCTACGGTTCCGGTGAATTGGCTCTTTACCAATGCTTATGATACAGCTAATCCGTCTGGAATTAATGATTCATGTGATAACGTCCATGCTTATGTGACTAGCACCATTGGTTCCAGTTTTGTGCCTGATATTACCGACTTTTTAAACCACAAGAATATTACTAATGCGGATCTCACAAGTGCGTCTAACTTGATATTTATGTCGCTTACCGGGTCAACCACACCAGGGCCCTATGACTTTGTTGCTGGAAAATTTATCAGCACCTACATGAATCAAGGGCTAATTGATGGAACTGCTGGTATGTGGGGCAATAAAATGATGTTTGAGGCCTCGCAAAAGCGGATTTTTGAAAGGGCAGGTGAGGCCAACCTGTTTGTGCAAACAATGGTACCTGTCATCACTGCTATCGAAGCTTTCAGTTTCTTCATTGCTCCCTTGTTAATGTTACTCACTGTGCTTGGCGGCATGGGAATTTCGTACATTGCAAAATACCTAGTATTGGTCATATTCGTAAACCTCTGGGGATTTGTAAAAATCTTCACTGATTTCTTCATGCTCCTTTCGGTATACAAAGCGTTTAATGCCGATCTGACAACCAATAGTGCGTTGCAGCCATTTTCTCTCAATAACCAGTACCACTCATTCTTAGAGATTGAAAACCTGTTATCCACCGCCTCTACACTAACAACAGCTATCCCTATATTCGCGACATTTTTACTTTTCGGGGGCGTGCATTCCATTATGGGAATATTAGGAAAGATGACTGGTGGTTCTGTGGATGCATCAAATATGTCTCCTACCATGGCATCGACCATGAATGGCGGCAGAATGCAGATGGCTGATGAAGGGAACGGTATGGTTCTTTCTACTGGCGCATACTTGAATACTCATGAGGTTGGGACTTCCGCATTCTATGGTACCGAGGCCGTAAATAGCCAGATATCCAGTGCAGCAAATGATGTGTATTCTTCCGCGCTCAGTAATGTACGCAGTCAGCAGACTTCACTGGGGAATAGTCTTAATTCGTTATTCCAAACTGCAAGTTCTGGTTCGACAGTTGTAAGCGGCGGTCAAACTGATAATTACACACTTTCCGCTGGGGTGAATAAGGCTAACCAGGTTGCTGAAGGCATTACAGTTTCTGGTGGGCAAGGTCGAACTGAATCAGCTCAAGGTATGGCAAGGTTGGCTGCCTCCGCTGCGCTGCAACTTCGCTCTGGTGGCGGAGGAAAGAGTGCAGACCAATTCACCGATGCTGAGCGGACCAGTGCTCTAACCAAGACCTTAAAGGCATTTGGTCTCGGTGGAGATGTTTCTGCTATGTTGGCTCAACAGCTTACTGAAGGCGAAAATAGAGACTTCAGAGAATTAATGGACAAGGCATTACGTTATACCGATTCCGATAGTCATGGGGAAACCTACTCCCAGGGTTTCAACTTCAGCAGTATTGATTCAACTACCGTATCGGGTGGTGTAACTGATGCTGCAAGTAAAGTAGAAACGAATGTAGAGTCCCTGCAGACTGCAAAAACTAAACTGAAGCAAGCGCAAGACCTTGTTCAAGACACCTCTGGGGTTGGTGCCAGTAAAGCTGTTCAATGGGGAGTTGCGGGCTCTAATTTAGCGCAATTCGGGTATGACGGTTTTGATGCCGTATTCTCTGGTATGTCAGTAGAGGCACAAAATAAAATGTTTAAAGTGTGGGAAGCAAACTCTACTGACCAACTGTATTCAAAGCTTGCTCAAGAATATAAAACCTCTGACGTTGCCAAATTATTCAAAAAGAGCGGTGATTACCTTAAGGGGTTAAAAGAGTTTGACGATGTAGCTGAAATATATCGTAGTGTCGGACGATTTGCTGGTGATTACCAATACGGGTTCAATGCAGCAGCTGATTCTTATCAACGTGTCGATGATACTCGCGCATTGATCAGCGATACCACAGACAAATTAACAGCACCAACAAATACAAACCAAACCATAGAAACGGGTCCTGTAGAAGGCTCTGAGAAAGTTAAAGAACAAGCCGTTAAACAGGCAGGCGCACAGCCACTGAATAAACCGTCTATCGTTGCTGATAATGCGGGTCTCGTCGCCGCTGATGGTACTCCAAGGTCGATTTCTCCTTCTGTGAATACAGGGTTAACGTTTGATCCGCAAGAAATCATTCCCAAGATTTCTGCATTTACAAAAGACCTATCGGGACGGCAATCAAAATTTGACGGAACCCAAGTCCTGGCTGCAGGCATTGATTTGATCGATGGTATGGCCGGCGGAATACAAAATATTTCTGACTTCTTCAATCCAAAATATGCTTGGGGTGAAAATGCTGCCGAATGGTCACAAGTAGCTTCAGGAATTGCTGCCTCCAGTGGTCTGCATAGCAATGTTCTTCAACCCGGTTTACAAGATCTAGCCCAAATGGATGCCCCAGGATTTAGCAAGCTAATACAGGGCTTACGAGAAGGTGATACCGATAGTTTCCTTCGACTCTCTGCTATGAATGATGCTGCACTATTTCTTACTAATACGAATGTTGGAATGGATACGTTACAGCAACTGTCACCAGAGGATCGTCAAAGAACTGTTGCTGCAATACAAACCGTAGAATCAATATTAAGTGATATACCTGAGAGTGCTCCTATTTCTCCAGACGCAATGAACCAGATAAGCCTTGCCAGGATGAAAGGTGCCATTTCAGACGGTGAATCGTTCGCTATTATTGAAGGTGCCGTTCCTCGTTCTTTCTCGACTGATGACGTTTCCAGTACCGAAGATAAGCGTTCACTTGCCTTTTCTGCCGCCATGGGTCCAATATCACAAATGCCTGAGCTTTATGGTCTTGTATATGGTTCAGAAACTTCGGTTATAACCAGCAGTATTCTTTCCGATATTAATATGTCAGCAGATGACCTGGTTGCTCTGGAAGACAAAGCGCCTTGGGTATTCAAAGCATCAGAGGTTTGGAAAGATACAGCAAGATACGCTGCAGCAGCTGGTGCTAGTCCAATTAGTGAAGTCATCGACGACCTGAAGCTAAATGGCCGAGAGTCCGATTTATACTACACACTGTCTAATAGCCACACCAACAATGTCATACACGATACAGTTGATACTAGCATTTTAACTGGTGGCTTAGTCACAGATGAAAATGGTTACATACAAGGTTTCAATTCTGAGCTAATTAATGGTTCAGAAGTTCATACCGCAATTCAGAATTACAGTACAGATGTAATAAAACGTGATGAGTCTGGCAACTATGTGGATTATTCAGATAGAAATTCGGAGATTATTCAAACTGCATTAGGTAAGAATTTATTTGTGATGCCAGGTACCGAGGATGAATCAAGGGCGTTAGCGTATAGTTCTGTCTATTCTGGAATAATGAACTTTGGTGAGCGCGTCAACATGGTGTCGGATGGGACGGAACAAGCCACACGTTTACAGCTCGCTTGGAGCGACCTTCGAGAAAAAGCCATTGATTCAGGATTAGTTGTAAGGCAGCAAGATCAGAGCTCTGAATTGAAGACCCGTGATGGCATAGAGATATCGCTGGATAATCTAGCCCCAAATAAACCTTAGGTCAGATTTGTAGCGGAGATTCAAAATGCAGTTAAAGTAAGTTATCGATTCAAGATTTAGCTAAGACAACATGAAATATCTCTTACTTTTGATTGGTATATCCTTTAACTGCCTCGCTGATTCCGTCAGCTTCAAGGTGACAGTAGACATTGCGACTATGTCCGATACCAAGGTTCGGATAGCGGCAAGACACGCGGCTCTCATTTCTTCAATCGATAAGTTACCGGTGGTAGTAACTGGCCGCGAAACCCTCACGAATTATAGTTATGAAGAAGTAATCCAAGGGATTGGTCTAGCGTATGCTGACATTACCGTGACTACTGAGCAATTTGATCGCAAGGCTGGTAAATACTCGATGTCGGGGCGCATCACCATTGACCGTGCAGTTATTTCCAAAACACTAAAAGATTATGCGGAAGGCGCTAACGCTTTACGCAAATTGCGGGAATTAGCTGCGTTAGCCTCTGAAAAAAATCTTCGGGAATTTCTATCTGATAGTGAAAATTCAGTTTCACCATTTGAGGAGGCGAGCCTTGCAGTGCTTCCTTATTTCTGGGCTACCAGTTACACAGAACTTCAACAATTTGAAATTAAGACACTTCAACGCTTAATTTCACTTCATAGAGAAGAACTGTCAAATGCGACTAAAGAATTTGAAATTCAATTCACCGGCGCCGATCTTTCAAATTTCTATTTTGATGTAAAACTACCGAAACCAGTAAAGCTAAATTTTAAGGTAGAAGACTTAGACAGGTTTTATAGGGGTAAATTTGAAACCATTACGGCCAATAGCGGTGGGCTTTGCCTTTTCGTACCGACACAAAATATTCTCCTATCCTTGCCAGAGCGCGCTGTCACCCAATTGTCGTTCAACGTTGATTATATTACTTCTGCTCAAAGAGAACTGATTTTCAAGGGTGATATGAAACCGCTAGAGTTAGTTTCCTGCACTCCTGACGCCTTAGAACTTGCGGTTGAATTTGCTCTAGCTGAGGGAAATATATTAAGGATAGAAAGATGACAGCCCAAGTTAAGCTGTCATCTGATTTCAGTTTTTTTTACCTGAGTAAATTCAAGATAGCCTTCTAGTGGTTTAGTATCGAGATACAACTCATTACCCCTGACTTGCAGCCTAGCATTCTCCTTGTCAGTTAATCTACGCTCCCATTCAACAGGACTGTACTCCCCGCTAATGAAAATCGACACGTTTTTACCTGACAATGCTGTTTTTGTATCATCAACATTTAATTCAATACCATTACTTGGACATCCTTGACCATTTAGCAAGGAGTTCATCTTAAATGCGGCTCTGCCGGCTTTAACGACATAGTCTTGAAAGCGGGCCAGGGTACCGACGTTAATGCAATAGTTTTCGTGACTATTTTTATACAAAATGAATTTTTTTCCGCTTGTATAAATCAGACTCTCTGCAACTAATCCATGTTCAACAATTTGTGCAGATGAAAAAGCGCTGCATTCATTATCATTGCAATCAATCGCATAACGCTCGCCATTGATATCCAATGGTAAAACCTGGGCACTCGCGGTAGCTGAGAAAAGCAAAGCTGAACTAAGTGCATTCAAAATCCGCATTTCAAATTCCATCCTACTGAATAAACATGTGATGATTTTTTAAACGCTACATAATTATGTCAAGCTTTTTCAATAGTTTTGTTATTTAAAAACCCCGCAAAGCTATCATACACAATGAAGGTAGAGCACTCTTCGCCTGAAACAACACCTTTTAAAAAGTAAAACTTACCAATTTTTTTAAAGGTTGCACCTTCGAAACGTTGAGTTCCTAGTTTGAAGTTGTACCAAGCATACTGTACTTCATTAAATATCCCGTTAGGATTTTGAAAAAGCGTTGCTTTGAAACCTTTAACCAGGAAAAGCAAAATGACAGGAATGAAAAACTGCAAATTCGGAATGTAGCCATACCGGCCCACACTCATCAGGGCTACGTAGATTGCAAATCCGCTGAAGACCATTAAACAGAAGGTTAACGCTTTAAAAATCGGGTGTTCCCATGAAAAACGGTAAGTAATGTTCATAAATTAGCCTTAGTTTTATCTTTTTTTGCATAAAATTCTCTATAATTATAGGATTTATCGTTAATGCTATTCTGGATAGACTAGGCACAAGTGCTTTGTCTAATAAAAAGCTATTTCAAAAGTCTTTTTAAGAGAAAGTCATGGGTCGTCCAACAAAAACAAAAAACACTCGATCTGTAAAAAAGCTGCCATACGCGCAAGCTGCTGCTCTATTGATTGAGCTTGGTGTAGAAACCCTGACTGATTTTAGAAAAATGAAAAGCGCAGGGAAGAGACCTCCCTTGATCCCGGCAAATCCTGAGGAGTTTTATAAAAGTGAGTATGTTGGCTGGAAAGAATTTATAGACGCCGGCCGGTCTTCCACTCCTCAATATTTGTCTGTTCCGACATATTCTCAAGTTAAAGCTCTCAACACATACCATCGGATTGACACAAAGACAAAATATGCCAAAGCACTAGCTGATGGAATTTATCCTCCCGGCACACCGAGTAGACCTGACAACTATTACCCTGAATGGCATTCCTGGGATGACTTTTTGGCAGAATATAGCTTTATACCTTTCACTGAAGCCAGACGCTTTGCCAGAACGTTAGGGCTTAGGAATAGCTCTGAATGGCGAGAATATTGTAGAGGTGGGAGTAAGCCACCTGACATTCCAGTTTTGCCAGACAGAGACTACCCAGAGTTCATTTCGTGGCAGGATTTCCTTGTAGAAGATTAGGTGATATCCGCTGCGTTCCATATGGCTGCACATCAGATAATTTCTGACGTAAAATTTCAGCCAAATATGCCGGATCACTTTCTAGTCTTGTTTTGTCGACGATTAACTGCCCATTCTCATTATTGTAAATATTCAGTTCATTTACATCGCGTGTTTTTTCGTACTCTTCTTTAGAAATAATGGATTCTTGCCGTGCTGTTCTCAGAAGTTTCTGTTCCAGTTCCGGCAATGAGCGTAAACCATCAGCAACTCTTGCTATCTGATTGTCTTCGAGCACCAAGTAAGTTGTTGGGGTAATCGATACACCAAACCGGTCTGCAACCTCCTGACCATAATCAACAACTATGTCAATTCCTTCCATACCTTCAATCACACCACCATCTAAGCTGATTGCAAGCACATCAATTCCATGGTCCTGCTTAAGTCGCTTGATTACTGGTATCATTTTCTTACAGTACGGGCACGTGCTGGCATAGAAAAACCAAATCCCTTGAGTTTTAGCTTGTACTTTTGACAACACTTCAGCAACTGCAGAGTTTTGCTCTGACTTGAATTGATTCAAAGCAAATGCGCTTGTAGGTCTTCGATTACTTTCGTCTAGCAATTCCTCGCCAAGCATAAAATCAGACATCTTACTGCTAAATCGACTGCCCATGTCTAGCATTAATCGTTGCGCCCAAGCAAAACTAGCCAGGTTCTCTTCTGTGGGATTATCCATCGCTCGATACATGATAGTTTCTAGATTTTCTTTCAACCATTTTGTATCCAAGGGAATTTTATCATCAGGCGGATTTGACTGCGGCGCCATCGGAGGGGGAGGTTGATTTTCAGGTTTCTCTTTTTTGACCGGGTCCTCTTTCCAAAACCAACCCCTCTCTTTATCGCTGTAGAAGTCAGGCTCTGTAGCCTGACTTACTGTTGCAGATAGAATTAACGCAGAGACAATTAATGTGCGGTGCAGCATAGTCTACATACTCGTCTAGTAGCGTCATCTCTATGGACTAAGAAAGGTTGTTCGCAGTGAATACAGCGATCTTTTATGAATGCGTTACTGTTTCTAATCGAGTCGATCATATAATGCAATCTTGTAGTGCCCATGTCCTTTTCATCGTTAGGGTATAGGCACACGTAATTTTTATATAGGGCAACAAATTCAGCTGCACTGAGTGTTGAATTGATTTTTGGTTATTTCCAAGCTAAATACCCCCTAGATAAGGCTACAACGGCGATGTTGGCGCCAAGTGAAACGGTGAAATACAAAGCCCAGAAAATACATCGTTGTCTCAAGGAAAATTGTGATAACAAGTTGTTCCGGTTCGGTAGCTACCAATTCATGCATGAGCTTCACCAAGACGGCGGCATATTCTTTCAAAGTGCTTCAAACTATAAGCACTCTGATAACCTATCTGTGAAAGACGACGAACTTCAACTACAGTTCATTCATTATTTGAGCGAAAAGGAACAGGCGGAAATATCGGGGGCTAAATGTTTCAAATACACAGTGTCGTCACCAGACTTTTTAACGCTTTGTTTCACTGATGCCATCAATTATAGAATGATCGCAGATTGGAATGCTGAAGCAGTCGTCATAATTCATGAACCAGATGAGTTTTATAACCGATTGCGAGTGTGCACAAAGCAATTCCAATCGAACCATACCTTACTAAAGCGAGGGAGCGTGAGGTACATCGATCCGTATTTTGATGGAAAAACCCTTATCGAGAGCGAGCATCTGCCTTTTTGCAAAGACTATAAATTTCAATATCAACAAGAATATCGCTTTGTCATTTGTAATGAGAAACAATTTTCTGAACAGGAGCGGAAAATATATATTGGCTCTTTAACTGATATAGCAACCTTAGTGGACCTTCGATAACGGGGCAGTCTTTCATTTGCCCCATTATTCACGAACATCACAATTCTTGCTGATTAATTTCCATATTAGGGATATATACCAAGGCCGGTAGCCACTCACCAGCGCCATCCCCAGACCAAATAGACTCAACATTATCGGGAACAATTATGGTATGTGTAGAATGAGAGCGTTGAGTAAGACGCCGAGCAGCGGCTATTGCCGGCATCGTTGCTATATCGGTTGGATTAGATAGCATCACCTCGCCATCGAACTCTGAGGCCAATGCGCCCAATTCGCTCTCTGAATTAATTGGTGTATCACTATTCGGCAAAAAGTGAGGATCAGACACCTCATCTTGAAGTACAGCCTTGATATAAAAATCCTTCCCGGGTTCGCTCTGTTTGGCAATCCCATGAACTTTGAGTGCCAGGCCCTCACTCAACACCGAATTCTCCTGATATTGTTCCCAGATATGGCCAGATGATTCAAAAACTTGATACCCAATAATCATGGTTTTCTCCTATTCAGTAACCACGACCAGCCTAAGCTAAAAAGAATTCATCGCTATAAATCTGATGGTGCAACGCAATATAGACAAGCGATTTCTGAGACCGCTTTGAGCGAATAGCAGACGTTAGAGGAGCCTCCGTTGTAGACTAGCTATCTGATCGTATACCGGTCGTTCAGATAACTGATCTGCTTTAATCAAACAGGACACTTTAATAATGGAATATAATCCAATTATTGAGGTGTTAAATGACAAAACGAACAAACAGAAGTTACACGGCTGAATTTAAACAAGAAGCTGTCAAATTGGTAACCGAGCAAGGCTACAGCGTACCAAAAGCAGCAGCGTCTTTAGGTATCACAGATAAGTTACTTTATCACTGGAAAGCTAAATTCGAGGCTGAGCAATCTGGAGCCAGTTTAAATGCGGATGAACGAGCAGAGCTGCTAAAACTACGTAAGGAAAATAAAGAGCTAAGGATGGAAAAAGAGATTTTAAAAAAGGCCAGCGCCCTCCTGCTAAAGGAAACCAAGTAACGTTTAAAACGATTAAGCAGTTATCTTCGGCATTTCCCGTAGTTAAGCTCTGTAAAGTGATGAAAGTAAGCCGTAGTGCTTATTACGCTTGGCTCAAACGGCCAGTCAAAATCATCACAGCAGAGCAACTGAACTTATATCGAATGGCAAAGCACTTCTTCGAGAAAAGCAGAAATAGCTTAGGTTATCGGGAGCTTAGAAAGAAGTTACGCAGAGAGGGCTTTAACGTCAGTGATTATGGCGTTCAGAAGTTAATGGCAACACTTGGCTTAGTTGTGACTCAACGAGTGGCATACAAGGTGACAACCAAACGCAAACACAGTGATGCTGTTGCTGATAACCTGTTGAACCAGAACTTTAACCCTGTTGCACCAAATCAGGTCTGGGCTGGTGATGTGACTTACTTAAGAACAGGTGAAGGCTGGATGTACTTAGCCATTGTTATGGACTTATATTCACGCCGCATCGTTGGTTGGCATATCGACAAACGAATGACGACTGACTTAGTAAGCAAAGCTATGATGAAGGCTTATAACTTGCGCCAACCGCCTAAAGGCTTAGTGTTTCACTCGGATAGAGGCTCACAATACACCAGTAAGCATTATCGTAAATTGCTAGCCAATTTCGGTATAAGAGCGAGCATGGGTGATGTTGGTGCTTGTTGGGATAATGCGGTAGTTGAAAGGTTCTTCGGCAGCTTAAAACATGATTGGCTATTGAAAATACCACAACCAACTCGTGAACATATGAGAAATGATGTAACTGCGTATATGCGCTATTACAACTTAGAGCGACTTCATACCGCTAATGGTGATCTGTCGCCAATAGAATATGAGCAAAGTTCCTTAAGAAAAGTGTCCTGATTTAGTTGCGCAGAACACGTTTGGTGCTACATTTAATGTGTACAATGACGGCTCATACCCAATGCTTAGTATTGGCTATAGATATTAGCTATTACATTAACCCAACCTTCTTTAAGCTAGAGCTCCTTTTCTTCACTTCTTCAACATAAAGCCAATTACATTTAGAAATTGGCTCAACCTATTGTTATTACAGCAGTTCTATTAAAATTGCGTGTTGGCCTATATAAATATCAAATTTAGTCACTATTTAGTTACTTGATAAATGTAATTTTTATTATACTTTTGGCTATGTTCTGCTAAATTGTTGCTATACTGTATATGAATACAGTCGTTAAGGATTGATCATGCTCCCAGCACAATTTACAAAGCTTATAGCCGAGTTAGAACACTTAACAGATAGTCAAACCCGTT